>Ga0206864_1040_pt1 | contig 46480 bp, 44 predicted proteins | sample Alteio_BWOrgCont_42_FD_152632 | JGI IMG/M metagenome (GOLD analysis project Ga0206864, IMG submission 152632) | Enriched cells from forest soil in Barre Woods Harvard Forest LTER site, Petersham, Massachusetts, United States -... | ecosystem: Environmental > Terrestrial > Soil > Temperate forest >...
GAAGGGGAAAGCTACCTTTTGGCATTCATCGGCGCACTTAATGGCCGAGGCTTTAGAGGCGCTTTACCCCGGCACAAAATTCGGTATCGGCCCTGCCATTGAAACCGGGTTTTATTATGATGTAGATTTTGGCGACCGCGAGTTTTCTTCGGATGAGTTTAAAAAGATCGAAGATAAAATACTTGAACTGGCTAAAACAAAAGAAGAATACATCCGCAAACCGGTTAGCAAAGCCGATGCGATTGAATACTTTACCGAAAAAGGGGATGAGTACAAGCTCGACCTGATCAAAGACCTGCCTGATGGCTCGATCACCTTTTATACCCAGGGTAACTTTACCGATTTGTGCCGCGGGCCGCATATCCCTAACACCGGTTTTATAAAAGCGGTAAAGCTGATGAGCGTAGCCGGGGCCTACTGGCGCGGCGACGAAAGCCGTAAACAATTGACCCGTATTTACGGAGTAACTTTCCCAAAACAAAGTGAGCTTACCGATTACCTGCATTTACTGGAAGAGGCCAAAAAACGCGACCACCGCAAATTGGGCAAGGAAATGGAGCTTTTTGCTTTCTCTGAAAAGGTAGGCATGGGTTTACCATTGTGGTTACCAAAAGGCGCTGCCCTGCGCGAGCGTTTGGTTAACTTTATGCAAAAGGCCCAGGTAAAAGCAGGTTATGAGCAGGTGATCACACCGCATATAGGGCATAAAAATCTGTATGTAACATCCGGTCATTATGAAAAATATGGCGCTGATTCTTTTCAGCCCATAAAAACACCGCAGGAAGGGGAGGAGTTCTTCTTAAAACCGATGAACTGCCCGCACCATTGCGAAATATACAAAACCAAACCACGGTCGTACAAAGACCTGCCGGTTCGTTATGCAGAATTTGGTACTGTTTATCGTTATGAACAAAGCGGCGAGTTACATGGATTAACGCGCGTACGCGGCTTTACCCAGGATGACGCGCATCTATTTTGCCGGCCCGACCAGGTGAAGGATGAATTTAAAAAAGTGATAGACCTGGTTTTATATACTTTTACATCACTTGGTTTTGACAATTACACCGCGCAAATATCATTACGCGATCCGAACAATAAAGCAAAATACATCGGCAGCGATGAAAACTGGGCTTTGGCCGAATCGCAAATTATTGAAGCCGCTGCCGAAAAGGGTTTGAATACCGTTGTGGAACTTGGTGAAGCCGCATTTTACGGCCCTAAACTTGATTTTATGGTAAAGGATGCATTAGGTCGTAAATGGCAGCTTGGAACTGTGCAGGTGGATTATAATTTACCAGAACGTTTTGAACTGGAATACACCGGCAGCGATAATCAGAAACACCGCCCGGTAATGATTCACAGGGCGCCGTTTGGCTCGTTGGAGAGGTTTGTGGCTGTACTTATAGAGCATTGCGCAGGCAATTTTCCACTATGGCTGTCGCCGGAGCAATTTATCATTTTGCCTATATCTGAAAAATATGAAGATTATGCAAAAAAACTTTCAGAATCATTAAAAGATTCCGATATTTGCGGGCTTATTGATTTCAGGGATGAGAAGATAGGGCGTAAGATACGCGATGCTGAAGTCAAAAAAATCCCCTACATGCTGATAGTTGGCGAAAAAGAAACAGCAGAAGGCATGGTTTCAGTTAGAAAACATGGGCATGGGGATTTGGGAAGCATGAGTATTGAAGATTTTAAACAACAAATAATTAAAGAAATAACAGTATAACTTGGCATTAAACAAACCTTTCAACAGAGGACCAAGGCTTCCATTTAAGAAAAAGGAAGCCGAACACAACATTAATCAATTTATAAGGGCCACCGAAATTCGCCTTGTGGGCGATAACGTGGAACCGGGCATCTACTCATTAAGGGATGCTTTGGCGATAGCCGAGGAACAGGAATTGGATCTTGTTGAGATTTCACCGAACGCAGTCCCGCCTGTTTGTAAAGTAACCGACTATAATAAGTTTATTTACGAGCAGAAGAAAAAGTTAAAGGAGATCAAGAGTAACGCCAAGCAAACCGTTATTAAAGAAATCAGGTTCGGCCCGAATACTGATGACCATGACTTTGAATTTAAACTAAAGCATGCCATCAAATTTTTGGAATCGGGCGAAAAGGTAAGGGCTTATGTACATTTTAAAGGCCGTGCTATAGTTTATAAAGAGCAGGGCGAAATTTTGCTATTGCGCTTTGCACAGGCATTAGAAGATGTAGGTAAAGTAGAGCAGTTGCCAAAACTGGAAGGAAAACGGATGTTTTTAACCGTTACCCCTAAAGGGGCTAAGAAGTAGAGATTAGTGATTGGAGATTAGAGATTAGGAGAAAAATTTAGCTTTCGCCTTTTAGCTTTCAGCTTTCACCTCAAGAAGAATAATTTTTAATAAAGATATAATATCTGACATGCCAAAAATGAAAACCAATTCCAGCGCTAAAAAACGTTTTAGCATTACTGGAACCGGTAAAATCACCAGGAAGAACGCTTTCAAAAGCCACATCTTAACCAAGATGTCGACAAAACGTAAGCGCAACCTTACCCACACCAGCTTAGTATCTGATGCTGATATGGGTAACGTAAAACGTATGCTTTGCATAGGTAAGTAATTAACAAATTAATTAACCAGGTATTCGAGTTTACAAGTTCCGCCGGAAGGTGGGCACTCACTGCCAAAAAACAACAACATGCCACGTTCAGTTAACGCAGTCGCGTCGAGAAGACGCCGGAAAAGGATCATGAACCTTGCAAAAGGTTATTGGGGATCACGCAGCAAGGTTTATACCGTTGCAAAAAACACAGTAGAAAAAGGTTTACAATACGCATATCGCGACCGTAAAACCAAGAAAAGGGAATTCAGGGCTTTATGGATCCAGCGTATCAACGCCGGCGCCCGCCAGCACGGAATTTCGTACTCACAATTAATGGGTAAATTAACAGCAAAAGAAATCGGTTTAAACCGTAAAGTATTAGCCGATTTAGCCATGAACCATCCCGATGCTTTTAAAGCTATCGTTGATGCGGTGAAATAAACTAAGATTTTTAGGATTTAATGATTATAAGATTATAATAATTCTTAAACAAAAAAACCGCGATAAGCGGTTTTTTTGTTTACCTTTTTGTCGGTAATGTGGTCAAAAATAGTTGGTAATAATTTGAATTAAAATTATTAAGGCTTTGTAAATCCAAAGGCTAAACCTGCTTTTTGAGGTTTGTTCGCGACATTTAATCTTTGGCTGTGTTCTTAAATGGCTAAGAAAACTCATTTTAAAAAGTCAATTGAAAACACTTTCAATTGACCCATTATATTAAATTGATATCCAGTATAGTTACAACCGTTTTACCAACTATTTTTGACCACTATATCTTTTTGTCTGAGCTAAGATTGGATGATGCATACTACTTTGAATCATGTCATCCTCAAATCCTATAAATCTTAGTACAGTTACATAGCAATAACAACATCCTCCATATCGGCCAAATCCATATATTGCTTAAAGTTTTGAACATCGCTTTCAACCATATTTTCAAAAACCGGGTTTAATACATTGGCCAGGCTGGCTCCAAGGCCGCCGGCAGGTGGCTGGTATGTGATCAGCACGTCTATCAAAGTGCCGCCGTCTTCCGTATCAGTGAACCATACCTTACCTGCGCTATCAATTATTGAACCGGGCAATGAACTCCAGCTAATCACCTCACCAGGTGTATCATGTACAATTTCCGCATCCCAACTTATACTTGCAACACCGGTTGGGAGTTTAAGCACCCAGCGCGACCGTTCATCGTCCAATACTTCCACGCTTTCCAGATGGTTCATAAACAAAGGCAAATTACTAAGCTGCCGCCAAAAGACATATACTGTTGTCCGCGGTTTATTAACTGTAAATGACGATTTGATGGTTATATTGATTGGCTCGGTATTACGCCTGCCAATTTGAGCATATAATTCGCAATGCCCGGTAACACCCCGGTTTAAAAGGTAGCCGCCGGCGCCAAGTTTAAGAATACTCGAAAATGGACGCTTAAATAAATTTCTGAATCCCGAGAAGGCCAGTTTTGTTCCAACCGCCACGGATACATAACGTTCGGCCCATGTTAAATTTATAAGGTCAGACTGTTTTTTAACCTGCGGTAATGTTGTCGTTGCCATAGTTTTGTTTAGATAGATGTACCTTTTAAACAAACTTTGATCGCTGATGTTTTTGGATTCCCGAATAATTGTCTGAACCGGGATAGATGGATTTTACGGATTTATAAGATGTTAAAAGGAAAGGCTAATTTAATAACTTATAAATTAAAAATCCGAAGAATCTGTTAAATCTGTTTAATCCAGGTTAATCTGAACCGGGATAAATGGATTTTACAGATTTCTAAGATATCAAGCGAAAAAGCTTATTTGATAACCTATAAATCAAGAATCCGAAGAATCAACAAAATCTGTTCAATCCGGGTTCAGACAATTTAATAAGTGAACTTAAATTTCGACAAGTCAGGCAGAAACCTTTTACGCCGCTGTAATTCATACTGATAGATCAGCTGCCCCAGGTTTTTCATAAATGGCTGGCATACGGTTTTATATTCATAAATATTATCGTTGTAAATCCCGTCATCATTCGATTGTACAACGGCGGTAAGGATAAATTCAACCTTGTTCTTAAAATCAACTATATAAGCATTATCGATTACATACCCATAAGAGTCGCCGATTTTATTAAATATTCTGATATCCGGGTTAATAATAGCCAGGCTGTCATTCCCGTAAAATAAATATTTACAAAAGGCCGGGTAATAATCAGGGCTGTTATAGGTTGGTTTTTTACTTTCGGTAGGGAACATGCTCATGTATTTATAAATGAACTTATAATCTTGTTTGGTTAAATTAAATTGCTGCTCTTTCGGAAAAGTTTCGGGGAAAAGCAGCCGCTTTAAAACCGATTGCTGATCGGCAATGGTATAAACATTCTTTTCACTAAAATCAAAAGGCTTCATTATTAATTTGTCGTTCTTGTCGAGATAGCCTTTACCCTGCAGCATATTTTCCAGGTGCATGGGATAATCGTTCGCATCATATTGAGCGGGTTGATGGTAGATTAATTTTTTACCATTATAAAAATCAATTGCATTAGTGTGTTTGGCTTCTTCACCACCATCATAAATAGCTAAACGCCCGATGATACGGGTATGGTTTAAACCGTATTTTTTTAGTTTATCATTAATTTCTGCCCGGCCAACAAATTCATAAAGCCGGTTATAAGCATAATTATCACTGACCAGCAGAATTTGTTTTATATAATTCTCAATGCCTGGTAAGCCGTTGGCGGATGTCGTATCTTCCGTCTTTTTTGTTTCCCCGGCAAATGAACTGTCGGTTTTCATCGCCGTTTTTTTTGTTAAGCCGGGGATGTTCAGTTCATTCAATTTTTCTAATGCAAAGATCGCTGTTGGTAATTTAACGGTACTTGCCGGGTAGAAATAGTGATTGGCATCAAGCCGGTAACTGTACGATGTAAAATGAGGCACATTATTTTCATCGCGGTCAATTTGCGTATAAAGTATTTGTACTTCGTTGTGGGTTGGGTGGTTGAGGATGTGGCTGAATAATTCAGGATGGGATTCAAGCAGGTTTTTAAGGAATATTGTATCAGGTTGGGCAGATGTTGATAAGGTTATCATTAATAATAATAGTGTAAAATAGCGTTTCATCAACTAAATATACGAGTCTTAGCTTGATTTTCTAACTTCTTATCCTACATTTGCACTGCTTTAGGTTTTCTTAAGGGTAATACCATGAGAAATTAAAAGGGAATACGGCGTAATTCCGTAACTGTCCCGCAGCTGTAAGCTCCATAACCATTGTCCATTCATTTGGTCACTGCCTTAATCCCGATAGCTATCGGGACGGGGCGGGAAGACCGGGCAAAAGGGGAGTAAGTCAGAAGACCTGCCAGAGCATAAATATTATTCATAGCTTTCGGGGATTGAAGCTTGAATGTGAAACTTATCTATCGTTTCCATTCTTTTCATTTCTGTATGCTGTGGGTTTAAACTCACAACAACATGAAAAAAAATTATGTTTTAGTTGCTGCAGGCCTGGGGCTTGTACAACTCGCGGTGCTCAGTACAGCAGCGCATGCCCAGGACACCACCCGGGTACTCAATGATGTTGTCGTAACGGCGACAAGATCACCAAAAAAATTATCGGAAATTGGCAGGGTGGTTGAGGTAATTACCGCCGAACAAATCAGCCGTGCACAAGGCATGACGTTGCCGCAATTGTTGAACAATGTACCCGGCATTACCTTCTCGGGGGCCAACAATGCGCCGGGCATCAGCTCATCGTTATTCCTGCGTGGTGCATCGACGGGGAATACATTGATCCTGATCGATGGTTTCCCGGTAAACAATGCGTCAGCCATTGATGGCAGCTATGATTTGAATGCCTTCCCGCTCGACCAGATCGATCACATCGAAATTTTGAAAGGCAGCGGCTCTACATTGTATGGCTCAGATGCCGTTGCAGGCGTAATCAACATAATCACTAAACATTCAGAAGGGCAGGGGCTTAAAACTAATGTGCAGCTCAGCGGGGGCACCTACAATACCTTTAAAGAATCGGCAGGGCTAAACGGCAACTTAAATAATACAGGAATAGCCGTCAATCTGTCCAATACCGATTCCAAAGGTTTTCCTGCTGCTACGGATACTACCGGGAAGGGAAATTTCAGGAATGACGATTTTCACCAGCGTGCGGTAAGTGTAAACCTTAACCAGCAAATAAGCTCAAAATTTAGTTTGACCGGAAATTTCCAGGCGACACGTAACCTCGGGAACTTGCCTTATGGCGGTTTTGCGGATGATCCGGCCTACACCTATTTTAATAATTTTTTGCTGGGCGGCATTGGCGGTAATCTAAAGCTGGACAAAGGCAACCTGCGGTTTAATATCAGCCAGAACGATGTTTGGAATAATTACAACGATCCGGCGAGTGCCATAAACGGAGACTTTCCTTCGTACCAAAAAAACACCGGCACTATTACCAACGCGGAGGCTGTTTTTAATTATAGCTTATGTAACCACCTCGATATTACCAGTGGTGTCGATTATAAATACAGCAACACCAACCAGTTCAGTACCTACGATACCATACGCAATGCCCATAATAGCATTGGAAGCATCTACACTTCATTATTTTACAAATCAGGGATATTTCATATGGAGTTAGGCGGTCGCTTTAACAGCGACAGCAAGTATGGCAGTAATTTTACTTATACGGTAAATCCATCTATACTGTTGTTTAACCAGCTTAAGCTGTTTGTTACCGCAGCATCGGCTTATAAAGCGCCATCGTTATACCAGTTGTTTTCAATATATGGTAATCTTGGGTTAAAATCTGAAACAACAGATTCCTATGAGACGGGGTTTGACTGGCAGCTGATCAAAAAACTATTATCGTTTAATACCGTTTTTTACAAATACAACACCAGTGATGTGATCTATTTTAAGGATTTACCTGCATCTCCTTATGGGATATACGAAAACGGGGAACACCAGAATGATAAGGGTTTTGAAAGTGAATTAAAATTAAATCTTGATAAATTAACAGCATCGGCTTATGTAGCCTACGTGACCGGAACGCTTACCGATGAGAACGGTGTTACCACTGATAACCTCGTCCGCCGCCCAAAAAACACCCTTGGCGCCAATGTTTACTATAATTTCACATCACAATTTTCTGCCGGGCTGAACTATAAATATACTGGCAGCCGTACCGACGAAGAGTTTAACCCGGTGACATTTGCCGCGGAGACAGTTACCTTAAAGGCCTATAATTTGGTTGACGCGCATCTTCAGTATACCATAAACCAGCATATCAGCCTGTTTGCCGACTTGAAAAACCTGTTCGATGTAAAATATACCGACTGGATAGGGTATAATACCAGCCGGTTTAACTTTATGGCGGGTATAAAGTATCAAATAAATTAAGAATTTTTATTTGAAAGTATATTCACTAATTTTACTCAATATTTTCAATTATGTCATTACAAAAAATAAATACCCGGACAATCGTACTTATCTTAATGATAGTTGCGGCAGCTGCCATGCGGTTAGTGAGCTATAAGTTTCCTTATTTACTAAGCAATTTTACACCTGTAGGGGCAATAGCCCTATTTGGCGGCGCATATTTTACTGATAAATGGAAGGCCTATCTTGTGGTATTGCTAACCTTATTCGCAAGCGATATACTGATCAACTATTTATACACTTCGAAATGGGTATTATGGTACGGAGGTTCGTTTTGGGTTTATTTAACTTTTGCCATTATGGTATTTATCGGCAGCCTTATCAAAAAAGCAAACATAGCTAATGTGGCGATAGCATCGCTGGCTTCGGTTTGCGTACACTGGCTGATTATTGATATGCCATGGTTATACGGCAGCCTTTACCCACACACTTTAGCAGGCTATGGACAGTCGTTGGTTGCCGCTATTCCTTTTGAGCGGAACATGGTTTTGGGGGATATTGTATTTTGTGCGATATTATTTGGCGGTTTTGAACTTGCAAAAAGCAAATACAGCACTTTGCGAAGCAAAAGGGAATTGGCCGTTTAATTTAAAAGATTTGTAAGAAAAGCGATCCGGCAAATACGGGTCGCTTTTTTTATGCCGTAGAGACGCAATACTTGCGTCTCCTGCTATGTGGATTGAAACAACATTTTAGAGATACAAAGCATTTCGGAGACGCAAGTATTGCGTCTCTACGATAAAATAAATATTACCACAATGAAAAAGATCGTTGTATTAACTGGCGCTGGCATCAGCGCCGAAAGCGGCCTAAAAACCTTTAGGGACAGCGATGGCCTATGGGAGGGTTACAATATTGAAGATGTAGCCACGCCCGAAGCCTGGCGGCGAAATCCCACTTTAGTACAAGCTTTTTATAACGAACGGCGAAAAAATGTTTTGGAAGCCAAGCCAAACGCAGCTCATTACGCCTTGGCAAAACTGGAAGAAAAGTTTGATGTAACCATCATTACCCAAAATATTGACGATTTGCATGAAAGAGGAGGCTCAACCAAAGTGGTTCACTTGCATGGCATTATTACCCGCTCACAATCCAGTAAAAACCCAAGCCTTACCTATCCCATTGATGGCTGGGAAATAAAAATGGATGAGGTTTGTGAATTAGGCTCACCATTGCGCGCCCACGTTGTTTGGTTTGGCGAGGATGTACCCATGATTGCAAAAGCAGCACAAATTTGTGAACAAGCAGAGTTATTTATTTTGGTAGGATCATCATTGGCGGTTTACCCCGCCGCAGGACTGGTAAACTATGTGCCGCGAAACGTAACCAAATATATTGTCGACCCAAAGATCCCGTATGTCAGTCAAAACGATCATTTTATAAAAATAGAGGAGAAGGCGGCTACCGGGGTGCCCGCGTTAGTTAATCAATTATTGACCGCTGATTAAGCTGATTTCTGTGATTACACTGAACTTACAATTCAAATAAATCTGTGTAATCTGCTAAACCTGTTAAAATCTGTGATTCAGATCGGTGTAATCAAATCATAATCGGTGAAATCAAAATTAATAATCGGTGAAATCATGTTCAAATCAATTTTCAACTGGAGCGGTGGCAAAGATAGTTCCCTTGCCCTGTACCATTGCCTAAAAAACCCTCAACTTGATATTAAATACCTCGTCACGACCATTAATGATGCTGTAGACAGGATTTCCATGCATGGTGTACGAACCGAACTTTTAATTAAACAGGCGGAAAGCATTGGCATACCCTTATATCAGATACGGTTGCCCGAAATGCCGGGTATGGAAGCTTATGACAATATTATGCGCAAGCACCTGGAACATTTCAGAAACCTGGGGATCACCCATTCAATTTTTGGCGATATATTTTTAGAGGATTTAAAAAAGTACCGGGATGAACGCCTGGCTGAAATTGACATGACCGGTATTTACCCTTTATGGAAACGCGACAGTTATGAGTTGATCAACGAGTTTTTTGATTTAGGATTTGGGACAGTGATTGCCTGCACGCAGGAACGTTTGGAGCGCATAGTGGGGAAGGAGATTACCCCGGAACTGATTATGTCATTACCAGACGATGTTGATGTTTGCGGCGAAAACGGAGAGTTCCATACCTTCGCTTTTAAAGGCCCCATCTTTTCAAAAGAGATAAAATACAAAACGGGGGAGAAGGTTTTTAAAGAATACAAAGCGCCCCAAAATACAAACGATACCTGCGTTTCAGATACTACAAAAAAGCTGTCTGGTTTTTGGTATTGCGACTTAATTCCTGTGTAAATCTCATTTATTTGGCGATTTTAAGGCGCAGAATAAAATTTTGTTAGAATATTTAAATAATTACTAATCAATAATTTAAATACAAAAATTAAAACTATTAGTTTAGATAGAGAGAAGGTTAAATAATATTTTAGCTTAAAATTGCCAAATAAAATTTTGTTTAGTGTGTTATTACATAATAAGCGGTTAATCTTCAACAACTTACACTGTTTAGCAAATCAATAATTGTAGCGGGAATAAGTTTCTTTAAAATCCTTACGCATTTCGAGAAAACGGGCTGAAACGGTTTTTAAAAATTCTTCGTCAAGCAATTCAAATACGCTGTTAACGCCATCAATCAAATCGATTTCGGCAAGTTTATAAGTCTGCTCCAGGCTCCCCTGCTCTATCTTCACAATAAATTTATTGTTCATATTCAGGATCGATATTTTAAAATCAGGGTGGGGTAATTCGGCGATTATTCTCATGGTTCTTTCTTTTACTTGTCATGCTGAATGAAATGAAGCATCTTCTACACTTTGCAGGTGGTGAATTTCCCTTGAAGAAGATCCTTCGCTTTGCTCAGGATGACAACTCTAAATAAAAGATTAAATATGAGATTTGCCTTATTTACTTTTAATAAAGCATTGTTACTTTTACAGCATGGCCGAAGATTTAAATATAACCACATCTACCGATAAAACCGAACAATACCAGTCATTGCTACCACAAATTGAAGCCCTGCTTTATGGGGAGCCAGATCTTATAGCCAATCTTGCAAACATCTGCGCGGCTTTAAAGGAGCAATTTAAATGGTTTTGGGTTGGTTTTTATTTGGCAAAGGATGATGAGTTGGTTTTAGGGCCATTCCAGGGGCCTGTGGCTTGTACGCGTATTGCATTGGGCAAAGGCGTTTGCGGTGCAGCATGGGAGCAGGCAAAAACATTTATCGTTCCGGACGTGGACGCGTTTCCCGGGCATATTGCCTGCAGCTCACTTTCAAAATCAGAAATTGTAGTGCCGGTATTTGATAATGGTAAAGTTGTGGCAGTATTGGATGTGGATAGTGAAGCATTGGATCAATTTGATGAAACTGATGCGTATTACCTGGAGGAAATTGTAAAGCTGGCAAACTTTAAATGAGTAAAATATTTTTGATCGCCGGTTTAGGCGCTGATACCCGCATTTACAAGAATATTGATTTGGACGGCCACGAAGTTATTCGCGTTGACTGGATAGAACCAGGTAAAACGGACACTTTAGCAACTTATGCACAAAAACTTATTTTTCAATATCATATTGCTGAAAAATCTATAATAATTGGAAACTCCCTGGGCGGGATGATAGCAGTTGAAATTGCGAAGATAATCCCTATTGATAAAGCTATCTTGATTTCAAGCATTAAAACCATCGACGAGGCGCCATGGTATTTTCCGCTGTTCCGTGCGCTCCCTGTTTATAAGCTTATTCCCGGTAAACTGTTTTCTAAACTTGGGTTTTTAATAAAGCCTATATTCGGTAGAATGAATGGTGGCAGTGGTCGGTTATTTAACGATATGCTTGAAAAGTCTTCACCCGTGTTTTTAAAATGGGCGATGGGCGCCGTCCTGCATTGGGACAATAAAACTATACCGGCAAATATTTACCATATTGCAGGTGACAAAGACCTGATTTTCTCCTACAAAAAATTAAAAGACGTTCTATTGGTAAAAGGAGGCACCCACATTATGGTATTCGACAGGGCTCATGAGATAAGTAAAATATTGAAAGGTATCCTAAACAAATGAAGCTACCAGAATCTTATTACCATAGTGATAACGTGGTTGCTATAAGTAAAGACCTGCTTGGCAAGTATTTATTTACTTGTATTAATGATGTAACTACCGGTGGATATATTGTTGAAACAGAAGCATATAATGGTGTCGTCGATAAGGCGTCACATGCTTTTGGGAACAGGCAAACACCCCGCACCAAAACCATGTTTATGCATGGCGGCATTGCTTATGTTTACCTGTGTTATGGCATTCACGAAATGTTTAACATCGTAACTTCGGTTGAAGGCCAGCCACATGCTATCCTGATCAGGGCAATTAACCCGACGGATGGAATTGATGTGATGTTATCCCGCCGGAATATGTTGGTCGCAAAGCCCAATGTAACTATGGGGCCGGGGTCTGTAGCAAAAGCACTTGGCATATCCCGCAACATCAATGCCTTTAGTTTGCAAAGTGATACAATCTGGATAGAAGACAGAGGGTTAGTATTCCCCGATGAAAGTATTGCTGTCGTACCAAGGGTTGGAGTTTCTTATGCCGAAGAGGATGCTTTACTGCCTTACCGCTTTTATGTCAAGGGAAACCCTTATGTGAGTAAGCCAAATAAATAATTAATTTTACGTCTTTCGTAGAGACGCAACACTTGCGTCTCAGATATCATAATATTAACCGATGATTTACCACAACACCTTAGAATTTGCCAGTCAGCTTGATAAGCAGGATCCTTTAAAAGATTTCAAATCGCAATTTTTAGTTCCTAAACATAACGGCAATGATGCAATTTACCTTTGCGGGAACTCTCTGGGCCTGCAGCCGGTTACAGCGCAAAATTGCATCAACGATCAACTCGCCAACTGGAAAGACCTTGCAATTGAAGGTTTTTTTACAGGCGATGATCCCTGGTTAGGGTATCATAAAAAGCTTACCCGTACGCTTGCCAGCATACTTGGCGCACAAGATGAGGAAATTACCGTGATGAATTCACTTACAGTAAACCTTCATATGCTGATGGTAAGTTTCTATAAGCCAGAAAATAAAAGGTTTAAAATATTAATGGAAGGTGGCGCTTTTCCATCTGACCAATATGCCATAGTCAGCCAGGCGAGGTTTCATGGATATGACCCGAAAGAAGCCGTTATAGAGCTATTCCCACGTGAAGGTGAATTTACTTTAAGGACAGAAGATATACTAAAAGCGATTGACGAACACGCTGATGAACTGGCTTTGGTGCTTTTTGGCGGGATAAACTATTTTACGGGTCAGCTTTTCGATATGGCGGCCATTACCAAAGCGGCGCACAAGGCAGGCGCTTACGCCGGGTTCGACCTTGCACATGCTGCCGGGAATGTTGTTCTAAAACTGCATGATTGGGATGTTGATTTTGCGGCCTGGTGCTCGTACAAATACATGAATTCAGGCCCCGGCGGGATCAGCGGTATATTTGTGAATGAAAAACATTTCGGCGACAAAACATTAAACCGCTTTGAAGGCTGGTGGGGGCACCGTGAAGACAAACGTTTTTTAATGCCGCCTGCGTTTGAAGCTGAACAAGGCGCTGCCGCCTGGCAGTTAAGCACCAGCCCCATTATGCTGATGGCACTTCATAAGGCTGCCCTTGATATTTTTGAGCAGGCGGGAGGATTAGTGCCGTTACGCGCCAAAAGTGAATTGCTGACAGGCTACCTGGAGTTTTTGATCAATGAAATAAACCAAAACAAAGGTGAAGAACTGTTTATCATCATCACACCAAAAAATAAACAGGAGCGCGGGTGCCAGCTTTCCATTGTTTGCAAGCAAAATGCGCGGGCAACGTTTAATTTTTTGACAGAAAACGGCGTAATTGGCGATTGGCGCGAACCAAACGTGATACGTTTAAGCCCAGTGCCGCTTTATAACAGCTTTAAGCAGGTTTTTGAGGCTGGACGCATACTGGCGGCTTCGGTGGAAAATAGTTGATTAGGGCGTCTGTAAATGGAAATTGATTGTAAAGCAAGTCTAACCAAGCCCAACAATGCTCAAAATAGCCTACGCCCCCATATATAGCCACCCACTCCCCGCAGGCCATCGTTTCCCAATGCTCAAATACGAGCTCATCCCAGCTCAATTAATTCTCGAGGGGTTGATCACTAAAGAAAATTTATTCGCCCCAGGCGAATTAGCTGAAGAAATCATTTTATGGACACATGATAAAACCTATTGGGAACAATTACGCGATCTCACGCTGCCGCCCAGAGAACAACGCCGCACAGGTTTCCCTTTATCCGCAGCATTAATTGAACGCGAAACCCGTATTGCCAAAGGAACTATTGAGAGTTGCTATTATGCTTTTGAGCATGGGGTAGCCTTTAATGTTGCCGGTGGCACACACCATGCCGGAACAAATTGGGGCGAAGGTTTTTGTTTATTAAATGACCAGGCTATAGCAGCTAATTATTTACTGCATAATGACTTAGCTTCATCTATCTTAATTATAGATTTAGATGTACACCAGGGAAATGGTACGGCGGAAATATTTGAACATAACCCAAATGTATTTACATTCTCCATTCATGGCGCCAACAACTTCCCGTTCCGCAAGGAAAAATCAGATTTGGATATAGCTTTACCTGATGGGACAGGGGATGAAGAATATTTAAGCCTGCTAAAAACCACGTTGCCCCAATTAATAGATCAGCAAAAGCCTGATTTTATATTTTATCTTGCCGGGGTAGATGTTTTGGCCTCGGATAAATTGGGCAAAATGGCTTTAAGTAAAACTGGATGTAAAGCGCGTGATAAGTTTGTATTTGAGCAATGTATAGATCATAAAATACCTGTTCAGGTAAGTATGGGAGGGGGGTACTCACCGGATATTAAAGATATTGTTGAAACGCATTGCAATACCTACAGGGTGGCAAATGAATTGTACTTTTAGTGAAGAGTCAAGAACCAAGAGCCAAGAATCAAGACAAAGGATCAAATTAAAGACTTAAACTTGCATGTAATAAATGCAATCATGTTGCATTTATTGTATATTTGCAGCATTAACATATAACGGGTCAGGATACAAGAATAGATAACCGGGAAAAACTGTTCAATAAATATAGATTTGAATCATAATTCCTCTCTTGATTCTTGGCTCTTGACTCTTGCTTCTAATTCTTTAATTTCTCACTGTGATCACCATAATTTGCATAGCCACTTTTATTTCAACCTTGTTTGGGGGCTTGTTTGCCTTAAAATTCAAAAATAAATTATACCTGGTGCTGGGTTTTGGTGCCGGGGCAGTTCTTGGCGTTGCGTTTTTTGATCTTCTCCCAACAGCAATGGAATTATCGAACAAGGTTTATAGCCCAAGACATATAGCCTCAGTAATGGGTTTGGGGTTTATCATTTACCTGGTGATTGATCGTTTGGTAATGCTCCTAAGCTCTTCCGTAAATAAAAACAATAACCGGGGCAGTTTGCGCGGTACGATTGCTGCTTTCAGTTTAACCCTTCACAGCTTGCTGGATGGGGTGCTTATTGGCTTTGCATTTAAAGTATCAAATGCTATTGGGTTAATAGTAGCGACTGCGGTACTGGTTCATGATTTTGCGGACGGGATCAATACAGCGAATGTGATCATAAAAGAAAACGGAAGTAAAAAATATGCCTTAAAATGGCTTATTGCCGATGCAGCAGCGCCGTTGATCGGGGCATATTCTACTTTTTATTTTCAATTGCCAAAAGAAAAACTGGGCATTTTGCTGGCGCTTGTTACCGGCTTCTTTATCTACATAGGGGCAAGTAACTTTTTACCCGAAAGCCATGCACGGCACCCCAAATTATTAACCTTATTAATGACGCTGTTAGGCTTTATTACATTATACATCGCCATACATATTTCGGGAACGAATTAAGAGAAGATATTCATTAGTGTGTAATCTTGGCTTTTTCCTAATCCTTCCTCAATATCAGTACCGTTTTATCCCGGTATTTTTTACTTATAAACTGGAACCGGAAAAACAGGAGTATGGAAGAAACCATCAGCCCGAGCACCAATCCGTACCAAACGCCTTTAACCCCTAAATGCATTTGTAACCCTAATATATATCCAACAGGTAAACCTATTACCCAATAGGCCAGAAAGGTGATAATCGTTGGAATATTCACATCGCCCATGCCGCGTAAAATACCGAGGCCAACTACTTGCGTGCCGTCAAATAATTGAAAGAGTGCGGCTATTATAAGTAATTGTGCTGCAATATCTATAACTGTTTTATCGGAAGTATATATCCATGGTAACAAATGATTGAAAACTGTAAAAATAAATGCGGTGACACACATAAATATCAATACGATATGGTAACTTGATATGGCTGAATACCTTAATTCCATGTGTTCATTTCTGCCAAAATAATTCCCTGATTTTATTGCGGCAGCTGCCGCAATTCCACTGGCCATCATGTAAGTTATGGCTGCGAGGTTAATGGCAACCTGGTGTGCTGCCTGCTCGTGGTAGCCGATTGTGCCTATCACAATTGCTGCGGCGCTAAAGGCGCTGATTTCAAAAGTATATTGCAAGGCAACCGGGGCGCCAATTTTCAATAGCTGCATACACCGCAGGCGATCAATATTTGTTAATACAAACTCCTTTATATATTTCTTAAAATTTGCCGACCTGAAAACATAAATCCCCATAACTACAGCCATAACACAGCGGTCGGCCAGGGTGCTGTAGCCAACACCTTTTACACCCATCGGGCTGATGCCGAATAAACCTTTCACAAAAATTATCCCCAGGCAAACATTAAACACATTACCCCATATAGAGATCAGCATGGCTTGTTTTGTAAAGCCAAGCCCCTCAGCAAACTGTTTAAATGTATTGAATACCAGCATAGGGATTATTGATAAGCCAAGTAAAAACAAAAAAGGCTTTGCCTGGCGTACCACTTCCGGTGTTTGATCCAAATGATCTAATAATAACCTCGACCCTAAAAAAGTAACAGTGAAGAGGATAATGCCGGTTAATACATTTATGAACAAGCTGTTTGAAAGCAAGCGCCCACATTCAGCATAATTGCTGCGCCCGTTATGCTGGGCAATTAATGGTGTTATACCATAAGATATACCTATACCGATGATCAGCATGATAATGAAAATGCTGTTGGCCAGTGATACCGCAGCCAAAGAAACCGTCCCCGCAAAATGACCCACAATAATAATATCCGAAGTTTGAACCAGCGTATGCCCCAACTGCGATATCACCACAGGGATAGCCAGGTTAAGGTTAGCGCGGTAATGATGTTTGTATTTATGATAGAGTTCCATTGGAGGTTAGTGATCAGAGATTGGAGATTAGCTCTTTAAAATATTGTAGGTCGAAACCGTAGTATTACTAATTTATTACCCAGTTTCTTTGGGACTTGCGGGCTTTCTGACTTCCGGACTCAACTAATCTCTTATCTCTTCTTTAACCCAATTTCCCCAAGGCTTCTTTAATCCTTCTTACCGCTTCAATAAGTTTATCCTCGGCAGCCGCATAAGAGATACGGATAGATTTAGTATCGCCAAATGAATCTCCGCCTACTGTAGCTACATGCGCTTCTTCGAGCAGGTAAATGCTTAGTTCATCAGCATCATTAATGGTTTTGCCATTATAGCTTTTACCAAAAAAGGACGTTACATCAGGGAAAAAGTAAAACGCGCCTTCGGGCAGGTTTACTTTTACGCCTTTTATATCTTTTAACAAACCATAAACCAGGTCCCGGCGTTTTTTGAACGCTGTGCGCATTTCTAAAACGCTGTCTAAACCACCTTCTAATGCGGCAACTCCAGCTTTTTGAGTAATGGAACAAGTACCGGAGGTAATTTGTCCCTGCATTTTATCGCAAGCTGCTGCAATCTCTTTATTTGAAGCGGTATAGCCAATGCGCCAGCCGGTCATGGCAAATGCTTTTGAAAAGCCGTTGATAATGATAACACGGTCTTTTATATAATCAAACTGCGCAATCGACTCATGTTTATCTATAAAATTGATGTGTTCATATATCTCATCCGAAAGGATATAGATGTTAGGATGTTTTTCAAATACTTTAGCTAAACCTTCTAATTCAGCTTTACTGTATACGCTGCCGGTTGGGTTACACGGCGAGGAGAACATAAATAGCTTTGTTTTTGGTGTGATAGCAGCTTCTAACTGTGCGGGAGTAATTTTAAAATCCTGCTCAACAGGTGCATCAATAAAAACACTTACACCTTCAGCAAGCTTTACCACTTCCGAATACGAAACCCAATAAGGTGTTGGAATAATTACCTCTTCACCAGGGTTTACAAGGCATAATACTGCGTTCGCAATAGCCTGTTTAGCGCCGGTGGAAACAACTATTTGACTAAAATCATAATCAAGTCCGTTTTCATTTTTAAGTTTAGCAGCAACCGCTTTCCTTAATTCAGGATAACCGGATACAGGCGTATAATAGGTGAAATTTTTATCCATCGCCTGCTTGGCGGCTTCCTTAATATGTTCGGGGGTATGAAAATCAGGTTCGCCAAAGCTAAGGCTGATCACATCAACGCCTTTAGCGGCAAGTTCGCGGCCCATTTTGGCCATTTTAATTGTTGCGGATTCTGACAGGTTGTTTATCCTGTTACTTAATGCAGTCATATAATTTTTTAATATTGCGGCAAAGATAGAAAATTAGGCGGAAGGAGGAAGAAGCAGAAAGCTAAAAGACTAAAGCAGAAAGCTTTTTTTGCTTTTACCTTTTTACTTTGCCTTCAGCTTTCTGCTATTTTTCAGCTTTCTGCTCTTAGCTTTCAGCTTTCTGCTCCAGAAAACATAAATTTGCCCGCAAATAGCTATTGTTTTGAAAGAACAAAAAAGGATTATACTGATTTCATTAATTACGGGTATAATCCTGATGCTGGCAAAATTCGCCGCTTATTTTTTAACATCCTCAAATTTTGTGCTTACTGATGCTGCCGAAAGCATAGTAAATGTGCTTGCCAGCTCTTTTGCTTTTTTCAGTATATACCTTGCTGCGTTGCCACGGGATGAGAACCATCCTTACGGGCATGGAAAAGTTGAATACTTTTCGGTTTTTATTGAGGGCTCACTGATAGGGATTGCAGCGATCACTATCATCATTAAATCCGTTTACGGGATTTTTTTTCCAAACAACATTCATGATCTTTTAACAGGCGCCGCAATAATAGGGGCGACGGGGATAATTAATGGCTCTTTAGGTTTTTACATGATCAGGAAAGGAAAGTCATTGCCATCTATTACGATTGATGCCGATGGAAGGCACTTAATAACGGATATGATTACCAGCATCGGCTTGGTGGTTGGATTATTATTGATACATTTTACAAAATTAACGGTTCTTGATAGCGCCTTATCTATTTTAGTAGGTTTGTATATTTTATATACAGGCTATAAATTAGTGCGAAGATCGGTTTCAGGATTGATGGATGAGGCAGATTTTGGCGTGGTAACAGAAGTTATAAACGTTTTAAACGAAAAGAGAAGAGATGCCTGGATCGACATACATAATTTTCGCGCACAAAAATATGGGAATGACTTGCATATCGACTGTCATTTAACCCTGCCAAATTACTTTGATCTGAACCGGGTACACGAAGAAGTAAAACGGGTGGATAAATTAATTAACAGAGAGGTTACCAAAACAGAATTGTTTATACATACTGACCCATGCGTACCCCAGTGCTGCCACTATTGCAGTATGAAAAACTGCCCGATTAGGTCAGAACCGAAAACGGAAGATATAGCCTGGACGATGGATAAAATTATCCGCAATAAAAAACACTTTGAATAATGTACCCTTTTAATGTACGTGTTTATGGCCTGCTGATTAATAATGACGGGGAGATACTGATCAGTGATGAACAGGAATATGGCGTGCGCTTTACAAAATTTCCGGGTGGCGGGCTTGAATTTGGCGAGGGCCTTATTGAAGGACTGAAACGGGAGTTTATAGAAGAATGTAATGCTGAAATAGAAGTGATCAGCCATTTTTACACGACAGATTTCTTTGTAAAATCAGCCTTTAATAACTCGCAGGTGATAAGTGTTTATTACCTGGTAAAAAATATAAGGCCATTAAATTTGGCTATTAAAACCAAAGTTTTTGATTTTGATGGCGACGGGGATGTATTACAATCATTCAGGTGGGTAAAATTAGCAAATATTGGAACTGAAGATTTTCTTTTCTCTACAGATCAGCATGTAGCAAGGCTTTTAATGAATAAACTATGAATTTGACCGACAGGGATTTAAAAGTAATATGGCACCCTTATACGCAAATGAAAACGGCACTGCCGCCTATACCTATAGTAAGTGGTGAAGGCGCCTGCCTGTTTGATGAAAATGGTAAAAAATATATCGATGCGGTTTCATCATGGTGGGTAAATATTCACGGGCATGCACATCCATACATCGCCCAAAAAGTTTCGGAACAATTAAAAAAACTGGAACACGTAATTTTCGCCGGGTTTACCCATGAAGGCGCTGTCGAGTTAGCAGAAAGGTTACTTGAGATATTACCCCCAAACCAACAAAAGGTCTTTTATTCGGACAATGGCTCAACGGCAGTAGAGGTAGCTATAAAAATGTGCCTTCAATACTGGCATAACAAGGGCGAAAACCGTACTAAAATAATCGCTTTAAAAAATGCCTATCACGGCGATACCTTCGGCGCTATGGCAGTCAGTGGTCGAAGCGCTTTTACAGCGGCTTTTGATTCGTTGCTTTTTGAGGTAGAATTTATTGAGCTGCCTGATGGATCAAACATACAAAATCTCAAATCTCAAATCTCAAACCTCAAATCTAATGCAGCGTGTTTCATCTTTGAACCCCTCGTGCAGGGTGCAGGGGGGATGATTATGTATGAAGCCCAATATCTTAATCAGTTAATGGCGCACTGCCGCGAGCAGGGTATTTTGATGATTGCCGATGAAATATTTACGGGTTTTGGTCGTACAGGAAAGCCTTTCGCCTGTAATCATGTAAGTGAACAGCCTGATATTATGTGTTTTTCAAAGGGATTAACGGGCGGTACAATGGCTTTGGGCTTAACTACCTGTACCCAAAATATCTACGATGCATTTCTATCTGATGACCGATTAAAAACCCTGTTCCACGGGCATTCGTTCACAGCTAATCCTATTGCCTGTTCGGCGGCATTGGCAAGTTTGGATCTTTTTTTAGAGCCGTCAACATCCGAAAATATAAAAAGGATCGAATCAATGCATAAGCAATTTGCCATAAGGATAAAAGATCATCCTAAAATTAAAACCATACGGCAAACAGGTACCATTTTGGTTATGGAATGGCAAACCGGAGACGATACTTCCTATTTTAACTCATTGCGGGATACTTTGTACACTTACTTTTTAGAAGCCGGTATTATTTTGCGCCCCCTTGGAAATACAATTTACATTTTACCCCCGTATTGCATTACAGATGCCCAGCTGACTTACATTTACAGTAAAATAGAACAGGCACTGGAAGATTTATAATCGGTGCAATCAAAAAAATATTATGGAACTAAATAAACTTTTATCCTCAATTATAGCGGACAATAATTTGCATGCTAAATGGCTGAACACATTGTCATTAATGGAAAATACCGGTGCACGAAAAATATCAGCAAGCGAGGACCCGCTTACCGTTACTTACATCATATTAAAACACGCTGCCGAAGAGCATCGTCATGCTTTTTATTTGAAAAAACAAATTGAAAAAACAGCTAAGGATATTTGCCCGACTTATTCCGCTGAATATTTATTAGCGCCAGCATTTAGTAAATATTACCTTAACCAGTTAGATATTGAAGTATGCCGTTACTTAAAAAAGGAATTGCAGCTTACCGGGAAAGACCTGCGTTTTGCCGCTTACCTGCTGGTAACCTATGCCATTGAAGTACGCGCTGATGAACTTTACCCTGTTTACCAGGACGCGCTTGACAATGCGGAAAGTAAAGTAAATGTAAAATCAATTATTTTAGAAGAGGAGGGGCACCTGGAAGAAATGATCAGTCAGCTTAAAAAGTTTTCGCCCGATTGGGAATTGCATGCACAAAAAGCAGTAGCTTTTGAAAGCCGCTTGTTTGGCGAATGGCTAAATGAATTAGCTATGGAGTTAAATCTGAACTATGTTTAATAAAAAATTTGCAGTTTTCAATAGATAAGTTTACTGCCGCAAACTGCCCACTGAAAACTGCAAACTTCAATGTTAATTATCCGCCTGCATTAAGGTCGGCTAATGTTCCTCTTTCAAAATCTTTAGGGATACCGAATGTTCCGGCAGGGGCTTTATCACCCGATACACCGGAGATAGTTATACTTGTTTCCTGCCCCTGCTGAAAAGCTGTGTACTGTACCGGGAACCCGCCAATACTTGAATAGTAAAATGGAATAGCAGTTGAAGGAACACTTATATCATTAGTGATCCATACATCATAAGTTTTTCCACTTTTAGAATCTTTAGCAACTACTTTTTTGCAGTTAAAACCAGATATCTGTTTTGTTTCAGTACTTGGTGTATATGTAAAAGTGGGCAGCGCAGCCATACCTTCTTCAAGTTCGGAAGGTGTTGCAATACCTGCTTTTTTGATTGACGCAACAGGTACGTCAAGTACTACAGCTAAATAATCATGTTTGGCGGTCATCAATATTTTAACAGTGGCGGGGCCTAATGTTATTACCGAAGATATTGAATCGGCCGTAAAATATTGTTTAACATCGGCCTGTTGCCCCCGCATTTCTGTGGAATAAGAAACAATGCCTTCCGTATAGGTTTTTTGTGCACTGGCACTGATGGTGGTTGCAGTAAGCGCTATGCCCAGGGCAACATTAAAAAGTTTAATATTCATAAATTTAGATTTGTTTAATAAATACAATATTTGGGTAATAAACTAAAATTATTAATTCCCGCCGCCCATGGCTTTTAGGTCATCTAACGATATTTTATCATAATCAGCGGGAACACCAAACGTTCCGGCAGGGGCTTTTTCGTCTGTTATGCTTGTAATGGTAATCGGGGTCTCCTGACCCTGGCTAAATGAGGTATATTGTATTGGAACCCCGCCAATGGCTGCGTAATACTTAGGTATAGCGCTTGCCGGAAGCGTTAGGTCATTTGTGATCCATACATCATAAGTTTTATTAGTTTTGGTATCTGTAGCTACCACTTTTTTACAGTTAAACCCCGAAATTTGTTTGGCCTCAGTTGATGGTGCAAAAGTAAATTTAGGAAATGCCTCCAAAGCCTGTTCAATTTCGGCTGGCGTAAAAATTGCCGCCTTCTTTATCGAGGCAACCGGTACATCAACTAAAACAGCAATAAATGTCTCCTTTGAATCGGCCAATACTTTGATAGTCGCAGGGCCTGCTGCATATGAAAGTGCGGTTGAATCACCTCTAAAGTATTGCTTAGCATCAATCTGTTGGCCCTGCATAGGAATACTTACAGTAATAGTGCCCTGTGTATAAGTTTTTTGCGCACTGGCACTAATCGTAATTGCAGTAAGCGCTATGCCTAAGGCAATGCTAAAAAGTTTAATATTCATGTATTCAGCTTTGTTTAATACAATTTAGATGTTTCTTACTTCAGATACAAATTTAATTTGCTTTTTAGTTAGATATTGAAATAAAAGAATTGTTACGTTTTAATATTTTATAAGCAATGCGTTTGCTTTTTGCATCTTCTTCAAACCGGCTAACCATATTATCAGTGTTGCTTCCATCGATAACCAGCAGTTTGTAATCAAAGTTACTATTTATAACACTTAACCCGGTATCCGGGTTACCTGTAAGATAAATATAATCCGTCTTTAATTTTTGCAATGGCATATTATGTTTCAGCAACCTGTCAAATATGAATATTCTTTTATTTAAAAATTGTATCAGTCCATATTTTTTTTCGAGGTAAGGAGTATTAATATTTGCATTTGAGTTATAAACTGATGGATCGCTTATCCCGCAGCTATCCAAATATGGCTGTATGGAATATTGATATGTTTTATCATTGAGTTTAATATCTGTCAATATAACCGCTTCATTTCCATTTTTAAATACAATTCCCTGGTGTTTTTTTAAGTTTAAAAACGTGATACTATCTGAACGCGACATACCGATTTTTTTCACGCTCAAACTAAGGCAAAAAAGCAGCGTGCAAAACAGGCTTAATTTAAGCAGCCATGTTTTTTTATTGTATAAAAAGTAAAATAGACTGATTATAATGACATAGAGCAACAAATATTCGGATGTTGTCAGCCATATTTTATTAATACCGGCATAAGGCGTATGTTCGATAATAGCTAAGCCTTTATTCATCAGCAGGATTGTTTTTTCGAGTACGAAAGCTATTGATTTTGACACCATCGGTACCTGGGGCAGCAATAAATAAAGGATCCCCGAATACATGATCACCATTGCAGGAATAACCACAAACAGGTTGCTGATTAAAAAATAAACCGGGAATTGATGAAAATAAAAGACGCTGATAGGGAAGGTGATCACTTGGGCAGCTATAGATACCGAACAAACCGCCCAAAGTTTGTCGGCCAATTTATTTTTAAATATAAACCATTTGTACACGACGGGCTGAAAGATAATTAAGCCGGAAACCGCGATGTAGGACAATTGAAACCCAACCTCTGTAATAAAAAACGGATCATATATTAATAGGAAAAAGCCTGAAATAGCCAGGACATTTAAAGTATTGACATACCTGCTAAAGGTTTTACCGATAATAACCATGCTAACCATCACTGATACACGGCAAACCGAAAGCGAAAAGCCGGTCAGCATTGCATAATACCAGATAATGGCTATAATGATAACCGCTTTTATCAATCTGCCATGTTTATACCGGTCTAAAAATTTAAAAGGAAATGTTAGGAGTATGTATATAATTGCCACCTGCGCACCCGAAACAGAAAGTACATAAACTGTACCTGTTTTTGAATAAGCCTCTAAAATATCACTGCTTAAATCGGCTTTGTAGCCTAATATTAAGGTGGATGCTATTGCGATTGCGCCGGTATCGCGCATATTTAGTTTTAGTTTTTCGACCAGTTGCTGTCTTAACCGTAATGAATGGGCAATTATAGGGTTGCCTGCATTTGTAGTAACTACTACATATTGTTTCGGGTATAAAAAGGCCTGGTAAAATATGTTTTGATTGGCGAGGTGCCTTTTATAGTTAAATTCAGCAGGGTTAAACGGGGGATCAATAGGATTGTATTTTGCCAGGATCAGCAATTCATCACCATAGTATAAGTTTTTGGCGCTGCTGTCTTTTATGGAAACAAGCAATGTCCCGCTTGTTGATGATCTTTTTTCTTTATTGATACTTTCTTCAACACTGGCAGTAAACCTCAAGAAGCCGTTTTTTAAGACAGGTTCGTTAGTGATCTTTACAATTAGGTATTGTGCCTGTGTTTTTGAAAAATGATTGCTTTTATTAAGCTCACTGTACCGGGTAACGATTATCAAACCAAATAAAAACAGGATGAGCGTAATAAGCGAACCACCCAGCCACCTTTGTTTATACAAGTTGAACTTGCTAAAATTTAAATTGAGCAGGATAAAAAGAACACTTAGCACAAAAAATACGACCGTTATCCAGGTAACATTAACGCCCGATAATAAAGTAAGCCCTAAACCTATCCCCAATAAAAAAGGTAAAAGCAATAAAACAACCGGAATTTCGCCTTTGTGATTCGGGATCATAAAAAATGATTGTCATTGCGAGGTACGAAGCAATCGCGAATATACAGAGCAGTCATGTAAAGTTTGCGATTGCCACGCTATCGCTCGCAATGACATGGTTTTTAATATTAAAAATAAAGATAGGCTTTCAATCAGTAATTACAACTGATCGCGTACTTCGATGAGGAATTTTTTGAGACTTTCGAGAGAACTGATCACCTTGTGGTTGTCTTTGGAGTCGGTTATATTATTTTTCAGATACTCTTTGGCGCCGTTTAAAGTATAGCCTTTGTCCTTAATCAAATGAAAAATAATTTTCAGGTTTTCAATATCTTCTTCTGTGAAATAGCGATTGCCCTTTTTATTCTTTTTGGGCTGCAGCACATCAAACTCTTTTTCATAAAACCTTATCAGCGATTGGTTCACATCAAAAAGGGCAGCAACCTCGCCCATAGTATAGTACATCTTGGTGATCTCGCGTTCTTTGTAAGGCATGAGACAAATCTAATTGTTTAATTTGAAGTGCGAAAGATTGACAGCCGGGAATGCCCAAAAAGTTTTTAACAGATATTCTTCATTGCTTATCCTTCGTCACCAATCGTAAATAGGTTGGCGAACGGCGGTCCGCTTCAGGGATGTCAAGAAACTTTTGATAACAGTCGTTTAAATAGGAGGTAAGATTAAAAGTGCTGCTATAATAGGTGTCAATATCAGGCGTGTAAAGTATGATGAAATTATCCATCTCCGTGGTATCCGTAATAGGGAGGTAATTTTTAAGGTTGTTGGGCTTGAATGTATTATAAACAACCAGCTGCTTTTCGTCATCGGCCGCTATTTTATGATCTCTTTCCTTCTTTTTCTCATCACTGTGGGAGTCAAAAAGCATGATTTTTATTCCTCCTATTGGATTGCCTGCGCCATCCGTCTGATAGCGTACAGTTTGCCCCTCAAACGGTGTTGGCAACGAGGGAGCAGTTAAATTGCCTAATTTCGTTTCGGTGTTAACCACTTTAACCTCTTTAAGCATATTTTGCTTCGGTTCCAGTGAAACCTCCAGGTATTTTAAACTTGTTATATAAACGGTATCTATTTTATAGGCGAACCCCGAAAAGGATATATAATCGCCAACGTTTGCTGCAACAGTAAACCGCCCGGTTGAATCGGAAACAGTAGTATTGTGGGTTTTTAAGTTTTCTATTTTAATCCCGAAAAGGGCAACAGTTGTTTTATTTTCAAATATTCTTCCTGAAATTTTGTCCTGGGCATAAGATATATTTACAATGAATAACCCAAATATTAAAAAGAGAAGAAGCCTGGTCATAGTTAAAGGCAATATTTTAGCAAGTTTATATTAACGTGTTTAAATCAGAAATATTTTGGATTTCTGCTGGTATATGACTCGATGATCATTTTCCCGGGTTCAAAAGTAACAAATCCGCAAATTCTCATTTGAAAAATTCTGCACAAATATATCAGCGAAATACTTCAATCATCAAAATCAGCGGTTCAGACAGTTTCGTAGTATATATTTACATTTTTAAGTTAATAAATCCGAAATCGAAATTCCGACTTCCGAAATCCTTCAAAACCTTATCTTTGCATCCTATGACAGCTACTGAAATACGCCAGGCATTTTTAGATTTTTTTGTTTCGAAGGGACATGTTATTATCCCATCAGCACCTATTGTAATAAAAAATGACCCCACACTCATGTTTACCAATGCGGGTATGAACCAGTTTAAGTCGATTTTTTTAGGTGAGGAAGCGGCAAAATATCCCCGTGTAGCCGATACGCAGCGCTGTTTACGTGTATCCGGCAAGCATAACGACCTGGAGGAAGTGGGTATCGATACCTATCACCACACCATGTTCGAGATGCTGGGCAACTGGAGCTTTGGCGATTACTTTAAAAAAGAAGCCATAGCCTGGAGCTGGGAATTGCTGACCGAAGTTTATAAAATTGATAAAGACCGCCTGTATGTAACTATTTTTGAAGGCGACGAAAAAGAAGGCCTGCCGAAAGATCAGGAAGCCTACGATTACTGGAAACAATTTTTACCTGCCGACCGCATATTATTGGGCAACAAAAAAGACAATTTTTGGGAAATGGGCGAAACAGGGCCATGCGGGCCATGTTCCGAGATTCACTATGATAGCCGGGAAGAAGGTGAAAGATTAAAGGTAAAAGGTGCGAGCCTGGTAAATGCCGATGACCCGAATGTTATTGAGATTTGGAATAACGTATTTATACAGTTTAACCGATTGAAAGACGGTTCGTTGCAGCCATTGCCTGCCAAACATGTGGATACAGGTATGGGCTTTGAGCGTTTGGTAAGGGTGCTGCAAGGGAAAACTTCAAATTACGATACCGATGTTTTTCAGCCGCTAATACAGTTTATTGCGGGGAAAGCGGGGATACTATATCAGGCTTCTTCGCCTCACCCTACCCTCTCCAAAGGAGAGGGTTCTGAAACGAGCGAAGTTAAAGTCCTCTCCTTTGGAGAGGATTTAGGTGAGGCGAAACAGGATGCTTTAGCTGACCCCAAAACCGACATTGCCATGCGCGTAATGGCCGATCACATCCGCGCCATAAGCTTTGCTATTGCTGATGGCCAACTACCATCGAATAACAAAGCCGGTTACGTAATACGCCGTATTTTGCGCAGGGCTGTAAGGTATTCATACCAATATTTAGGTTTTAAAGAGCCATTTTTAAACCAGTTAGTGCCATTATTGGCAGATCAGTTTAAAGGTGTGTTTAATGAGTTGTACAACCAAAAGGATTTTGTGCAGAAAGTGGTGTTACAAGAAGAAGTGTCCTTCCTTAAAACACTTGAAACTGGTATAGAGTTGTTAATGAGGGTTATAGTTTATCTAAATAAAGTGACTATTTTTTTGGTTGATCATAAAGGTAAGAATTGGCACGAGTTTGATATAAATCATACATCTATGTATGGAGGTGAGCCAGTAAATACTGTAGTCCAAAATTTAGCCCACCATATTTCTGAATTTCCTGTTCCATTAAGGGGATTTAGTTTCTATTCTTTAATGGATGGAATTAAAAACATTACTGATTATGACACGGCATTCAAAAGGCTTTTTGACATGGTTCAGTACATCCCGGGAGAAACAACTTTTGTTTTGTATGACACCTACGGCTTTCCATTCGATTTAACAAGCCTTATACTTAAAGAACATTTATATAAAGCAGATGAAGAAATATTTAATCGCCTGCTTCAGATTCAAAAATCCCGCTCCCGCGCAGCTACCGCCATTGATACAGGCGATTGGATTGTTTTAAAAGACGATGATACCGTTGAATTTACCGGCTATGATGAAACCGAAACTATCGCCCATATTGTAAAATACCGCAAAGTAACCGCTAAAGGCAAAGAACAATACCAGATTGTATTGGATAAAACCCCGTTTTATGCCGAAAGCGGCGGGCAGGTAGGCGATACCGGCGACCTAGTTTTCCCGGATGGAGAAGTGATCCCTGTTATCGATACCAAAAAAGAAAATGGCCTTATTGTGCATTATGTAGATAAACTGCCAGGAACCGAAGCAATTGACGATGCCCTGACTGCTATAGTCGACAACGAAAGACGGGTAAGCATTATGAACAACCATAGCGCTACACACTTGCTGCATGCCGCTATGAAACAGGTATTGGGAACACATGTGAACCAAAAGGGTTCGTTGGTAAATGCTGAATATTTGCGTTTTGACTTTTCACATTTCGCCAAAGTAACTGATGAAGAATTGGCAGAGATAGAAGCCATTGTTAATGAAAAAGTGCGCGAAAATATTGGGTTAAAGGAAGAACGCAATATGCCTTACCAGGAGGCGATTAATAGTGGCGTTACTGCTTTATTCGGTGAAAAATATGGTGATTTTGTGCGGGTGATTACTTTTGATGATAAATTTTCTAAAGAACTTTGCGGCGGTACACATATAAAAGCAACAGGGCATATAGGTTTCTTTAAAATTATTGCTGAAAGCGCCGTAGCAGCCGGGGTGCGCCGTATAGAGGCGATAACAGGGATAGCTGCTGAAAATTATATCAATGAACAAAGCAAACTGGTAACCCAGCTAAAAGAACTGTTGAAAAACCCGAAGGATATTTCGAAAAGCGTAGAAAGCCTGCTGGATGAAAATACGAGGCTGAAAAAAGAAATTGAAAAATCCATCCTCGAAAAATCATCCGGTTTAAAAAATGAACTTGCCCAAAAGGCTGAAATAATAAATGGAATCAATTTCATAGCACAAAAGGTAGCGTTGCCTAATGCCGATGCTGTTAAAAACCTTGCCTATCAAATTAAAGATATCGTACCAAACCTGTTCCTGGTGCTTGCAGCTGATATTGACGGCAAGCCCGGTATAACAGTAATGATCGCCGAAAATTTGGTAAAGGAAAAAAGCTTGAACGCTGGAGCAATCGTTCGTGAATTAGCAAAAGAAATAAAAGGCGGCGGTGGCGGTCAGCCATTTTTTGCTACAGCGGGTGGGAGTGATGTGACCGGGATAGATAAGGCGCTTGAAAAGGCTAAATCATTTATTCATTAATAACTAACGAAAATCTATTTATAGTTTATACGTCCCCTAATGCCATTGAGTTAACGTTAGTTCGATATAAGAAAAATCTTTGCCCCATCGGGGTTACCGCTTTGTAGCACGTCATTCAAACGTTATAATTGCCACGTCAGTGGCTACCCTTCCCGAATTGGGTAGCCACTGACGTGGCAATTATCCTTATTATTTGGTTTCTACAAAGCGGTAGCCCCTATGGGGCATATTGCAATGGTATCCAATTCTTATATCGAATTCAAATTGACTTGATAGCGTCATAAGTCCCCTGTAACAAACAAATTTTCCGCACTGCCATTCTTTTTCAAAAGCAAAAAGTGGGAACGTATAGCTAAAAAAAGCGGGTATGACCTGTAAGGTAAATTATACTTTTGGGCATACTTCTTTATGATCGGCGTAATAGAAGGATAATAGGTATGCGCAACAGCCGGGAACAAATGATGTGCCACGTGGTGATTAAATCCACCGAATAAAATGTTAGCCAGTTTACTGCCGGTGCTGAAATCTTTTGTCGTAATTACCTGGTACATGGCCCAGGTTGTATTGATCTGGCCGTCCTCAGGCGGCATGGGAAAAATGGCGTCTTCATCAATGTGAGTAGAGAGCAAGGCCATTACACCAAAGGCGCTCGCCATAAAATGCATAACAATAAAAGCCGTAAAAATGATATACCAATGCTGTTTTAGTACCAGCATAGGTATTGCAAGCATAAAAACAATATTCAGGATTTTAGCGCAAAACAGTTTTACATATTCAATTTTTGGGATGGTTACCACTCTTTTTACGTAATTGTTATTCGTTCCAAAAAAGTCTTTAAAATCGCGTAAAAAAAGCCAGTTAAGCGTATAAAAAAAGTACATAAACCACATATAAATATGCTGGTATCTATAAATGCTAAACCATTCACTGCCAGGGAATATCCTTACCAGGTTGTTTTGCTGAACATCAACGTCCCATTGCTGCATATTTGGGTAAGGGTGATGTAAAACAAGATGCCGTTTTTTCCAGATAAAGCTATTGCAGCCAAAAAGTTCAAGCACGTAGGTAAGCAATTCGTTATACTGCCGTTTTTCGAATAAAGCCCCATGTGCAGCATCATGGAAAACATTTAAAAAAACCAGGATCATGGTTATCCCTGTTAAAATATAAAAAAGAAAAAGCAAGCTTAAGTTATTACCGAATAGCAGGATGCAGCTGTAAAAAATAAAAAATAGCATTAAAAAAAGCATTGATTTTATCAGCAGTTGCTGACTATATTTATTGTTATTAAGTACATTTAGCTGCACTTCTTTGTGCAGTTCGTGATAAAAATCGTCGCTGCCAGCTTTTTTAAATATAGGTTTTATAAAATTTTGAGGTTCCATTTGACATATAAATATTAAGCACGATTAAACATTTTACCTGTTTAATAAATAGGTCAGTTTTTGCAAAAGCTAATAATATTTTCTATAATTTCAAAGTTTGTGCCGTAATAAAATATTACCTCATTAATATTAATAACTTTATATTTGACCCTGTATAAAGGCTAATAACAATAGCTGCTTTTATTTTTATGACAATTATTACAGACGGGGTAAGTGACAAATATGAGTTGGTTGTCGGGTTAGAAGTACACGTGCAATTATCCACTTTAAGTAAATCATTTTCTTCGGATTCAGCTGCTTTTGGCGGCGGGCCAAACCAGCATATCAGCCCTATATCCCTTGGGCATCCGGGCACGCTTCCCCGCATCAATAAAAAAATGGTTGAGTATGCTGTAAAAATGGGATTGGCCTGTAATTGTACCATTAATTCCCACAATAGCTTTGCCCGTAAAAATTATTTTTATGCCGATTTACCCAAAGGGTATCAAATAACCCAGGACCATGCGCCTGTTTGTATTGGCGGCAAGGTATTGGTGAGGCTATCAGATGGTTCTTCAAAAAATATCGCTATTCATCATATCCACATGGAAGAGGATGCCGGGAAGAGTATGCACGATCAGCATCATGCCGACTCGCTGATAGACCTGAACAGGGCAGGAGTGCCACTAATTGAAATTGTAACCGAGCCCGATATACGCAGCAGCGAAGAAGCCGGACAATTTTTAACCGAAGTACGTAAGCTGGTGCGCTACCTTGATATTTGCGATGGTAATATGGAAGAAGGCAGCATGCGCTGCGATGCCAATATTTCTGTAAGGCTTAAGGGTGAAACTAAATTTGGTAACCGTTGCGAAGTAAAAAACCTTAATTCTATCCGCAATGTGCAGCGGGCCATTGAACATGAATTTGAAAGACAGGTTAATATTATTGAAAATGGCGGTCATATAGATCAAAACACCTTAAATTTTAATGCCGATACCGGTGAAACTTCTGTTTTACGATCAAAAGAAATGGCTAACGATTACCGATATTTCCCGGAGCCTGACCTTACCCCCGTAGTTTTAAACCAGGAGTATCTCCACGAAATACGCCGTGATATGCCTGTTTTGCCTAATGCGCTTTACGATAAATATACTGTACAATTAGGCTTATCACCTTATGATGCAGGTGTTATTACAGCCGACCGGGAATTTGCTTTGTATTTTGAAGAGTTGACAAAAAATACCGGTAATTATAAAGCGGGGGCAAACTGGCTAATGGGGCCTGTTAAATCATATCTTAATGAAAGCGGAAAATCCATTTGCGATTTCGAGCTTAAACCCGCGATTTTGGCCGGATTGATTAAACTGGTAGATTCAGGTAAGGTCAATAATACAACCGCATCTCAAAAACTTTTTCCTGCATTGTTAAAGAATAGTAATAAAAATGCGGAAGAGCTGGCAATTGAACTAAACCTGCTTATAATTGCAGACAATAATGATGTAAGCCTGTTTATCCAAAATGCTATCGCCAAATTCCCGGATAAGGTAAAGGAATATCAAAACGGTAAAAAAGGCGTTTTAGGATTGTTTATGGGCGAGATCATGAAAAGTTCAAAAGGCAAGATAGACCCGCAAAAAACTAACCAGTTGTTAATAAAAGAATTAGAATCGATGTAGAGATTAGTGATTGGAGATTAAAGATTAGTTAAAAGGAAGAAAATTAAACCTAATCTCTGATCTCCAACCTCTGATTACAAATAACCAATCTCATGAAAAAGTACATAATATACATCATTACCATTATCTCCCTATCCTTATTCCTGTTTTCATGCAAGGACAAGGATGCATTTACCATCTCGGGAACAATAACCAATCCGGGCAGTTTAAAGAAAATATACCTGCTTGAGGCCGACAGTACTACAATTTCAGTGGTTGATTCCACAAATTTAAGCGATCAGGGTAAATTCCAGTTTAAACATGCAGCCCCTTATGCCAATCTTTTTAAAATGCGTGTCGGCGGAAGCATATTTGACTTTATTGCAAAAAACGGCGATGTGATTGATTTCTCCACCAATCTGACCGATGTTACACACGCTTATACGATATCAGGTTCGGATGAATCGGATAAGATCAAAGCTTTTAACAAGATCAGCAATTATTATGGTGAGATAAACGGTAAAATTGCACAGGAGTACCAGGATAAAGCCCAGGCTTTAGGCAAGGAATCCGATTCTTTAGTTAAAGTTTATTTGCCCATCTATCAAAAAAATATCAAAGAATTTAGTTTGGCTACATTGAAATTTGTAAATGAAAATAAAAACTCACTTGCCGGTTTTTATGCTGCCACTTCATTGGAGCCTGCTAAATATGAACCGCAATTAATTGCTTTCGCGGACGAGATCAAGGGTAATTTTAAAGATAACCCGGTTGTGCAGCGGTTTATTAAACAAATGATGGAAGCTAAACCTGTATCTATCGGGCACAAAGCGCCTGATTTTACAATTGGGGGTATTGACGGTAACCCCGTAAAGCTTTCTGATTATAAAGGCAAATACGTTATGCTTGATTTTTGGGCTTCCTGGTGCGGACCCTGCAGGCAGGAAAACCCAAATGTGGTGAAGCAATACGCTATATTTAAACCATTGGGTCTTAATATATTAGGTATTTCGTTAGATACGGATAAAGGCGCCTGGCAACAGGCGGTAGCCCATGATAATTTATCATGGAAACATGCTTCCGATCTGAAAACTTTTGAAGGGCCAGTTGAAAGGTTGTACCAGATTAATGCAATCCCCTCAAATTTTATAATTGACCCGCAGGGAATTATCATTGCAAAAAATATTACAGGTGGCGATCTTGAAGAATTTTTAAACAAAACATTTAATAAGTCTCAACAAATCGTTAAAATAAAGTAACATTTAACAATTTGTTAATATAAAATTAACTATTTTGTTCTTTTGTGCGCATACTTTTACGAAAAAATTCAACCTTCATGAGTAACTCTAACAAACAGAAAATTCTTATTGTTGATGATGAGCCGGATATTTTGGAGCTGATTGAATATAATTTGAAAAAGGAAGGCTACCAGGTGTTTTTAGCCCGTAACGGGCAGGAAGCAGTAGCTGAGGCAAAAAGGTCGCTTCCTGATCTCATCGTGCTGGATATTATGATGCCCAAAATGGATGGTATCGAGGCCTGTCGCATTATGCGCACCATGCCCGAATTTAAGAATACCTTCATGGTGTTTTTAACTGCCAGGAGCGAGGAGTATTCGGAAATTGCAGGATTTAACGTAGGCGCCGATGATTACATCGCTAAACCAATAAAACCACGAGCACTGGTTAGCCGCATAAATGCCATATTGCGCCGTAATGCCCCAGCCGAAGATGTAACCGATAATAAACTTGAAATTGGCGACCTGGTTATCGACCGTGAAGCTTATCTTGTTTTTCAGCGGGGTAACAAAGTGGTGCTTGCCAAAAAGGAATTTGAACTGCTCTACTTACTTGCTTCAAAACCGGGCAAGGTTTATACCCGCGAGGTAATATTAAAAAATATATGGGAAGATTCGGTAGTGGTTACTAATCGTACCATCGATGTGCACATCCGCAAACTTCGCGAAAAATTGGGCGACGATGTGGTTGCCACAGTAAAAGGAGTAGGCTATAAATTTGACGGATAAGTAAAAAATATTTTCAGATAAAAAAAGGCTGCCTGTATTGTACCGGGCAGCCTTTTCTTTTATGTGAAAACAAAACACAAATTTAGTGTGATGCAACGGTTTTTCTTTTAGCTGGTGCTGTTTTTGCAGCTACTGCTTTTTTAGCGTTAGCAGTTTCACTTTTAGCTTTTGCGGTCACTGCCTTTGCTTTATTATCAGCTTTTGCCTTAACACCGGCGACTGCTTTTTTAGCATTAGCGGTTTCGTCTTTTGCTTTGGCGCTTACTTCTTTTGCTTTTGTTTCAGTTTTAGCTTTTACGCCCGAGACTACAGTTTTTGCTTTGGCAACGGTAGCAGTAGTTTTATTTGCAACAGCTTTTTTAACGGTAGCCGCCTTTTTGGTAGCAGATGCTTTTTCGGAAGTTACCTTATTTTTCAAATTATCATAAGTATGTCCGGCGGCATCCTTTAACTCCTCTGCTTTTTCTTTTGTACCATCCCAAATATCTTCAATGGTGTCTTTTACCTTTTCGAAAAATCCCTTTTCTGCAGGTTTGGTTGTTTTTGTGCTCATGGCAAATGTAATTTTAGTTTGTTAATTATTTGTTTTTCATGTAACTAAACCGCTTTTGTCATTTATTGTTTTGTTTCAGTTAATAAATTGTTAGCAGGAAATGTGTTATTAAAATATGTTTAATTTAATAACCGTATTTTTGCCGGCTATAATAAAAATATGAAACTGCCAAAATTTGCCGACCTGATACTATTTGAAGATGCTGATATAATAGTAGTGAACAAGCCCCCGTTTATCAGTTCGCTTGATGAGCGGGAAGGCGGTGAAGTGAATATGCTGCGCCTGGCCAAGGCTTACTCGGCAGATGCACAGGTATGCCACCGGCTTGATAAGGAAACCTCTGGCGCCTTAATAATAGCCAAAAACCCCGAAGCTTACCGGGCAGTATCCATGCAGTTTGAAAAACGCCACGTAAAAAAAGTGTACCACGCCATTATTGATGGCACCCACGTTTTCGAGAATTTAAAAATCGATCTGCCCATCTTAAATGTTGGCAAAGGCAATGTTACCATCAGCAGGCAGGAAGGCAAAAGGGCCGAAACCTGGTTTCAGTCCTTAAAATATTTTAAGCATTATACTTTGGTAGAGTGCCGCCCGGTAACCGGCCGTATGCACCAGATACGCATCCACCTGGCAACCCAGCGGGCCTCCATAGCCGGGGATGAAATGTATAAAGGACAACCGGTGTTTTTATCAAAGCTAAAACGTAAATACCATTTAGGCAAAGACCAGGAAGAACAGCCTATCATGAAACGCTTTGCGCTGCATGCTTATGAGGTGAGTTTTAAGTTAGTAAATGGTGAGCCTGTTACCATCCATGCACCATATCCGAAAGATTTTGAGACGCTTTTGAAATTGCTGGAGAAGTTTGACTTATAGAGATTAGCGTTTAGAGGTTGGAGATTAGTTGAAACTGTTCCCCAACTCAATTCTTCTCATAAACCAAAAAATGCTGTATCGGCATAAATTCACCATCTTGTACTAAGTGAAAGCCATTGGATGTCAATTCTTTGTTAACCTGTGCCACGCTCGTTTTGTGCAGTTCCTTTATTTCAACTTTGGGGTCTTCAGCACGGTATTCTATCAAGAGCAGCTTACCATCAACTTTTAATGAGCGACGGATAGCCTGGAGCATTTCGTGCGGATAAAGCAATTCGTGATAAACATCCACCATGATAGCGAGGTCAATAGAATTATCGGGCAAATTAGGAGATTGTTCACCGCCTTTTATTACGATAACGTTGGTTGGTTTTAATTTTTTACTGCGCTCTTTAAGATATTTAATGGCATCATCCTGTATTTCAACTGCATAAACTTTTCCAAAAAGGACTTTTGGGGCAATACGAAAAGTATAATACCCAGTACCCGCGCCAATATCGGCAACAATACTGTTTTTTGTAATGGGTAACTTTGAAATAGCTAAATCTGTATTTTCCTCTTGCGGCCGGGTGCTGCGTTCGAGCCAATCGGCCCCTTCAAAACTCATGATCTGCGCTATTTCCCGGCCTTTGTAAAATTTACCGGTGCCGCCAGGTGTCGCCTTTTTATAGGTGTAGATAGTATCTTTTGATGGTTGAGCATCGGCTGCCGGGCTTAGCCGGAAGGCGATTAAGCAAAAGCAAATCAACAGTAAATATTTGAACTGATGCATGTCGGAAAGCTTGAATAAACTTAACAAAGTTTTTAAAACTTTGTAAGTTTATTATTATAAAACTCACCATTCTCAACTCACCACTTACGTAGTGTATCCCAGCAATTTCATTACCTGCTTGCTGTTCTGTTCCTCGCCAAAAACTTCAAAGTTGAAAGTTTCATCCCGGTTACGGCGGATGATGACATGTTTTGGCGATGGCAGCAGGCAATGATGTATGCCGCCATAGCCGCTCAACACTTCCTGGTAGGCGCCTGTATTAAAAAAGCCTATGTATTGCACTTTACGCGTTTTAGGCATAAAAACACTGTTCATATGTGCTTCCTGGTTATAATAGTCCTGCCCGTCGCAGGTAATACCACCCAGGTTAACTCGTTCATATTCCGAATCCCAGTTATTTATAGGCAATAAAATATATTTTTGATTAAGCGCCCAAACATCCGGCAGGTTGGTAATGAATGACCCGTCAAGCATCAGCCATTTTTCACGGTCATTTTGTTGTTTTCGGCCCAAAACCTTGTATAAAATACCTGATGCTTCGGCTACTGTATATTTACCAAATTCGGTGATAATATCCGGTTCTTCGGTATCATTATCTGCGCAGATCTCCTTTATACGGCTCACAATTTCGTTGATCATGTATTCATAATCAAAATCAAATACAAGCGAATCTTTAAAAGGCATGCCGCCGCCAATATCAAGGGTATCTAAATGAGGGTTTATCTTTTTAAACTTGCAATATAAAGTAACATACTTTTCAAGTTCGTTCCAGTAATATGGGGTATCTGATATTCCCGAATTGATAAAAAAATGCAGCAGTTTAACCCTGAAATTTGGATTACCCTCTACTTTATTGTAATAAAAATCAATAATATCTTCCATACGGACACCTAAGCGAGAGGTATAGAATTGCGAGGTAGGCTGCTCTTCAGCTGCTATACGGATACCGAGGTTACAAGGGGTATCCATTTCTATCTCGTCATCGTAAAGGTTAAATTCTTCTTTATTATCTAATACCGGGATGATATTTTTAAAACCATCGTGCAGCATATCGATAATATAGGTTTTGTATTGAAAAGTTTTAAAACCGTTACAAATTACAGTAACATCTTTATTTACCGCACCTTTTTTCTCAAGGATATCGATCATCGGCATATCAAAGGCCGATGATGTTTCCAGGTGTATTTCGTTTTTAAGCGCTTCTTCAACAACGTGTTTAAAGTGCGAGCTTTTGGTACAATAACAATATTTGTAGCTGCCCCGGTAATTGTTTTTAACAATGGCCTGCTGAAACAATAGTTTTGCCTGTTGTATCTTTTTCGAAATTATAGGGACATAAGTGAAACGCAGGGGGGTGCCATACGTTTCTATCATTTCCATTAAATTGAGGTCGTGAAAGTATAACTCATCCTCAATGATCTCAAAACCATCCTGCGGGAAACCTACACTTAGGTCAAGAAATTCCTCGTAACTCTGCATTTTTTAAAATTTTGCCAAAAATAGTAAATTAGTTCATAGTTGTTGTAGTTCATAGTTGATAGTTCATAGTTCATGGTAGGACAACAAGTTCATGAAAGCTGTAATTTGGCTGTGAACTAACAAGTATGAACCAATTCGCAATCCGGCTATGAACTATGAACTATCAACCATGAACTAACTTGCAATCCGGCTATGAACCATGAACCACCAACTATGAACTAAGAGGTAAATGCACTTCCGCCATCATACAGCGGGCGCTGCCGCCACCATTAGTTTCAATGGTATTTATATCGGCATAAATCATTTTTCCAAGTTTTTCGAGGGTAGTTTTTTGTAATTGATCCAATGCGTTATAAGCATTTTGTGACATTACGATTAAAGTTTCGCCTTTATTATTCTTCACCTCAAGCATATTTCCTGCAAATTGGTTCATCTGCACAAAAGAAATATCTACAATTTCTTTTTTGGTTGATTTAAGCGAATCTGTTATTGCTATTTTTTCAGCAGGGTTTGGAATGCTATCCAAACAAATTACGGCGAACTTACTGCCAATACACATTAATACATTGGTATGGTAAATGGCTTTCCCATGTTGATCGATAGCATTAAAGCTAATGGGTTTATAACCTGCCTGTTCACAAAAAAGATTTAATACTTCACGATCCGTGCGGGGAGAAATACAGGCATAAGCAATTTTATTTCCCCTGTCAAGCACCATACTGCCGGTACCTTCCAGAAATTTATTGTCGTGCTCAAAACGGCTAAGGTCGATGATATGCTTTACCGCAAAACAATCTTCTAATCGTGCTATAATATCCTCGCGTCGTTCAAGCCTCCGGTTTTCAGCCTGCATAGGATATAAAAAAATGCCGCCATCAGCATGGAAAGATACCCAGTTATTCGGAAATATAGAATCAGGGGTATAAGGTTCAGGCGTATCGTCAATAACGGTGACGTCTACACCGTTTTCTCGAAGAATGTTTACCATCCCGTCAAATTCACGCTGCGCCCTTTCATTAACCCCGTTTTTATCAGCATTCCTGTTTTGAAATGCATTGCTTGCAGCAGTTTCCTCGTTAAACCCGAAATTAACCGGGCGGATCATTAAAATATGGCTTGTGGATTGGGGGTTAGTCATTGGTCATTGGTCATTAGTCATTGGTCATTGAATATATTGGGGTGAGTTAGTGATTTGTCAATCGTTTGGTTTGATGTTTTGTTTTATTAAAAATTATACCTGATAAATTTTACCAATGACCAATGACTAATGACCAATGACTATCTCATCCCTTTGCAGTGGCATGCTCATACAATGAAAGCCACCTCTTGCTCTTGAAAGTTCCGCTGATGGCATTAGTATAAGCGTGTCTTTCATGGTTGCGGGATTAAGTTCATCATGTTCAAATTTTTGTAACAGGTCGGCAACTTTTATTATGTTAAAACCTTTTTGTTTAAAGGCTTCTACGGTTTTATCATTACGGTCATATCCTAAAACCACACCCTCCTTTACGGCGAGCAGATTACACGAGTCTGTCCATTGTTCCCTTGCATCATAGGGGAAAGTATCACCGCCTGAATAAATGAAAACGGTTTTTTCTTCACTGCCCAAATCATTCTTGCTAATATCATTAAGCAGCTCTTCCAGCCGGTTAAATGTCTTAGGTTTTTTACCTTTTTCAAATTGCACAATTTCAGTTTTGTCCTTGTTTTTTTTGTCTGCAAACCACGACAGCGGTTCATGGCTTTCAGCCGAATCTTCGCTAATGGCCAAAGAGCGCAGCAATACCCATGTATTACGTTTTACCTGGGTAAAAACAGTGTCAATATGCATGTAATCCCGCTTATGCGGGATTTTTATTATAGAAACTTTTCTAACCACGTCATTTTTGAAAAGCAGTTTAATAGCTTCATTCGCTCCGCTAACAGAAGTACGTTCACTACAGCCAATTATTAAATGCTGTGGGCTAACCATCATTACATCACCGCCTTCCAGGGTTGTTTTCTGGTCATTATCTTCGCCAGGACGCAAAAAATGTTGTACAGTTTCCGGGATCTCCAAAATATTGTCCTGGTAAGCGGCAAATAACGGATGATTGAAAAATATATACCGCGCCAGCAATGTTTCGCGGGCCCTCGCTTTTTTTGCCGGCTTGTTTAGCAACATATAATTATTTATCGCGACGCCAATATCCCTTGAAAATATAAGGTTGGGAATAGGGGCAAAGATCATTTCATTTTTATTTAATGAACCGGAGATAATAATTTTAGCCAACTCTATGGACGGCGTATCAATCAATTTTGTCTGCAAATGATAATTACAGTTTTCGATAGCGCAAACTGAAGCGACCAATTTTTTACGGATATCACCTTCATGTAAAATATCTTCTAAAAGTGTTTGAATTTCAATTACTTTATTTGATGCGTGAAAATTTTTGTTGTCCGGTTTAAAAAATGAACGTTTACTTTCAGGGGCGTCTATTTGCTGTAGTTTGCCTTTTATTTTATCAGGATCAAGAAAATACATTAAAAGTTTTACATAATAATCGTATTCGTTTCTGCGCATGGTGTCTAAATGCACAATATCTTCGAACAGCCAGTCCTGTGCTTTTGAAGGTACAACTTTTCCAAGCCCGTTATCCGGACTATGAATTAAAAGTGTGCGGAGATCACCAATTTCAGAAGTTACATCTAATTTAAAATCGCTGTTGCTTAGTATCATAAATGGTTTGTAGAAGCAGCAAAGCTACGGATTTCGGAATTATTTTGTCTGAACCGGGATTAAAGGATTTTACAGATTGACCTCGTATTTAAAAGCATCAAATAAATCCTTGAAATCCTTTAATCCCGGTTCAGACAATTTCCCTATTTTTGCCTGATGGATTTTATTATCGATGCTACCCTTAAAGCAGTTAAGCACTTATATAATACTGTAATACCTGCGGGAGAGATAACCCTGCAGGAAACCCGTAAGGAATTTGAAGGCCAGGTTACTATTGTTACTTTCCCGTTTACAAAATTCTCAAAAAAATCACCTGAACAAACAGGTAATGAAATAGGGGCATACCTGCAAAACGAATTGAAGGAAGTTTCAGGTTTTTAAATATTTCTTTATCAGATGATTACTGGCTAAATAAATTATATACTGAAATTTTACCGGATGATTTTGCCGTTTTTAAACCGAACGGCAAAAAGGTAATGGTTGAATATTCGTCGCCCAACACTAATAAACCATTGCATTTAGGCCATGTCCGTAATAATTTATTGGGTTTTTCAGTAGCGGAAATACTGGCAGCTGCCGGGTATGAAGTTATAAAAAGCAACTTAGTTAATGATAGGGGCATCCATATCTGTAAATCTATGCTGGCCTGGCAAAAGTTTGGCAATGGCGAAACGCCTGAGTCATCGGGCTTAAAAGGCGACCATTTGGTTGGCAAATACTATGTAATATTCGACAGGGAATATAAGTTGCAAATTGAAGCCTTAAAGGCATCCGGGCAAACCGAAGACGAGGCTAAAAAGAATGCGCCGCTAATAAGAGAAGCGCAGGAAATGCTGCAAAAATGGGAAGCCGGGAATGCAGCGGTGAAAAGCCTCTGGCAAACCATGAACAGTTGGGTTTATGCCGGCTTTGCCGAAACCTATAAAGCCCTTGGGGTTAGTTTTGATAAATTTTATTATGAATCTTATACCTATTTATTAGGCAAGGATATTATTGACGAGGGCCTTGAAAAAGGTGTATTTTTTAGAAAAGAAGATAATTCGGTTTGGATAGACCTTACCGCCGACGGCCTTGATGAGAAATTAGTTTTGCGTTCAGATGGTACTTCGGTGTATATGACACAAGATTTGGGCACTGCTCAATTAAAATACAACGATTTCCACATGGACAGCTCCATTTATGTGGTTGGCAATGAGCAGGATTATCATTTTAAGGTGTTATTCCTGATCCTGCAAAAGTTAGGTAAAACCTGGGCAAAAGGTTTGTATCACCTATCCTATGGTATGGTTGACCTGCCTTCCGGTAAAATGAAATCCCGCGAAGGAACTGTCGTAGATGCTGATGACCTTATAGACGAAATGGAGCAAACGGCCAAAGAACAAACCGAGGCTGCGGGAAAGGTTGATGGTTTTAGCGAAGAAGAAAAACTGCATTTATACCATATTATAGGTATGGGCGCTTTAAAGTATTTTTTGCTGAAAGTTGATCCTAAAAAACGCTTATTGTTTGATCCCAATGAATCGGTAGATTTCCAGGGGCATACCGGGCCGTTTATTCAATATACACATGCACGTATCAGGTCGGTATTAAACAGGGCAAGCAGTACAGATATTAATAAGGCGAAGGAATATGATCAATTAGCACCTGAGGAACGTGACCTGATTTTTTCATTAACCCAGTTCCCCGAAATTATTAAATCAGCGGCAGAAGGGTACAGCCCGGCTGTAATAGCCAATTATGTGTACGAACTGGCTAAAATATATAACAAGTTTTACCACGAAAAGTCAATTTTACAAGCCGAAAATGAAGCGGCAAAGCAATTCAGGCTACAGTTATCGGCCGCATCCGGAAAAGTGATCAATAAAGCAATGGGTTTACTTGGTATTGAAGTGCCGGAACGGATGTGAGCCCCCCAGCCCCCTAAAGGGGGAGCTTTAAATTCAGAGCGGCCATCCCCATGAGATTGCCGCTCTGAATTTATTTTATAACATTATTCCCCCTTTAGGGGGCTAGGGGGCTAATTCCAATGCCCCCTGTGCCATCTGTAGCCTCTGCTTGTATGTTCCCAATTGCCGCGTACGTAAGCGTGCCCGGCCCGGCCATGTTCCCAATGGCCTCTTTCGTAAACGTACCTGCCGCCGCTCCAGCCCCATTCGCCGCCAATCCAAACTCCATCGGGGTATGGTGCGACCCCCTGCTCGTAAACAGGTTCAACGGGTTGATCAGATACATAATAGCTTCCCATACAGGATGCGAGGAACATAGATACTGTTAATGTTAGCAGTAATCCTATTTTTGTTAGTGTTTTCATTTGGTATATGTTTTTGTTTAACAATTACATGTATTGACAAATGATCAGAAAAAAGGTTTAAAATTATTGTTTTTGAACTTTTCAGGAATAGTTCAAACTTGCAGAAAAGCCCTGTAGATTAAAATATTTAAAAATTATACCCGATCCCAGCTTTTACACCCTGATCTACTAAAGAGCCCCCGCCTTCGTGGTGAAAAGCGGCAATTGCATGAAGCTGAAAAAACGGGTTAATAAATATAGAGACTTTATTGAAATTGTATTTCCCACCAATACCCATGCCGAAGCCTATCCCGCTTTGGTCGGATACTATTTCATCAGATTGATGGCTGGTTTCAAAATCGGCTGTCAGGCCAATATCAGCAAACAAATATTTAAAAAAAGTAAAATTGGCATAAACCGGAACCGATAGCATCCTGATACTTGCCTTTTGGGGAGTAAAAGAGGGAGTGTAGGCATCTTCATAGTTCCAAAGCACGTTGTTGACCGAATATTCCAATCCCGTTTGTATAGAAAACGACTTTGCTAAACTCCGTGAGTAATTAAATCCAAGTATTAAATCACCCTGCCCCTCGTAACCCGGGCCGCCAATTCCAATCCCGAAAATGTTATTACTTGCAGCGCCAAATATGATGGACAGGTTGTTTTTTGATTGGCAACAAGCGTCCGCACTTAATAAAGTGAAAATTGCAATTGCTACGAGTACGATGCTTTTTTTCATTGTGACCGGTTTAGGCTATAAATATAAATAATATCAGCAATCACCGCCGTTTAAATTTATCAGATACCGTTATATCCTTACTTCCGCTAACATATTTGTAAAACCCGCTTCCTGATTTAATGCCTTTATCTCCGGCCATTACCATATTTACAAGGAGTGGGCAAGGCGCATATTTCTGATTGCCAAACCCGGTGTATAATACATTTAATATGGCCAAACATACATCCAAGCCAATAAAATCAGCCAGTTGTAACGGCCCCATGGGGTGTGCCATGCCTAATTTCATAACGTTATCAATTTCTTCAACACCTGCAACACCCTCATACAATGCATAAATAGCTTCGTTTATCATGGGCATTAAAATACGGTTTGCAATAAACCCCGGATAATCATTTACTTCAACAGGTATTTTATTCAAATGCTTTGACAGCTCCATTACGGTATGTGTTACCTTCTCAGTTGTGGCGTAGCCCCTTATTACTTCCACAAGCTTCATCAGCGGCACAGGGTTCATAAAATGCATACCAATTACATTGCCGGGGTTTTTGGTTACCGAAGCAATAAGTGTAATGGATATTGACGAAGTATTTGAAGCCAGGATAGCATCGTCTTTGCAAAACCTGCTTAATTGCTTAAATAAATTTAGTTTGATATCCTGGTTTTCGGTAGCGGCCTCAATTACCAGGTCGGCATTGGCTACTGCCGGTTCCAGGTCTGTGAAGGTTGTAATATTATTTAGTGCAAGCGTTTTAAGCTGTTCATCAATTATGCCTTTTTTTACCAGCCTGTCAAGGTTGACGGTTATTGTTTGAATAGCGCGGTTTAATGCTTCCAGGCTAATATCTACCATGGCAACTTTAAACCCATGTTGTGCAAAGGTATGCGCTATCCCATTACCCATTGTGCCGGAACCTATAACAGTGATGTTTTTCATATTAGTTGATTAGTTAATTGGTGAGTGGTGAATAGTGAGTAGTGAGTGGTGAATAGTGAGTTTTGTACTGACCACTCACTACTGACCACTCACCACTCACTAACATAATTTCCCGCCTCAATAATTGCTTTTTTATCGATAAACGGATATTCGGGTATATGCCCTAATAATTCAAGTCCGGAATATTCTAAAATAAAATCTTTTGAATAAATATCTTTTGGTCCGTTAAAAATGATGCCTTTCACAGGGATATTCTCGTGTTGTAAAGCATAAACCGACAGCAGGGTATGATTGATACTCCCCAAATAATTTTGTGAAACCAATATAACCTCTGCATTTAATTGCCTGATCAGGTCAAGCATTAAAAACTTGTTATTTAAAGGCACCATCAAACCACCCGCGCCTTCAATAATCAGGGTATTGTTAATTGCAGGAAGGACGATTTTTTCAGGATCGATATTTATACCATCAATTGCTGCTGACTTATGGGGTGAAAATGGTTGGGATAGCTTGTAGGCTTCGGGGTAAAAAAATGATATTGAATTAGTGACCAGGCTTTTAACCCTGGCGGTATCGGTGTCGTCCTGGTCGCCTGATTGTATTGGTTTCCAATAATCGGCTTTTAGCTTTTCAACTAAAACCGCAGATACAACGGTTTTACCTATCCCGGTGCCTATCCCGGTAACAAATATGGGTTTATTCAACATTTATAAATTTATT
>Ga0206864_1041_pt1 | contig 45758 bp, 40 predicted proteins | sample Alteio_BWOrgCont_42_FD_152632 | JGI IMG/M metagenome (GOLD analysis project Ga0206864, IMG submission 152632) | Enriched cells from forest soil in Barre Woods Harvard Forest LTER site, Petersham, Massachusetts, United States -... | ecosystem: Environmental > Terrestrial > Soil > Temperate forest >...
ATATGCAAAACGCACAGGCATTTATTGCGCATACCTTGCAAGCGGGGCACAAGTAGCCATTGCCCGCTTTACCTGCCCGACATACTTGCGCCAGAGGGGCAAATCTTTTAATATCTTGAGGCAATTCTACATCACTCTTGAAATAGTATTTTGCAAGAATGTATTGAATATTGTCTAACAAATCAAAATAAGAACTTGACTCTTTTATATCGTCCATGTTTTTTATAAGGGAAAATAATTCAGAAATCGCTTGCCTTATTAATGGAAGCTTTTGATCGACTAAATTATTATTAGAATCATTCTCAAAGGTTTTTATCAATTCTCTAATTTTTTTCATAGTCTATATTATTATTTAATAGGCTGTAAATGCCAAACTTCTTTGGTGGTTGGATTATAAATCATTTCCCATCCACCATATACATACTTTTTAAAACCTATCTTTATTGCATCTGGTATGCCTTTTTTAGCTCCAGCCAATACTTCTTTGGCTACTAATCCTGGTGCTCCACGGCCAGTGTTCCTTCCCATGTTTTCAGTTTACGGCTCGCAATTGACAATTTACATTAACAACAGCTTTGATACACGACATAAAGATTCAGGCATTTAGGTGAGCTCTAATGTACAAAAACAAAGCGGGTAGTACCTTAATACCACCCGCTTTTCATACTTTTTATCTTATGTCTTAAAACCTATATCTGATTATCAATACTTTATAAAATAACAACAGGATTGATAGGCTACCCGAAGCTGTTGTGAGATTATTTGCTTACAGGAACGATTATTTCAATTCCCTCGCCATGGTCTTGAGGGTTAAATTCCCAAACATATATCTTTTTTGCCGGGCCTAAATTTCGTGAAGTTGCTAGTTGATCGAAGTCTTTGGTTAATATCTTGAATGTCCAATTCATATTTTGATCAATACGTAACATATCGACCTGCATATATTCGAATACTAATTTGTAATTTTTATATTGGTAGACCGCAGTTACAGCGTTTTCAGAGAAATCCGGTAAGGTTACGTGATTTCCCTCTACCTTTGCTTCTAACTTATCTTTTTTTTCCAAGAAATATAATTTAAAATCATCATTGATGCTGATCTCACTATTATCAATTTGAAACTTAATAGTTAAGTTATATTTAGGTTTGTTACAACTCGAACTGTTAATAATTACTAAAATTAAGAGTAAACGAATAACTTTCATTTTAAATTACGGTTTAGTAAAAATAAATGTACTCAAAGGGAATGTTGCTACTTGATTCCCCCCTGGCGCGAATGACGGGCAAAGGCCAAAAGCGCAGGTCTTCGTGACCCCGCTGACAGGTAATGAACTTTGCCATTTAAAGTATCAAAGGTTCAACTAAAATTATAGCGACCAAACCCGGCAAACCGTAATAAGCCCTGGCGCTGCTGGAATTTATATTTTTACTCATGACTGTTTAAAAGTACATTATAAACAGTATAAAAATGCACAAGCATTTATAGCGCATACTTGTCAGATGGGGGAATTAGAACACGCAAGTCATTAAAACCTCGCACTAATGGCGTCAGAGGTTGGAAGAATTTTGAGTTTTAATATCCGATAAAGTAAATCCGAAATCGATCCACTAATTAGCGGACGAATTCCGAAATCATTTCCCCCTAACCGGGTTATAATGCTGATGAATAGAATCAGGTATTATCCAGTTGCCGGTGATGATCTGGTTGTTCTTTGTCTTAAAGTTATCAAAGGCATTTTTCAATTGGTTTGCCTTGTCATCATCATGTACAGGGTCTTCACCCAGTTCGGCGTTCAGTTTGAACAGGTTATCACCGTTTAAGTGATATTCGCCCATTATAAAGTCAATAATGTCGTTTTTAGTTTGCATAAGCGGGTAGTTATGCAGATTTTCAAAATTACGGTTGGTATCCAGTCCCTGGCCTATCCAGCTAACTAATGAGGGGCCTTTTGTTTTATAATTATGGTGCAGATAAGCAAGCAGGCTCGGACTTATATCAAAATGTGTTGATACTGATGCCATTTCTGAGGTACGTTTTAACATAGGCGAGAACATGATCAGCGGTACATGAAAACGGTCTATCTTGTCGCTCATCGGGATCTCTGGCATGCGGTGGTCGCCTGTTATCAGGAAGATGGTATTATTGTAATCGCTGCGTTTTTTGTAGGCATTAAAAAAGCCTCTCATGCAATCATCCAGGTATAATATACTGGCGTACTGAAGCTTGTAATTGCGGTGTTCATTCTTTTGGGCGTCATTAAAACCCAGTTTGGTCATACGCTGCTCAAACTGCTGCATATATTTATCTTCCTCGTTAATGGCAAAAGGGCTGTGTGTGGATACTGTTAGAATTACGCTCAATTGCGGTGCAATTGCCTTTTCGTCGCGCGTGAGCAAATAATGCCTGAATAATTCTTTGTCATTATACCCCCATGAAGTACCATTTGGCGCCGGCAACCTGACATATCCTGCCGGAAAAGACTTTTCATCATTTATCTCATCAGTGGCATTCTTTTGCAGAAAATTTTGCATGTTATCAAATTTCGAGTCGCCGCCATAATAAAATGAGGTGTGATAGCCATTGTATTTCAGTAAACTTAAAAGGGAAAGGTGCTTGGGCATACCATCCCCCAATTCCAGGAAGCCATTTTTAGCAAAAGGAAGCGAACCAAGTATAGACGGAAGTACCGCGAAAGTACGCCCGCCTTCGCTTAAAAAGTTTTTCCAGTACAGGCTTTTGCCTGATAATGAATCAATAAAAGGGGTAAAATTCCCTAAGTAGCCACCATCATTGGTAAATGCCCTGCCTAAACCTTCAACAATTACAATAACAATGTTAGGGGGCGTTGGATTGCCTTTAAAAAATGGAGATAACACATCGGCAACACTGTCGCTATGCAAAAACGGGTAATGCTGCGGGTCGGTATATTTAAATCCAACAGATTTGTCTTTACCCGAACCGCCGTAATCACTGATATAACTATCGGCGTAAATATCAACGTCGTTTGGCCCCGGGAAAAAGTGTTTGTACGATGATGTCCAGAAATTATCGGTTTTATTGATAACCAGGTTATTGGCGAAATCAGACTTAAAAACCGGCTGGCCGATTATCGACTGCAAACCAATTGCAATAGTTATAAACGAGATGAACAAGAGGGCAAAGGCCAGGTATTTTTTTACTTTAATCTGCGGTGCCAGGAACCGCAACGCGGCAATAGTACCGCCCAGGATTACTATGAAACTAATAATTTGAATAATGTTTACACCCGATGTACCTAAGGTTTCTTTAATATCTTTTACAGAATAACCATAAAGATCGGCGCCTAATGGCACCAGGGAGGTAGTAAAATAGCTGGTAAGACATACTTGTATAATTGCAGCTAAAACTATAAATATAGAATAAACTACGCGTGCAAATTTTTGAGAAAATAAATGAAGTACCAAATAGATCACAAAAAAATAAATGAGGCATTTAAGCCAGAAAAACAAATCATTTAATAATGACCAAAACAAAACCCCGCTAAAGTTTTCGGGAAACTGGTGCACTATGCCGTTATAGACCAGTTCGAACAGGCTTAACAGGAAAATGATCATTAACCATACGATAGAAAGCTGGGCAAATGATATGGCTGCTTGTTTAAATTTAATTGGTAAGGTTTTCCTTTCCGGGGATGTTTTATCTTTCATTGTTCAAATACGCTTATTTTGTTACACCTTTTTCTGGGCGGCAAAACCTTGTCTTGTCATTTCGCCCCAACCGTTATGTTTTCTTAAAAGATCAATATTGCCCCTTATCGCCGACCATACCACGAACGGATGGAATATAAATGGTTCCACAACGGCAACTAACATCAGGCGTAATATGTCTTTCTTTCGCTTGTACTGGTTATAGGTCAATACCTCCATCATTATCGCAAAAATTGAGTACAGTATACCTATGCATATTACACCTGCCATTATGAGTAAGGCCGACCAGTTAATTGAACCGATAAGGCAATATATTATAATGGATAAAATGCCGAAGAATTCAATAATTGGCGCTAAAAATTCAAAAAATAACCAATATGGATAACTAAGCATCCCCAATAAACCGTAACGGGGGTTTAAAAACATTTTTTTATGAAGTTTTAAAGTTTCAATTGTTCCCCTGGCCCAGCGGTTACGTTGCCTCCCTAATATTTTAAAGGTGGTGGGGGCCTCCGTCCAGCATAAAGGATCGGGGATAAAGCTAACCCGGTAAGCTTCATCACGCTCTTCCATATAACAGCGCATCCTTACCACCAGTTCCATATCCTCGCCAACTGTATTGGGGTTATACCCCCCGCATTTAATTACAATTTCCCTGTCAAACGCGCCAAACGCGCCCGAGATAAGCAATAAACCATTCAAACGGGTCCATGCCATGCGGCTAAGTAAAAATGCCCGTATGTATTCAAGCGTTTGCACCCTTGGTAAAAACTTTTTAGCCAGGTTTACCTGGACAAGCCTGCCGCCTTCTATTTCACAACTGTTGGCAATGCGCACAACACCGCCGGCAGCTATAACCCGCTGTGTTGAATTTTCTAAAAATGGTTTGGCCAGTTTTAAAAGGGCATCCTGTTCCAAAACGCAATCCACATCAATACAAACAAAGTAATTATTTTTAGCAATGTTAATCCCTACATTAAGGGCATCAGCCTTGCCGCCATTCACTTTATCCACCACGATAAGTTTGCGGTAAACCGGGTTATGGCTTTTATATACACCCTTAACAGGTTTTGTTTTTATATGTTGATTTACAAAAAAGTCTATTTTATACAGATCATAAGCGCTAATCAGTTTTTCAAGGGAATCGTCTTTGCTTCCGTCATTGACAATAATAACTTCAAGATTATTATAATGCAGTGAAAGCAATGAGCGTACATTTTCAATAATGGTGGAGGCCTCGTTGTATGCCGGAGCCAGGATACTCATACTGGGCGCTTCGGTTGACGAGGCAAGGACACGGTAATCGGTAAAGCTGTTTTTATTAAGATAATTACGTGTTTCGATAACAGAGAATGCGCCTATTAAAACATAACAGATCATCAGTACTATCGAATACAACAGGATGCCGTAAGTGAAAATATGGAATATAAAGGTTTGCCAACTCATGCTGCTAACTCTCCTTTTATTTGCATTTCTCCTTTTATTTGCATTACCATTTCATTGAGTGGATAACCTGCAATGTTAGCATGGTCCAAAAGCGATGTTAAACCATTTTTGCCAATTTTAGCCAAAGCGCGTGCAGCACTAAGCATTATTTCATAATTTTCCTCATCCAGCAGGCTTAATAAAAACAGGATATCTTTTTCTGAACCTATACTTTGAAATGCTTTTATCATTGCTAACTGATGTTGGAAATCCTCCTTCAAAAACCTTGATATAAGCTCGTCAGATGTTTCATCAGTATAAATATCACAAAGAAAATTAATTGCTTCTAAACGTACGCGGGCATCAGGATGGTCCAGGCATGGTAATATATTATCATGCAATTCAAACCTGTGGTAATTACGGGCAAGTTTTAAAGCAAATACAACCACACTGTTATTAGCCGAACCAAGCCAGCAATCAATACTGATGTTCATAGGTGGTACGTGTGATAATTGCTGCAATAATTTTATCTGCTGCCAATCCGAAATCGGGTAAGTAACAACATCTAAAAATCTAAGGCCTTCAAAGCCGTTAAACTGAACGATAGCAGTTTGCGCTTCCATCCGTACCAGTTCGTTCTGGTTATTAGTATAGGGGTACAGCTCTGTTATAAACTCTTTCATTTCCATTACAGTAAGTTCCTGTATGGCTTTTGCCTTGATATGCCAGTAACGGCTATCTAAATTTTTCAATGCATATTTTTCAAGCTGCAATTGCTGATAAAGGTGTTTTAAATTATCAGCGGCCGTACCAATTATATTTTTTTTAGCCGAGAGGATTTCGCTGGTCAAAAATTTTCTGAATTGTTTATTATTCATTAGTTTTTCTGCCCTGGCGGTAACCGGGATCAACGTTTCGGCCTCCATTTCATCCTCATAAAATACAGCTTTACGTATAAGCAGGTCGGATATTAATAACCATTTAACATGCTTTTTTTCACGTACGCTTTTATAATACATGTAAAAAAGCATATATATTAAAAGGCTGATCATTAAACAGACTATAGAAAACATTACTATAACCTGGTAATGAACCCTTATGACAAATGCAATTGGCAAAACTGTGTTAATAGTTAAAAATTTCACAATTAAAAACATATGTAAATTCCCATTTATCATCATCAAGAATTTATGGGATACTAATAATTGGTGATTTAAAAAACCCGTTTATCATAATATTATTTAACCGCAGGTAAATCAAACCTGTGTACCCGTACTGATAGCTCGTTCGGGCTGAACGGTTTGGTTATATAATCATCTGCGCCAAGCTGAAATGCCTCCAGCACCACATTCTCCTGCCCCATCCCCGAAAGGATAATAACAGGCGTACCGGTTGCATATTTACTTTTAACTGCACCCACTACTTCAAGGCCTGACAAATAAGGCATCATAATATCAGTTATTACAAGATCGGGCTGAAATTCATCGAGTTTTGCTACCGCCTCACGGCCGTCACGTGTTACAATAACTTCATGTCCATCCTTTTTAAGACGGAACTCAAGCATCTTAAGCATTAATTGATCGTCTTCGGCTACCAGGATTTTCATACTTTAAAAATTTAAATGGTTGAATAAATAATAAGCTGTCTTTAAAAATAATATCACCTGTATACGTATCACCATTTACAATAGTTCCGAATCATGAAACTTCGCCTAAGTGGCAAAAAGGGCACAATCTAAAAAGTGGCTTCAAATCACTTTGAAAGGGGCTTTGTTAATGATTATTTATAGTTAATAATTTCTTAACCTTTATTAAATAGTTTTGGATAAACTTTTATTCTCTTTTGTTTTTTTCAAATCATTCTATCCCATTCCCTAAAAAACCGTATTTTTAGCCGTCTTATCAGATCATGACAATGGCGGCGTTAAACAATAAATAAAAAGTGCATGAATACCATTCACAATACAGATATTGGAACAAAACAAAAAGCCCTCGCCATTAATCTTGACCCTAAAATTTATGGCTCATTCGCCGAAATTGGCGCTGGCCAGGAAGTGGCAGCCAATTTTTTTAAGGCGGGCGCTTCATCGGGTACTATAGCCAAAACCATGTCAGCTTACGATATGACATTTTCTGATGCCATTTATGGTGTGCAGCAGGTGCGCCGTTATGTAAGTGAGCAACGGTTAATATCAATGCTCGATCATGAATATGGCCTGTTGATTGAACGCCTGGCAGTACAGCGTGGCGATACGACAACTTTCTTTGCTTTTTCTGATACCGTATCTGCCCTCAATTATCACAAAACAAATGAAGGACATGGCTGGATGGGCGTGCGGTTCCAGTTAACGCCAGAAGGAGTTTTTAATGATGTGGTGCTCCATGTAAAATTATTGGATAACGATAATAATTTGCAGCAGCAGGCTGTGGGTACTTTAGGGGTAAACCTGATGTATGCCTGCTTTTATTATAATGAGGTACCACCTGTATTTTTGCTTTCGCTGATGGATGGATTATCTAAAGACCGTATTCAAATAGATATGATCCGTTTTGAAGGACCTGATTTTAGTAAAGTGGATAACCGGCTGATGAGTTTACACCTGGTAAAATATGGCTTTTCGGATGCGGCTGTGTTTGGCCCTGACGGTAAAAACTTGCAGCCTTCTGAAGTGTTACATAAAAAGCACGTCGTAGTGATACGTGGCCGTTTCCGTCCCATTATTAATGTTCATTTGGATATGCTCAACACAGGTCTTGAACAATTTAAGCAGGAGCCTGACGTAGACCCGAATAATGTTATCGTAATTACAGAACTTACACTGCAATCGTTGAAAGAAAGGGATGCCGACGAAAATGCCGAAATAGATGAAAAAGATTTCCTCGACCGTGTGGATATTCTTTGTTCGCTTGGCCAAACGGTGCTGATCTCAAATTTCCACGAATACTATAAATTGGTGGCTTATATGTCAAAGATTACCAAATTGAAGCTGGGCGTGGTTTTGGGCTATCCTAACCTGGAGTATATTTTTTCTGAAGAACATTATAAAGATCTTCCCGGCGGTATACTGGAGTCATTAGCCACCTTGTTCAGCCGAAAGGTAAAACTATTTGTTTACCCCACTTTGCGCGATGGGGTGATCTTGAATTGCCTTAAGTTTAATCCACCGGGCCACCTGATTGACCTGTACCGTTACCTGATTGCCAATAACAAAATAGAAGACATCAGGCATTATAATGAGAAGAACCTTCATGTGCAAACCGATAGGGTGCTGCAAATGATAAAGCAAGGCGAAGCAGGATGGGAAGAATATGTGCCTGCAGAAGTTGCCGCGATGATAAAGGACAGGTGCCTTTTTGGATATGCCTGTGAAACTATGCCTCATAAAGAAGACATCACAACAACGGGTGATGAGACTGGAGTTGTACTGGGTAAAGCTTAGTTCCTCCATTAATTTTGATTTATAAGCAAAGATGACATTTTGAAAGAAAGGCGTGTTACAGCGCTTATAAATTTTTAAACGTTACAATAATCAGTTTCCCCAAATCCTGCATTTCCTCTAAAAATGAATAAAACTAATAAAGCGCAGAAATGATCGGGAATAATTATTCTATTAATTCTATAGATATTATATACTTTATTATATTTGTGCAAACATTTCAGCTTTACCATGAAAAGGACTTTACTTTTTGCAACAATTATTATCAGGTTTATTGGCATAAACAACGTTTCGGCACAACCAGGAAAACCCGGGGACGTGATCATACAATGGAACCTCATTACTTTAAAAGCGGCAAAAATTGCCAAACAAAACAGTAACCTGGCCAGCCGGACGGCCGCTATTGAAGCGATAGCAGTTTATGATGCAGTAAACTCCATTAAGCACTTTGGTACACCATACCATTATTACAATGCTTCAACAAATCCTGCTTCGGCGCAGGCAGCGGCGGCGCAAGCTGCCCATGATGTGCTGGTAAATTATTTCCCTGACCAAAAACCTGGGCTTGATTCAGCATTAGCAAATAGTTTGCAGGGAATTACGGACGGGCCGGTAGAAAACGGACAAAAAATTGGCGCAGCCTCCGCAGCCGATATTATCGCCCTTCGGGCTAATGATGGTTCAAGTCCGCTGACAACCTATGCAGGCCCGGAAAAAGCGGTTATCGGCGCATACAGGCCAACGCCGGGAAAATTTGCACCGGGCATTGATGTTGAATGGGGGAATGTAAAACCTTTTCTATTAAAGGATTCAAAGCAGTTTCTCCCGGAACCTCCGCCTGCAATCGGCAGCGATGAATATAAAAAGGCATTGGCCGAAGTTGCTGAAATTGGGGAGATCAAAAGCACTAAACGTACAGAAGATCAAACGCATATAGCGCAGTTTTACAAACAGGACGCCGAGCTCACCGTAAATGAAGGCCTACGTGAACTGGCTGCAAGTCACGGTACTTCACTTGAAAAAAATGCGCTGATATTTGCGCTCACTGATATTGCCGAAGCTGATGCGCGGATTGAAGTTTGGGGTGGTAAATATGGGTACCTGTTCTGGCGGCCGGTAACTGCTTTAAATGCTGAAACTGACGGTTCTGTAAAGGATTACACAAAATGGACACCATTGATAACCACGCCGGCCCACCCCAGCTATCCAAGCGGCCACAGCGCTACGGTTACAGCAGGATACGAGGTGCTTAAAAAGTTCTTTGGCGATAAAAACAGGCTTGAACTGCATACAACAACGTCGGGCGAACCTGCCCGTATCGTTGAATCATTAAGCGTTGTAGAATGGGAAAACGGGTATAGCCGGATATATGGTGGCATTCATTATGCATTTGAAAATTCTGCTGCTCAAAATATAGGCAAGAAGGTAGCTGAGTATGTACTTACAAACGGGCCGAAACATAATCGTTGATTTGTGTGGTTAATGGATTTCGCTGATTCTTAAAATCATCGAAATCATAAAAATCAGTTAAATCAGCGGTTCAGACTACTCCACAGTTATCTCATCAGCAAATATATAAGATTGCTGGCCTTTGCTTTCATGCCAATCGGGCAAAGGGCCGTACTGTTTGGCTATTAGTTTAATATATCTTGCATTTAGGTTTAATGGGGCTGTAAATTCCTGGGTTTGTACGTTGAGGTCTTTTATATCAACTTTTGTATTAACTGTAGCTGCCAGTTTATAATTAATCCCATCATCAGAGACCCAGTATTGTACATATTGAGGAAAAACTATCCATGAGCCGGTATCCTGAAGTGTGCCTATGCTAATCTGTTTTATTGGCTTTATGCTTTCCATATCAATAATAGCTATTAAATCATTGCCCTGGTAACCTTGCCAGTTGCCCAAACGCCAGTTTGCTTTGCCGTGTATCCCATTGATCAGGGTATTGTCACCTTCATCTGCGTAGTTTGGCAAATATTTATTCACCAGTGACAGTTTAATGTCGTCCCTGGTTTTGATAAAAGTGCTTTCATCTATAAAGCTTGATTTACCATTTTCAACTGCGACAGCTTTTACGGTTGTATTGGTTGAAATATTAACGGGCGAATTGTACAGAGCTGAATTTTCGGTAGGAGCGGAGCCATCCAATGTGTAAAATATCTTTGCATCGGCATCAGCGCATTTTATTTCAATGTTGAATGGCTGCTTAAATGTTTTAGCCGGGGCTATAATATATGGATCGGGTACAATCAAATCGTCTGTGATCTTAGAGGTTGGTTTTTCCAAATCCTGAACAAACATTTTATTAGGTAACTTCCCTGTAAATACTTCAAATTCGCCGCCATTGGCAATGTCCGTATAATCAAGGTAAACTTTGTTGTATGAATTTTTATTGAGGTTCATTCCCTGCAGGTAAATATTATCCCGGCTGATACTTGCACCCGGATTCAGGATCGTGAACTTTTTGCCATTTTCAAGATTTATCACAGCTTTATCAAACTGCGGTGTGCCTACCTGGAATTGCTGCTGACCGGGGGCAATATTGTAGATGCCCAGGGAACTAATCACATACCATGCCGACATTTGTCCGCAATCCTCGTTGCCCGAAAGGCCATCGGGTTTATCACTATATTCTTCCCTTAGTATTTTGTTGATATAAAATTGTGTTTTATCAGGCGAGTCGGTAAAATTATAGAGGTAAGCCATGTGATGGCTCGGCTCATTGCCATGTGCATACTGGCCTATCAGCCCTGTAACATCGTCCTGTTCGCGGCCAGTAAGTTTTGAATTTGTGGTAAATAATTCATCCAATTTTGCTTCAAAAGCCGCTTTGCCACCCATTCGGGCAATAAGTCCTTCAATATCCTGGGGCGCTAAAAATGAATATTGCCATGCGTTCCCTTCAGTATAATTATTATTGATTTCGGTAGGCTCGAAAGGCGTGTACCAGCCGCCATTGGCACGGGCCTGCATAAAGCCATTCTGGTTGTTAAAATTGTTTTTCCAGTATTGGGCACGCTTTATAAATGTCGCGTAGTCATCAGGCTTATTAAGCATTTTGGCCATTTGGGCAATACACCAGTCGTCAAAAGCATATTCAAGTGTTTTTGATACCGATTCAGGTTCATCATCTGATAATACCACACCATTTTTCCGGTACGAATCAAGCCCAAACTGGTTACGGTTAACGGCAGCTTTCATAGCTGTAAAAGCTTCTTCGGCATTAAAATCACGGATACCTTTTGCATAAGCATCAACAATAACCGGGATGGAATGATTACCAACCATACAAAAGGTTTCGTTGGAGGCTAAAGGCCATATCGGCAATAAGCCGCCTTGCTCATACATCGCCAAAAATGATTTTACAAAATCAAGCGTTCGCTTGCGGTCGATAAGATTAAGTAAAGGGTCTTCGGCGCGGTAGGTATCCCACAAAGAGAATACCGTATAATAATTAAAGCCATCTGCTGTATGCACTTTCTGGTCCATGCCACGGTACTGGCCGTCAACATCGCTGTAAACATTTGGCGCCAGCATGGCATGGTATAAAGCTGTATAAAATGTGGTTTGTTTTACTTTGGCGTAATCAATGGCTGGCTGTTTTATTTGTTTAGGCTGCTTGTAAACGCCTGTCTGACTATTATACTCAGTGGGGGGATTTGGATTTTGCGGTTCTTGCTGTGAGGATGTACTTGGGCCGCCACCTTCAACCTCTATTTTCGACAGTTCATTGTTCCATAAAGCTTTCGCATCTTTTTGCACTTTTTTAAAGTCAAAGTCAGGCACTTCAGTATCAAGGTTTTTTAAGGCGCCGTCCGCACTTACTGATGATATACCCACCTTTGCAATAACCTCACCAGGGTTATCAAACCGGATAAACATTTTTATATTTTTCCCCTGCAACTTACCTTGACCCGGTTGCAGTTGGTCATTAGCTGCAATCCCATAAGTTTTAAATGGCTTTGAAAATTTAGCGTAAAAGTAAACCGATTGATCATCCGCCCATGACCTTGACCTTCGGAAACCACGGATCTCATGATCATTCACAACTTCTATCCATGAATCAAGCACCTCATCCCTGTGCTGCAAATCAATAATAATATTAGCCTGGTTAGTTTTTGGGAAATTATAACGGTGTACCCCAACGCGGGTGCTTGCTGTAAGTTCAACATCAATATTGTATTTATCCAAATGGGTTTTGTAATAGCCGGGGGTGGCTACTTCGTTTTTCTTTTTAAATCCCGAAAGGTAATCAGTGTTTTTAAATTGCGGTTCTCCTGTTGTAGGCATAAACAAAACATCGCAATAATCGGCAATGCCCGTGCCGCTTAAATGGGTATGCGAAAAGCCGTAAACAACGGTATCGGTATAATAATAGCCCGAGCAGCCATCCCAGCCTGTTAAACGTGTATCAGGGCTTAACTGAACCATCCCAAACGGTACTACAGCACCGGGATAAGTATGCCCATGGCCGCCGGTCCCGATAAACGGATCGACAAGCTGGGTGTAATCCTTTTTTCTTTGTGCTGATGCCGATAGTGAAAATGCTAAAATAAAAACAAAAGAAAATATACTGCTGATCAGGGGCTTCATTGAATAACTGAATATTTGTGAAGCGTAAAAATAAGATATTAGTTTGTCTGAATCAGAATTTTCAGGATTAAAGAATTTTCAGAATGCTCATCTGAGCAACAATTTGAGAATTATCAAGAGTTAACGAATTAATATTCTGTTAATCCTCAAATTCTGTAAATTCTGATTCAGATAACTATCTTAAACACATCTGCATCCTTTAAAAACGGCAAGGCGCGCCTGGTTTTCTTTACCTCTTCATCTAAAACAGAGAATGTATATAAATCTTCATCATCACGTTTATGATAGATCACATTGCCATTTGGGTCTACACAGGTTGAATCACCCGAATGATAAACTTCATTACCATCATGCCCGGTACGGTTAACGCCAATTACATAGGCCTGGTTTTCAATTGCTCTTGCGCTGATCAATGACCGCCAATGGGCTATCCGGCGTTCGGGCCAGTTGGCTACAATAATCAACAAGTCATACTCAGCATTAACATTTCTGAGCCATACCGGGAAACGCAGATCGTAACATATCATAGGGCAAATGTTCCAGCCGTTTAATTCAACGATTAACTTTTTATCTCCGGCGGTGTATGTTTGATGCTCCTTTCCTAACGCAAACAGGTGGCGTTTATCGTAATATTCATAGCTGCCATCTGGCCGCATCCAAATAAGGCGGTTATAATAGCGTTCATTCTCTTTTATGATAACACTCCCTGTAATTACACAATCATATTGTTTGGCAATTTTGTGCATCCAATGGATGGTTTTGCCATCCATTGGTTCTGCCAGTTTATCGGCATTCATAGTAAAACCGGTATTAAACATTTCAGGCAATATAATCAGGTTAGTTTTTTCACGGATACCTGATAAGCGGGTTGCAATATTCTGCAGGTTTTTATCAATATTTTCCCAAAAAAGATATCCCTGGAATGTGGTTACTTTTAAATTATCCATTTTAATTGGTTAATGGTTCATGGATCATAGTTCATAGCTTTTTAAGGTTCAAAATTCATTACTTTTCCTGCCATGAACTATGAACCATCAACTATGAGCTACACTTTTATTAGTCTTTCAACGGCTTTATCAAGCGTTTCTTGCCTTTTGGCAAAACAAAAACGCAAAACGTGATGGTCAGTACCCTTGGTGTAAAATGCAGAAGTGGGTATCGAGGCCACCCCGATCTCCCTTGTTAAACGCAATGCAAAGTCACTGTCTTTCTCATCGGTTATGTTATTATAGGTTACCGATTGAAAATAAGAGCCCGAACATGGTAACAATTCAAACCGGGTTTGTTCCAGGCCATTACGAAAATAATCGCGCTTTTGCTGAAAAAATCCGGGAAGGTCCAAATACGTATTTTCATTTTTTAAATATTCGGCAATGGCATATTGTATAGGCGCGTTTACACTGAATACTAAAAATTGGTGTACTTTTTTAAATTCGCTCATTAAAAAAGCAGGAGCCATACAATAGCCTACTTTCCAGCCTGTTGCATGAAATGGTTTTCCAAAGGAGGCTACAATGAAACTTCGTTGTTGTAACTCCGGGTAAAGGGCCATGCTGTGGTGCGTTTCGCCGTCATAAATCAAATGTTCATAAACCTCATCGCTTAATATCAAAATATCCTGGTTTTTTACCAGTGCGCTTAATTCATCAATATCTTTCTTATGCAGGATTGTAGCTGTAGGGTTGTGCGGCGAATTAAGGATGATCATCCTCGTTTTACTATTGATCAGTCTTTTTACCATATCCCAGGCTATCCGGTAGTCGGGCGGCTCAAGTTCCAATGATTTCACAATGCCGCCCATCAGTCTGATGGCCGGCGCGTAACAATCAAAAGCGGGCTCAAAAATAATTACCTCGTCATTCGGGTTAATAACTGCCGTTATAGCTGTAAATATGGCTTGGGTGCCACCGGCGGTAATCGTGATTTCGGTATCCGGGTTATATTTGGCGCCGTAAAGTTTTTCTGTTTTTTGGGCTATCTGCTCACGCAGGGCCAATACGCCCGGCATGGGTGCATATTGGTTATGCCCGTTTTTCATAGCATTGTTTACCAGCTCAATAAGTTCAGGCGAAGTATTAAAATCAGGAAAGCCCTGCGATAAGTTTATTGCACCGACTTCAGTTGCCAAAGCCGACATTAAGGTAAATATAGTTGTCCCGGTTTGGGGTAATTTCGAGATGATAGGTGTCATGCATGGGCTAAATTAAGGAAAAAAGAGTAAAAAGCTGAAAGCTAAAAGGCAAAAGCTAAAAGTGGACCTTTTTTCCTTTGGCTTTGTGCTTTTAGCTTTCTGCTTTCACCTCATTTATTTACCTTAGTGGCATGAAGACCCTCAAACTCTTATCCCTATTTATCTTAATCACTGTCATTTGTTCGTGTAAATCACCCACCAAAAATACAACCCCTGTAATCGGTTTCGTTGATGCTTTTGAAGATGCCTCTATTGCCCCGGCACGAACCGGTTTTGTTGATGCACTAAAGAAAAATGGCTTTAGCGAAGACCAAAAAAACATAAAAATTGAATACCGTAACGCGGAAAATAGTATCCCCACCTTAACCCAGATTGTAAATTATTTTGTTTCCCAAAAAGTTGATCTGATAGCTACTTGCCCCACCTTATCTTCTATAACTGCTTTACAAAAAACCAAAACTATCCCTGTTTTTGTGATGGTATCCCCAACCGCTAAGCTGATGAATTTGCAGGGTGCGGATGGAAAAGGCCCTTCAAACTTATTTGGTGTGGTTGAGGATTTAAATTATATCGACACTTCTTTTTCAAGCATCCCTAAATTTATAAAGCCCAAAGCTAGTAAATTAGTTGTGGGGATGATATATAATGAGTCGGAACCGCAATCTGTGGATGCAAAGCAACGCATAGAATCATTGGCAAATAAATTAAATATTACTTTGATTGCATTGCCGCTAAATTCCTCGGCAGATGCACAGTTAGTTACGCAATCGTTGCTTGGTAATAATATCGACGCGTTTTTTGCCAACCCGGATAACAGTGTATTTACTTCGTTCGAAACTATCTTAAAAAACTGCGATCAAAAAAAAGTACCCATCTTTACAAGCGAAGCTGGATTAGTGCAGCGCGGCGCAGTTGCTGCTTTTGGCGCTGATATTTACCAATGGGGGTACCAGGCAGGCGAACAGGCGGCGCAATTTTTAAAAAATCATAGCACGGCTGGCCTGCAATCTGAAATGGTTAAAATAAGAAAGCGTGTATATAACGTTGCAGCTGCCAATAAATACCATATAACCGTTCCGTCAAATTTTACAGCCATTAAATAATGGATTTTTACCTCACCGCTTTATTACAGGGACTTTGCTTTTCGGCAATTGCTTTGGGGATTTATATTTCCATGAAGATATTTAATATTCCGGATATTACTACCGATGGCAGTTATACTTTAGGCGGTGTGGTTACAGCTATTTTACTTACTCATCAACAGCCAACTTATATTATTTTACCTGCTGTAATTATAGCAGGGGGCGTGGCTGGTGCAATTACCGGTATTATTCATACCAAACTAAAAATAAATGCCCTGCTGGCCGGTATTTTGGTTATGACTGCACTTTATTCGGTCAATTTATCTTTAATGGGAAGGTCGAACCTGCCTTTGATCAATGTTTCTTCCTTATTTACATTGATCAATATCAGCGACAACCCAAACCACAATACTTTTTGGATCTTATCAATTTTTGTGGTCGTTATCACGCTTGTGATTGGCTACCTGCTTAAAACAGATTTTGGTGTTGCCATGCGCGCTACAGGCAATAGTGAATCCATGATACGGGCATTAGGAGTTAATACCGACAGGATGAAAATTACAGGCCTGGCATTGGCCAATGCTTTAACAGCGCTTAGCGGTTATCTTATTAGCCAGTTCCAGGGCTTTACTGATATTAGTATGGGCATCGGGATAGTAATAGTTGGCCTTGGTTCGGTAATTATTGCAGAAACACTGATTAATTGGCTACGAATCACTTCGGTTTGGCTTAGTTTGGTTTTGGTTCTTGCCGGGGCGGTAATATTTCAGTTTGTATTAGCGGTGACGCTTGACATAGGGGTTAATCCTAATATGCTTAAAATAGTGACTGCTGTGTTTGTTTTGCTTATAGTAAGCTTACCGCGACTGTCTTTTAGAAATAAACCATGATAAGGCTTAACAACATTCACAAAGTTTTCAATGCCGGTAAAGCTAACCAGGTAAATGCGGTTAATGGTATCAACCTGCACATACCCACCGGGGAATTTGTGGTAATAGTTGGCTCAAATGGTTCTGGTAAAACAACCTTGCTTGATATGGTTGCCGGGAGTGTTTTCCCAAATTCAGGAAGTATTACCGTTGACAGCCAGGTTGTAACAAAACTACCTGATTATAAACGCAGCAAATGGATAGCCCGTGTTTTTCAAAACCCGGTAAGCGGGACAGCCTCCGATTTAAGTATCCTTGATAATTTCAGGCTGGCGGCCATACGTACCAAGCCCAAGGGCTTATCAATAGGAATAAATGAAACCTTTAAAAACCAGGTAAAGGAAAAGATATCCACCCTGGGCATGGGCCTTGAAAATAAGATTGAGCAGCCGATGGGCACATTGTCCGGCGGTCAGCGGCAAGCCCTCACTTTGCTGATGAGTGTAATGGATAGTTGTAAAGTTTTATTGCTTGATGAACCTACTGCGGCCCTCGACCCTCATTCGGCACAAATAGTGATGCGCACAGCTGATGAACTGATTAAAGATTATAAACTTACGGCAATACTTATCACCCACAATTTAAAAGATGCTTTTAATTATGGTGACCGTATTATTTTAATGGGAGAGGGGAAAATAGTAAAGGACCTGGATACCGAACATAAATCCGCACTGAAGCAAACTGACCTGTTTGATTGGTTCGGATAATGTGATTTCACCGATTAAATTTTTTGATTTCACCGATTAAGAAAGATGATTACACCGATTTATTATTAAAAATCGGTGTAATCGTAGTATAATCTGTGAAATCATTTTAAAGTATTCGCTGCCCTAACTTTTTTTACTTCTAATGCAGTTATCCGGCTTGCCTTATTGCCAAAGCTTTTACGGACATAGGTCAAAACATCGGCAATTTGCCGGTCTTTTAAATCCTTGTGCGGGGTCATGTTATTGGAGAAGGATTGACCATTTATCTGTACATCTTCTTTAAAGCCATTTAATACTATTTTTATTAGCCTGGTTTTATTCCCAAGTACATAGTCCGTATTGATAAGGGGAGGGTTCATATTTGGTACCCCGCCGCCATCAGCCATGTGGCAGGCCAAACAAATACTATTGTAAACTATTTTCCCTCTTACCATCGGTGAAGATGAAACACGATGGTGGATAACCCTTTTCACTGGTTTAACCTGGGCGTATATACTTGTTAAAGAAAAAAATATCACAAACACCAGGAAAGCCGTTCTTTTTAGCGCCATATTATTGTTTATAGGTAATTTTATAAATAGTGCCTTTTTGGTCATCAGTTACGTACAGCGACCCATCAGGGCCCTGCGCAAGCCCGCATGGACGGTGATCGGCGCCATTTGGTGTTTTATTGGGCCCTGCAAAACCATCTGCAAAAACTTCCCACTTGCCATCGGGCGTCCCATTTTTAAAGGGCTGAAATACTACACAGTAACCCGCCTGTGGTTCGGGCGCACGGTTCCACGAGCCGTGGAATGCGATAAAGGCGCCATTTTTATACCTTTCGGGAAACTGGTTCCCGGTATAAAATAATAAGCCATCAGGAGCATAGTGACCTGGATAGGCAGCAACAGGGTTGATATATTTAGGATCAGCCGGTTTTTTTCCATCGCCGCCATATTCAGGGCCAAGCATATTTTTATGCTGCATCCAATCATAATAAACATAAGGCCATCCGGCATTATCACCTTTTTTTAGGGCAAACATACATTCTGCCGGCAATTCGGCTGACTGATGAATGGTATATAAATTAGGGAAAAGATCGTGCAGTGCATCCCGGCCATGCTGCATCACAAATAACTCGTTATCCTGTTGGTTCCAATCAAGGCCAACCACATTTCTTGTACCTGTTACATAATGAACGCCATCGCCATAATGCTGGTTAGGTTTATCAGCTTTAAACTGCCAGATACCTGCGGCAGAATCTAAAATGGGGCATCCTGTTTTATTAGGGTCAAAATCGCTGCATATATTTGAGTAAGCGCCAATATTAACATATATATTACCGTTATTATCCAGGCATAACGCTTTTGGCTCGTGCATACGGCGGCTTATCAAACCGGTAACTATTTTTTCAGGTTGATCGGGATTAATTACTTCATCTTTATCATTTAGTTTATAGCGGTAAACTTCGGTATTGTCTGAAGCATATAAGTAACCATTTTTAATAGCAATGCCAGTGCCCCCATAATTAGCAAAACTGGATTTTAACGTGGCTTTGTCCCCATCTACATGAAGCACCAATATACCCTTCCCATTTTTTGTACCGGCAAGGTGTACATAAATATCATTTTCGGGTGTTACAACCAGGTGCCTTGCGCCGCCCAAATGTTCGGCAACTGCAACTGCGCTAAAACCTACAGGAATTGTTAAACCTGCATTGGCGCTATTTGCAGTTGTTGAATTGCCGGCATTTTTAAATGCGTTAAATGCGATCAGACCTATTACCGCTAATACCGGCAGCAATAAAATCAATATTTTTTTCATTTTCATAAGCTATAAGTATTTGATGACCAAAGTTAAATGAAACTGATGTAAATTAGGAAATCAGTTTTGTAGTATTAATGTGACAACACCTATTTATTTAATTGCTAAACAATCAATTACTTAAAAATGATAAAAAATCATTCAACAGAAATCTTGAAAGAAACTATACGGCCAGGTATTGCCTGGGAAAAATACCAACATGTATTTAAGGAAGTAAATATCCCTGCCAAAACAATCCTGCTTAATGAGGGAGAAATATCAAAAAAAGGCTATTTTATTAAAGAGGGCTGCCTGCGGCTATGGTTTAATAATAAGGGAAAAGACATAACCTTCCAGTTCTTTTTTGAGAATGAAGCAGTTTCATCTTCTGAAAGCTTCCGGAGCGGCGAACCAAGCCTGTTCAGTATTGAAACAATTGAGCCTTCAACTGTTTATGTGATAACAAAAAAGAGCTATGAAGAAATATTTTTGAACGATCCCCAATACGCAAGTTTTGTACAGGAAATCATTTTAAAAAGGTTATCCCATTATACCCGGCTTTTCATGTCGTATATAAAAAACACGCCCGAAGAAAGGTACAGGGAACTGCTTAAAAATAGTCCGCATATTATTAAGCGTGTCCCGCAGCATTATATAGCCTCTTATTTGGGTATTACTTCAGTTTCTTTGAGCAGGATACGGAATAGGGTTTAGCCTCTAAACGGCAACGCCCTTATGAACGCCTTTAAAAAACAAATAATAGCGTGAATAATCTCCCCCTGCCAACCGGTGGGGAGACTTTTTAAAGGTTCTAACATTAAATCATTCCGCAATCCACATTCCGACTTCCGCAATCAAATAAATCCGAAATCGAACATCCGAAATCCAACATCATTTATTAACAATTGTTATCGTCCACCCGATGCCGCCTGTTGAACTTTGTGTTAAACAAAACAACAGCACAATGAAAGCAGCAATTGTATTTAATCACCCTTATGAGGGCAGTTATTGCGCAGCAATATTAAAGGCGGTAACAAACGGTTTGCTAAAAGCAGGGCATGAAGCAGACCTCATCCACCTGGATAATGACGGATTTGACCCGGTAATGCGGGCCAACGATCTGAAAGGGTTTAAAGATGGCATCCCCTGTGACCCGCAGGTATTAAAATATCGGGAGCGCCTTAATGAGGCGGATCAGCTTATCATCATCTTCCCCATCTGGTGGGAATTAATGCCTGCCATGACCAAAGGTTTTATTGATAAGGTGATCTTCCCCGGTGTGGCTTATGATTATGATAATAGCGGCCGTTATCCTAAAATGATTAAAAGGTGGAATAACCTTAATGGCGTAACAGTTATCACTACGATGAATACCCCCTCTTTTATTTATCGGCTGGTTTTTGGAAATGCTATAAAGAAAGCTGTTTTTAACGGCACCTTCTGGAAACTTGGCTTCAAAAAGCGGAAATGGATCAGCTTTAATATGGTGAAGTTTGTAAACCAGGAAAAAAGAGAAAAATGGTTAAGGCAGCTGGAAGAACGTTTTGAAAAACTTAATTAATAATAAGCATATAATATATTGTTTTGCTTAAATAGCATATTTAAAATAGGAATTAAATTTTATATAACATTATTTTAACGGAATAAAATAACGTGTAATGTGCTTGTTACATATAATATGGTAGGTATTGCTAAACCATACGCTTATTTCATCGTCATAGATATATAAAAATTAATACGATGAAAAAGTTATTTATAATATCAGCAATGGCAATGAGCGGTTTAATTTATAACACCGCCAATGCACAAATTAGTTTACATTTTGGTTTACGTTTCCGTCCGCGTGTTGTGGTTTATGCCCATGCACCGGCAGTTGTTGAACAGGCCCCGGTTTATGCACAAGCTGCGCCGGTATATGATCAATCGCAGGCTGTGTATAATGATAGCAATGATGATTACTACTATTTACCTGATGTTGACGCATATTATGACGTAAATGATCAGTGTTATTATTATAATGATGGTACCAACTGGATATCAGCCGCTTATTTACCCGGCGCTTACAGCAATTACGACTGGAGAAACGCCCCAAGGTATGAAATAAGGGCATCACGTCCATATTTACATGACGATGTTTACAGATCAAGATATAATGGCCACCAGGTTTCGGATTTTGCACATAATAATTATAACAACCATTCTAATAATGGTTATGCAAACAGGGACAACAGTGGTAACAACCAACACTTTGATAACCGGGGACAAGGTCGTAACAATCAGCCGTCAAATCAAAATAGCTACCAAAGAAAAGACAGCAGGGTTGAAACCGAACACTTTGCCCAAAATAATCATCAGAGAGAATCTGAAAACAACAGAATGACCAGGTAAAATATTTTCCTCTATCATATATAATAAAAAAGGCTGCTGTAAGGCGGCCTTTTTGTCTGAACCGGGATTGAAGGATTTTACCGATTTTTTTGATGGATGTTCAAGTATCCCACAAATCCCTGAAATCCATCTATCCCGGTTCAGACAATCAATACTTGCTCGCACTATTCAACAAATCAATGGCATCACTATTTAAATTAAGTTCTGTTGCTTTAACTAAATCATGCAGCTGCTTTATACTTGTAGCACTGGCAATTGGCGCCGTAATTCCAGGGTGGGCTATAATCCACGCCAGGGCGACGCTTGCAGGTGTTGCATTATGTTCTGCAGCTACTTTATCCAGGGCCGCTAATATTTTATATCCACGCGGGTTAAGAAATTTTTTTACACCATGTCCGCGAGTGCTTTGCGACAGGTCATTTTCAGAACGGTACTTACCTGTTAAAAAACCACTTGCTAATGAATAGTAGCTGATCACGCCAATATTTCTTTCACGGCATAAAGGTTCAAGCTCTTTTTCATAATGTTCCCTTGCATATAAATTATATTCGGGCTGCAGACATTGATAAGCAGCTAAACCGTTGTCTTTGCTTACCTGCAGAGCCTCTTTCAACCTTGGACCGCTATAATTTGATGCGCCAATAGTCCTTACTTTCCCTTGTTTTATCAATTCAGTAAAAGTTCCCATTGTTTCCAGCAGCGGGGTATCCTTATCGTCATCGTGCGATTGGTACAGATCAATATAGTCGGTGTGCAAACGTTTTAAGGAATCTTCAACGGCCTGGGTAATGTATTTGCGCGACAATCCTTTTTTCCCTTCACCCATTGGCTTGCCTACTTTGGTTGCAATAATAACCTTATCACGTTTGCCCGATCTTTTCAACCAATTGCCAATGATGGTTTCCGATTCCCCTCCTTTATTACCGGGCGCCCAGGAGGAGTAAACATCGGCTGTATCAATAAAATCAAGCCCGGCATCAACAAATCCATCCAGTACTTTAAAAGATTCCTTTTCATCAATAGTCCATCCGAATACATTTCCTCCAAAAGCAAATGGGTATACTTTGATGCCTGAATTGCCTATTTCACGTTTTTCCATGTATTTTAATGCTATTTCAAATTAAGTAACGCGAGTTCGATTTGCCCCGTCGGGGCTACCGCTTTGTAGAAACCAAATAGAAAGTATAATTGCCACATCAGTGGCTACCCAATTCGCGAAGGGTAGCCACTGACGTGGCAAAAATAAGTTTTGAATGATGTGCTACAACGCGGTAGCCCCCATGGGGCATAATGCAATGGTATCCAATTCTTATCCCGAACTCACATTATGTTAGCAAAGGTAAAGAAATATCACTTTTTTAGTAGGTAGTGTTTTTGTCACTTTTAGCTTACATAATACTGACGGTCGGCCGTGTTATATCCATTTCTCCCGGATCAGATATATTTTGCCATTGAGTTTTCAAATAATTCCTTCGCATTCAAATAAATATTCAGAAAGTCGGCATAGCCATACATTGTATCAAACGGTATCGGATCCATTTGCTTTTTTAAACGCTGCATTTCATGTAACGGCAGAGGGATCCTGTTCGGATAGCTATACATTGCCGAAATGTGTTTTTTGCTTGGGGAAATGGCAAATGTATCACCGCAAAGAACAGCACCTTGCGGGGAAAGAAAAGGAACGTGTAAAATACTGCTTCCCGGAAAGTGCCCGCCTGTATTAATTATCCTTATACCATCCCGCAATTCTTTTTCTGTCCCTACCCATAGGCTCACATGGCTGCCCCTATTAAAAACCCATTGCTCATCGTTTTGATGAATATATACCGGGCAATTAAAAACCTCTGCCCAATAATTCATAGTGGAATAATAATGCGGATGAGAAAAAGCAATGGCTTTTAAACCGCCCTTAGACTTTATAAATTCAATAACTGGTTCATTTACCAAGGCAATACAATCCCATAAAATATTGCCCCCAGGGGCCAAAACCAGCAAGGCCCTTTGCCCGATGGCAAATGAAGGCGTCATTCTTAATTCATAAAGATTGTTATTCAATTTTTTTGCGATAACACTATAGTTATCCGACAATTCATCAAAATTAGTCCATGTTTGCCCGTTTTCCGGAATATACTGCCTGTCATCATTACATATCGGGCAAAGTTCAGGCGTATTGATGTTTGATGGATACTGTGTGCCACAGGCCGTGCAAATATTTTTTTTGTTCGAGTCCATTTTATAAAATTTAGTTTTAAAGGGATTTTAATCTAATTCTGCCACCATGTGCATTGATATCGCTATCCGGTTCCAGCTATTAATAGTAACCGTTGTAAAAATTGCCTGGGCTAATTTCTTTTCGCCCAATAGGCGCAAAGCATTTGCATAAACTTCATCAGTTACCCCTCCGTTCGAAATATTGGTCACCTGTTCAGCAAGCTTTAAAACGGCCATTTCTTCTTCTGTAAAAAAAGGCGTCTCCCACCAGGCGCTAATGGCAAAAAGCCGCTGTGTGGTTTCCCCTGCTTTTAATGCATCCTTTGTGTGATAATTAATGCAATACCCACAGCCATTTATCTGCGATACCCTGATCCTTATCAATTCCTTCAATTTCGCATCCAGTTCAAATAATCCTACGTGATTGTCTGATGCAGCCATCGCCTGGTAAATTCCCGGCTCTGCCTTGTTGATGTTCATTCTTTCTTTCATCTTGTTATAGTTTTATTGATACAAAGATGGGTCATACCGGAGCGCTAAAGAATAGACGATTATAGGAAAAGCATGTAAATTTGGCTCTATCACATTTTCTATCGGTAATGTGTTTATTTAAACACTAATCAGCTATTATGTGAATTGCATAGAAAATATCCCGGAGGGATAACCCGTTTGTAGAAAAACTAAGTATAAAAGTAATTGCCTCGTAGAGGTTACCCATAGCGTATGATAATTTTACGACAAAAACACGTTTGACAAGTATAACGATGATTTATTTGGAGATTTTGACGATTTGAATTGACGGTGAATACATTTTAAATACTTAACGGACGTATAAGGGTAACCTCTACGAGGCACAAAACAGGATTACGGTTTTTTCTACAAAGCGGTAGACCCTATGGGTCATAGAAGTCTGTCACCTATACAAAGCGCTATAGAACGCAAATTTAGATGGCGAACTTTTCTTTATACATTTTGGGAGATTGGCTTGTCTGTTTTTTAAAGAAATTTGAAAAGTAAAACGGATCATTAAATCCTAACTCATAAGCTACCTCTTTTACTGATAACTTTTCGTAGGTAAACAAACGTTTGGCTTCAGAGGCTACCAAACCGTTTATCACGCTTTGCGCTGTCCTTCCTGTATGAAGCTTGGATAGTTCGTTAAGTTTTGCCTCTGTAGTAGTTAAATATGTTGCAATTTGCCTTACATTAAGGTTCTTTTTAAAATTAGCCCTGATAGCTTCAAGAAATTTCAGGAACAGGGCATCCGGTTTATATATTTCACCACCCTCCTTTATTTTAGCACGGTTTATTTCCACAAGGATCAGTTCAATCATGCTGTGTACCGAAATGAGGTATTGATACGGTTTTTGTTCTAATTCTTTTTCAATTTGTTTTAATGCTGATTTAATCAATTGGCTTTTACCAAGGGGGATCATTTCATTCATGGCAAAATGGCAAAACAAACTATTATGAAAAATCAATTCGATGTCTTTATCGTCTTTACAAAAAAAGTTATAAGTAAATTCTAAAACGTAACCTTTGGCGGTATTTGATTCTTTTATGTAGTGAATTTGCCCAGAAGTGATGGTGATAACGCTATTCGGTTTTAATACAAATTCATTTTCATCGACAACAATTACTAAAGAACCTGAAGAACACCAAACCAGCACATATTTTATGATACGCCTTGGTTTAGTCAATTCATTTGCGTTATCAAGGTCTTTAATTTCAATCATCTGTACTATTTTCGGTATCGAATTTAATTTATTTCTTCGAAATTACTAAGTTTCAGTACCCGGGACTGTTTATTTAGCGTCACAATTTTTAGGCCCGATAGCCTAAAATCAATTATTACCCAAAACATTCCTTAATCCATTTATCTTTACCCTTGTGGAAAATGTAACGCCGGATTCTAAAATACTTATAGAAATCGTACAAACTAAAATGCCTTATGGTAAATATAAGGGCAACCTTATCAGTGATCTGCCTGTATATTACCTGGAGTGGCTGCATAACAAGGGTTTCCCGCCTGGAAAGTTGGGCATGCTGCTCGGAACTGTTTATGAGATAAAAATTAACGGGTTAACTTCCATTTTGAATATGGTGAAACAGTCGTTGAAGTAGGGTTGCAGAAGTTGTGGGGGTCATAGGGTTTTAACTTTTGTAACCATTTAAACCTTTTCAACTTAATTTGTAAGGATTTTAAATTCACAACGACTAAGCTTTTAAAAACCAACAAACAATTACTTAAAAATGACCATCCGGTAAACACGGTTGAGCGTATATTTAATAAAACTTATGAACAATATGAAACGAATTATTTTATTTGCCGCCTGCACTTTATTTTTTGCTGGTTGCGCATTAGGACAAACGGGCGATAACGATTTTGCTGCATTGCCAAAACCTACCGCCGGCGAGGAGGTTGCCACTTTTGGCGGCGGCTGTTTCTGGAGTATGAGTGAAGCCATGTCAGAGCTTAAAGGGGTGGATAAAGTGGTTTCAGGCTATGCCGGCGGGACTACCAAAAATCCGAGTTATGAGGAGGTGAGTTCACGTACAACCGGACATGCAGAATGTGTGCAGGTTTATTACGACCCGAAAGTGATTAGTTTTACAACTTTAGCAACGGCCTTCTTTTTTGCACACAACCCTACCGAACTTAATTACCAGGGGCCGGATGAAGGCACTGATTACCGTTCAATTGCTTTTTACCGTACGTCTGAGGAGAAAACTATTTTACTGGACGTGATAAAAAAGATCAATGCAGAAAAGCATTATCCCGAAGCAATAGTAACGCAGGTGGTACCTTTTAAGGCATTTTACCCTGCTGAGAAATATCACCAGGGCTATTACAGGCTGCACGGCGACAATCCGTACATATCATCAGTGTCGGAACCGAAAGTGATGAAGTTTAGAAAGGCTGAGAAAGCTGAATTGAAGCCGGAGTTTCAGTAATAGAGGTCAGTGATTGGAGATTAGAGATTAGTAAAATGAAACCGGTGTTTCGGCAAAAATAACTGAACAGTTTAAGTAAAGGCCATAACTAACGTTCTTCAACCTGGAAACATCGACATCGCTGTTCGCACAAGCTGAGCATTGTTTTTAGCGGTAAGCCCATCAGGGAGCACCGCAACATCTTCCAGCCCGGTGCGGATACCATATCCACGCTCAATCGCACGCCTGTTAACTGCCCAGCATGCGATGCCATAGCCATGATGAACTTGCTCTATGGTGATGCCGGCGCTTAGAACAATTTCTTCCATCTCAGCAGCGTGACGCAGCGCTTCTTTGGGATCAGCGTCTAAAGGTTCAATGAGTACACGTCGGCACTTATAGCGAATAGGCGATGCAACGAACTTCCTGGCGTCATGAGTGCTAAGTAATCCTGCTTCTATCTCAACGCCTTGTGACATCAGCCATTCGCTTAACGCAATGATGCCTTCTTCACCCTGGTTTGCGGTTACAAGATCGGGAAAGTCTGTCCATGCCTGGACGATGGCCAGGCGTTTATCCGGATCAGGTTCGATTGTTGCTGAAGACGTTAACGACACAGAAACTCCTGGGCATACACGCCTTATCGCTCTCAATACGCGAGAACAAGCAATTGCATCCAGTGTTTCTTCCCCGTTGTCATTAAAGGCGTGAACGTGAACAGAATGCGCACCGGCGTCGGTTGCCGCCTTGACATCTTTGGCGATTTTTCCGGCGGTTTTGGGAACTGCAGGGTGTTGGGAATCACCATTCAGAGCGGCTTGTAAGAAGATCATACGCTGCGTTATTCTAAATATCTGTTGTGCAAAAAATTATAATCGCTTTAAATATAATTTCTTTTTTCTATCTCTTGCTTGCTATTTATCAATTAAGCATTAGGCAAAGTTTTTACTTGCTTAATGATAGATTCACGCTTATGTCAACTTGTAATGCACAGCCCCCGCTGCCGCATATTTTGCAGAGATTTTATACCAATTGAAAAAATTATGGCAGCTTTATAAATAATTGCCTTATTTTGAGCCAATGAGCAGGTTAAATAAAGCATTTGAACTTTTTGATGCTTATAATAAGCAGGATCCGCGCAGTTTTACATGGGAAGGTGTAAGCGCTCCGCAGGAATATTTTTTTGCTGTTAAATTATACGAGTGGGTTTTAAAGCTGGATCCTGGTGCTGATGAAGAATTATTATTAGCATCCAGAAGCCAGCATATTGGCAGATGGGAAATTCCACGTGAAGATTACCCGGAAGGACGCGATCCCTATCTTAAGTGGCGTAAATATTTGGCCCAGCACCATGCAGGCATTGCCGCGCGTTTAATGACAGAAGCCGGTTATGGCGAGGAAACGATAGATCGTGTTAAGCAAATCATCCTGAAGCAACGTATTAAGGTTGATCCTGATGTACAGACCATGGAGAATGCACTTTGCCTGGTGTTCCTTCAATTACAATATGAAGAATTTCGCAAAAAGTATGAGGATGAGCCAGGGAAAATAATAAATATTCTTCGCAAATCATTATTGAAAATGGACGCGAATGGGCACCGGTTTGCACTGACATTACCTTATTCGACAGACGGATTTAACCTGATCAAGGAAGCATTAGATAGTTTGAAGCCTAAACCGTAAATGAGGAAATGACTAATGACCCAATGACTCAATGACCTATGTCCCTTAACATCAGCGCGCCTACAGTTACGTTAGTACGGCTATCGATAATTATTGCGCCGCCGTTTGCCTTATTGTCCTGGTAAAGATCAAAAGCCAAAGGTTCAGCGGTTTTTATTACGATGCGGCCAATATCGTTCAGCTTAAAATCTTCATTATACTCTTTTTCAAGTGTGTTGATGTTCACTTTGTATAATATTTCCTGTATGCGGCAGCGGGTTACCTTGCTGTTATGCTGTATGAAATAGGTGAGGGATGTATCTAAAGCGCGGGTATCCATCCAGCAAAGGTCAGTCTCAATTAATTGAGATATTTCAGGCTGGTAGTTACTATTTACCAGTACATCACCGCGACTGATATCAATCTCATCTTTTAAGTGAATAGTTACCGACATCCCTGCAAAAGCTTCTTCGGGTTCATCATCAAGTAATTCAATTTTATCAATAGTTGAATGGAACCCCGACGGCAATACGGTTACCTTATCATTTACCTTAAATGATCCGCTTGAAACGCGGCCTGCATAGCCTCGGTAATCATGAAGGTCATCAGTTTGCGGGCGGATCACCCATTGTACCGGGAAACGGGCATGGGCTTTACTGTCGTCAACCGCTATCTCTACTGTTTCTAAAAAATGCAGTAAACTTTCACCTTTGTACCAATTGATATTTAATGAAGGGTAAACAATATTATCGCCTTTTAAAGCGCTTACCGGGATATAATTTACGTTTTTTAAGCCGACTTTATCCGCCAGGATTTTATAATCGTTTACTATTTTGGTATAAACATCCTCGCTGTAATCAACCATATCCATTTTATTGATACAAACAACCACCTGTGGCAGGCCAAGCAGAGCCACCAAAAAAGAATGTCGGATAGTTTGTTCTATAACCCCTTTGCGGGCATCGATCAAAATAATAGCCAGGTTAGCGTTTGAAGCGCCGGTGACCATGTTGCGGGTATATTGAATATGGCCCGGTGTATCGGCAATAATAAATTTGCGTTTGTCTGTTTGAAAATATTTATACGCTACGTCAATTGTAATGCCCTGTTCACGTTCAGCTTTTAAGCCGTCGGTTAAAATAGCCAGGTCAATACTGCCATCATCATTTTTACGGTTAGAGCGGTGCAATGCTTCCAGCTGATCGGCTAATATTGATTCACTGTCGTATAAAAGCCTTCCAATTAAGGTGCTTTTACCATCATCAACACTACCGGCTGTTATAAATTTTAGTATATCCATTCTTCTATTTCGGATTTCGAATTTTCGATTTCGGATTTGTTTTTATTTCAGATTTTCGATTTCAGATGTTTTTATTTCGGAACTTGTTGATGATCGCAACAATAAGAGAGTTCGATATCTATTTAAATCCGAAATCGGACATCCGAAATCCGACATCAAAAATATCCTCCCTTTTTGCGGTCTTCCATTGCGGCTTCGCTTACTTTGTCGTCCATCCTTGCGCCACGCTCACTTATTTTGGATGCGCTTATTTCGTCAATAATATCGTCAATATGATAAGCATAAGACTCCACAGCAGCCGTGCAAGTCATATCGCCTACGGTACGGAAACGCACGTTACGGGTTTCAATAACATCATCTTCATCCATATTAAGAAAAGGGGATGCACCCATTAATTGACCATTGCGTGTAATTACTTCACGTTTATGCGCGAAATAGATGGAAGGCAATTCAATCTTTTCCCTGCGGATATAGTTCCAAACATCAAGCTCTGTCCAGTTGCTGATGGGGAATACCCGTACGTTTTCACCTTTGTGAATTTTGCCATTAAAAATATTCCAAAGCTCGGGGCGCTGGCGTTTGGGGTCCCACTGCCCAAATTCATCACGCACAGAAAATATGCGTTCTTTTGCCCTTGCTTTTTCCTCGTCACGGCGTGCTCCGCCTATGCAGGCATCAAAATGATTTTTGGCAATGGTATCTAATAAAGTAACAGTTTGCAAGGCATTGCGACTGGCATTTTTGCCTTTTTGCTCTACCACTTTTCCTTCATCAATTGAATCCTGTACATGACCGATGATCAGCTTTTCGCCGATACGTTTAATCATTGCATCACGGTATTCGATGGTCTCCACAAAATTGTGCCCGGTATCGATGTGAACCAGCGGGAACGGGAATTTACCCGGCCTAAAGGCTTTTTCGGCCAAACGTACCAATGTTATAGAATCTTTCCCGCCCGAAAACAGTAACGCAGGTTTTTCAAACTGCCCGGCCACCTCCCGCAGGATATAAATGGCTTCCGCCTCCAACTCATCTAAATAATCCAATTGTTTAATCATTTCTCAATAACTTCATTAACGTCATGCAGACCACATTCTTTTTTCGATGTGTCTTCCCACCACCATCTTCCTGCCCTGAAATCTTCGCCGGCTTGTATCGCCCTTGTGCAGGGAGCGCAGCCAATGCTCGGAAAACCCTTGTCGTGCAGGGTATTATAAGGAATATTATATTTTTTAATATATTCTTTCACTTCATCCAAAGTCCAGCTATAAATAGGGTGGAACTTTACCAGTTGATGCTGTTCGTCCCATTCTACATTATCCATAAACTGCCTGTTGGCTGATTGTTCGGCACGGATGCCGGTTATCCAGCATTTATTACCGCTCAACGCCCGGTTTAATGGTTCAATTTTGCGGATTCCGCAGCATTCTTTACGGTTATCTACCGATTCATAAAAACTATTGGGCCCCTTTGTGCTGACCATTTGCTCAAGTAACTCGTTATTGGGATAATAAGCATGAATAGGCTTGCCATAAATCTCCATCGTGCGGTTCCAAACATAATAAGTTTCGGGAAATAACCGACCTGTTTCGAGGGTGAAAACCTTTATGGGCAGGTTATGGGCAAATATCATATGGGTGATCACCTGGTCTTCCCAGCCAAAACTGGTTGAAAAAACAATTTTATCATGGAAAATATCCGATAAAAGGGTTAAAGCCTCGATAGGATCAAGTCCTTCGGTTTCCTTTTTTATATGCTCTGCAAACTCACTCATCTTACAAAATCTTTCCTAAAAAAATCCCGATACTCCTGATACTTATCAATATAACAATTACTGCCACTGCAATCATAATAGCTTTCGCCGAAATGCGGTTTGATATTTTAGCCGCTATAGGCGATGCAATGGCGCTGCCAATTACCAACCCTGCTACAGCCTCCCAATGATGGGTGTTGAGCATGGCAAAAAATGTTATGGAACTCATTAAGGCGATAAAAAATCGCGATAATTTTACTGTACCTAACGAAAAACGCGGATGACGGCCACCAGCTATCAAAGTTGATAATACAATTGAGCCCCATCCGCCGCCGCCAACAGCATCAATAAAACCGCCGCCTAAACCCAAAAGCCTGATATTTTTTATTTTTTCAGCCGATTTTTTAACCCCGGTTTTAAAAGCTTTTGAAAGAATAACAAATCCTAATATTAATGTATATAACGATACGAAAGGTTTGGTGTATTGGCTGTAGTGCTCCAATGATGAAAGTAGGTATGCACCTGTTACTGCGCCAATAATACCGGGAATGAGCAACAGTTTAAATAGCTTCCAGTTGATATTGCCCATCCGGTAGTGCATCCAGCCGGCAATGCCATTGCTCATAATTTCGGATAAATGCACGCCCATGCTTGCTGAAGCCGGCGGGATCCCCATGGCTAAAGAAAAAGAAGTTGAAGTAACGCCATATGACATGCCGATAGCGCCATCTATAAGTGCAAATAGGAAACCTGCGCCTAAAAAATAATAGAAAAGAGGGTTTATGGCTTGTACATACGTTTTGAATTCAGGCTGCCTGAACCATAGCGCTGTTACAGCTATTATTATAGATAGTATGATTGAGCCCCATATGAGCCATATAAGATTCTTTTTGGCAGGCGCTTTTGGTTCAACCAATACGGAAGTAACCTCGTTTAGCTTTTTAACTTTATAGGCAAAATCGCCGTTCAGCGAATTACGAAGTGAGCTCATTTGCTGCAGGGTGTTATCAAGTTCATCGGGCAAGCCTTCATTTAAAACTTCCTTAAGCCGTTTGGCGATGGTTGGCGATTTGCCGTTTGTTGAAATAGCAATCTTCAAATCGCCTTTTTGTACAATGGAGCTAAGATAAAAATCACAGAGCTCAGGCTTATCAGCTACGTTTATCAACAGTTTGCGGTCATGCGCCGATTGCCGGATGAAGTTATTTAACTCGCTATCATTTGTAGCTGCTATGACCAGGTCGGCATTGTCAAGGTCACTATCAGTAAAGGATTTTTGTATAATATTTACGCCTTTATATTCGGCTGCTAAAACATGTACTTCCGGTAAAATAGATAAGGCAACAACAGTGACCCTTGCATCCGGGCTGTTGTGCAAAATGGCAGTCAGTTTTTCAAGGCCGACATTACCAGCGCCAATCAGCACCGTATGCAGTTCATTCAACTTTAAAAAAACCGGGAACAATGGGTTGCCTGCGGCTTTTTCAGTTTGAACAGCGCTTAAACCGTTATCCTTCCGCAATAATGTCATAAAATTCTTTAATAGGCTGAAAATCTGGATGTAAAGATACCACTTCGCCAAAAACAATTAAGGCCGGTGAGGTGATCTTCTTTTCTTCAACTACCTCAACAATAGTATCTACTATACCAATAGCTACTTTCTCGTCCTTTGTTGATCCACTTTGAATTACAGCTACCGGCAACTTGTTTTTTCCTTCTTTTTTAAATATTTCCGTGATCTCCGCAAGTTTATGGATACCCATTAATACTACTACTGTTGCATTTGTACGGGCGGCTTCATAAATATCATTTGATACTTTGCCGCTGGCTGTTGTGCCGGTAACTACCCAAAAACTTTCGCTTAAACCACGGTGGGTTACAGGGATATTTTGCAAGCCCGGCACGCCAATTGAACTTGATATGCCCGGAATAATTTGTGCCGGGATGCTGTATGAGGCTGCATAATCCAATTCTTCAAATCCGCGCCCGAAAACAAAGGGATCGCCGCCTTTAAGACGAACTACGTGGCCGTAGTTGAGAGCGTAATCAATCATCAGCTTATTAACCGCATCCTGGGAATAGGAGTGGTCCCCTGAGCGTTTACCTACATAAACTTTTACAGCATGTTCAGGTGCAAATTCAAGCAGTTCATCATTAACCAATGCATCGTACAAAACAACATCAGCAGTTTTTAGTGCTTTTAAGCCTTTTAAGGTGATCAGTTCAGCATCACCCGGTCCGGCGCCTACTAAAGTAATACGTGGTTCTTTTATTGTTTTTCCTGTTGTTGTTCTTATCATGATTGTACCAGTTCCTCTCTTTTTACTTTAACTGCATCTAAAAAATCAGCAGCTTCCTTAATGTAAGTTCTTGCAAAATTCTCCGATGGCTCATTTTTATTGATCTGTAATACCAGGTCGTTAAAACTGCCGTCTATTTTTATTTCCCCTGTATTTATAAAATGGTTATCAAACTCGCGGATAATGCCGGTTTGTGTACTGCTGTTCACATTTTTATCGAGCAGTAAGGCTTTTGCTGAACTTATAAATGTATTATAAGCATGATAAATGGCATCTGCCCACATGCCATCAGCAAATGCTTCGTTAGCCCAGCCAAATTTTTCGTCCGATTCGTATAACAGCGTCGCTACAAGGTCTATCACGACACCGGCACATTCACCAACGCCAATGGCAGTAGCGAAAGTTTCCTGGTGGCCCCAGTCTACAAATTCGTCACCTGTTAAAGTTGTCAAATCAGCAAGGGGTTTTAAAAGCTGGTAAAAATAATCTTTACCCTGCCTGTCGTAATAGGCGTGAAAAGTTTCGTCCTGTATAGAATTATCTTTATAATTGTCAAGCACCTTTCTTAAAACATGTGTTGCCCGTTTGGCTGGTACTTTAATAATTTTTTCAGCTGCGCGGCCAATACCATCGCCAACAGTACCACCGCCTAAAAGCACTTGTACTGATGGCAATACTTTGATGCCCGCTTTTAGTGAGCTGCCATGAAAACCGATGTGCGCCAAACCGTGCTGCCCACAGGAATTCATACAACCGCTGATCTTTATTTTTATTTCCCGGTTGAAGATCAGATCTTCGTATTCGTTATAGATTACATCTTCCAGCACACGGGAAAGTGTCATGCTGTTTGATATACCTAAGTTACAGGTATCTGTACCCGGGCAGGTAGTTACATCCGCCGGACTATCGAAACCCGGTGTTGATAAATCCAGTTCGGTTAAACCATTGTATAATGCCGGTAAAGCTTCTTTGCGCACATATTTCAGTAGCAATCCCTGGTTTTGGGTTATCCTGATTTCGTCGGCCACATAAGGTTTTATGGCATCCACCAATTTACGGGCAGTGGCTGTTGGGATATCGCCAACCGGAACTTTAACATATACGCCATAAAATCCTTTTTGCTTTTGCTCAAACACATTAGTGATCAACCATTGTTCATAGCGCAAAGGATTGCTTATGATAACTTCGGGTATTTCTTTTTGTTCAGGAATAGCAGGCTCAGGAACCGAATCCCGGCAGATAGGATAAGTTTTTACTTTAAGTGCTTTTCTTTCAGCTTCCGCAAGTGATAAAACCTCGGTTAAACCTATTTTCTGTATTAAATATTTTAAACGGGCCTTGTTGCGGTTATTGCGTTCGCCATGTCGATCGAATACACGGATGATAGCTTCAATATAAGGTATCAGTTTGTCTTCGGGCAAAAAGTCCTCAACAATATTTGCCAATAGAGGTTGTGCGCCCAAACCACCGCCAAGCAACACTTTAAAACCGCGTTCGTTATTGCTGTTTAGCTTTGGGATTACGCCAATATCGTGAATATAAGAGAAAGCGGTATCTGCATCGCTTGATGAAAATGATATTTTGAATTTACGGCCCATATCCTGGCATATGGGGTTGCGCAAAAAATATTCAAATGTTGCCTGTGCATAAGGTGATACGTCAAAAGGCTCTGCCGGATCGATGCCCGCAGTAGGCGAGGCAGTTACGTTTCTAACGGTATTTCCGCAGGCTTCACGCAGCGTAATGTCGTCCTGCTCCAGTTCCGCCCATAATTGCGGGGTGCGGTCGAGGCTTACATAATGTATCTGTATATCCTGGCGGGTAGTTAAATGTAAATTACGGCTTGCGTACTCGTCAGAAATATCGGCAATCCGTAATAATTGTTTAAAGGTTATCTTGCCGAAAGGCAATTTAATACGCACCATCTGCACTCCTGGCTGACGTTGTCCGTAAATACCTCTTGCCAGGCGCAAACTCCTGAATTTTTCATCATGGATTTTCCCTTCCCGAAAAGCCCTGATCTTTTTTTCAAGGTCGATGATGTCTTTTTCAACAATTGGATCCTCCAATTCGGTTCGAAAGCTTTGCATAATGTTGTTTAATTTTACGATATAAAAAAACCCCTTTGGCTTGGGCTAAAGAGGCTTATTATTTAAAAAATATGTTAAATATAGCCCTCAACCATTGCCTTGAATGAAGCAACACATCATCGCTTTATGGTTTGAATAAATCCTTTTCATATAATTATTCCCCAAATATATACATACTATACGGAACTTATAGAATTTATTTAAAAAAAACTATATTTTACGTTTTGATTACATAATTGAAGAGGCCAACATAGCATAGCTATTATGGCATACAGGGTTTTACGGATAGATTGAATCGGGAATTTAGGATAAGGATTGAGGGATAAAAGAAATGAACCATGTCAGTTGCAATATTGCAACCGATATTTTCGCGGTTCTTTAAACCCAGATGCTATAAATCCTTAAAAATTGATCAGCGTATTCTCCCTCGCTATCACATCGGCAATACTTGTTTCCGATAGTATTTTCAGCGTGGCGTCCCTAACTTCAACAAATACATCCCGAATGCCGCAGGTAGTTTCCTGTTTACATTCATCGCATTTATGGTAAAAATTGAGGCTGGCGCAGGGCACCATGGCAATAGGGCCGTCGGTAATGCGCATAATGCTTACTAAATAGATATCTTTTGGGTCTTTATTTAGGCTGTAACCACCCCCGGCACCTTTCTTACTGTATAAAAAGCCTGCGTTCCGTAGGTCTAATAATATTTGTTCCAGGAATTTTTTAGGTATCCGCTCTTCTTCCGCGATCTTTGAAATTTGCATGGGCGGTTTATCCGCGTTTTTCCCCAGGACAACGAGCGCTTTTATAGCGTACTTGGTTTTTTTTGATAGCATCGTTTGGATAATTGGTTGATAGTTGATAAGGTTTGATTAAGTTGATTAAGTTATGCCGGACTAATAATAACCCGTGATTTTAACCCAATCAACTATTCACTTATTCAACCTAATCAACAAAACTTAACAATATTACCAAATGTTTTGTCAATATCAATATTTGTGTTTCTTTCAGGGGTTTTATTTACGATAAATTTTTCATCATTATTCAAACTCATAGTGTGCATTTCATCGCCAATCGCAATTATACCTTCGCCATTATGCACAAGGTTTTGCCCGAAATATATTTTATTATTTTTCTGCCTGTACTTAGCCAGTGTTTTAAGCGGTTCTTTTCCCTTTGTGGCATTCTGCTGGTTAATTGTTGGTATTATACATCGGGCGCACAATTTAACGCCATAAAAATCAATATTACCGATGGTAAAATTTCCCATCATATCTTCTTCATAAGGCTCCCCGCCTGTAAATACTATATTTGGCCTGAACCTATCCATCGGCAACGCCTCGGTGAGGCGGCTGTTAAGGTCATCCAATGAGGCCTGTCCGATGATCATAAATGGATACGCATCCGAAAATGAAGTTACTGAATTACCTGGCGCATAACGTTGATCAACAATCCGTTTGCAATCATCCGGCATATAAACCAGGCGGCAATTTATACCGAGGGCGCTTGTAAACCAGTCATCAGCGTCATTGCTTACATATTCGGCTTCGCAACTATCATCCCAAATGGTTACTGTTTCCTTATTGCTCGAAGACGGGCTATCAAAAGGGACGATTAATAATTCACCGTTTATTTTATGTTTAATATGCAAACCATCATTTTTAATTGATACCAGCAATTGCGTCATTTGCGGTGCTTCCCTTTGCGAAATAAAAAGGTTGTTTTCATCAACCAGCATCCAGCGCCTGTCGTACTCAAAGCCTTTTTCAGTAACGCGCGCTGCTTTGACGGCTATACCGGGCAATGATTTGATAGGGTAAATGTATAATTCACTTATTTGCAGCATGGGTAATTGAGCAGGTATTCATTACAAAAATATGAAAAGAGTAATGGAATTGGTTAATTAAATTGATCCGATAATTATCGGGAGGTAAATTGTTGATTAGGTTAAACAAATATATCTTTGATAAACCCATTTAATCGTATGATGATTCCCGGAATGAAAAAATTATTTACAATAGGCCTGTTCACAATTTGTTTATGCCTGGGTTACCGGGTTTCTGCTCAAAGCGACAGCTTATTATTCCCGCAAATGCCCGGGATAGTTTCCTATACCTACCGCAAATTTTTTGAAAAAGATGTGCCTTCGACCCTTGATATGGTAAAGGCAGCAGGATTTACCGATATTGAATTTTCAAACCTCTTTGGCAAAACGGCACCTGAACTTAGGGCTTTGATTGATGAACGCGGTATAAAATGTTCATCTTTTGGGGTAAGCTATGATGACTTTGTTAATAAAACGGAAACAGTGGCTCAAAATGCAAAAACTTTAGGCGCGCAATATGTACGGGTAGCCGGGATGCCGCATAAGGGGACGCTTACATTGGAAGAAATGCAAAAAGCGATTGATGATTTTAACAGGGTAGGTAAAATACTCAAACAGCAATATGGTTTAACCTTTGTTTATCATAACCACGGCTTTGAATTTCAGCCTTATAAAGACGACACTCTGTATGATTACTTAGTTGAGCAAACCAATCCAAAATATGTAAGCTTTGAGCTGGATATTTTGTGGGCATATTTTCCGGGGCAGGATCCAGCCAAATTGCTCGAAAAATATGGCCGCCGTTATAAACTGATGCATTTAAAAGATTTGAAAAAAGGGGTGAAGGGCGATTTTTCCGGCGGTACTTCACAGGATAACGATGTTGCTTTAGGAACCGGGCAAATTGATATACCTGCCGTATTAAAAGCCGCCAAAAAAGCCGGGATAAAGCATTATTATATTGAAGATGAAAGCAACAATGTTTTGGTACAGGTACCGCAGAGTATTGCTTATTTGAGGGGTTTAAAAAACATGTAGAAACACAATACTTTGTGTTTCCAGCTTGCAAATCCAACTTTGATTTGTGGCTCTGTATAGCAAGAGACGCAAGTATTGCGTCTCTACAATAAAAAAATAAATTATGCCAGAAACCCTTTTCAATTATAAAGCTAACCCCAATCACACCTATGATGCAATCGTCATTGGTTCCGGTATCAGTGGCGGCTGGGCTGCAAAGGAGCTTTGTGAGGGTGGACTAAAGACACTTGTTTTAGAGCGCGGCAAAAATGTGGTGCATCTGAAAGACTACCCTACAGCAACCAAAGATCCCTGGGATTTTAAGCATCATTTGGAGGTTCCTTTAAACGAAAAAGAAGAAAACCCAATAGTTAACCGCTGTTATGCTTTTGATGAAAGCACTGCGCATTTTTTTGTAAAAGACAAACAGCACCCCTATATACAGCAAAAACCATTCGACTGGATACGTGGCTACCAGGTGGGGGGTAAATCATTGCTTTGGGCAAGGCAAACACAACGCTGGAGCAAGTTTGATTTTGAAGGCCCTGCGAGGGATAGTTTCGCGGTAGACTGGCCAATAAGGTACGAGGATATAGCGTCATGGTATAGTTACGTGGAGCGTTTTGCCGGTATCAGCGGCAATCACGATGGCCTGGAAACTTTACCCGACGGTGAATTTTTGCCGCCCTGGGAAATGAATACGGTTGAAAAAGTGATGCAGCAAAGGATAATGGCAAATTATAAAGACCGTAATGTGATCATTGGTCGCTGTGCGCATTTAACCAAACCCAAACAGGCGCATTTAGACCAGGGCCGGGGGCAATGCCAGGCCCGCAATTTGTGCCAGCGGGGTTGCCCTTTCGGGGGATATTTCAGTTCAAATTCATCTACATTACCAACAGCCGCCAAAACAGGCAACCTTACCATATTGCCTGATTCTGTGGTACATTCTATTATTTATGATGATAAAAAAGGGAAGGCTACCGGGGTTAGGGTAATAGATGCGCATACAAAACAGGCAACAGAATATAACGCAAAGATAATTTTTGTAAATGCGGCTGCATTAAATACCAATTTGATATTATTGAATTCTACCTCCAGCCGTTTTCCAAATGGTTTGGGGAATGATAATGGTTTGCTTGGTAAATATGTGGCTTTCCAAAATTACCGCGGATCATTGTCGGCAAGGATGGAGGGTTATGAAGATACTTATTATTACGGCCGCAGACCGACTGCCGTCATGATGCCCAATTTCCGCAATGTGTATAAGCAGGAAATGGATTTTTTGCGGGGGTATATGACATTTTTTACAGCAACGCGTGCAGGCTGGGGACATCAAACTGATGGGCCTCAGGTGGGCGGCGAATACAAAGATGCAATTTCAGAAGCCGGGAATTGGGATGTTTTTATGATGATGCAGGGTGAAACCATCCCCAAAGAAACTAACCATGTTTATTTAAGTAAGGATCAAAAGGATGACTGGGGGATACCCCTGCTTACTATTTCTGTTGACTATGACGATAATGATGTTAAATCCCTGAATGATTTTTTGCAGCAGGGCGCTGAAATGCTTGATAAAGCCGGTTGTAAAGATATCAACACCTATGACAGTAAACAGGCCCCCGGCCTGGACATTCACGAAGTAGGCGGCGTAAGAATGGGCAAAGACCCAAAAACATCCCTTTTAAACAAATGGAACCAACTGCATGCCTGCCCGAATGTATTTATAACCGATGGCGCCTGCATGACCTCAACCGGGGTGCAAAACCCCTCGCTTACTTTTATGGCACTGACGGCACGTGCTGCAAATCATGCTATTGAGCAATTGAAGAAGGGAGATGTATAGAGAGAGGCAAGAGTTGGGCGTAGAAGGTTCCTCACTAACGTTCCATAATAATAAAAACTTGAAGTATTTTATATCCATAAAAACTTATCTTTAAATCTCAAAACCAATAAACCATAATTCAACAATTTACTAATTCAATAACTCATTAATTCACTAACTTACTAATTCAAAATTAACATGATAGTAACAACAAGCACATTTTTGGAAGGGTACAAAGTGACCCAGCATTTGGGGATCATCAGGGGGATCACTGTTCGTTCGCGTGGAGTGGGCGGCAATATTATGGGCGGCCTGCAATCCATGATGGGCGGCAAAAACAGTATCTATACCGAGCTCTGCGAAACAGCCAGGGAAGAAGCTTATGAACTGATGGTGCAGCATGCACAGCAGCATGGGGCAAACGCGGTGATCAATATGCGTTATGATGCCAACGAAGTTATGCAGGGCATAACCGAAGTTTTGGCGTACGGGACAGCTGTGGTGGTGGAAAAGATTGGGTGAGGGGGAGTTGGTTGATTAAGTTGCTTAAGTTGATTAGGTTAGATTAAATTGAGCAGTTTATTAAATCTACTTTCAGAAAAGAAATGACCTAATGACCAATGACTAATGACTCAATGAAAAAGATAGCTTTACTTTTATGCTTTTCCGCATTAATGTTTGCGGCTGCAAATGCTCAACCGGCCAAAACGGAAATCCTTTGGGATAATTGGGGGGTGCCGCATATTTATGGTAAAACAACTGCCGGGATGTATTATGCCTTCGGGTGGGCGCAGATGCATAACCATGCTGATTTGATATTGCAGTTATATGGCGAAGCACGGGGCAGGGCCGCCGAATACTGGGGCAAAAACTTTCTGCAGGGCGATGAGATCGTCCAAAAACTTAACCTGGGGCAGGTATCTCAAAAAGTTTATGATGAACAGTATCCTGAATATAAAACTTACCTGGATGCCTTTGTAAAGGGTATAAATGCCTATGCTAAGGCCCATCCCGAAGCTATCAGCGAAAAGTACAAGCAAATTTTGCCGGTTATTCCGCAGGATGTTATTGCGCATACCATCAATATTTTGGCGGTTGATTTTATTGCCGCTGATAATATTTACGGATCAATAAGGGAGGCAAGCCGGGGTTCAAATGCTATGGCGATAGCTGCCGGCCGGTCGGCATCCAAACACGCCATGCTGATGGCGAACCCGCATTTGCCCTGGCAGGGATTTTTTACATTTTTTGAGGCCCATTTAAATGCGCCGGGCTTTTCTGCTTATGGAACAACATTGGTTGGCCTGCCGGTACTGGCCATTGCGTTTAATAATAACCTCGGCTGGACACATACTGTTAATCCTAACAATAATTCAACACGGTATGAGCTTACGTTGAAAGACAATGGCTATTTGCTGGATGGCGCGGTTGTACCGTTTGAAACACGTACCGTTACGATAAAAATAAAACAAGATGACGGCACCATGAAGGAAGAACAATTGGTTTGTAAGTACGCAAAACAAGGACCGGTTATTGCGGAGAAAAAAGATAAAGCGTATGCCGTCCGTATTTCGGGGATTGATAATGCTTATTTTAACGAGCAATACCATAAAATGGCAAAGGCTTCAAACTTCGCTGAATTTGAAACAGCTGTTAAAATGCTCCAGATGCCGATGTTCAACCTTATTTATGCAGACCGGGCAGGGAATATTATGTACTTGGACGGGGGCGATATGCCCGTACACGCAACCGGCGACTTCTGGTTTTGGCACGATATAGTTGATGGCACATCCTCAAAATATATCTGGTCAAAAATATTGCCTTATAAAAATCTGCCAAAATTGTTTGACCCGTCGACGGGTTTTGTGCAAAACTCGAATGATGTGCCCTGGACATGCACTTATCCAACGGTGCTTAACCCCAAAAACTATCCTGCCTATATAGCGCCGGAAGGTTGGTATGCGAGAGATTTTCGCGATCAACATGCCATGAATATGGTAAAGAATAATCATTCCATAACCTTTGACGACCTGGTTGGTTATAAACTCAATACCGAACTTGAAACCGCCGACAGGTATTTGGATAGTTTGCTAAAAGCGGTAGCTGAACATCCTGATACTATCGCCTTAAAAGCGGCAAAAGTATTAAAAGCATGGGACCGGCATGCAGATGCTGGCAGCAGGGGGACAATATTGTGGATACAATGGTGCAATGATATGCACCCCGATTCTGTCTACAAAAATCCGTGGGAACTGGCAAATCCGGCCAGCACGCCCAATGGATTAAAATATCCTGGATATGCAGTGCGGAAACTTAAGCAGGCAGCTAATGAAGTAATAAAACGTTTCGGGTCGCTTGATCCCGCCTGGGGGGATTTTAACAGGTTCAGGAGTGGTGATATCGATTTGCCCGGTAATGGGGCGTCGTCAACTTATGGCTCCTACCGAGCTGTTGGTTTCCGTTATGATAATAAGGATAAAAAATTCAGGGCAGTGGTCGGCGATTCGTATGTGGCTATAACAGAGTTTGGCAAGCCGGTAAAAGCCATGGTGTCATTAAGCTACGGCAATGCATCCCAAACTGGCAGCAAACATATCGGCGACCAGCTAAAATTAATGTCAGAGAAGAAGCTGCGCCCCGCTTTACTTACAAAGGCAGATATTCTTAAAAATATGGAAGAAAGGGAAGAATTGGATTTTAAATAAAATGACCGGGACATGGTCGTTTGGATTCAAATTAATGGTCTGTTTGCTTGACAAACTGATAATGAATTTGGAATTTTACAACAAAAATCTATTATCATGGCAAACATCATTGGAATTACCGAAGAAAACAGGAAGGCCGTGTCTTTTGAACTTTCGAAATTACTGGCTGATGAATTTACGTTATACACCAAAACACGTAATGCACACTGGAATGTTGAAGGCCCCGACTTTCACTCCATGCATTTATTTTTTGAAAGCCAATATGAACAATTGGACGAAACTATGGACGGCGTTGCCGAAAGGATACGTACCCTTGGCCACTATGCCCCCGCAACTTTAAAAAGTTTCCTCCAGCTTACACACTTAACCGAAAATATAGGCGACAAAAACAACAGCCTTGCTTATATAAAAGAGCTGGTGGAAGACCATGAAAGTATTATTGAATTTATAAGAGGCAATATTGAACCCTTCGCCTCAAAATACCACGACTATGGCACCAGCGACTACATCACGGGCCTTATGGAAAACCATGAGAAAATGGCCTGGATGTTACGGTCTCACTTGGTGTAGGTTGAGTCCGGAAGTCGGAAAGTCCGAAAGAAGCTGCAACTCCAAAAACGGGAGTGTTACCGATCTCTTTCTTTCGGACTTCCGGACTTCAGAAAAAACTAATCACTAACCACTAATCTCTAACCTCTAAACCTTACTTTTGCACCCTCAACCGGGGCCATGCAAAAAAGCAAATTGACACTTTATATTTTTATCGCCCTTATTTTAGGGGTTGTCGCCGGGTATTTATACAATGTGTATGTGATCAATGCTATTAATACCAAAATTAGCGCAGCCGGGGTAAATATAAAAAACATTGATAATCGTTTAGCTGGGTTAAAGGACAGCACAACGGCTGCTTATAATCAACTTAAAACACAACGGTCGGCTCAGGTTAGTATTAGTAAAGCAAATGACAATTTGCGTGAGGATAAACTTGAGGGTTTTACCATTTTAAGTGATATTTTCCTCCGGCTGATAAAAATGATCGTGGGGCCGCTGGTGTTTACCACTTTGGTTGTTGGTGTAGCCAAAGTTGGTGATATAAAAGCGGTCGGCCGGATAGGTGGTAAAACCATGCTGTTGTTTATAGGCGCCACATTTGTTTCGCTTTTGTTGGGCATGCTGCTGGTTAATCTTTTTGAGCCAGGCAACGCAATGCACCTCACCCTACCCGATAACCACTTTACCACTGATATCAATAAATCGGCCCTTTCGCTGAAAGAATTTATTGGAGAAGTTTTCCCGAAAAGCTTTACCGAAGCTATGGCCGAAAATAAAATTTTGCAAATAGTAGTATTTTCCCTGTTCTTCGGCATTGGGACGGCCGCTATAGGTGAAAAAGGCAAAATAGTAATAGAAGTAATGGATTCCATTGCGCATGTCATCCTAAAAATAACGGGCTACGTGATGAAGTTTGCACCTGTGGCTGTGTTTGGCGCAATAGCTGCTGTAGTTGCAAAACAGGGAATGGGCATATTATCAACTTATGCCTTTTTCCTCAGCGAGTTTTATTTATCACTGCTGATACTTTGGTTCCTCATTGTTTTAGCTGTTTTTTTTGTGCTCCGCAAACGGACTTTCACCTTACTGGATAATATTAAAGATGCTATGCTGATTGCCTTCAGCACCTCAACCAGTGAGGCCGCCTATCCAAAAGTGCTGATAGAACTGGAACGTTTTGGCTGTAACAATAAGATAGTAAGCTTTGTTTTGCCTTTAGGCTATTCGTTTAACCTTGTGGGCTCGATGATGTATTTAACCTTTGCCTCATTATTTCTGGCCCAGGCTTATAATATGCATTTATCGTTAGGTCAGCAAACCACCATGCTGCTTGTATTGATGCTCACCAGTAAAGGGGTGGC
>Ga0206864_1042_pt1 | contig 45023 bp, 51 predicted proteins | sample Alteio_BWOrgCont_42_FD_152632 | JGI IMG/M metagenome (GOLD analysis project Ga0206864, IMG submission 152632) | Enriched cells from forest soil in Barre Woods Harvard Forest LTER site, Petersham, Massachusetts, United States -... | ecosystem: Environmental > Terrestrial > Soil > Temperate forest >...
GCTTTGGAAGGGTAAAAACAATTACGCAAATACTTGCGAGCATCATTAAAAATTTAACATTACGGGAGTATTTGCGCAGTACAGCCTTTTGGCGTGATGGAGATAATTTTGCCATTTTTTACTTGAAGTATTTGCAAAGGTTGTAAGGGTTGTAATGGTTAAAAATTTGTGATTTGCGATTCCTGCAACATTTACAACTTCTCCAACTCTTACAACTTTTCTAACTTAATCAACAAATTTAACACAAGTTTCGGTTATATGCAGTTTTTCTTGTTTTTATCAAATCAATTATGATATCTTTGTGATATCATTTTAAAATCACTATCATCATGAATACTGAAAAAATAATCAATCCCCCGTCAGGTTATACCGCCTTTGTTTTATTCCTGGCGCTACTTGCTGCAATGATCTTGTCGTTTGCAACTGAAGCTGTTATACCAGGCGTAATTATTAGCGTGGTAAATTTTGTTTTGATTTTACCCGGCCTTGTAATTGTAAACCCCAACGAATCAAAAGTGCTTACCCTTTTTGGCAGCTATGTGGGTACTGTTAAAAAAGACGGCTTTTTTTGGGTAAACCCCTTTACTGTGAAAAAGAAAGTTTCGCTAAGGGCTTTTAATCTAAACGGACAGCAGCTCAAAGTAAATGACAGTGTGGGTAACCCTATTGAGATTGCAGCTGTTATTGTTTGGCAGATAAAAGATACGGCGAGAGCGGCCTTTGCTGTTGAAAACTACCTGCAATATGTAAATATTCAAAGTGAGGCAGCTGTAAGGCACCTGGCAAATTCTTTTCCGTATGATAATATTGAAGATGAAACCGCGAATATTACCTTAAGGGGCGGCGCGGAACAGGTAAGCCACCTATTGGAAAAAGAATTGAATGAAAGGCTTGACCGTGCCGGGATAGAAGTACTGGAAGCCCGGATTTCGCATTTGGCTTATGCTCCCGAAATTGCGCATACCATGCTGCAACGGCAACAGGCATCAGCTATTATTTCTGCCCGCAGGCTGATAGTTGAAGGTGCAGTTGGGATGGTTGAAATGGCATTAGCCCGGCTATCAGAAAAGAAAATAGTTGAACTGGACGAGGAACGTAAGGCCGCTATGGTGAGTAACCTGCTGGTTGTTTTATGCGGCGACAGAAGTGTAAACCCGGTTGTTAATACAGGTACTTTATATCATTAATAGCATGTATACTATACTTGATACAAAAAACACAAATGAACTGTTCCTGGTAAGAAAAGGATGGTTGAGTTCGCAGTACGAATTAACCGATAATGCCTTTACTTATGGACAGATTAGCTATGAGGGGCTTTCGAGGCATAAGGCAACCGCGAGGACCGAAAACAATGTTTGGAAGATCCGTTCAGAAAATGCCTTTAAAAGAAGTACAACTGTAATGGATGAAAACGGTGTTTTAATAGGTCAAACAACACAGGAATGGCTTAGCCGGAAAGTAACCTTAACCCTTCAAACCGGTTTTAGTGCCGAATTTTCAAGACCCTCAATCTGGTCGGGGAATTATAGCTGGAAGTCGGAAGGCTACGGAGAAATTATGTACATAAATAATTCCTTCTTTAGCTTAATGGACACTATTCACTTGAATAAAAGCAGGACGCCGTTGACTATCATTCCTTTATTGATTTTTTTGGGATCGCACCTGATAATTTTAAGCCGGCAAAGAAAAGCGGTTAGTTAATTATGGCTGAAAAGAAAGCATTTATATTACGAATCAATCCTGAAGTACTAAAAGAGATTGAGACCTGGGCCGCTGATGAATTCAGGAGCACCAACGGCCAGATAGAATACCTTTTGCAGCAAATTTTGAATGAACGAAAGAAAAGCAGCCGTAAGAAGAAAGAATCGTAGAAACGCAATATTTTGCGTCTTTGATTAATTACAGAGACGCAAAATATTGCGTCTCTACATTACGTAATAAAAATCCCTAAATTTGCCTTTCCAATTTTAACATCATTTATGAAAGAAGTAGTTATCGTTGCTGCCACCCGTACACCAATCGGCAGTTTTGGGGGCAGCCTGGCTTCATTGTCTGCAACGCAGCTTGGGGCTATAGTAATCAAATCAGCTATTGAAAAAACAGGATTAAAGCCGGGGCATATACAGGAAGTTTATATGGGTAATGTTCTATCGGCAAATTTGGGACAGGCGCCGGCAACACAGGCCGCAATATTTGCAGGATTACCTTATATCCCGGCAACTACTGTAAATAAAGTATGCGCCTCGGGCATGAAGGCCATTATGCTGGCGGTGCAAAGTATTGCATTAGGGCAAAATGAAATTGTTTTGGCCGGCGGCATGGAAAGCATGAGCAATGTGCCCTACTATCTTGATAAAGCCCGTAATGGTTACAGGCTTGGCAACGGACAGATCACCGATGGGCTGATAAAAGACGGCCTGTGGGATGTTTATAATGATTATCACATGGGTTCGGCAGCTGAATTGTGCGCTGCGGAATGTCATATAAGCCGTGAGGAACAGGATGCTTTTGCCATTGAATCGTACAAAAGATCTCAAAATGCACAAAGTGAGGGTAAATTTAAAGATGAGATCACTCCGGTTGAACTGAAAGACAAAAAAGGCGATATTACTTTATTCGCTGATGATGAAGAGCCAAAAGCTGTAAAGTTTGATAAAATACCAACATTAAAACCTGTATTTAAAAAAGACGGCACTGTTACTGCCGCCAATGCTTCCACTTTAAATGATGGCGCAGCAGCTGTTATTTTAATGAGTAAAGAGAAAGCGGAAGAAATGGGCATAAAACCGCTGGCAAAAATAATTTCGTATGCCGATGCCCAGCAAGCTCCTGAGTGGTTTACAACATCTCCATCAAAAGCTATTCCCCTGGCTTTGCACAGGGGCGGCTTGACGTCAGAACAGATAGATTATTTTGAGATAAACGAAGCTTTTTCTGTGGTTTCTATCGCTAACAACCAGCTTTTAAAACTTGACCCGGCAAAGGTAAATGTAAACGGCGGGGCAGTTGCTTTAGGCCATCCGCTTGGAGCTTCGGGAGCCAGGATCATTGTAACATTGCTGCATGTACTGCAGCAAAATAATGGAAAATACGGCGCTGCAGGAATTTGTAACGGCGGCGGTGGCGCCAGCGCAATGGTTATCGAAAATTTTCGTTAATTAGGGGTAATGAAACAGATAAAAATATTTTTTTTGATGCTGGCAATATTGCCGCTATTCGTATTTGCCCAGCACTCCGATGAAAGCGGGCGTATTAAACAATTACAAAATTACGAAGACAGTCTCTCCTCTTTAGGTAAAAAAATGATTAATGATGATACTGAAATGGAGCGGATAAATTCAAATAGGGCCTTTATTAAAACATTGGTAAGCGCTTTAAAAATCCCAAATTCCTTTCTTTACCCGTTCGATTCAGTAAAAAGTGTCAGCATTATTAATTCCCCCGACAACCGCTTCCGTATCATCAGCTGGCCCATTATTTATGACGATGGCAGCTACCGCTTTTACGGCACGATTCAGATAAATACGGGTGGAAATTTAAAAATGTTCCCTTTGAATGATTATTCGCCGGAGCTGAAAAACCCCGAAGATTCAATAACAGATAATCGTAAATGGTTTGGAGCCGAATATTACAGGATCATCCCGGTTTATTCGCCCAAACTGTACTATGTTTTATTGGGCTGGAAAGGCAATACCGTAAAATCAACAAAAAAAGTTATCGAGGTGCTTTCGTTTAAGGATGACAAGGCCGTATTAGGGCTTCCTGTTTTTGAAGGGAACGGGAAAACCCGCAAAAGGGTAGTATTTGAATATACACGCCAGGCCTCTATGCTGCTGAGATACGTACCCGATCAAAATTTAATTGTATTCGACCACCTTTCACCGCCCGACCCCAAATTAAAGAACCAGCGGGATACTTATGGGCCTGATTTGAGTTATGACGGGTATAAATTAAAAGATGGCAAATGGATATATGTAGAAAACCTTGACATGCGAAATGTACCTGATAACCACGATGCCGATTATATCGATCCAAAAAAGCAGGCAGAGATTGATAGGGCTAATGCCAAAAAGGACAATTAAAATGTTATAAAAGGTTGTAGTAGTTGTAAAAGTTAAAATTTATAACATATTTAACGCTTACAACCTTTACAACTATTACAACCTACTTTTAACCTCCGAAAACCAAATAAAACCCTAATATTTCCTAACACTTCCAGTATTAAATTTGGATTTAACGGAATAATAGTATTTTAGAGCAATTATTTAACTGACCTCTTTTATGTCCGAAACAACTTTGGCAGCTGATGCTGTCCCAAAAAAATCCAGATTCCCCAAAGCTGTCCCTTTTATCATCGGAAACGAAGCTGCTGAGCGCTTTAGCTATTACGGATTGCGTTCCATCCTGGTAACCTTCCTGGTGGCAGGGTTTTACTCAAAAATGGAAAGCTCAACTACAGCTGCAAATGCAAGGGCAAATGAAGTAACGCATCTATTTGTTACCTTATCGTACTTTATGCCATTAGTTGGCGGTATACTGGCCGATTGGTATTTTGGAAAGTATAAAATAATCCTATGGATATCTATAGTTTATTGTCTGGGTAACGTATTTACATCTTCGTTCACCACCAGTTTACCCTTATTTTCGACCGGCCTTGTGCTTATCGCTATAGGTGCCGGAGGTATTAAATCATGCGTTTCGGCAAATGTGGGCGATCAGTTCGACAAATCAAACCAGGATCTGCTCTCCAAAGTATATGGCTGGTTTTACTTCAGCATTAACGCCGGATCAATGGTTTCTACTGTTTTAATCCCGACGATGTACGACAAGTTTGGCCCCCGAATTGCATTTGGAATACCCGGCATATTAATGGCTTTAGCCACTATTATTTTCTTTTCGGGCCGTAAGATGTATGTCAGGGTGCCACCTGCCGGCGTGAACAGGAACAACCTTATATTTATTTCCTTCTATGCACTGACGCACCTTAGCAAAAAGCAAAAAGGACAATCATGGCTGGATGTTGCCAAAGGACCTTTCGATCCGGAGAAGGTTGAAGGCATGAAAGCTGTTTATCGAGTAATGTCCGTATTTTTCTTCGCATTGGCTTTTTGGATCGTGTGGGACCAAAACCTGTCTGAATGGGTTTTACAAGCTGCAAAGATGAACAGGACAATCGGCATCGGATCCTGGAGTTTTACAATGCTTCCCGGCCAGGTTCAAACCTTTAACCCGGTATTCCTGCTTATTTTTATCCCGCTTTTCAACTATTGGGTATATCCTTTTTTCGATAGGATCGGGATTAAAACTACCCCATTGCGCCGGTTGGGCACAGGCCTGGTGCTTACAGGGGTGTCGTTTGCAGTCGTGGCTTTCTCGCAATCCCTGATAGATCACGGAGCTACACCCTCTATCTGGTGGCAAATACTTGCTTATGTAATTCTTTCAGCTGCAGAAGTGCTGGTTTCCATTACCGGGTTAGAGTATGCCTATACTCATTCGCCCAAGTCGATGAAAAGTACAATGACCGCGGTTTGGCTCATGGTTGTTTCTATGGGAAACCTGATTACAGCGGCTGTACAAGCAAACATCGCCGACCACGGCATACTTGAGAAACCGCTCACCGGCGCAGGTTTTTACTGGAATTTCGATGTGGCCCTAATCGCTGTTTTCGTCGTTGCATTCCTTATTGTTTCACCACGGCTGAAAGAGCATAACTATATTGAAAATCCGGAACCTGAGTTAAAAAATCAAATTATTGCTGACACAGATAATTTATAATTCTATTTTATAACTTCTTATGTAACAGGAAAGTTAACTAAGCTTTCCTGTTTTTTATTTTTAATCATTTGAAATCACCTATTTTTGTCGTTTTATTTAATAGAAACCTAAAGCAGTGCCAGACAGCATAGTTATAATACCAACCTATAATGAGAAAGAAAATATCGAACGGATGATCCGCAGGGTATTTTCCTTACCTCATGATTTTCATATACTTATTATTGACGATGGTTCGCCGGATGGCACACAGAATATCGTAAAGCAATTACAGCTCGAATTTGCCGAACGTCTGTTTATCGAAGAACGCGCGGGTAAACAAGGGCTTGGCACGGCCTATATCCACGGGTTTAGATGGGCCATAGCGCATCAGTATGATTACATTTTTGAGATGGATGCCGATTTTTCCCATAATCCTGATGACCTTTTAAAACTGAGGCAAGCATGTATAGAAGGCGCCGATGCGGCTATAGGTTCGCGATACATCAATGGTGTAAACGTGGTAAACTGGCCCATGAGCAGGGTATTGATGAGTTATTTTGCATCGGTATATGTACGTTTTATCACCGGTATAAGCATACAGGATTTTACTGCCGGGTTTATGTGCTATAAGAACAAAGTTTTAGAAACGGTAAATCTTGATAAGATCACTTTTGTCGGCTATGCCTTCCAGATAGAAATGAAATATACCACCGTAAAACATGGTTTTAAGCTGGTTGAGGTACCGATCATATTTACAGACCGCACGCTTGGCACCTCAAAAATGTCGACAAGTATTTTTCGGGAAGCTTTTTTTGGGGTTATCCAGATGAGGATCAATTCTATATTTAGAAAATATCCAGAGGGGTAATGCGAAAGTCGGAATGCCGATTGCGGAATGATAAATGACAAATACCTTGCATTTGTTTCATGTTCGAGCCTTTTCTTCACTCCGCAATCGGCACTACACTCGCATTAAAAGCATTCCGCATTTGGCATTCCGCATTCCGACTTTAAAAATTAAATACTAATTTCGTTAAATAATGAACGAACATCTCGATCCCGACCGTGAACGCCTCTCCCCTGCCGAACGTGATATTGAAAAAGTTTTACGGCCGCAGGTATTTGAAGATTTTACGGGTCAGCATAAAATATTAGCCAATTTAAAAGTATTTGTTCAAGCTGCCCGTCAGCGCGGTGAGGCGCTTGATCATGTACTACTGCACGGCCCGCCGGGATTGGGTAAAACCACCCTTTCCTATATTATTGCTAACGAAATGGGCGTGGGCATTAAAATTACTTCCGGGCCTGTTTTAGATAAGCCAGGCGACCTTGCCGGTTTGCTTACCAACCTGGAAACCGGCGATATTTTATTTATTGATGAGATACACCGCCTTAGCCCGCTGGTTGAAGAGTATTTATATTCCGCCATGGAGGACTTTAAGATCGATATTATGCTCGAGAGCGGCCCTAATGCGCGTTCTGTCCAAATATCACTTAACCCGTTTACTTTGGTGGGTGCAACAACACGCTCGGGCTTATTAACAGCGCCATTGCGTGCGCGCTTTGGCATAAATTCAAGGCTGGAGTATTACGACGCCAAATTATTGACTACTATCGTGCTGCGTTCGGCATCCATATTAAAAACCCCGATAAGTGATGAAGGCGCTTATGAAATTGCACGTCGCAGCCGTGGTACGCCACGTATTGCCAATGCCTTGCTGCGCCGCACCCGCGATTTTGCCCAGATAAAAGGCGACGGTAATATTGATACCGTTATTGCTAAATATGCACTAAACGCGCTTAATGTTGATGAACATGGTTTGGATGAAATGGATAATAAAATTTTAACCACCATCATTGATAAATTTAAAGGCGGCCCGGTTGGCTTAAAAACCATAGCAACCGCCGTGGGCGAAGATGAAGGCACTATTGAAGAGGTTTACGAACCTTTTTTAATACAGGAAGGCTTTTTAATGCGGACGGCACGGGGAAGGGAAGCTACTGAAAGCGCCTATAAACATTTGGGTAAGATAAAATTGGGCGGGAACCCGTCGTTGTTTTGAATATGTTATAGCTATGGATTAAAAGCTCTGGGATACTGTGGGTTAACCAGATAATTGTCATCCTGAGCGATAGCGAAGGATCTTCTGCTATTGAAAAGAACGCGTTTGTGAAATATCGGAGAAGATTCTTCACTGCGTTTAGAATGACAAAACCTGTGATTTTTTAGAAAATTAATTTATGAAAAACCTGTTTCTTTTTGCTGCTTTACTTATCTGTGTTAAAACCTATTCACAGCAAACCACAAAACAAGTTAACCTCGTTGATTTTGTAAACCCCCTAATGGGCAGTGACTCCCAATATGACCTTTCAAACGGGAACACCTACCCTGCCATTGCCTTGCCCTGGGGCATGAATACATGGACACCCCAAACAGGCAAAATGGGCGATGGCTGGCAATATACTTACGCCACCCATAAAATAAATGGTTTTAAACAAACCCATCAGCCCTCACCCTGGATGAATGATTACGGCCAGTTTGCTATTATGCCGGTAACCGGGCATTTAAAGGTGTCGCAAAATGGCCGTGCAAGCTGGTTTTCGCATAAAGCAGAAATAGCCAAACCCTACTATTACAGCGTTTTCCTTGCCGACCATAATGTGACCGCTGAAATAACGCCTACCGAACGTACCGCCCAGTTCAGATTCACTTTTCCGAAATCTGACAGTTCATTTATCATAATTGATGCTTTCGATAACGGCTCATTCGTAAAGATCATCCCAAATGAAAACAAGATCATTGGCTATACTACAAAATATGCCAGCGGCCATATAAAAAATTTCAAGGACTATTTTGTTATTTATTCGGACAAACCCATCACAATAGCGCAAACTTACAACGATAGTACTTTAACCGATTCCCTGGCACTTCATGCAAATCATGCTATTGCAGTGATAGGTTTTAAAACAAAAGACGGCGAAAAAGTGCATTTGAGGGTATCATCGTCTTTTATCAGCTTTGAACAGGCCGAACTTAATTTAAAAAGAGAACAGGGTACTGAAAGCTTCGATGCTACCGAACAAAAAGCCAAAGAGGTTTGGAACAAAACATTAAACCATGTAGTTGCTGAAGGCGGCACGGTTGACCAAACCCGTACCTTTTACTCTTGCCTGTACAGAATGCTGTTTTTTCCTAATAAATTATACGAGATCGACGCCAATAACCAGTTAGTACACTACAGCCCGTATAACGGCAAAACCATGCCGGGTTATATGTTTGCTGGCACCGGCTTCTGGGATACGTTCAGGGCGCTCTATCCGTTCCTTAACCTGGTTTATCCTGGTATTGATAAGGAGATGCAGCAGGGCCTGATCAATGACTATAAGGAAGGCGGCTGGCTGCCGGAATGGTCGAGCCCAGGCTATTCCAATGTGATGATCGGCAATAACTCGGCATCAGTGGTATCCGAAGCTTATATAAAGGGCGAACGCGGTTACGATGCCGGTAAATTATTTGAAGCATTGGTTCATGGCGCAAATAATGCCGGGCCTGAGGGCACAGGGCGTACCGGAGTGGAATATTATAATAAATTAGGCTACGTACCTTACGATGTTAAAATTAATGAGAGCGCTGCCCGTACGCTTGAATATGCCTATGATGATTTTGCTATTTACCAGTTGGGGAAAGCCCTTAACAAACCCGCTTCGGAAATTGACATCTATAAAAAACACAGCATGAACTACCGCAATCTCTTCGACCCAACCACAGGTTTGATGAGGGGGAAAAACAAAGATGGCTCATTTGAAACACCTTTTAATCCGTTTAAATGGGGTGATGCTTTTACCGAAGGCAATAGCTGGCATTATACCTGGGGTGTTTTCCATGATATACAGGGGCTAATCAATCTTATGGGCGGTAAGAAGCAATTTTTAGCAAAACTGGATTCAGTATTTACCCTCCCTCCCATTTTTGACGACAGTTATTACGGCGGCGTTATCCACGAAATGCGGGAAATGCAAATAGTAAATATGGGCCAGTACGCGCATGGAAACGAACCTATACAGCACATGCTTTATTTGTATGCTTACGCCGGAGAACCCTGGAAGACCCAATACCATGTGCGCGATGTAATGAACAAACTTTACTTGGCAACACCCGATGGTTATTGCGGTGATGAGGATGACGGGCAAACTTCGGCTTGGTATGTATTTTCAGCAATGGGGTTTTACCCGGTTTGCCCCGCAAGCGATCAATACGTGATGGGCGCACCTTTATTTAAAAAGCTGACTATAAACCTGGAGAATGGCAAAAAAGCAGTATTGAACGCGCCAAATAACAGTGATAGCAACTTGTATATAAAAAGCATGAGCTTTAATGGCAAGCCTTATGATTATAACTGGTTAAGCTTTAAAACATTAATGCAGGGAGCAATAATAAACTTTGATATGTCATCGCAACCAAATAAATTACGTGGAATAAAACCGATAGATTTCCCATATTCTTTATCAAATGAAAAATAATCAATTTAAACCAGGTAGGAGCAAATTCAGCAAAATGGCAGTTTGCTTAGTAACATTAGTGTTTGGTGTTTTTTTATCCGCTAAAGCGCAAGGCCCCAGGGTTGGTATAGCCGGCTTAAATCATGACCATATTTACGGTATTTTAAATGATTACAGCAAAGGCAGGGTAAACCTTGTTGGTATAGCCGAACCAAATAAACATTTATGGGAAAAGTATGGTAAACAGTTCCATGTACCGGATTCTTTATTTTTTGAAGACCTGAAAACGATGGTAACCAAATGTAAGCCAGCCATTGTATTGGGGTATAACGCGGTGGGTAATCATGTGGATATTGTTGAGGTTTGCGCCCCTTTGGGTATACCTGTAATGGTTGAAAAACCTTTAGCCGCCACATTAGAGCAGGCTAAACGAATGGAAACCCTTGCTAATAAATATCATACTACGGTTTTAACCAACTATGAAACAACCTGGCACCCCTCTTTGCAGGCGGCTTACGATATAATAAATAAAGATAGCATTGGCCCGATCCATAAAATGGTGGTGCACGATGGGCACCAGGGCCCGGTGGAAATTGGCTGCAGTAAAGAGTTTTTAGCGTGGCTTACCGACCCTGTATTAAATGGGGCCGGCCCGCTGAATGATTTTGGATGTTATGGCGCTGATTTAATGACCTGGCTGATGCATGGTCAAAAACCAATTGCTGTAACTGCCATTGCCAGGCACTATAAGCCAAATATTTACCCAAAAGTTGAAGACGATGCCACTATATTGGTTGAATACCCAACAGCAACCGGGCAAATAGAGGCATCGTGGAATTGGCCATTTGGTATTAAGGATATGGAAGTTTTTGGAGATACGGGTTATTTGCATGCCACCGACAGGGACAATTTAGTTATGAGGATGCGCGAAAACATAAGAAGCGTAAAAGCGGTACCAAAGTTGTCGGCACCAAATGATGACAATATCGATTACTTTAATGCCTTTTTAAATAAAACAATTACTGCCGATGATGACCGCTCTTCTTTAAAATATAATATGATCGTGATGGAGATATTGGATGCGGCGAAAAGATCAATTAAAGAGGGTAAGAGGATAGTTTTATAATTGTCTGAACCGAGATTTGAAGGATTTTAGGGATTTCTCTGATAATGATGGAACAACTCAAACTTTTCTGCATGGTTTAATCTTTTCTATCTAAAAGCAAAATTATAGTACATTTGCCGACTTTAAATTAGCATCTCAAATTATGTTAAAACAACTCATTTCACTCTCAATTTTTTGTTTTTCGGGCCTGGTAACTTTAGCGCAACCGGTAAATAATGCAGCCGTAATGGCGCGTAAACAGGTGCCTATTGTATGTTATCACCAGATCCGTGACTGGCGGCCAAAAGATTCAAAAGTTGCTAAAGATTATATTATCCCTATAGCTTCGTTTAAGGAACATTTAAAAATGCTGGCTGATAGCGGCTATCATACCATATTACCCGACCAGCTGTATAATTATCTTACAAAAGGGACTGCGTTGCCAAGCAAACCAATCATGCTGACTTTTGACGATACTGACCTCGACCAATGGGAAATAGCCCGGCCGGAAATGAAAAAGTATGGTTTTAAAGGGGTATTTTTTATCATGACGGTTTCATTAGGGAGGCCGCATTACATGAGCAAAACACAGGTAAAACAATTATCAGATGAAGGCAACGTTATTGAAAGCCATACCTGGGACCACCACCGGGTAGATAGATATAAGCATGACCCAAACCCTAAAAAAGATGATTGGGTAATACAAATTGATAAGCCAACCAAAACACTGGAAGAAATTACCGGCAAAAAAATGGATTACTTTGCATATCCTTTCGGCGTATGGAAACGGCCGGTGTTATCTGAATTAAGAAAACATGGTTTTAAAATGGCCTTCCAGTTAGCCGACAAACGAGACGAAACCGACCCATTGATGACCGTCCGCCGCATTTTGGATAGCGGTTACTGGACAACCAAAACGTTCAGCAATAGTATCAGGCATAGTTTTTAGCCCCTGACCCCCGCCAGCTGGCGGGGGATTTTGAAATTCTTTGAAGCCTCTTTTTGCTGCGCAAAAAGAGGCTTTTATTTTATACCTTGTTTTTGTATTCATTTTTTTGATACCCACCTCACCGCCTTGTCAATTTGATCTAAGGGAAAACTTTTAAATTTACCCGGAATAATGTACCTGAAAAGGTCGCTAAAGCCTTGCAGGTCTTTTTGATCTGAAACCATTGCCACTTTGTTCCACCTAAAAAAATATTTTAAACCAATTTTTACATTTCCACACCACATACCAGGGGCAAAATCCTTTATATCCGTTTCGAGCACCAATATAAAATTGATCTTCCTGCTTTTTTTTAGCAGATCATCAAGTAAAGGAATAAGTGCATTTGCGTATTCCGTTTCAGTAACATCAGCAAAAGCGTGTATCCCGGCTATATGGGGCGGCAAATCGTTAATGAGCTGAAGCATGTGCGCTTAATATTTAATAGATCATAACAATAATTACACCATGATTTAAAAAAATAATACCTATCGATAAATAATTTTCACATAAGTTAATAATCCTGAATAAATACTGAAGTTCCCTCAACCCGGTTTTGTGGTATATTTGTATCAATGCTACAAAACAGGTCAGTTAATAGTACACTAATTAAAAATGAAGCCAAAAAACTCGGCTTTATGTTTTGCGGTATCTCAAAAGCCGGGTTTTTGGGAGAAGAGGCGCCCCGGCTGGAGGAATGGTTAAAAAAAGGCATGCATGGCGAAATGCAATACATGGAAAACCATTTTGACAAACGCCTTGACCCCCGCCTGCTGGTAGATGGCGCTAAATCGGTAATATCCTTAGGACTTAATTATTTTACTGATAAAGAACAAGCAGACCCCTTAGGCCCTAAAATTTCAAAATATGCTTACGGCGCTGATTATCATCAGGTAATAAAAGAAAAGTTAAAACAATTATTACAGGTAATTAATGAAAAGATAGGCGAAGTAAACGGCAGGGCGTTTGTTGATTCAGCGCCGGTTTTAGATAAGGCATGGGCAAAAAAAGCCGGGTTAGGCTGGATCGGCAAAAACACTAACCTCATTAGCAAAAAAGTGGGCTCATTTTTTTTCCTTGCTGAACTTATTGTCGACCTGGAGCTGGAATATGATATTGAACCTACTGCCGACCATTGCGGCACCTGTACAAATTGCATTGACGCCTGCCCTACCGAAGCCATTGTAGCGCCTTATATTGTAGATGGCAGCCGCTGCATATCCTATTTAACTATTGAGCTTAAAAATGAAATCCCGCAGGAATTTAAAGGCAAAATGGACAATTGGATGTTTGGCTGTGATGTTTGCCAGGATGTTTGCCCATGGAACAAATTTTCAGTACTTCACCATGAACCGGCCTTTACACCGCATCCCGATCTGCTCCATTTAACCGGCAAAGATTGGGAAGATATTACCGAGGATATCTTTAAAAAAGTATTCAAAAACTCAGCAGTAAAGCGCACCAAATTCAGTGGGCTGAAACGGAATATTGCGTTTTTGAAGGATAGTGATTAGGGTTAGAGATTAGAGGTTGGTGATTAGAGATTAGAAAAAAAAACAAGCCTATAAAAACTTATCAATCCCTTTAGCCAATGCCTTGTCCTTATCCGTAACCACATCACCGGCGCTATGGGTACTAAGCCATATCTCCACTTTGTTATAGGTATTTGTCCAGGTAGGGTGATGGTCCATTTTTTCGGCCAGTAAAGCTACGCGGGCCATAAATGAAAACGCTTCTGAGAAATCTTTGAATTCAAAGGAGCGGTATAGTTTGTTGTTGGTTTCGTGCCACATGGTAGTGTATTTAATTATACGTTATTTGACAAATATTGAGCCAATAATAGGTTATTAAGACTTCCCTTTAAATTTAACTAACCATATCTATCAATCTGAAATTTTAGTCGGCTGCAATTGATAAAGAATATCTGTATTAACTTTGCAATGCGCTTAAAGTGCATAATTGATTTACCTGCCACTATCTCAAACTGAAAAAATCATGAAAGCAATGAAATTTATAAGAAGCAACCCTCATCTTCCGGTAAAGAACCTGCGCCAAACATTGGATTATTACGGGGATACGTTGGGGTTTTATGATGAATGGACATGGACAAATAACAATGGATATGCTCAGGATGGCGGTATCAGACGAGATGATATGCGGCTTCTTTTTGGCGAAGATCCTGATTATAAGGCAAACTTGTCTATAATGTGGTTTGTTGAAAATATAGATGAAATATTTGCGGAGTTTCAGACCAAGGGTATTGAACTTGCCGATACCTTAAGAACGCATCCCTATGGTTTGCGGGAGTTTTGTTTTTTCGATATTAACGGGTACTGTATCCGTGTGGCAGAAGGTGTGGAGGAATAACACACAGCCATTCTATCACTTCTCCTTCAATGAATCCGCCTTAAGGTACTTTAAATAATTAACTTTGTTAATCCTTATTGAACTATCTATTTTGGTTCCAACAGTATAAAACTTTTTATAATCATTAAGCAATTGCCCTGACTGATCAGCTTTTAGCTTATCCATGAATTTTGAAAAGTCACCGGCGCTGATTTCGCCCAATTTAAGTCCTGTTGGTAAACTAATGGTATTTTCCCATAAGGCTTGTGTTACAACTTTGTCTTTCGGGAGGGCAGCTAAATCAAGATAATAATTGGTTTCTTTTATTACCCGGCACGTTGCACTATTAAATTCAGCCACCTCGAATGAAGGGTTATTACCATGATTTGAACCAATTGAAGGTACAATGCGCATATACGAAACGGGGTTATTTGCCGCATTGTAAAAAACTCTGAAATCATTAAAATGGGTATGGCTTGCTATGCTAAGTTTAATTTTTGATGAATATTTAACCACAGTATTTATAAAAGTCTGGGTATAACCAGCATTCCAGAAATTAGAACCGTTGTACACATTTGAACCCGGCGGAATATGCATAACTATCCATACATTTTTCGTTTTGTCGTCTGATAAATTTGTTTGCAGCCAGCTAAACATGGCCGGGGCCTGTGGATAATGAGACCCAAAGCTTAAGGAAGCGCTGTTCATCACCATTAATTTCAAATTGCCGGTTTCGTAACTATAATAACCCTGCTTTTTTAATTGATCGCCCGATGATTTAGGCAGGTTTGGCGCCCAGGTATCTGCAAAATCATTAAAAAATTTGGGGTCTTGCAGTATATAATCAGCGCCATAAGTATCGTTATTGCCCATTGCGGGGATAATGGTTGCACCGGGAAAATGTTCTTTGAATAACAAGGCAATAAACTGTACGCATTTCCTTTTCAATACCGAATCTGCCGGTGTCGCCCTGTGCCAGATAAAATCGCCGGCGATTATAATAAAAGCAGGATGGGGTAGTTTTGCCTTCATATTATCTAAAGCTGATTCTAAAATACCATAGTTTGCATCCTGGAATAATAAACTTGCATTTATAGTCATTTGTGCTGTTGAGCTTTCAAATATTTTCTTCCATTCCTCAAATGATGACCTTTCTAATTTTCTTTTTAGTACGGTATCGCTATGGGCACCGAACAAAGGGTCAAAATGTATATCGGATACGATTAAACATTTTTTGGTTGTTACCTGGGAGAAACTGTTAAAAGAAGGAAGCAGGTTTAATAAAATCAATAAACCCAGGGAAAGGCCATAAAAGTGGTTTTTCATATTTAATGTTTTAGAAAGGAAGCATGCGGCGATAAATTTCAGCAAAATATTTTATAAAAACCGGATTAAAACAAGGTAAAAGATATGTGACCTGCCCCTTTCAAATAATTCAGGCTAAAGCGATATTTACGGGTAAAGAAACCTTTTCGCTTAGCAAAACTTTAAAAATAACTTCTGCAGAATTTAGCTATAACGATGTTTTGTTGAGTTAATCTGTCGCTGTGCATTAGCGTTAATATCGCTCGCATAGTTTACTCACCCGGTCATTGCTTCACTCGACCACCCTCCTCTTTTGCAGGCAAAAAAGAGGGTAAAGAGTATTCATAAAAATATTTTGCTGAACCGCCTTCACAACTCGTCATTGTTGCGAGAATAGAAAAACTACGATTGTAGTTGTTTAATTACAAAATTAGTTTTATAATTGTATATGAAACGACTAAGCGAAAAAGAAGAAACCATAATGCAGGCTGTTTGGAAATTAAAAAAAGCTTTTGTTAAGGAGGTGCGTGACGAGCTGCCCGACCCTAAACCCCATATCAATACTGTATCAACCATGATGCGCCGATTGGCGGACAAGGGTTTTTTAAAATTTGAAGATTTTGGAAGCACTTACCGGTATGCGGCGGCGGTATCGAAAATGGAATATACCAGGAAATTTGTAAGGCCTCTTTTGGCGGGGCTGTTTGGTAATTCTATGAAAAATGTGGTATCGTTTTTTGCGGAAGAGGACGAAGTGTCCTTAGATGAACTAAAAGAGATCGTTAAAATGATAGAAGATAAGAACAAATAAATTCAAGTACCATGGAACCATTAATTATCTACCTGTTAAAGGCCAATGTGGTTATATCCATATTGTTCCTGTTTTATTTATTGGTGCTTAAAAACGATAAATCATTTTGGCAAAATAGGTTTTACCTGCTATTCAGTTTATTGTTATCGCTGTTTTTGCCTTTGTTGCCAGCGATGAGTTTTTCGAATTTAGACGGTATACAACGTCAAATAACGACGGCTAACCCATTAAATAGCCTGTACACAACTTTTGGCGATTTGCAAATGGTTAACACGCATGTTAATACGCACGTTAACACTGCTCATGCTGCCATTGAACAAGGCTTTATACTTCCATCACTAATGCAAACCTTAGTAGGTATTTACTTATTAGTAAGCCTCGTTTTGCTGATAAGATTGGCTATAAAACTGCTTAAACTCAGCATCCTGATCAAAAAGACCGGTAAACAATTTACCGGCGGTATTTACTATTGTGCTTCTGATGGAACTGCTCCGTTTTCCTTTTTCAAGTACCTGGTTATCAATAAACAACTTTTTAATGATCGTGAATTGCAGCAAATTATTACGCATGAAAAGGTACACATACAACAATGGCATAGCATAGATATACTTTTTGCAGAACTGGCGCATACCATACTATGGGTCAACCCGCTAATGGTATACTTAAAACGATGCATCAAGCTTAACCACGAATACATTGCCGACAGCGAAGTAATAAACAGCGGCGTTGATAAAAAGGACTATCAGCTTAGTATCCTGCATAGCTCGTTTAAACTCCAGGCCTACCAATTAACCAATCTATATGGTTCTTCAAAAATTAAAACCCGTATCAAAATGATGAATTTAAAAAAATCGCCCAAAGCGAATGTGTACAAGTATGCGTTTGTATTGTTGCTGGTTGCGGCCAGTTATTTCTTAATCAACCCGTTAGACGCGAGTGCACTGCAGAAAAACGCAACCGAAAAAAGCGCCAAGTTTGATGCCGGCCTCCTAAAAGCTTTTGAAGGATTATATAAAACGCCTGATAAAAGCACCTTTATCAAATTTACCGAAGTAAATAATGTATTGGTGGTCAAACAATTATGGGATGGCAACGAATTTTCACTAAAACAAAAAAGTAAACTTGAATTTACAATGGCGGATGGCGCACGATTTAAGTTTACAAAAGACAAAGATGGAAATGTAACACAGGTACTCGCCTTTGACCACGATATTTGGCTAAGAGCAAACGACAACGACTTGAAAGAAGCTGCACTTACTACACAGCAGCTAAAGGCCCTGGAGGGAATTTACCAACTTTATCCGAATAAGGTTGCATACATACAGGTTATTGCAAAACAAAACAAATTGATCGCCAAACAACTTTGGGATGGCAAAGAAATAGCTATGTCGGCCCAATCGGATGTCTCGTTTCTTGTTAACGTCCCCTACCTCAGAATCGTTAAATTCACAAAAAATGGTGAGGGGATGGCTACAAAATTCACAGCCTCAAATAAAAAGGACTGGAATAAAGTTGATGGCTATCACCCCACCGACCAAATAAAATTACCTGCACAGGACCTGAAAAAATTTGAGGGCTATTATGAGTTTAGGGATAGAAAAGGGCAATTTATACAAATTACCGCCACTGGCAATGGCTTAGTTTTAAAGCAATTATGGGATAACAGGCAAGTTGATTTTACAGCCACAAGCGCTTTGGAGTTTTCGGCAAAAGAGAACCCGGAGTTTACACTACAGTTCACCGCTGATAATGCCGGCCGCATTACCCAGGTTTTGGCCTTTGGACAAGATGTTTGGGTCAGAAATGATAACTATCACGCCCCTCACGCCCCTGTCGAAATAAAACTAACTGCACAGGACCTGAAAAAATTTGAGGGCAAGTATGAGTTTAGAAACCAAAAAGGGCAATTCTTACAAATTAGCGCTGCTGACGGTGGCTTAGTTTTAAAGCAATTATGGGATGACCAGCAAATTGATTTTGCAGCCACAAGCCCGTTAGATTTTTTTTCAAAACAGCATCCTAACTTTACCCTTCAGTTTACCAGTGACGCTGCCGGCCGCATTACCCGGGTTTTAGCCTTTGGACAAGATGTTTGGGACAAAGTCAATTAAATTTAAAACTCAACCATGAAAAAAATAACATTATTCCTTTTAACAATTTCCTTCGCTTGCATGGCGCAGGAAAGGCCGCAGGCTACCCCTGTTGTAATGACGCCGGAACTCACAAAAGTGGTTATCGATACTTTGTCCAAAGCATTGATCGCCAGCTATGTTTTCACAGATAAAGCACAGGTAATGAGCAAGTACCTTCACGGGCAATTGGCAAAGGGCGCCTACCGTAACATCAAGGACCCGCAAGCTTTTGCTGAGCAAATCTCAGCCGACCTGCAAACCGCCTGCCCTGACCTGCATATGGGTTTCCGTTTCAATCCCCAGCTGGCGCAAATGGGTCCGCCTCCCACGCGTGGCCCTGACCCGCACATGGATTCGCTGCAAAATGCCGCTATGGAGGAACGTAATTTTATGTTCACCGCAGTCCAGATTTTACCCGGCAACGTCGGCTACGTAAAATTTAACGGGTTTGTGGATCCTACCCCCTCCGCCATACAAACTGTTACAGCGGCCTTTCGCTTTGTACAGCATGCCAAAGCATTGATGATCGACCTCCGCGAAAACCATGGTGGCAGCCCGGCGATGGTAAAACAGGTGGCAAGCTATTTTTTTGCGGAAAAGACAAGGGTAAACGATATCATTATTCCGAACAAGCGTGACACCTCCAAAGGCTGGACGGACCCAACGGCCACCGACGGGCTCTTCCTGCGGATGCCGATGTATATATTAACCAGCAGCGGCACTGTTTCGGCGGCTGAAGATTTAACCTACCTGATGCAGGCGACAAAACGGGGAACCATAGTTGGCGAAAAAACAGCCGGCGGCTCCCACCCGGTGGGACCGGTTTTTCTGGGTCATGGCTTTGTCGCGGGCATTCCGTTTGCCCATACGTATAATATACATACAGGGACTGAATGGGAAGGCGTTGGGGTTATTCCTGACATTGCACTCAAAGCGGACGCATCGCTGGACGAAGTCAATTCAGCCTTATTCCCCAATTCATGGTTTGCAAATCAGCAAAAAGCCGTAGACCGGCCCATAGCGCCCGCAGAAGTTCAGGCTTACCTGGGCACTTACGATGGCGGGCTAAAGTTTTATGCAAAAGATGGCGCCTTTTATTGTGAAAACCCCGAACGCGGGGGCCAGGTTTTTAAATTGCGTTATATCTCACCAGGGTTTTACCAGCTCGATGAAAATGTACAGGTTAAATTCGGTCAGCAACAAGGCTCCGCTTCCGGTATGCAGTTTTACTGGAGTGATGGCAACATTTCATTTAAACAAAAGACTCAATAAAAAGAGGTTCCGTGCCGGCTTAAGTAAACCCCAAAAAAACGTTGTCATTGCGAGCGAAGCGCGGCAATCGCGAACTTTGCAGCGCGGCTTTGCAGGCGGTCATGCGTGGGAGTTGTGCATAGTTCGCCCCGATAAGTATCGGGGTTCCTCGCTCGCAATGACAAGTTGTTGATTTAATTAATTATCCCCAATTAGCAGAATGAATTTAATAAATGTAAATTTAACTCAGACAATGTGATAAAATGACTACACCCGAATTTTTAGCCAGTTTACCGGCCGACAGGCAGGAATTGATGAACACGCTTCACGAAACGATTATTGCGAATGACCCGAATGTGACCTTCGCCATTAAGCCGATGATGGGCAAGGAAATGATCATGTATGAAGAAGGCTGTTACATGAAATATGCACTGGCCAGCGTAAAAAGCCATATGTCGCTGCATTGCCTGCCCATGTATATGAATGCCCCCTTACATGCAAAATATACCGGCCTGTTGCCTGGAGCAAAATTTCAAAAAGGGTGCATTAATTTTACCGATGCCGCCGAGATGCCGGTTGCAATAGTGGCTGCCTTGATTGCTGATTGCTCGCCCATCAATATACCTGCAATGCTGGAAAACAGGAAAAAGAAATAAAAGATAATTTGGATAATCGGACAAAATTTTTTCAGCATTTAATCCGGCGATAATCCTGGTAACGGATTACCCGTCAGCGGGCCATCCCGATAAATCGGGGCGGCAGCGAAAATTGCTTGCGGGAGCGATGGGAATGGGGGAAAGGTCTCCAGCTATAGTAATCCGTATTTGGAAACTGCGGATTGCGGGAAAGAACAGAAATTGTTTTTCGCTGCTACTGCACTTCGTCCCTGCTGCTGCTTGTGCGGGCCTGCTCCTTCCATCGCTGAACGTTTACGCCCATTATGACGAGCCATAGCATCAGCGCTGCTTCGGCCAGGATACCGAGCCCCTCAATATAGGTTACCAGGTATTTTTCCAGCGGCGACATATAAACCAGCCAGCCTACACCAGCCAATAGCATCAGTACCCCCAAAATATGGGGCAGGAAGGCCGACTTGAAAATGAGGTAGCCAATGAGCAAGCAATAAGGCGCGAAAAATATAAGCGGGCTGATTTTGGATGCAGGGAGATAATAGATGGCTATAGCACCTATAATGCATCCCGCGATGCTGACGAATGCAGCTATAAAAGAGATGTACCTGTTCACCGGCTTAAACAGGTAATAGAACAGCAGCGCGAGCGCGAAATAAAGCACGAAGGATACCATAGTAACCACATTGCCGGCTGCAAAATGTTTTTGGCTGATAAGCACCTGGGAGTAGATGGCCACTAGGAAGTAGAGCAAATAAACAAGGCCGTTAACCCTGGCCCTGGGAGGCTGCAGGGCGGCTGTAATCCATTTCATTTTTGTTTGGTTTGATGGAAATTATCGAAAGGAAATGCTAAGTTATGAAATAAAATAGAATAACTACATAGTAAATCATTTAAGTAAGACACTTTGAACATACCGGCCTCTGTCCATTTCGCATAGCCCGAAAATGAAATACCAGGATAGCTAAATCTATTTTGCCTTTTTGAAAGAACCGAAATCACTTATATTTATTTCATAAATACTGAGTAATCCATCTTTTGGTGAATGAAGCAAATTCATAATTGCCCTGGTAGTTATCTTCCCGTCTTTATACTGGGGCCTGTCCATTTCCTCTTTAAAGGAAGAGAAGTATAATGTTTTCTTATCTCTTGAAAGGCTTGGAGCGGCTTCATTGCCTTTGGTGTTTATTTTGCTTCCCATATTTACCGGTTCGGTCCATGATCCTGCTCTTTTAAAAGAGATCCATAAATCGTCTCCTCCAAATCCCTTGCGGTCTTTACTGGTGAAAATTATAAAGCTTTCATCCCCGGCAACCACCGGGTCAAAATCAAAATACTTTGTATCATTAAATGACAAGCCTACAGGGGGCAAGTAGTTGCCATTTTTAAACTCCGACATAAAAATGCCCCCGTGACCCGTATTATCGATCGAAAAGAAATATACGCTGCCATTGTTGGCAAATGAGAAATAGGCTGGTTTCATATTGGCGGTCTGAGGCAGATCGAGCAGAACCGGTTTTGAACTAACAATATTCCCGTTTAACTCAACGTAAAAACAATGAAAATCAAAATCCTTAAATGGTTTGCCATTAACCGGCCTGTCGGAGGTAAAATATAAATGCTTGCCGTCGGCTGAAATAAAAGGATCGGCGTCCCTGTAAACCCCGGTAAAATTCACAGCCCGTGGGTCCGACCATGTGCCGCCTTTTTTGGTTGAATAAAAAATAACGATATAGCCAAAATTTGTAGTTGCTTTACTAAAAAATACGGTTTTGCCGTCGGGGGTAAAGGAAGGATTAAAGACAAAATCGCCGGTGGAAATAGTGCCTTTTCCAAAAATTTTTGCGGAATCACTTACTTGTATTGTTGGTGATTCCTGGGCATAGCAGGTAAAATATCCTAAACATACAACACAAACTTGTATTAAACTTTTCATGATTTTTTTTATTGTCCTTATTTTAAAAAATTAACAAAAACCAAGGTGCCTAGGCTATAACTGGTATGACCAACTTCGATTCGTCTCTTAATCACAATTATTGTTTTCTGATATATCTACTCCTTACCAGCATATTATTAAAAACTACCGTCTCAACATGTTCGAATTTAAGTTCTAAATTATGCTTATCAAACAATGGAATCCCAGAACCAAGAAGTATAGGGATCCTGGTTATGGTCATCTCGCATATTAAATCTTCTTTTAAAAAACTCTGTATGGTTTTTCCGCCATCTATATAAAGGTTATTGATTCCTTTTTGCTTGAGTAATTCAATTATTTTCTTCAATTCGCCACGTACAATTTCCACTTTTCCTGTTAGATGCCCAGGCACTTCATTTAACGAATCACTTAATATAAATACAGGTAATGATTTGGGATAAGGCCATTCTTTAAACCCCAATACTGTTTCGAATGTATTCCTTCCCAATATTATTCCATCAATTCTCTCAAGAAACTCAGAAAAGCCATAGTCACTTTTGTTTGGATTAGGTAAATTCATCAGCCAATCAATATTCCCATTTTCCTTAGCGATATAACCATCGATGCTTGTTGCGATATAAACAATATTTGCCATTTTCCTTAAGTTATAATATTACTTAACTTCACTTAAATTAACCCAATCATCCTTTAAACCTTTACCTGCAAATAAGCAAGCGGTTCTTCACAATTTTTACCACCTGCTTTAGTGTGTATTATTTAATTGTTTGGTTTTTGCATATTCCCAGCTTGGTACAAAGTTCAACACCTTTTCTTGCTAATATTCATTAAAGCAAATGCTACCGTGCCGCAGGCCACTTGCACAATGATTTTTTCCCCGTCCATTGTTTCTTTTTAATAAAAGTAGGAGCAAATTTTCGAAAGGAATTATTTATTACGTATGGCAGATGAATTACTTGATAACTTTGAAAAATGACTATTTTACCAGCATTAATTGTGCTTTCACCAGCAATTAGCGCCTGAAAGACTTGGTTGCGACAAAATCCTTTTGAAAATTATTTTTAAAATTCTTGCTTAGCGGGATCCTTAACTGGTTGATTACGATTTCATTTTTATCAATTTGTTGTATATGATCCTTTGAGACGATATAGGATTTGTGCACCCTTACAAATTTGTTTTTAGGCAACTGATCATCTATTCCTTTCAAAGTGTGATAAGACATAAATCTTTTAGCTTTTGTATGTATAAATATATAATTGTTTGCCGCCTCGATATACAATATCTCAGCTAAGTCGATTTTTTCCATTTTCCCATTGCATTTGACGAAAAAGTATTCAGGTGGGGGGCCGATTACCAATTGCTGGTTCCGGTAGCTATATAATTGAAACGCCTTGTCGCATGCAAGTCTTAACCGCTCGAACGCGATGGGTTTTAATAAATAATCAACAACTCCGAGTTCGTATCCGTCCAGGGCATATTCAGGATAAGCAGTTGTAAGGATAACCATTGGGTTTACTTTAATGAGCCTCAAGAAATCCAGGCCGCTCAAGCCCGGCATTTCAATATCCAAAAAAATCAACTCAGGAGAATAATTTTTGATCATTTCGAGTGCTTCAAATGCATTTGAAGCCGTTCCCTGGATTTTGAGAAAATCAATTTCGCGCAGATCTTCTTCTAATCCAAATCTGGCGGTTGGCTCGTCGTCAATTATGATACAGTTTAACTTCATGCAATCGATAGTTCCAATGTAAGATTAAAATGATCTTCGGTTTGCTCAATTGATAGCATATGTTTTTCAGGGTACATAATTTCCAGGCGCTTGCGGATATTCGACAGCCCAATGCCACCCTGAACGACATTTTTCTCGTTTGAAACGCTGTTCTTTGTATTAAACCGGAACCATCCGTTATGGATTTCACACGCTATGGCTATGTAAGTATTATCGCCCGGCAGCCTGGAAACATGTTTGAAACAATTTTCGACCAAGGGGATCAATAAATAAGGAGCTATATTAAATCCGGTAAGTTTATTAAAACCAACACAATCAACTTTAAAATTTCCGTTTAATCGCTGGCGCTGCACTTCTATATAATTCGAGAGAAATTCAAGTTCCTTATCAATCGGAACCGCCGGAACATTGCATTCATACAATTGGTACCGCAGTAAGGATGAAAACTGCTCCATGATTTTTCTTGCCGATGTATTCGATTTATCAATTTTGTAATAGACTGTATTAAGGGCATTAAATAAAAAATGCGGATTAATCTGATGTTTCAGCATCATAAGTTCGGACATTATTTTTTCCTTTTCTAAGGTTTCCATTTTCTTTTCCGCGGCACTCCTGTCAACAGCCATACGTATTGAACAACCAATTAATGATATAAAAGTCACTAAAAAATAAGATCCGAGAATCAGATCTGACCAAAACCAATAAAAAAAAGTTTGTTTGTATTTCGCCATATTTTCATTGTAGGAGGTAATAGAACTACCTACAAGCTTCAGTTGAGATAAAACAATTGCTGAACCTAAAAGAAAAATCAGTATAAGGAATATAATTGAAAACCGGGAATATTTTTCCTTATAAATATATCGTGGAAGTAATATTTCTACGGTAATATATAGCCCGATCATAGAAAAAACAACATCAATCGCTGTTGATGGAATGGCTAGCTTAAAAGTAGAAACTCCGCCCAATTTATACAAAAACCAAAGTATATAGAACGCCACCGCAAAAATCAGGTAGTATACTTTTCGCTTATATATTTTCATGCCAATTGGAATTCCTGCTAAAATAATTACTAAAACGCACTAAAGTGCGGCAATTTATGTAAGAGGTCCCTTTTTCGTTGTGAAATCAATTTTGATATTCGTTAATGGTAAAGGCACATTTACTTTATGTGAAATTACCGTTTTTCAGCGTCATCAAGTAATTTATCTCTCTCACGTAATAATCAATTCCTTCCGACAAGATTTTCCTACCTTCATCTAAAAACAGGCAAACATACCAATATGCAATGGCAGCAGAGAATAGCAACAATATTTTAAGACTTTATAAAAATTCGACCGCCGATGGCTATCGGGTCAAGTCCAAAAAATCCTATGATTGAAATATTCAAAACCAACGTACGCAATAAAAGGCTGGCCGGGCGGTTATTGAAAGCTTTAGGTGAGCGGCTGCCGGCCTATGCGTTTAACTTCGACCTGGAGGATTGCGATAGTATCCTGCGTGTACAAAGCGAGGATGCGGCCTTGCAGGTTGCCGAAGTGATTGCAGTGGTTAGGGGCCACAGCGTGGAAATTTACTTGTTTGAGGATTGAGGATTGAGGCGGCCTTTTTCCGCGCAGAGTCTCTCGCAGAGGATCCTGTGCTGCACTAATCCCGATAGTTAATAATTGAGCAATAAATGACAAAATGTAAAACATACCTGCCCCGCAGATACCGCGCGCGCAGTCGTCTTCGACAGGCCCCGTGAGGACAGAAAAGGCTTTATCCTACAACTGTCGAGTGATATGACACTAATTTAAATAGTATTTTTCTTTAGGCGTTATACATTGCAACGCTTGATTAACTATAAAAGAACCCAATTTAAAGATTATTTCATGATTTACATTAATCAGCGTGTTATTGGCCACAGTTTGGGCGTTTGTAACTTCCAGAAGGGCCTCAGTCGCTTTCAAAGTGTCCAACTTAACTTTAAATAATTTCCTTTTTGCCTCTATTATGGCGTTTTTTATATTTTGCAGCTCTTTGTTTGCAACTTTTTTCGTTATAGTGATCATATGCCGGATGGACAGCGATAGTGCTTATTCAATAACACAACCATTCACATCAGCAAATGTTTAAATAAAATAAAGATGAGAGAAACAGACTAATTAAAAGTTTCCTTTTTCAAAATACCCACCAGGCAAAACATGCAGCCTGGCCGGGATAACGAAAAGTTTGTAAGAAACTAAACCTGGCATATGCAGGGGATTCCCCAAATAAGAAAAGAATCGTAAGTTTGTTTTGAAGCAACAAGCAATAGCACATGCCATTTTTATCCCGCATATCGCTCCCGTCCATGCGGGATGGCAGTTACCTGCAGCATATTCCAAGCCTTAGCAAGGGCTTACAACTCAACCTGAAAAATAATGTAACATTTTTTGTCGGCGAGAACGGATCAGGGAAGTCTACCTTGCTGGAAGGTATTGCAGAGCAGTGCGGGTTTAGCCTGCGGGGAGGCAACCGGAACCATAATTTGAATACCGGGCACCGCTTTGAAGGATATGAATCAGCGCTGGCCGCGCACTTAGGCCTCGGCTGGACGCCGAAAAGGATTACCGAAGGGTTCTTCATGAGGGCAGAAAGCTTTTTCAATTTCGCTTCCTATATTGATGAATTAGCTGTAGACGATAACCGCATTTTGAGAGCTTACGGCGGGCGGTCACTGCATGAGCAGTCACACGGGGAATCGTTCCTCAACTTATTCAATAACCAGTTCGAGTCAGGTATCTATATCCTTGATGAGCCGGAAGCGGCCCTGTCGCCTTCAAGGATACTTGCCTTTATGTCGGTCATAAATCAGCTTGACAAAAGCGGCCGGGCCCAATTCCTAATAGCCACCCACTCGCCGATGCTTATTTGCTACCCCGGCGCCACCATTTACCAGTTTGATGAAGATGGCGTACGTGAAACCCGCTACGAAGATACCGAGCATTATTATCTCACCAAATCGTTTTTGGATAACCCGGCGTTATATCTTAGGCATTTGATGGATGGGTAAAGGGGCATATTTAACAGCCTCGAAGTTAGATATAATACTCGTTGTCTCACATCCACCGTGCGCAGTGTCGTCTCTGACAGACACTGCGGGGACAGAACTTTCTTCTGCGTCAGGTAGCCCTTGCCATTTTCGCCTACCGGTAATATGCGCCAGAAATGGTGACAAGCCAGAAAGATACCACAACCGCAGCCTTTAGGATTTGGTCACAACAACAATTAGTTTAACCATAATCTGGTCAGGCGTACCATTGTGGTCAATGCCAAAATATCTGGGAATAACTTTAAATGTTCCCTTGAATACTCCTTGGTTACCCTTGTCGTCAAATGTGAAATGGATAGTTGCCGGCTTAGTAATGCCTTTCATTGTCAGGTTGCCTTTGGCCGAGTACGCGCCGGCACTTTTACCCACCGAGGTTGATACGAATTTAATGGTGGGGTATTTGTCAACACCCAAAGCATCTTTGGCATGACTGTTTTTTAAGAAAAATCCGGTAGCAATACTGGGAGCATCAATAGATGCGGAAAATTTAGCCAGTTCAGGGTGTTCCTTGTCAAACACGATGTCAGCTTTCAGCCCCTTAAAAGATCCGTTAATTTTTCCGCTTGAAAACTCCACTTTGGATTCTTCGCTTTTTACTTTCCAGGCGGTGTTGAGTGAAGTAAAAGAAAACAAACTAATTACAGCTGCAATAAACGCAGGATACATGATTTTTTTCATGATTTTATTTTTAAATGTTTCATAGGTTAATCTGCAGATGTTGCAGGAAGATGTATTAAGAGCTACGCCGATTAATAGAAATAGGTTGCCTTAAGAAGAATTTGTGGAACGTAGGTAAGGCGGCAACCGGCGTGGGGTGATGTCCCTTACCGTCCCCACAGTGCCTGGCGTTTTACCATGTAATACAAACCGATAATGGCTGATAACCCATTAATAGAATAGCCTTGTGATAAATGTAATATCTCCCGGTCACAAAGCCACCGCGCACAGGGTTCTCTTTAACAGACTTTGCAGGGACAGGAGTGTGGGCACCAGAGGAGGCGCAGCTAGTCAAATTCCATCTGCCGCACGCGAAACCCATCTTGGCGCATCATTTATTTCCCGCCGCAAATGCATATTTAATTGTGCTGCGTGGTGCTGAACGTGCCGCATATTATAAAGCAATAACTCCAGTACGGCATAATTCCTATCGCCGTCTTTCTCTATCCAGCGTTCTGCTAATTTTTCTTCCGTAAGGCCCCCTATTACCTGGCGGCACTTTTCGCGGTTTAACTGCAGGTAGTCCAGCAGTTCTTGCTTGCTATATATCCTGTCAGGTATTATATCGTCTATGGCATCTTCCGGTATTTCAGCGGGTGCTTTGATGGTGAAAGGCAGCGATGAAGAAAAGTTCTCGGCCGGTATGGTAAGATAATAATCCAGGAATACCAGGCAATGATAAGCGTTATAAAAAAACTTTGTGCTGGTATCCCAGCTTTCTTCAGGCCACAGCATGATCGCATTTTTTAACATGTCGATACTTGCGCCGAATTGTTTCCACAGACTTTCTTTTAGTAGATCGATCATATGATAAAATTAATGATAAATGCCAAAATAATTAAATTCCCTATTTGATTTCGTTTTTCACTCTTAAGCTTAATAGCATTGGACATACCCAGCGGGAACAGAAATTCGTTTTCCTCTTTAACATTCCTTTAATCCGGATAATTAAACGTACCTTGCCGACTTAACTAATAATATAATGGCAACAGGAACAGTAAAATTTTTTAATGAATCAAAAGGCTTCGGCTTTATTACACCAACAAATGGCGGCAAAGAAGTATTTGTACACGTTACAGGACTGATCGATCAGATCCGCGAAAACGACCAGGTTAATTACGATGTAGAAGAAGGCAAAAAAGGCCCGAGCGCCGTTAATGTTAAAATAGCATAAGCTGCATTGGCAAGATCGACAGAAACATTTAGTAAAAAGGAAAAAGAGAAGGCCCGCCTAAAAAAGTCAAAAGACAAAAAGGAAAAGGCTGAAGATCGAAAGGCTAATGCAGGAAAGGGCAAAAGCCTGGAGGATATGATGGCTTATATTGATGAGCATGGGAATATTACTTCAACTCCACCTGATCCATCAAGGAAGATAAAGGTCAATGCAGAAGATATCCGGATTGCTGTTGCCAAACAGCAAGACCTGCCGCATGACACTGTCAGAAATGGTGTGGTAACCTTTTTTAATGAATCAAAGGGCTATGGCTTTATCAGGGATTTGGAAACACAGGAAAGCATTTTTGTGCATATTAACGCTTTAACTGAGCCGTTGAAGGAAAATAATATGGTCACTTTTGAAACTGAGCAAGGTCAAAAAGGGTTATCTGCAATTAAAGTAAAAAAGAAATAATTATGATAGCCAAAACAACAGCTTCAGCAGTTCAAAAGGAAAATTTCAAAACAAGGTTTGCAGAAATTATAAAAAACAATGCGAATTTAAGAGATCAGTATTCCATCCAGTTTTTTGAAACTGCCCAAAAAAGCAATTACGGTTTTACGGGACGCGACGGTAAATCTTTAAATATTTTATCAAGCCTTACTATAGAAGAAACTGAAATGTATAAGGTTTTGAAAAGCTCCTGGCAGAATTAATTGGCCGGGTGATCGGAAATAGTATAAAACCTCGCAACTACGTATGTACCTGCGGGGTTTTTCTATTTAATTTATGCAAGACTTTTTGGTTTTAGACTTCTTTTAGCAATGTTTTATTTAATAGCCTTATTCCCGAGTTACCATCATGCGTAGGTAGATAAATCGTTGGGCGTAAGGAAGCATAATTGATAAACTTTTTATACGTTTCTCTTGTTTTAACAAAATCTTTATTTACCCCTGCAACTTCGCTTCTTAATAGCTGATCCTGTAAATACGAGGTGTCACCTGCAAAAACTATATCCACGTCATCCGTTTTAAAAATAATGGAGCTATGTCCGTTCGTATGTCCGGGTGTTGGTATATAGAGCATATCTTCAGCTCTTGTAATTGGATACGCTTTTTCAAAAACTTCAATCCTGTCCTTTTGGTAGTTAACCAGGTTTGGTTTGAACCAGGATGGATAAGTTGTCGGTAGATTTGCATAAGGGTGCTCATATTCAAACTGGTTGACGATAATTTCGGTGTTTGGAAAAAATTTCAAACCGTCTGTATGATCTAAGTGCAGATGTGTCAGTACAACCAGGCTGACGTCCTGTGGTTTAAGTTTAACTTTTGAAAGTTGGTAAATTAATTCATCCTCTTGTTCGATGATGAATTTGGAGGTATGTTGAGAAATGTACCTGGAATAGGCGCTTTCATTTGCTAAATAATTTTCCCGGTCTTTTGCTTTGATAATTTCTCCGGTGTCTATAGCAATTATGCCCTCCGGGTGTTCGATGATCCATACCCAAATCGGCATATATTCTGTATACTGATCATCCAAAAGGATATTTATTTTGGCTACAGGCCCTGCACCCTTTTTGGCTCGGAAAGCCGTTTTAACGGCGACCGTACCTGTACATAGGGCGTGTATCTTTACTTCTTTGCCGTTTAATTTAACAGTTGTGCTTACATTTTGATAAGCTATTGGTTCTAATATTTGTGACATTTTGATTTGATTTAATAGTTTTAAATGGAGCTGGTTAATTTTTCTTTTATTAAGCGGGCAAATTTATCCGGCTCTTCATAATGGGGCATATGGGCGGATTCTTCAAAAGTTGTGAAGGATTTTGCAGGCGCCTGCAAATAATTGAAATAGTCGACCGCTATCTGAAAAGGTGCAAGGCCATCTTTTTTACCCTGGATAAAATGAACGGGGACGCCTACTTTTTCACCTTTATGAAAAAGGTTAAGTGTGTTTAACTCCGGTAGCAAGGCGTTTTGAGAAAACTCCATGCCTTTGATTGTTTTGGGAATATCCGAAAGTTTGTATTCTCTGCTGCATACCATGTTTTTTACGCTGGTAAGCACTAATTGATTGTAGCTTGCCCTGGTAGTGATGCCGCCCAGGTCGGTTAGCAGTTTTGCGCGTTTTTGAAATGCGTTTGTCTCTAAGATAGGCGCCAGGCTCAACTCATTGGCCTGTTTTATCCATTTGGAATTACCTCTTTCCCTGGCTTTCGTTGCTAAAAAATGCAGCGCATAATCATTGGCCTTTGGAAGATCGATATCAATTCCGACTAAAAATAGTTGGCTGAACAATTCGCTTTCTTTCATAGCTGCCATTAACGTAGTACTTGCACCGATTGAATAACCGATCAGGGTTGCTTTTTGCCGGCCATATTGTTTTAATAAGTATTTTGTACACCCGATGATATCATCGGCCATTTGTTGAAAATTGATCGTTTTAGGGTCAATGTTTTTATTGAAAGACTTTCCGCTGCCGCGCTGGTCCCAATACGCTACCAGGTAATCCTGCTCCAGGTGGAGCATTTTTTCCATGGTTTTTGCTTCAGGGATCATCGGTAAACCCGGACCTGCCTGCACGTGGATGATTAACGGCGCGTCCGCCTTTTGACCCCTGACCAGGACCCATTGCTCTGTACCATTGATCTTTACTTTGGTTAGTGAATTCGTTTTCATCTTTTTTTTAACAAAAGACGGAAAGAGAAAACGGGGGATCGTTCGCATTTGCGAACAAATTTATTTTCCTGCCCGGAGCCTGCTGAGGTGTTGGGGGCCTATGCCAAGATAGGACGAGATATGATATTGCGTTGCCTTTTGAAGAATGGGTGATTTTGCCTTAACAAGATCGTCATAACGTTCTTTTGGCGTTTTTAAAATAAATGACGCTGTCCTGTTATAAAAACGCAAGAGGCTGAACTCTACCAATATCCTGTTCAAATGTTCAAGCGCCATTGATTTTTCACAAAGCTTGTTAAATTCTGCATAAGAAAACGTGGTAAGTAATGTACGCCGCATAGCGACAACATTTGACAGGGGTTTAGTTTTGCCGATTATTGATGGCAGGTCTACGCAGATATCATTTTCAAAATAAAAGGCGTCTGTAATTTCATCGCCGTCTTTCACCCAATACCTTCGTAAATAGCCATCTTCTACAAAAGCTACATTGTAATTCACCTTTCCTTCCTCAAGCCAATGGTCGCCTTTATTTAATTGCCTGGTTTTAAGAATCTTTAAAACATCATCACAGTCTTGTTCAGATAAAGGGTTAACGCTATTCAGCACCTTAAGGATATTGATTTCCATGACGTCAATCTATTTTGATAACTAAAGGTAACTGAATTTAGAAGTTAATCCGTCGCGTGTGCAATTAAAAGCATAACGAACATTGAGTCGAGGGTTTAACCTCGTTTGAAAGCTTTTTGAGAAATATACCAATTCGTCACTACAACCCCTTCGGGAACATAAAAATCATAAATTTGAACTAATCAGAATACAAAACCGCACATATAAAACATACAGGACATGCTTTTTCATTTCAAAAATAAATTCCCTCAGCTAATTCCTTATTGGGATAAATATTTGAAATTTCAGAAACGCATTGAAGTCCCTGCAAAAACAGTTTTGCTGGAAGAAGGAAAAATATCCGGGCACTACCTGTTTGTAGAAAAAGGTTGTATCCGTGCAGCTTTTAACAACAACGGAAGCGATAAAACTGTACAGTTTTTCTTTGAGAATGAAGGCTTAACCTCGTTTGAAAGTTTTTTGAAGAATATACCAAGCCTGTTTTCTCTCGAAACAATTGAACCGTCAATCATTTATTTATTACCTAAAATACACGTTAACAATTTAATGAATGAATTGAGCCGGGAACCTGGTTTTCTTAATATGATTTTAGAAATTTCTGCCGAAAGGCAATTACATTACATGCATGAATTTGTATCTTTTATCAGGGATACCCCCGAGCAACGTTATAGAAACCTTTTAAAAGAAAGGCCGCATATAGTTAAACGGGTTCCGCAGCATTATATCGCTTCATATTTAGGCATTACAAGGGTTCATCTAAGCAGGATAAAAGGCGCGCTTGCGAAAAAGGGATGATGTAATCATTTGGTAACATTTGTTATCGTTCGGTTTTTAACCCCTCCTTAATTTTGTCCTAACAAAAAAAAGAAAAATGAAAGCAGCAGTAGTGTATCAAAAGGGTGAACTACCTCAATATGTAGATTTCCCGGAGCCAACCGTTCAAAATGATGAAGAAATATTAGTATCGGTAAAAGCAGTTGCCATAAAGCATTTTGACAGAGGCCGGGCTATGGGCAAGCATTATTCAAGCGAGGCACCCAAAGAGGGTGGCCGTATTATTGGTGGCGATGGGGTTTGCCTGCTCGAGGATGGCACAAGAATTTATGGAATGGCGGTTGACGGTATGCTTGCCGAAAAAGCGATAGTTGAAAAAGGCAGAATCGTAAAGTTACCAGATGGAGTGAGTGATGCGACTGCGGCGGCATTGGCAAACGCAGTGATCGGTGCGGCAATGGGTTTGCGGTTTAAAGCAGATATTCAACCCGGAGACGTAGTATTAATTAACGGTGCAACCGGCTTTACCGGCAGGGTAGCCGTACAGATTGCAAAGCATTATGGCGCAAAAAAAGTGATTGCGACAGGAAGAAATCAACAGTCGTTAGAGGACTTATTAAACCTGGGTGCGGATGAGATCATTTCTGTTAAACAGGAAGATGAACAGTTTATTGGACAGCTAAAAGCAACGCACGCAAATTCACTGATAGATGTAATTATTGATTACCTGTGGGGGCATACCGCCGAAATGATATTAACCAGTTTAATGGGCAACGGTACATTCACCAGGAAAACAAGATTTGTTTCTATTGGCAGTATGACAGGGGATTTAATTCAGCTGTCTGCCGCAAATTTAAGAAGTGTTGATTTGCAGTTGACGGGTTCCGGTTTGGGCAGCTGGTCAAAGGACGAGGTGCGTAAACTATTTTCTGAAATATTACCCGAAATGTTTCAATTGGCAGCGGATGGAAAACTCAAAGTGGAAACCATTGAGGTTAATTTAAAAGATATAGCTGATCTTTGGAATCTCGACGTTCCTGATGGGCGGCGATTGGTGGTTACCATTTAAAAAACAATCAATATATGGTGTATAGAATCTATATTTCCGTTGTTTATGCGGCCTTAAAAGTTGGACAAAAGGAAAATTATAGCTTAATTTAGCATAATTATACAAAAATGAACCAAACCTAAAATGAACCGCATCTCACAGAATTTCCTTTTGATAGCAGCTATTTTTTTTCTGGCAAATTGTAATAACGGCAATAATGTTTCAACAAAAAAACAGGAAAGAGTTAAGCCAATTGTCGATCCCGTTGTTGCAAGAGATACCGAAGACAGTGTTAAATTGACTGTCCTTGTCAGGAAGTTTTATAAGTGGCATGTAAAAGATACTATGCGGGCCGATGGTTTCAAACCTCAAAAACGTAATGCCTCAGACTCGCTGTACACAAGTATAGATCTGGACGAAAATAAAAAAGCCATAGAGGAGCTAAAAGAAACCGGTTTCTTCTCCAATGATTTTTTTGATGACTATCGCAAAATTGCCGTTCGCATGGACAAGGAACTGCGTGACGGAACATCGATATGGCCCGATGGGGAACTTCCTTCATTTAATGATGATGTGGATGAATGGTGCAATTGCCAGGATTACCCGGACAATTATTGGGATAAAATAACGCTCACAAATATTAAATTCAATAAAGATGATGTGAGTTTTAAATGGACATGGGGCGACAACTTTTATTACAAAGCAAAAGCAAAGAAAAAAGATGGTACCTGGAAAATTAGTCACCTGGAAGGATTTGATATGAATTATTATAATTGGGAATGGGTAGCGAAACATAAAAAAAGGTAGTTACTTCTGCCTTTCAACCCACCCATTCAAGCGCGGTCCCCGGACTTGCCGGAATTATAAGCAACAGTTCCGATTTATACAATTTTAAAATTAACGGCTGCTTTAGCTTTACAGCGACCGGAATAAATAGAAGTTGAGATACTGGAATAACGAAATAAGAATTATAACTTCACCTTATGGAATTTAAGCATTTCTCCCCATCTGATATCTTAAAGCCATACATAAAGCATTATTATGTATTTGAATCTGATTCGGCTATAGAATTTGAGGACACGGTATTTCCAAGCGGCGATATGGAAGTGATCTTTAATCTTGGTGAAGGAACATGGGAATCAGCTGTTGATAATAAATTCCACAAGACCCCTCAAATAGAACTATGGGGCCAGATCACAAAGCCATTGGCAATACGGTCAAAGGGCAGGCATACCATGCTTGGCATTAAATTTTTCACACATTCGGCAGCTTATTTTTTCAATGATGAAATTGCTTTGTTTAACGACCAGGTTTCTGACCTGGAAGATATAGTTGGCGGCACGGCAAAAACTTTGCACGCCAGGCTCCTGGAAACAAAAGATGAGTACAAAAGAATAGCACTTGTTGAAACTTTCTTACTGAAAAGATTGATCAGCAACGAAAAAAGGGCTTTTAGGATAGATAAGGTTGCGAATATCCTTACAAGTATTAAAAAGAACCCGGCCGAAAACAACCTTGGCTATATAGCATCCAGCCATGGCATTACTTCACGCTACCTGCACAAATTAATTTATCAGCATACCGGCCTTTCCCCAACTTCTTTCAATAAAATAAATCGGTTCCAGTTCAGCCTTAAGCTCGTTGCTAAAAATGAACAACCCCTTACTTCCATTGCTTACGACTGCGGCTATTTTGACCAATCCCATTTTATAAGGGATTTTAAATCATTTACAGGTGTTACACCTTCCGCCTATTTGGAAAATACATCCCCGGTTAACCTGCTATTAGCACAATAAACTTAAACTGTTCCGGCTTGTACAATTTTAGCAGGTGAAGCTTCAATAGCTTTGTTTTAATTAATCATTAAACAAAGTATTGTATGAATTATTTTGAAACATTTAAACAACTGCACCAAAATCCAACACCATTTCTGTTAGGAAATACCTGGGATGTAAAAAGCGCACAGCTATTTGAAGCCAATGGTTATAAAGCAATTGGCATATCCAGCCAGGCATTGTCAAATGCACTTGGTTATGAAGACGGGGAAAACCTGCCATTTGAAATCCTGCTTCAATTGACCAAAAGAGTGGTTGAAGTAGTCCGCATACCATTTTCTGTTGATATGGAGGGAGGGTATAGCCGGACGATTAATGGCATTATCGAAAATATAAACAAGCTTCACGATGCGGGTGTGGTTGGCGTAAACCTGGAAGATACCATTCCTGCCGCTGCCCGTCGGTTACAACCAATCACTGAATTTCAAAAAACCCTTTCAGCAGTAGCAGGACATATCAGCCGGAACAATTTGAAATTATTTTTAAATATCAGGACTGACGGATTCCTGCTTGGCATGCCAACAGCGCTTACCGAAACACTTACACGGATTAAAAGTTATGAGGACTGCGGCGCCGACGGGATTTTTGTTCCTTGCATCACCAACCGGAATGATATCGCAGCGGTTGTGAAAGCCACCAGCTTGCCAGTTAATGTAATGTGTATGCCTAATCTGCCAGGTTTTGATGAATTGAGGACACTGGGTGTAAAAAGGATCAGTATGGGGCCGTTTCTTTTTAACAAAGTTTATGAAAACGCGGGAAAACTTGCGAATGCAGTGAGCAACGATAAAAACTTTTCATCTATTCTATAATAATTTTCTATTCACAAATAAAAACTCAAAAAATGAACTTACCAAAAAGAGCAGAAGATGCCCATGCCACACTTGCGGCCGCCTTTAATACAGGAGACGTAGCCACAGTAATGAATATGTATGATGTTACAGGCATTATTGTACCTGAACCGGGGAAACCAGTCTCAGGCAAAGAAAAGTTTGAAGAAGCGATAAAAGCCATTTTATCGATTAAGGGGAAAATGGAAATTAAAACTGTTTATTGTCTTCAAACCGGGAATATTGCGGTTGGGCGATCTGAATGGCGCATTACAGATGGCAATGAAGTAAAGATTAGCGCAAAAGGTATTGAAGTAATGAAACAACAGGACAATGGTAGTTGGAAAATTGTGGTTGACCATGCTTTCGGCGCTGAAGCTAATCTTGTAGTCTAAAACAAGTACCTGTAAAATAACCCTCTCGGGAAAATATTTTGAAATTTGTAACTTCTGGTGTACAAAAGCCGTTCTTATTAAAATTGACGGCTTTTGTTTTTTGCAGCTTATAAAAAAGCGGCAGGTATTTGCTACTTTCGGACGCGATAAAAATTAGATCATCAAATTATTAAATAATACACGAACGATCATACCCGGATAATTTTGGCACAATTAATGGCTGATGATGAACAAAAAGCAATAAATGGATCCGGGTACCGAACAAAATAAATATAAAAAAATAGGCTTGGCGCTGTCAGGCGGGGGTATAAGGGGTGTATCCCATTTAGGGGTGATACAGGCGCTTACCGAGCATGGCGTTAAGTTTTCGCATATATCGGGAACAAGCGCCGGGGCAATTGCCGCTGCTTTTTTTGCCGAAGGATACGCACCGAGGGAGACTTTACAGATTATTAAAGATGCCAGTTTGCTTAAATTGCTGCGCCCTGCAATTGGCCGTACCGGTTTGGTTTCTATATTAAAGGTCCGTTTTTTAATTAATAAATATATCCCGCACAATTCATTTCAACAACTCAAAACCCGTGTTACTATTTCGTCTGTTGATCTTGGCGACGCGAAGCTGGTTTATTTTACCGAAGGCGAACTGGATATAGCACTTTTAGCCTCCTGCTGCCTTCCGGGGATTTTCACCCCGATAATTATTGACGAGCGTATGTATATAGATGGTGGCATACTCAATAATTTTCCCGTTGAACCATTGATAGGCAATTGCGATTTTATCATAGGCTCGTCCTGTAACCATTTACCTGAAGTTACAGAAATCAAATCTTTTGGGAATCTGGTCGACAGGGCTGCTATGATAGCTATTAATGCAAGTCTTGATATGCACAAAATTTTATGCGATGTGGTTATTGAACCGCAGGGTTTGGGTGGCTACGGTATATTTGATACCGGCGCCGCCGAAGAAATTTACTCGATTGGCTACGAAGAGGGTTTAAGAGCTATTGAAGGGAACGAAAAGCTGAAAGACATTTTACAGGTACAGAAAAAAGGCGCATAGGTTATAAAACTAATATTCTATTTACCGTGTTATTTTTAAGATGGTGCTATTACCATAACCTGCTACAAAAACATTACCTGCGGCATCTACAGCAACACCGTAGGGGCCGTTAAAGTAAGTTGCAGTACCTGTACCTCCGGCGCCGCTACCCAATGTAGTTACAATGCCGGCGGGGCTAATCTCCCTTATTAAGTTATTACCGTAATCAGCAACATAAACATTGTCTGCTGCATCTACCGCTACACCAGTTGGCTGGTTAAAAGCGGTGGACGTGCCGGTACCATTTACAGCACCTGGGGTGCCACTGCCCGCTAATGTGGTTACAACACCAGCCGGGGTGATCTCCCGTATCAAATTATTACCATAATCAGCCACATAAACATTGCCAGAAGCGTCTACAGTTACGCCGGTTGGTTCGTTAAAAAGGGCAACAGTACTTATACCATTGGTTGAACCTGGGGTGCTGCTGCCTGCTAATGTAGTCACAACACCAGCCTGGGTGATCTCCCGTATCTGGTTATTGCCATAATCAGCCACATAAACATTGCCTGAAGCATCTACCGCTACGCCTTGCGGGTAGCTAAACGAGGCTGCAATACCTGAACCATTGGCCGAACCCTGTACCCCGCTGCCTGCCAATGTAGTCACAACACCAGCCGGGCTGATCTCGCGTATTAGATGATTACCGTCATCGGCAACATATATATTGCCTGATGCATCTGCCGCTACGCTTGTTGGCTCGTAAAAAGAAGCATAAACGCCAGTACCATTGGCTGAACCCTGGGTGCCGCTGCCTGCCAATGTAGTTACCACCCCTGCCGGACTAATTTTACGGATCAGGTTATTACGAAAATCGGCCACATAAATATTGCCCGAAGCATCTACCGCTACACCGGTAGGCTGGTAAAAGGAAGCATTAATACCCGTGCCATTCGCTGAACCTTGTGTGCCACTGCCTGCAAATGTGCTAATATTATTGGAAGATGAATTTGGTGGTGTATTAAACTCAAGCTCTTTACCACATGAAGTAACCAGTAACGCTATTATTGAAAGCAATAGGAAGTTTTTTTTCATTTAAATTTAGTTACCGGATTATTACGCTTTGTCCGGGATGATTGTTTAAAAAATTAGCGGGTGATTATCCACTGCATTATTATAAAGACTTATAATGCTAACAAATTTAAGGTTTATTAAATAAGATAATCAATCCGTGCTGATAACTAATGATTATTTAACACCTGTTATATCTTATCAAAAACTAAAAATATTCTGATAAAAAACAGAAAGCTTTATTATTTTTACAGCCACTGACCCTATACGGCCATTAGCTGTTGCATGGGTATATTTCCCCTTGAATATGAAACTAAACCCAAAACGCTTTTTCCTGGTATTAATACTGCCGTTGGTATTTTATTCATGTACAACGCTTAAACCTTTGGCGCCTGCAAGTACCGAAGTTGATATTCCAAAACTCGTTCAGCCGGTTTCAAATGTCGAGGTTCCGGTTACTGTTGATCTGAAAAGCTATTTTATCCAGGCTGAAAATTCTGTTCCTAATAAATTTTCGGGTAAACAGCAGGCTTGCGAGGGCCTAAGTTATGCCTATACATTTACACGTACGCCTTTTGCCATCACCGGCAGCAATAATGTAGTCAACTTAAAATTTACCGGCAGTTATGGCTTCACTGCATCTTATTGTGCTAAGTGTACCACTCTTTTGGGTTCGGGGCCGCAATGTATAGTACCCACTTTATCCGCACAATGCGGTGTAGGTGATGAGCCGCCGCGCAGAATGGAAATATCGTACCAATCAACCATCAATGTTACGCCTGATTACCGTTTAAGCTCCAAAACGGTTTTGTACCCTGCCCCAAAACCAATTGACAGGTGCAACATCTTTCTGGGGAATATTGATGTTACCGACAGGCTGATAAAGTACATAAGCGGCCCGTTAAATGATTTGGGCAAACAGGTAGATTCTAAGATTGCAGCTTATGATATTAAACCGATAGTGGATGAAATATGGAATAACATTGCTACCGAAACTAAGCTGGGCGATGCAGGTTATGTATCTATCAACCCGCTGTCTGTTCGCTTAAGCAGTTTTAGTTTAAATGGCTCTTTGCTGAATTTTTCTGTCGGTCTGTCGGCAAAACCTGTCGTTACATTGGTTAGTACGCCGCCGCCGCCAAAACAGGTGCCAAATTTAACCTCTTATGTGCCTGCAAACGGTTTTAATGTTTATCTCGATTTATTAGAGAATTATGACCACTTAACCACCGTTGTAAACCAGCAGGTGGTTGGCATGAATGCTAAAGTTGCCGGCAATGAGTTTATTGTTGATAATACCAAAATTTGGGGTATTGGTAAACAGATAGTTATGCAGATTGATTTTAAGGGTACTAATACCGGTACAATTTACCTTGTCGGGACACCAACCTACGACGAAGCTACTCATGAGCTTTCATTTCCTGACCTTAGTTTTGATCTGCAAACAAAAGCCTGGATGCTTAAAGTTGCCAAATGGATGTTCAACGGTAAAATAACCGATATGATACGTCAAAAAGCTACTTATAATTTTACCAAATTTATTGCTGACAGTAAAACAAGGCTGCAAAAAGAACTAAGCCGCGACCTTGGGAATAATATCAGGTCGGAAGTAACTATAAAAGACCTTGATATCCAGGCCATTTATCCAACCAGCGAAAAATTAATCATTCGAACTTTATCGAACGGTCAGCTGAAGATAAAGGTGGTGATGTAGGTTAATGTGACCTTATATTATAACCTGGGTAATAAACATTCAATTCGAGTTGTAATGCCGAGGCGATATCGTCTACACGCCATTGCTTTTCAAAAATGCTGCTCTCAATATGCCGGAATAATAATGTTTTATTTCCATGGTATACATCTATAATTCCGGCCCCGTATAATTTATCAGCGGCGATAGAAAGCTTAAAATTTTTTAAAATAATTTTCGGGTTATTAGCGGTATTATCAACAATAACACCCCCGTCAGGTAGTACAATAAACGGTATGCTTTTGTCAGGCGCGCTAATTTTTATGTATGGATTAGCATCAGTTGTTTCAAGTATTGCGTGTGCCTGTTCGCTTAAAAATTGAAAAGGCGTCCCGTTATCAGTGCCTGGGTATTCCATTAGTTTTTGTTCTATTTTAGTTCTTCGAAATTTGTTAGCCCTTTGTTTATATGCCAAAAGGATGCCTTTTTATAATTATTGATGAAATGATGCTTTAGTAAGGATATTTAAGCCATAAACAGAAAATTAAGGGTTTCAAATTTTATATCAATTTGATAGGTTTGTTTTCATAATGATACGATGAAAATGATTTACGAATAAATTATAGATACATTTAAAAATATATTTTCACTACCAATATTTCCGAAATGACAGAAAAAGACAAAATGATCAACGGGCTTCCATATCGTGCCAATGATCCTGAACTTATAAAACAGCGAACTGCTGTAAGGAAAATACTGGGAATGTATAACCAAACCGGTATGCATGAAGCCGGTTATCAAATTGAACTGTTAAAACAAATCCTTGGTAAAATGGGCGACGGCAGTTGGATTGAGCCTCCCTTTTATTGCGATTATGGTTATAACATTACGACGGGCAAAGACTTTTACATGAACTTTGATTGTGTTATTTTAGATGTAGCCCCGGTAGTTATTGGTGATAATGTAATGTGCGGCCCTAAAGTGCAGCTGTTAACCGCTACCCATAGCCTTAATGCACAGGAACGCAATTTTTCGGGCACCGAACTTGGCAAGCCCATTACCATTGGCGACAGGGTTTGGATTGGCGCCGGTGTCATTGTTTGTCCGGGAATAACTATTGGTGATGAAGCGGTAATAGGAGCCGGGAGTGTAGTCACCCGCGATATTCCACCAGGAGTATTTGCCGCCGGGAACCCTTGTAAGGTGATCAAAACTATAAGTGGATAAAGGATACAGGCAAGCATTAATACACTATCCTATTATGGCCTTGATCAATAAAAACATCCCGATGCCTAAAAGAATAAAATAGACATATTTAAAAAAAGCTTCGCCATGCATCCGGTGATTAATCGCCCTGCCTATAAAAACCGCAGGAATTAACACGGGGAGGCTTAACAGGTAATAATGGACAACCGCCGTAACAAGCAGGCCGGTAAGCCAGTACCCGATCATGCCAACAATACTGGCCACCAGGAAATAACCCTGTAAAGTTGCCCGGAAATGCTGGGCCGACCAACGCTGCTTAGCGCCATAAATAACAAGCGGCGGCCCGTTTAACCCATAAGCACCCCCAAGTATCCCGGCAAACAGGCCACAGCCGAAGAGCCAGGTAAATTTGTCGGTTTTTAGTTCTTTAAGCTTTGGGCCGGTGAGTAAATAGATGGAGAATGCGATGATAACCGCACCCAGGGCAGCTTTTACAATCCGCTCGTCAATATTGATTAACAGTAACAAACCTAATGGTATTCCTATAAGTGTATACAGTATTAATCCCCCGGCACTGCGAAAGTGGATTTTTCGCCAATCCTGTATAACAACAACACCCGCTATTGTTATGGATACAAGAACAGAAAGCGGAACGGCTACATTTAGCGGCATGCAAAGGGCAAGCAACGGTACCGCAACAAGCGATTCCCCAAATCCGAAAGCCGACCGGAAAACAGTTGCAATAAAAATAATGAATAAAATGTGAAGAGTAATAGCATTTATGAGCATCTGGTTTTCATTGGTAATTCCCTTAAATATAAATAATTTAAGGCATTTATCCTAATAGATTGGTTGAAAATTGGTCGTAAAAACTATTAGATTGATGGTTGATTTGTTGATTTTCTTTTTTTGAAATGCTTTAATTAATTTAGAGATTGACCAGCTTAAGGATGATATATCTTTTGAAGCTTTACGATAATATTTGATTTTCTGGAATATCCCATGGGTTCAGTAACTCTAATCCGTTAATGTTTTTGAAATCAGAAATGTTGCGAGTAATTAATGTTAAGTTATAAACAAGAGCGGTTGCCGCTATAATCGCGTCTGGCAATTTAATTTTATGAGATTTGCAGATAGAAATAGTATTGTCAACAATAATATCGTTCAAATCAAAAATGGCACTTTCACCAATGAAATCTTCAAGAACTTTGTAAACATCAATAGACGCGTTAAATCTCAATACTTCAATTTTGGTAATAACAGAAATGTTGGGGATATCATCAATAATGGTATTCATTAACCTCATACCATGACTGGTTAGTTTATTGTCTAAATATCCAATTACTACATTGGAATCTATTAAATATCCCTTTCCCATTCGTTTCTGCCCTGGTTTATGGAATCCTGGAAGCGGTTGTACTCTTCATCAGAAAGGTTAAGTGCACCTGCAAATCTTGCAGATAGTTTTTCCTTAGGCTGGGAGCTCTTTTTGAGCACTTTAACAATATGCATAGCTTCCAGGTCTTCAAGAAGCTTGTATGCTTTATTGTTATTGATCTGAAGCAAAACAGTTTCCATTTTATTAAAAGGATTAATTATCAAATATACAAAATTTATTCCGGCAAACCGATTGACAGCGTAGTATAGATTAACTAAAAAACTGTAACTTCAACAGTATATTCCATCACCAATTATAACCGAATATGAAGAACCTGGCAATTATCCTTTGTGTATTTTTTGCTGTACCTGCATTTTCACAAACAATAGCGTGGCCGGTAATAAAACATTACGACCAGGCCCATCTTGATAAAATTGCGATGCCTGTAGGTGGGATTGGTACAGGCGATATTTCCATTGGCGGCAACGGGCAGTGGCGGGATGTCGAAATAATGAACAAGCCTGCAATGGGTTATTACGGTTCAGTAACACCAAAGCAGGCGCCCTGTTTTATGATCTATACCAAGGATGCATCAGGCAACAAGCGTAGCAAAGCGCTGATGGGGCCAATACCGGCAGCAGATTATATAGGTTCAGAAGGGAGCAATGCGCCCAATCATGGCCTGCCGAGGTTCCGCAATGCTTCGTTTGATGCTGCCTATCCCTTTGCAACGGTAAACCTTGACGATGAAGAAATGCCGGTAAGCGTAAAAGTAAAAACGTTTAATCCCTTTGTACCGGGGGATGCCATAGCAAGTGGCATACCGATAGCTGTTATACGGTATGAAGTTACCAATACTACCGGTCAAACCCTTACGGCAGCGGTGGCAGGCTCGATGGATAATTGTGTAGGTATGGATGGATCGAAAGTTGAATTCAATAGTTTTAACCGGGCCATTGTGCCACTTGGTACGAATCATAATAAAAATGTGTTCAAACAAACGACTGATCTTGCAGGCATTTA
>Ga0206864_1033_pt1 | contig 44203 bp, 34 predicted proteins | sample Alteio_BWOrgCont_42_FD_152632 | JGI IMG/M metagenome (GOLD analysis project Ga0206864, IMG submission 152632) | Enriched cells from forest soil in Barre Woods Harvard Forest LTER site, Petersham, Massachusetts, United States -... | ecosystem: Environmental > Terrestrial > Soil > Temperate forest >...
ACACCGTTGGCTAGGTTGGGAAGGTTTGATAGGTTGGGAAGGTTGGCTGCGCATCGTCCGTGCGTTAGCCAACGCAGGCGAGCGCAGCACTAGATAGGCATCGTCGGAATGGGTTGGATAGGTTGGAGAGGAAAGAATGAGTTTCGGGTTTCGTGTTTCGGGTTTCGTGTTTACAGTTTTTGCGACTAGAAATAGGTGCCAAGAACAACCACGGATGGCACGGAGGAAGCGGGTGAGAAGCCCCAGCGGCGGGCTGAGGGCAGCCCGCCCTACCCTTAAAACGCGTTCCAGGTGGGGCGCGTTGCCCCCAACGCGCCGTCTGCAGTGATGGGACTCGCGCCAAGACGCGAAGGCGCAAAGGACTGACCTCCCGAGCCTGTGGAAAGGCAGAAAAGACCCAAGCGGAACTCCAATCCCGAGCCCTGCTCAATTGTCGTCGCCTGAATCGCGATCATGACTGTCGTCATGCTCAATCACACGATTCACGGAATCGGCTGCTTCAGACAATGAGTGCAGGCTAGGAGTGGACTTACTGCTGGCCGCCGCGCAGGCACCCCGCTTTGCGGCTGCACAAGCGCTGGCATGCACCGCCTTAACCGCTGGAATAAGTAGAAGATGAATCATGGCGTTTCTCCTATGGTTTTTAGTGGTTGAGTGGGACAGTTATCCAATACACCATTATATCACTTTTGTCAAAGGGATTTTCCATTTTTTACGATTTTCCGATTCATACGAACGTTTGTTTTATGTATATTCGGCTATAAACAAGCATTAGGCCATTCAAAGGATCCCTGAAGGCGCGGGAGGCGGGCGATTTTGCCGGTGCGGGTGCTCATCCCGTCAGCTTAAAGCGAGGGAGCGCAAAGCGGTAGCAATAGGTTGGCTGCGCATCGTCCGTGGTTAGCCAACGCAGGCGAGCACGACACTTCGATAGGCATCGTCGGAATGGGTTGGGTAGGTTGGGGAGGAAAGAATGAGTTTCGGGTTTCGAGTTTCGGGTTTCGTGTTTACAGTTTTTGCGACTAGAAATAGGCGCCTAAAAGAGGAAAAGCCACGGACAACACGGAGGGAACAGATGAGAAACCCGAGCGGCGGGCTGAGGGCAGCCCGCCCTACCCTTAAAACGCGTTCCAGGTGGGGCGCGTTGCCCCCAACGCGCCGTTCTGCAGTGATGGGACTCGCGCCAAGACGCGAAGGCGCAAAGGGCCTCAGGAGGGCGAAGGGTAAAATGTAAAATCTGGCCCTTTTTCGGGCCCCATGTAATGTACCTGCTCTTTGCTTGCCTTAGTTTAGCCGACACCTAAAGGATAAATAGCAGCCATGGAAATCGTGGACAATAAACCCGTCTTAAAGCGCGATTCGTTAGCAGCGGTCGCTTTCTATCTCGGGGTTATCATCATGATTTTTCCAACGGAAGCTGACTACCTTTATGTCTTTCATCGCGAGCAGGATTTCGTCAGGGCGACATTGTTCGCCATCGTCTGTTTTGCGATAGTGTTTACCCCGTTTTTCCTGGCATGGCGCAGATGGCGACGCCAGCCAAACGTCTGGAAAAGTCGGGGCTATTTGATAGCCACGCTCATCATTCTCGTCCTTAACGTTCTGATGATTATCGTAATGTTTGCCGGTGCCTTGCAGCACAGAACGAACACTTAATACCGATAGTGCTCGGGCTTGTACGGCCCCTCGATGGGCACGCCAATATACTCCGCTTGATCCGGGCGGAGCTTGGTGAGCTTGACGCCGATTTTTTCGAGGTGGAGGCGGGCGACTTCCTCGTCCAATTTCTTGGGGAGAATATAAACGCCGGGGGAATATTTGTCGCGGTTGGCCCAGAGGTCCATTTGCGCGAGGACCTGGTTCGAAAACGAATTCGACATCACGAACGACGGGTGGCCGGTGGCACAGCCGAGGTTGACGAGCCGGCCTTCCGCCAGCATGTAGAGCGAGCGGCCGCCGGGGACGTCGTAGCGGTCCACCTGGGGCTTCATATTGACCTTCTTCACGCCGGGGGCCGTGTTCAATTTGTCCACCTGGATTTCGTTGTCGAAGTGGCCGATGTTGCAGACGATGGCCTGGTCCTTCATCTTGAGCAGGTGCTCGACGGTGATGATGTCCTTGTTGCCGGTGCAGGTGACGTAGATGTCGGCGAGGCCGAGGGTGTCCTCCAGCGTGGTGACCTGGAAGCCGGCCATCGCGGCCTGGAGCGCGCAAATGGGGTCCACCTCGGTGACGAGGACGATGGCGCCGAGACCGCGGAGGGATTGGGCGGAGCCTTTGCCGACGTCGCCATAACCGCAGACGACGGCGGTCTTGCCGGCGATCATGACGTCCGTGGCGCGCTTGATGCCGTCCACGAGCGATTCGCGGCAGCCGTATAAATTGTCAAACTTGGACTTGGTGACCGAGTCGTTGACGTTGATGGCGGGGACGAGGAGCGCGCCCGTCTCAAAGCGCTGGTAAAGGCGGTGCACGCCGGTGGTGGTTTCCTCGGAGACGCCCTTCCAATCCGGCACGATTTTGTGCCAGTGGCCGGGGTGCTCGCGGTGGATTTTTTTGAGGAGGTCCTTGATGACCTTTTCCTCGTGGCTGCCGGAGGCGGAGTTGACCCAGTCGCTGCCGTTTTCGAGTTCAAAGCCTTTGTGGATTAAAAGCGTGGCGTCGCCGCCGTCGTCCACGATGAGTTGCGGGCCAGAGCCGTTGGGCCACGTCAACATGCGCCAGGTGCATTCCCAGTATTCCTCCAGCGTCTCGCCCTTCCAGGCGAAGACGGGCGTGCCACCCTTGGCGATGGCGGCGGCGGCGTCATCCTGCGTGGAGAAAATGTTGCAGGAGGCCCAGCGCACGTCCGCGCCGAGGGCGTTGAGCGTCTCGATGAGGACGGCCGTCTCGGTCGTCATATGGAGCGAGCCGGAAACGCGGACGCCCTTGAGCGGCTTGGTCTTCGCGTATTTGGCGCGGATGGAGAGCAGACCGGGCATTTCGTGCTCGGCCATGCCGATGCGCTTGCGGCCGAGTTCGGCGAGGGAGAGGTCGGCGACTTTGTAGTCGGGAGCGGTGGTAGTGGTGCTCATGGGAATTGAAAAGTTTCGGGTTGCGAGTTTCGGGTTTCGGGTTGGAATGGCGGACTGGGAGTTTCAGGGTTCGAGTTTGAAGTTTCGGGTTTTGTCTTGGATAACTCGAAACGCGAAACCCGAAACGCGAAACTATTTTACGGCTTTGAGGAGGGCGTCCACCTTGTCGGTGTCTTCCCAGGAAAGGCCGGTTTTGCCGAAGTGGCCGTAGTTGGTGGTGCTGCGGTAAATCGGGCGCAAAAGGTCGAGCTGGCGGACGATGTCCGCGGGCTTGAAGGAGAAGACCGCGTTGATGGCGGCGATGATGCGGCGCTCGGCGATGGCGTTGGTGCCAAAGGTGTCCACATGGATGCTCGTCGGGCGCGGGTGGCCGATGGCATAGGCGATTTGCAGCTCACACTTTTTGGCGAGGCGCGCGGCGACGACGTTTTTCGCGACCCAGCGGCACATATACGCGGCGGAGCGATCCACCTTCGAGGGGTCCTTGCCGGAGAAGGCGCCGCCACCGTGGCGGGCCCAGCCGCCGTAGCTGTCCACAATGATTTTGCGGCCGGTGAGGCCGGAGTCGCCCTGCGGGCCGCCGACGACGAACTTGCCGGTGGGGTTGATGAGGAACTCGGTGCGCTTGGTGAGCAGGCGGGACGGGAGAACTTTTTTAATGACCTGCTCGATGCAGAATTTTTCGATGGTGCGGTGCGCGGCGCTCGCGGCGTGCTGGGTGGAGATGACGACGCTGCGGATGGCGACGGGCTTGAAATTCACGTATTCGACGGCGACCTGGGATTTGCAATCGGGGCGGAGCCAGGGCGCGAGGTTCGTGCGCTTGCGGATGCGCGTCAGCTCGCGGTTGAGGCGGTGGGCGAACATCACCGGCGCGGGCATGAGCTCGCGAGTGTCGTCGCACGCGTAGCCAAACATGATGCCCTGGTCGCCGGCGCCTTGTTCGGCGGTTTTCTTGCCCTTGGCCTTGCGGGCGTCCACGCCCTGGGCGATGTCGGGCGACTGGCGGGTGAGCGCGTTGGTGATAAAGACCTGGTCGGCGTGGAAAACGTCGTCGGCATTGACGTAGCCGATGTCGCGAATGGCGTCGCGGACGATGCGCTCGTAATTGAGGCGGGCCTTGGTGGTGATTTCGCCGGCGATGAAGACGCAGTTGCTCTTGACGAGGGTTTCGCAGGCGACGCGGCTGCGCGGGTCCTGTTCGAGGCAGGCGTCAAGGACGCTGTCGGAAATGAAGTCGGCGACCTTGTCCGGATGGCCTTCGCCGACGGACTCGGAAGAGAAGATGAAGCGGTCTGGCATAAGAAGCGGGCACCCTACCCGCCTCTTGAGTCACTTGCAAGCATATATCAACGCATCTGGATGGGTTGATGCGTCAGCGCCCATCTCCGCCAGGGGGAGGGGGGTCCCCTCCCCTTATTTTCCAGCCGGGAGAGTCTCCGTCACATAAGCCGGCGCGAGCGAGCCGCCGTTGGTGTCCGTGCGATAGACGTAGAATTGATTGACGGCGCCGGGCTTGAGGAGGGCGCGTAGTTGCTCCAGCGACGTCACGGGCTTTTGATTGACCTCCGTAATGACGACGGTGCGGTTGCCGAATTCATAAAAATAAGGCGAATTGCGCGCGACGTCGGTAATGACGAGGCCGCCGCCAACTTTATCCTTGTCGGGCAAGCTCATCTGCTTGCGCAGGTCTTCCGTCAGGGGAATCAGGGAAACACCTTCGAGGATTTCGTTGACGTTGCGCGGCGCCGGGACGGCGGTGGGTGCGGGCACGGGCGGCGGCTCCGGAGTATACCGGGGCGTGGCCGAATTGTCGGCGGGTACCGGGATGGTGGCGGGGATGGCTGGTTCTGAACCAAATAATTCTTCGTGGTCAGCCAGGCGGACTTTGAAAACTTTGGGTTCGCCGTCGCGCAAGACCGTCAAATTGATGGTTGAGCCCGGGTTGGACAAAGCGACCAGGTAGTGCAACTTGGAAGGCGAGTCCACTTCGTCGTCGTTAATCTTGACGATGACGTCGCCGTGTTTGAGGCCGGAACTGGCGGCCGGGCCATTGGCCGGGCTGAAGTCCGTAATCAGCGCGCCGTGCGTACCCGGCAGGCCCATGACTTGGGCGATGTCGCTCGTAATTTCCTGGGACTGGACACCCAGGGCGCCGCGGCGGACTTTGCCGTCCTTGATGAGGTCGTCGGAAACTTTGCGCACCATTGAGGATGGAATGGCAAAACCAATGCCGATGCTGCCGCCGTCGGAGGAGTTGGAAACGATGGCGGTGTTGAGGCCGACCAGCCGACCGTACACATCCACCAGCGGGCCGCCGGAATTACCCGGGTTGATGGCGGCGTCGGTCTGGATAAAGTCTTCATCGCCAGCGCCGGGATCCTGCGTGTCGCCAATCAAATCGAGTTCGCTGCGGCCGGTGGCAGAAACAATGCCGTGCGTGACGGTCAGGCCGACGTCCATGGGGTTGCCCACGGCGAAGACGATGTCACCGACTTTGATTTTTTCGCTGTCGGCCATTTTGATGACCGGCAAATTTTTGGCGTTAATTTTGATGAGGGCGAGGTCGGTCAGCTTGTCGCTGCCGATGAGCTTGCCCTCGAATTCGCGGCCGTCCGGCAATTTGACCAGGAAGCCGTCCGCCGGCTGGTCCGTGCGGTCGTCGGTGATGACGTGGTGGTTGGTGACGATATAACCGTCGGAAGAAATGATGCAGCCGGAACCGACCCCCATGACGATGTATTTGTTGGACTGGGCATCCGTCCAGGTCAGGTCGGGCGGGATATTTTGCGGAGGGGTATTGTAGTAGCCGCGGTTGCGACCCCGGAATGGGCGCGCGGGGGAATTGGCCACCGGCACAATCTTGCGGGAGGGGTTGATGCAGACCACCCCGGGCGTGACGGTGCCAAGCATGTCCGCATAACTCGCGATTGGCGCGTGGTTGGAACGGTCCAGCGGCGTTTCATCGAAATAATAATGGATGGGGCCGGACGCCGGGGAAACTTGCAGTGCCGGGTTTACGTCGGGCTTGGTGGTGGCGGCCGAATCTTCGGCGGAGGCTGGTGCGGCGATGGACCAGACAAAGACGGCCAGCCCGGCCAGCACAGCCGTAATTTTCGGGGCAGGATGTGCGTGTTTCATGGGTAATTTATACCTTACGAACCCAAATAACGCCAGATTGTTCCGGCAAAAAATTTGTCAAGTCTCGGTGGCTTCCGCAACCGCCGAAGAACCCGCCCGGCGGGGATGAATGACAAAGGCGAGGGCGTAAAATGCCGCCGCCCACAAGACGATGGTCGCGCCTGTGGGCGTATCCCAATAAAAAGAAGAAATGAGCCCTCCGACACCGGCGGTGAGGGCGATGCTCGCGGCCCAAACAAGATACTGGCGGGTGTCGCGCGCCAGCATGCGCGCCGCAGCCGCGGGCAGAACCAGAAAGGCGTTTATCAACAACAGGCCAATCCAGGGAATGACCATGGTCACCGCAACCGCGACCAGCAAGGCGAACCCCGTTTGCACCCAAGCCACGCGCACGCCGCGGCTGCCGGCGAGGGATGCGTTCAAACCCGTCAAGGCGAGGGCATTGAACCAACGCCAGGCCAGCGCGATGGCCACCATTAACACCACGGCCAGCCCGGCCAGGCCGTGACCGGTGATGCCCAGCACGTCACCGATGAGGTAGGTGACGAGGCGGTTAGACTGCCCGCTGCGGGAAAGCAGCATGATGCCTAGAGCAACGGAAAAAGCCATGAACACGCCGAGCACGGTGTCGGCCGCGGCGCGGGAACGGCGCTGCACCCATGTCATCAGCAACGCGATGGCCACGGCCCAAGCGAGCATCGCCCACCACGGCTCGGCCAGGCGAGCCACCACGCCGATGCCCAGTCCGGCCAGCGCCGCATGGCCCAAAGTGTCGGAAAAAAATACCAGGCGTAATCCGACTACCTGGGTGCCGATGAGCGCGAACAACGGCGCCGCCAGAAAAACCGCGAGCAGCGCCAGGCGCATGTAACCATAATGCGCCCAGTCCCAAGGCAGCGCGCCAATCAAACTATGCCAAAATTCGGAGAGAAAATGCATAAGGAAATCAGTGTGCGCCGATTTTTTTCAGCACTTCAGCCGGCGGGCCGGCGGCCAGCAGCCGGCGGTCGAGGAAAAATACCCGGTCGGCAACCCGGGCCACGGCGGCCAGATCGTGGGAGACGAGCACCACCGCCATGTCGAAGCGTCCGCGCAAGCGCGCCACCAATTCGTAAAAACGCGCCAACCCGGCAGCGTCCAGGCCTTGTTGTGGTTCGTCGAGCAGCAGCAAATCCGGCGAGGGGGAGAGGGAGAGCGCGAGCAAAACACGCTGCAATTCCCCACCAGACAAATCACCGAGGCGGCGATTGAGCAGATGGGCGGCGTCCACTTCCGCCAGCGAGGTGTCGGCCGCGGCGCGAACAGTGTCCGACAATCCGAGAAATGCCGGCTGCCTCCCCGCCGTCAAGGCGAAGAGGTCGGCGACGGTCAAAGGTGCGGCCCGGTCAAATCCGAGGCGCTGGGGGACGTAGCCGATGACCAGGCGGCGGCGGGTGGGATGGCCGGGGCCGCCATGAAATTGGCAACTGCCGGAAATGGGCACTTCGCCCAGCAGTGCGCGCAAAAGCGTGGTCTTGCCCGCACCGTTCGGGCCGACCAGCGCGGTGATTTCTCCGCAGCGCAAATCGAAGCTGAGGTCTTCCAGCACAATCTGCCCGCTCAGTTGCACACCCAAATTACGTACGTGGGTCAAACACGCCCCGCACGGCGCATGGGGCGCTTCGACATTCACCAGCGTATCATTAGGGACGATCACGAAATTAATGGGCAGCGGTAGTCCGGGCGGAGTAATCATCGAGACCGAACGCAATGCGCAGTGTCGAAAGGTTTTTATCCATGGCCCGGAAATAAGCTTCCTTGGCTGCCGCGGGTTCAAGCGGGCCGGTCGTCACCGTATCCAAACTGTAAAGCGGGCGGCCCAATTCACGGCTCAAGACTTCCGCGGCGGGATTTTTGGCGTCAATTTCCGTCAGCAGCGCCACCTGGCCGGACGCGGAACGCACGCGCACCGCCACATCGGCCAATTCGCGGGCGCTGGGGTTCTGTCCCGGCGCGGGCTCGAGAATGGCGACCATTTCCAGATTCAAGTCGCGCGCGAGATACGGCAGGGAATCATGAAAGGCCACAAAGCGGCGCACCGGCGCTGGCGCGAGCACGTCGCGCATGTGCGCAGCCAGCCCTTCCTGCCGGGTGGCATAAGCCTCGCCGTTTTTTCGGTAAAGGGACGCATGCGCGGGGTCGGCAGTTGCGAGGGCCGCGGCGATGTTGCGGGTCTGTCTGGCCGCGGTGAGGGGCGAAACCCAGAGATGGGGATTATCTTCTCCTTCGATCTTGAGCAGAGCGATTCCCGCGCTGGCATCCACCACTTTCAATTGCGGGCATTGGGCGGCGAGTTTGCCCAGGTAGCCTTCCAAGCCAGTGCCATTGATGATAAAAACATTCGCCCCCATCAGTGTTTTCATGTCGCCGGGGGTGAGTTGGTAATCTTCGGGGCAGCCCGTAGCCGTGGGAACCAGATTGGACACCTGCACTCCGGGAACGCCGTCCGTGAGGTTGAGGAGGGTCACATAAAGCGGGTAAAACTCCGCCACTACCTGAAAATTTGCCGAAACCGGCACCAGCGAACGCGCCCCACAGGCCGCCAGGAAGGACAGCCCAACGGCCAGCACGGCCGCTCCGGCCCGACGGGGATGCAAAAAATCCATCCCACCACTATTTCGTTAATGCAAGTTTATTGCAAGTAAAAACCTAGGCGTTCCCCGGCCGGGGGGCCGGGGGGAGGCTGACAGTAAAGATGCTCCCCTGCCCCGGTGTGCTGCGGGCCGTGATGGTGCCGGCCATCCTTTCCAGCAGTTCACGACACAAAACCAGGCCCAGGCCGGTACCGCGTTCCCCGGCGGTGCCCGGTTTACTGACGGGCCTGACGTCGCGCGCAAAGAGGTTGGTGAGGATGGCGGGCGCCATGCCTTCGCCTGTGTCGGCCACTTCCACCACTGCCCGGCCGTCCCGGGACAGGGAGCGCAGGGTGACCTTTCCTCCAACCGGGCTGAATTTGATAGCATTGGACAACAGATTGCGAAATACCACGTGAGCCATCCGGCGGTCGCCCCAAGCCGCGGTGGGGGCAGTCTCCAGATGCAAACCAATCTTCTTTTGCTGGGCGGAGGGATTGAAAAGTTCCGCGAGTTCGGCCAGCAAGTTGTGCAATTCAATTTTTTCCAACCGGCACTCCATCCGGCCGGTATGCAATTGGGACCATTCCAGAAGATTTTCCAGGAGCTGGTAAAGGTTGCGCGCAGATTTGGCCATTTCCGTCGTCGCCTCGACGACGTCCGCGTGACTAAAGTCCGGCAGATTGGTGGCCATGGCCTCGGACAAGCCAAGCAACCCGGCGAGCGGGCTGCGCAAATCATGCGCGATGATGGAAAAAAAACGGTCTTTGTCGGCATTGAGTCGGGCCAGGTCGGCGGCTTGGGCCTCGGCGTGAAGGGTTGCTTCGCGCAAGGCCAGATGCGTGCGCACGCGGGCGACCAATTCGGCGTGGAGGAATGGCTTGGTGATGTAATCCTGGCCGCCTTCGCGGAAACTGCGCACGATGTTTTCCTCGTCGGTGAGCGCCGTGATAAAGAGCACCGGCAAATTGCGTGTGGCCGGGTCGAGCCGCAGCCGGCGGCAGACCTCAAAGCCGTCCATTTCCGGCATCATGACGTCAAGCAGGATGAGGTCAGGCCGCCGGCGGGTGATGAGTTCGAGCGCCTGGGCGCCGTTGGTGGCGGCGGCCACAGCCCAATCTTCCGCCCGAAGTAACGGGCCCAGCACGCGCAGGTTCGCCTCGGTGTCGTCCACGAGCAGGATGTAGGGCTTGCCGGATGTGGACATCGCGAGAAAAGGAGCAATCCGTCTTCTTACTACTTGCCGACACTGAGAGGCTCAACTGCGCTGGTGGCATTCGGTCCGCGCTGAAGACGTGCGGACAATTGGGGAAAGTCGCGCAGTGAATGGGTCATTTCTTCGACTTCAAAATCGCGGGCTTGCTCCGCCAGGCGGCGGCCATAGTCGCGCAGCACCGCCGGGGTGTTTTCGCCAGCGGCGTTCGCCAGCAGATTTCCAAAATTTTCGACATCTTCAAACAGCGGTGCTTGCAGGAGGATTCTCCAGGCGTTTGTCCAGGTTCCAGCGGCGAGTTCCGCGCAGCGCTGCCAGGCGGCGATGGACTCGGGCGTAAGGGGCATGATGCGTTCGGGTCCGAGTACTCCGCTGAGGATGTTGGGCAGGGGGCGCGAAGCGGCCAACTCGCTGGCTAAAGCCGGCGCCGTTTCGTGGCAGACATGGGGAATGGTCAGGCAAAATGTGCTGCCCGAACCAACTTCGCTGCAGGCCAGAAGGGTGCCGCCCATTAACTCAGCCAGACGACGGCTGATGCTCAGACCCAGCCCCGTGCCACCATATTTGCTCGTGCTTTGCCCGAAGCGCTGCTCAAAGGGCTGGAAGAGCCGGGCCAGTTGCTCCGGCGGGATGCCCAGGCCCGTGTCCGTGACTTCAAAATGCAGCAGACTGAGGCCGGATGATTCCTGCTCGGCCTCCACCGTCAACACCACCTGGCCGTGTTCGGTGAATTTAATCGCATTGCCGATGAGGTTGAATAAAACCTGGCGCACCCGGACTTCATCGAGGAGGAAGTGCCCGTCGATGGGGCCGTTGAAGCGGGTCAGGATGGAAATGCCTTTTTCCTCGGTTTTCAGCGAGAAGCACTGGCCCATTTCGTTGGCCAGCGTGCGCACGTCCACCGGCGCCGGTTGCAATTCGAGCCGGCCGGCTTCAACTTTGGAAAGGTCGAGCAGGTCGTTGATCAATTGCAACAAAGTCTGACCGCTCGAAAGTATGGCCTGGGCCTGTTTCTTCATCGCCGGTTCGTGCAAATGACGCTGGAGCAGTTCCGCAAAGCCGAGGACGGAATTCATCGGCGTGCGGATTTCGTGGGAAATATTGGCGAGAAATTCGGATTTGGTGCGATTGGCCTGTTCCGCGGCCAACTTGGCCGCTTCCATCTGGGCCTCGGCCTGTTTGCGGCTGGTGATGTCCACCGCGGTGCCGAGGAAACCGCGCGGGCGGCCATCCACGGAAGTAAGCAAGGTGAAGGATAAAAACACGGGGATGCGGTGGCCGTCTTTTCGAACATAGATCCATTCGCGTTCATCCGTCCGACCGCGCCGGGCCGCATCGGCGAGGGTCTCAAAGCCCTCTATTTTTCGTCCGGCTTGTGCCGATTGCGCGAGTGAGCGTTCGGCCACCTCGGCCGGTTCATGAATCGAGAGGAGCGGGCGGCCGAGCAATTCATTTTCCGGATAATCCAGGAGACGTTCCGCGCCGCGGTTGACGCTGGTGATGACCCCGCGATCATCCGTAACAATCACGGAGAAATTGGAGCCGTCGAGCACCGCTTTTTGAAACGAGGACAATTCGGCCGTGGCGCGAAGCGTGCGGCGGCGTTGGGCGGCCACGGCGCCCAGTACCAGCCCGGTGCCCGCCACACAAACGATGAAAACTTGCAGCAGGATGAGCAACTCATCGGGATTGCCGTCGGTCAGCCCGAACGCCCTGAACCCATTGATGATAAAGGCCAGAACCACCAGCACAACCGTCATTACCGCGGTGGTCAGCGCGCGGGGCCCAAGACGCAAACCGGCCCACACGAGCAGGGGAAAAGGCAAAAACGCCAGGGGAATGTCCGAAAGGTAGTCCGTCACCGTGGCCAAGATGAGCAGGCCAAATAAAAGAATGGTCTCACCGATGGAGGCTTCACCATCCCGCGTAGAAGAAGGCTGAACCCAGCTGAGAACGAAAGAGCCGAAAACCGCCACCCCCATGGCGCTGCCGACAAAATTGGTTATCCAGGCCAGATACATTTGACCCACGGGCAAGCGATCGCTCCAGATGAGGAAACCCACCGTCCAGGTTGAAATCATGGCCGCGCGCACCACCCCACCCCACCAGAGAAAACCCAGCACACTCTTGATTGAGCCGAAATCAATCCGGGGCCCGACAAAATGCCGCACGAGCCACACACCTGCGAGCGCCTCCATGCAACCGCCCGCGGGCACGCCAAGGGATTCAAGCCAATTGTGCGTGAAGTGATACTCTGAAATCACGCCGGTCAGCCACATCGCCGGCCAAAGACGGTAACCGCGCCAAAGGATGATTGCCAGGGTCAACCCCGAGACCGGCCGCACTGGCGTAACGGTGGGATTAATATTGTTGGTGGCAAAGAGCAGCCCGATTTTTTGCACATAGTGAAAAACTAGGCAGAAAAACAACAACTCACTGACATACCGAAGCCAAGGCGGCAACCGCGTCCAAGCTGCTTTTAACGATGAATCCTTCGCCTGCATCACGGCGAAGATTAACAGCAACCGCCCATATTCTGCACGCCTAAACTTCGCTGGGGTGAATTCACCATATCCCCTTGTCAAACGAACGGTTTGAGCATTATTGTGGCTGGTTTATGCTCGCCCCGAACACGCCGCTGTTCCCATGGTTGCAAGAACGCTCCTCCGGCATCTTGCTCCACCCGACCGCGCTGCCCGGCCCCTTCGGCATCGGCAATCTGGGCGCGCCCGCTCATCGCTTCATTGATTTTCTGGCCGACACCCACACGCACTACTGGCAAATTTGCCCGCTGGGGCCCACGGGCTTTGGAGATTCACCCTACCAGTGTTTTTCCGCCTTTGCCGGCAACGCCTACGTGGTCGACCTGACCCCGCTGATCGAGCGGCATTTGTTAAAAGAGGACGAAGTCGCGTCCCTGCGTGCCTTGCCACAGGGCCGGGTGGATTTCGGACAGTTATATCAACTCTTCTGGCCGGCGCTGCGCCGGGCCTATGAGCGTTTCCAGCAGGCCCGCGATGCGCTGGCTGACTATGGCGACTTCGATCAATTTCGCGCCGCACACCACGGCTGGCTGCATCCCTATGCTTTGTTTTCCGCGCTCAAACAGCAATTTGGCGGGCAACCGTGGACAACCTGGCCCGCCGAATGGCGCAGCTACCGGGCCGCGTTGAGCCGGCCCCAGAGCAAGGAACTGGCCGAGGAGGTGGGCGCGCAACAGTTTTACCAGTTTCTTTTTTTCGGCCAGTGGCGCAAACTGCGCGAACACGCCGCGCGCCGGGGCGTGGGTATCATCGGCGATTTGCCGATTTTTGTCGCGCTGGACAGCGCCGATGTGTGGGCCACGCCGGAAATCTTCCAGCTCGACCACCGTACGGGGCACCCGCTGCGGGTGGCCGCCGTACCGCCGGATTATTTTTCGCCGCTCGGCCAGCTCTGGGGCAACCCGCTTTATGACTGGCAGGCATTGCGCGCCCGGCATTACGACTGGTGGATCGAGCGATTTCGATCCAACTTCGAACTTTATGACGTGGTGCGCCTCGATCACTTCCGGGGCTTTGAGGCCTATTGGTCGGTGGACGCCAAGGCCGCCGACGCTCGCGAAGGCTTCTGGGAAACCGGGCCGGGCCTGCCGCTGTTTGATGCGTTGCGAGAAAAACTGCCCCACTCCCGCATCATCGCGGAAGACCTGGGCTTCATTACCGAGCCGGTCATCGCGCTGCGCGAGGCGACGGGCCTGCCGGGCATGGCGGTGCTGCAATTCGCCTTCGGCAGTGGCTCGGACAATTTCTACCTGCCCCATAATGTGAACCCGAACTGCGTGATTTATTCGGGAACCCATGATAATAACACCACCATCGGCTGGTATCGCACGGCCGGGCCGGTGATTCAGGACGAATTCCGCCGCTACCTGCGTTCAAGCGGCGAAGCGCCGCACTGGGATTTGATTCACGCCGCCTACAAGTCAGTCTGCCGGCTCGCCGTCACACCGCTGCAGGACATGCTGGGCCTGGACACCGACGCCCGTTTCAACACTCCGGGCACACCCGCCGGGAACTGGCAGTGGCGCTTCGAGCATGCGCATCTCGACCACGCCTGGGATTCGCTCGCCGGGCACCTGCGCGAATTGTCAGACAATTCCGGTCGGCAGGCGCCACGGCCGATTCTGTCTCAGCGCGTGACGAATTCCTCAATCACGGAAACAAGCTCCGGGCCGGCATCTTCGAGCACATAATGGCCGGCATGGGGAAATTCGCGCACCACGGCGGCGGGAAAGCGCCGGCGCCATTCCGCCAGATATACCGGTGAGAAACAAAAATCGCGCAAGCCCCAAGCCAGGAGCATGGGCTTGCCCTGAAACTTTTCGAGCCCAGCTTCAATGGCCTGCAAAACCGGCGCGCTGGGATGATTGGATTCGAGCGGAATGTCCTGCACAAACCGCAGCACCGCCACGCGGTCCTGCCAGGAACGATAAGGAAACAGGAAACCTCGCCTGATCTCGGGGGGCAACGGGCGCACAACCGCCATGCATGCGGCCGGGCCGGCGAAACCGTTCAATCCACGCACGAGCAACGGCCCAAGCACAGGCTCCCGGCAAAGCCGGATGCGCCTTGGACACGGGCCGGAAAATGCGGCGGTATTCATCACGACCAGCTTTTTCACCCGGTCGGCCAGGCGCTCGGCCACCGCCAGGCCAATCGGGCCACCCCAGTCATGAACGATAAAATTTAATTTTGGCTGTGTGATCGTTGAGACGAGTCGGGCGAGATTTTCAATGTGGTCGGCGAGCCGGTAGGGAAAATTTTGCGGCTTGTCGGAAAGTCCGCAGCCGAGATGGTCGATCGCGATAACCCGGTGTTTCTTCGACAAGGATTTGACAACCTCGCGATACATGAACGACCAGGTGGGGTTGCCGTGTACACAAATCACGGCTTCGCCGGCATCGCGCGGGCCTTCGTCGAGGTAATGAATGCGGCCAGCGGGCGTCTCGAACCAGTGCGGCGCAAAAGGATACAGCGCACGCAAGTCGGGCGGCAATTCGGCGTTGGCAATCATCGAATTAAAAATTTACCATTGCAGCGCCATCATCTGGCAACTGAGCCCGCTGCCGATGCCCAAAAGAGCGACTTTGGAACCAGGACGCAGACGGCCTTCCTCGGCAGCCCGCGTCAAAGTGATGGGCAGTGAAACCGAGCCGACGTTGCCGAGCCAGGCGAATGTCGAAAAATCCTTGGCGTCGTCGAGGCCAAGTTTGTCAAACAGGCGGCGTTGGTGCTGCTTGCCAACTTGATGGCAGATGACGGTATCGGGTGTTTTTTCATTCCAGCCGGTTTCCGCCTTGAAGCGCGCCCAACAACGCGCGGCAACCTCCACCCCCGCTTCCAACAAGGCCTCGCTGTCCGTTTGCATTTCGAGGCCTTCGCCGGCGGTGTCACCCTCGCATAAATTGCTCGCGGTGGTGTCGGTCTCGACAACGCTAGCGAGCAGGCGCGGGGCGCCAGGCCGGGCCAAATCTTTATGCACAACCAGAGCCGCAACCGCGCCCGCCCCGATGGTGAGGTTGGCAAAATACGACTTTATCTGCTGGCGGTCGAGCGTGCCATCGTTCAAGCGGGCAATGGTTCGCTCTACCAGCGGCCGGCCATTCTCACCCGCGACGAGTAAGGCCCGGCTCGCCTGGCCGCCTTCAATCATTGCCGCCGACACGGCCAGTCCGTTCACAAAGCCGAGGCAGGCGTTGGATAAATCGAAAATCTGTGTGTGCGGACCGAGGCCGAGCAAGCGGTGTGCGTAGGCCGCGGTAGCCGGCTCGAGACGGTCGCGGCAGACCGCGCAATGCGCGAGTAGATCGATCTCCCGCGGATTGGTTTTAGTTTGCTCGAGCAGTTTTTTCCCGGCTTCCGCCGAAGCTTGCGACGGCGCAAAACCCGCCGGCCAAAAGCGCCGCTCGCGGATGCCAGTCATCAATTCCAGCCGGCCCTCGGGCAGGCGCAGACGCTGGTAAAGCGGGGCCAGCTTCTCTTCGAGCGCGGCGGAGGTCCACGGCTCCGGCGGCAGCGCGTAGGCGAGCGCCTCAATGGCAGCCGAGGAGAATTTCATGGCGCGTTCGAGGTGCCGGGCGCAGCGGGGCGGGTCGCCGCGTGCACGACCTCGCGGTCAAAATAATTCCAGTCCAGCCCGGCGTTGACGACCACGCCCTGACCATTGATGCCACTGGCGCGCGGGCTGAGGAGATACACGACGGCATCGGCCACCTCTCGTGTTTCGAGCGCTCGTTTGCGGAAGGTGAGTTTTTCAGCAAAGAGGTAATGTTCGAGATAACCCGGTATGCCGGCGGACGCGCTGGTTTTGAGCGGGCCGGCGTTGACGGTGTTGAAGCGCACCTCGGAATCCGCGCTGAAGGATTTCGCGAGCATGCGCGTGGAGGATTCGAGCGCCGCCTTGATGGGCGCCATGTAGCCGTAGTTCTCGACCGTCACCTGCGAGGAAATGCCAATGGCGACGACCGAGGCGTCGCGTTTCAGCAGGGGCTTGAACGCGCGGGCGAGTTCGACGAGTGAAAAGCAGGAAATCGCGCAAGCCTGCAAAAAATCCGCCCGCGGCGATTCGTGGAACGGCTTCACGCCCTCGCGGTAATTGGCCCAGGCGATGGAGTGGACCAGGCCGTCAAATGGCCCATGTTTCGCGGCGACTTTGGCCAGCTCGGCGGTTTGTTTCTCGTCCTCAACATCGCAGATCAGCACTGGGCGCCCGGCGAGCAATTTGGTCAAAGATTCTTTGCGTGCGGTGGAGCGCACGCTGTAAATCACCTTCGCGCCCTCGGCTTCGAGCGTTTGTGCAACGTGCCAGGCGACGCTTTTCTTGTTGGCCACGCCGGTGACCAAATACGTGCGTCCTTCGATGCCGAGGAATGCCATGGCTCAGGATTCCTCCCCCGTGGGCAAAAGGGCAAGGGCAAATTCGAGCGCGAGCACGGGCTTGCCATCCTTGCGCAGCACGCCGCGCAGAAAGTGGAATTTTTGCACTGTTTCCTTTTCGGTGACTTCGATTTCCACCGTGTCACCCGGTTTGACCATGCGCTTGAACTTGGCCTCGCCGATGCGCGAAAGCACGGGCGTCAAACCCTGCGCGCTGTGGCCCTGGGCAATGAGCTTGCGCACAAGGAAAACGGCGGCAGTTTGAAAAGCGGCCTCGCACAAAATCACCCCGGGGGTGATGGGGTTGCCCGGATAATGCCCGGCATAAAAAAAATCCTCCGCGCGGAATGTGCGCCGGGCGATCAAACCATCGGGCCGCTCCTGGACAATTTCGTCCACGAACAAAAACGGCGGACGGTGCGGAATCGCGCGGGTGATGTCGTTCATATTGAGAAATTAGCAGAGAATCGAAAAAGACGAAGAATAATCTAAGAAACACGCATAATTTCATCCAATTTACTGGCGTAATCCCAGCCACGTCGATTCGCTTTATACTTCTCTTCGTAGCTTTCAAGCATACCGCGAAAAATACTCCATTTAAAGCTTCCCCATCCATACATCTCTCTTGAAATATTATGGAATGCATCGGCCAAATCCCCAGCCTGTTCAGCATGACCATCTCGTCCAAGCGCTCGTATTTCTATAAATGCAAACTGGATCATTTCACAAAGAAGCTCACGCTGCTTTGGGCTTGGAAGCGGGTCGTTATTCATAACATTGAAATGGTTTCGTTTATTCTGAATGATCGAATGGCTGTTCGTCAAAAACTAATCCGTATTTCTCTAGCATGGCTAAAACCATTTTTCATATTCTTTATGGGACCCAATCCAAAACCAGCGAAAGGTTTCACCCTCGAGAGTAGCCAGCGCGCGGTAGTTTTGCCCGATGCGCACCGACCAATAGATTCCGACCTTTTTGAATTGCAATGAAGGATGCCGGGGATTGGCCTGCCAAAGCGCGAAATTCTTGAATGCGAGATCCTGAATTTCGGCAGGCAAGCCAGCCAAGGCGTCACGGAACGCGGCGGTGACGGAGGAATTCATCGAGGGGAATATCCTTCTGCCCGGTGCTTTTGGCCTGCGTGCGCTGATAAAGGGCGTCCAGCCTTCCGGACTTTGCGTCGGCGGCCAGTTGCCGGTCGAAGTCCGTTTCGCGCTGCTGGTCAAACCACGCCGCCAGCGACTCAAAGTCACTTTTCGCCAGCTTCATGATTGCCCGTTCGATTTCCTGAACTGTGCTCATGGTTGCATTTTTACCCAAAATGGGACGGTATTTCAAGCCACATTCCGGCCACCCGACAGAAACGAATCCACCTTGCTGGCGGTGATGACGCCGTAGTTGATGGTGCCAAGCCAGCCGGACATGATGATGCCGACCGAGCCGGCGTGGTAGAGGCCGGGGACTTGCTCGGGCAGTTCCATCGAGACCTTGAGGCCCTCGAATTTCGTGCCGAAAGAAGTGCCAGCCCAATGGCGAACATAGCGCTGCACGGTGCGTGGCGTGGCGGCTTCGAGCCAGTCAATTTTTTCGCGCACGCCGGGGATATAACGCTCCAGGCCGGCGACAGATTCCTCGATAATGCGCTCCTTGTGCTTGGCGTAATCGGCTTCGTCCAGCTTGGCCCAATCTTGCCAGCGGGCGTTAATGGAGGCGACGATGGCATAGCGGTGCTCGGCGTTTTGCGGGCGCGTGTCGGGGTAATAGACGGAATAGGTGCGGCTGGTGGTGTGAAAATCCGTCAGCTCTGTGCTGGTGAATTCCTTGGCGTCCGAGGTGAAGACCAAGTCGCCGATGTGCGGGATGGTTTCGCCGGCGCGGATGCCCATGTAAACCTGGCAGGAGCTGGAGTTGATGCGCACGGCATCGGCCTCGGCGGCGTATGCGGGCGGGAGGTTTTCCCGACCCACCAAATCAAAGAGCGTGTTCTTGACGTTGGCGTTCGAGAGCACGGCGCGGCAGCGGATTTCCCGCCCGTTGATGATGACGCCGCGGACGCGGGGGCGGCCATCGGGGTTCGGTTCCGTCAACACTTTCTCGACCAGGCAGCGGTGGCGCAGATCGGCGCCATTTTTACGCAATTCCGCCGCCATGAGGCCAATGAGCAAATCCGTGCCGCCGCGGAAAATATAAACGCCCTTGCTCATGAAATTGGAGAAGACGATGCCGTAGGTGATGGCCGGGTCGTCGAGCGTGGAACCGTTGGCGTAGGCGATGGGTTCGAGGAGAAGGCGGTGCACATCACCGCGGCCGGGGAAAAATTCCTCGAACAGCTCGCGCGTCGTACGTTGGTCGCGGTCGTAATAATTCATCTGCCGCAGATGCTCGAAAAACGCGGTCACGCGCTCGGCGGGGACATGAAAACGCTCGGTCAACTGGCGCGTGAAATCTTCGCGGTCGAAAGTCGTTTGCAAATTGAACTGCGGGTTGACGAAGCGCACGTCCTTGAGCTGGACGATGCGGTCGGAGATTTCCTTCGTCCAATACTTGCGGCAGGATTTAATCATGCCAACGGGGAAGCCGTGGAGTGAGATGTCGAAGATGTGGCCGCGTTTGCGCGTGAACCAGGTGGCGAGGCCGCCAAACTGGTAATGATGTTCAAGCACCAGGACGGAATGGCCGAGTTTCGCGAGGTAATTTGCGCCGGTCAGCCCGCCAAGGCCGCTGCCGATGACCACCACGTCGTAGGCGTCGCGCACACCTTTGAGAAAGTCCTTGGCCATGGTGGTGGGAAGTCGGAGAAAGTGAACGCAACGGGCGAAGCCGCCAGCGCGCGAGCTTGAGCATTTACCGCGCAGCTTTGCCGCTGGCAAGGGATAATGCGAGACGGTCCGCCGACGCCCTGTGCCGCTTAAAACCCGTGGGTGCTGGTGAGGGCGGAGTTCGGAATTCTGCCATCGGGGGTTTTGGCCAGCCCTTTTTTGACTTCGAGAAGTTTTTTGTCGAAGTCCGTGCTGAATATCACCAGGTCGTTGTCCACGCGCAGGGCGCGGGCCTGACCGTCGCCCCGTTCATAGTCATAACCGATAAAGGAAGCATCACCGGAGTCATCGCTTAACAAAAGGGTGCGCGAGGAATCCCCATGTTTACGGGCCCAACTGCTGTTTCCACGGTTGGCGCCAAGCAGCGCCTCAATCTCCGGGTCCAGCAGGCCGGCGCCATGGCGATGGTAAATTTCCAAAGCGGATAACTGTTTGTAGTGATATACCCGCAACTCCCAGCCGGTAATGCTGGAAGGGTCATCCAGTTTTTTCCCCACCGGCGAGCCGTCATCGGTTTTGAAATAAATGTATTCGTTAAAATCGGGCGGCTGTCTTTGCACACCATTGCTGTCGGGCGCCGGCGGGCTTTGGCCGATGGCCTGCCAGAGCAGGCTGTCAATGCTGCTGACGATGTCAAAGCCGCCTCCGCTGGTGTGCGTGGCGGGAGGAAATCCGCGGCCAAAGCCGCGACGGCCAGCTCCGTGCAAGGCGGCAGCATCGGCCGGCGACATCCGTTGCGCGGCACCATCAGCCAAAAGATGGCCCTCGAGTTGCTGCTGGGTCTCCCCCACCCGCCCGGTCAACTGCACTGACGCCGCCGCCCAAACCAGTGCAGTGAGGCCGATGAACCGTCCAGCCATCCGGGGTGTAAATCCGTTATTTTTCATGCGTGCAGGGAAAGAAGTTACCGGGCAATTTCCAGTTGGCAAGCCCGCTCTGAACCGGCACAAAGTTAATGCCCGGGTGATGTTCCGCTGCCGCCCCTCTCCATGCCCAATCGATTTTACAACGCCGAGGATGTCGCCCTGCTCGAAGGCGAAGTGTCGGTCCGCCGCCCAAGAGATGAAGGCGATCCGCGACCACCCTTCGCCATTGACCGCGACCGCGTAATTTTCTCGTCCGTGTTCCGCCGCCTGCAATCGAAGACGCAGGTATTCCAATCCGGCGAATATGATTTTTACCGCACGCGCCTCACCCACTCTATCGAGGTCGCGCGCATCGGGCGCTCCATCGCCGAATTTCTCAATGCGACGCAGCCCGGCTTTGGATCGGAACTTTTTGTGGACCCGGATCTAGTCGAGGCGATTGGCCTGGCGCACGACATCGGCCACCCGCCGTTCGGGCACATCGGCGAACGCCGGTTGCACGCGCTGATGACCGGCTGGGGCGGTTTTGAAGGCAACGCTCAGACCCTGCGGCTGCTGGCGGAACGTTTTTACGAACGCCCTAAACAATCGCGCGGGCTCAACCCAACGCGGGCGTTTCTCGACGGGGTGTTGAAATACAAATCGCTCCATTGCGAGGAATGCGCCGGCGGCGAAGCGCCCCGGCATCATTTTCTTTACGATGAGCAGGAGTATTTGCGCGACTTCGCCCTCGGCGGAGCCGCCAACACGCAGGCCTGCCGCGCGAAGACCGAACTCAATGACTGCAAGTCGCTCGAATGCCAGATCATGGACTGGGCGGATGACACGGCTTATTGCTTGCACGACATTCTCGACGGAGTGAAGGCGCGCTTCATCACGGTCGAAGCCATTGAACATTGGGCCGCGGGACAGGCCCTCGATGAGGTGGAACAGTCTTTACTGAAGAAATTGCTCGAAATCATCCGGCTGGAAAATATCGAGCCGGTGTTTAACTCGAAAATCGGCCAGTTCATCCGCGCCGGTCGGCTGGCCAAACGCGAGCATCCCCTCGCCGCGCAGACCCAGCGTTACGCTTGGAGCCTGGAAATTTCCCCGGCCATCATCACCGAAGCCGAATTTTACAAGAAACTGGCCCTCGACATCATCTTCCGCTCGCCCTCCATTTTGCAAATCGAGTTCAAGGGCGGCTTCATCATTGACCGGCTGTTTGGTGCGCTGCACGAGCATTACATTGAGCCGGAAACGCCGAAGCTCGCCTTCCTGCCCGCGCGCTGGACCGCGACCCTGGCCGAGGCGAAAACGACCTCGGCCCGCGCGCGCCTGGCCTGTGATTTTCTCGCCGACCTCACCGACGGCGCGGCCATCCGGCTCTACAGACGCCTGTTTGATCCGGCCTTTGGGTCGATTACGGATTTGACCTAGCTGGTCGTATGTTTGCGCGCCGGATGGGGTGTTGACTCCTAACGGGGAAAAGTATTGGGTAATCACAAGCCTCCACCCCGGGTCGTGAAAAGAAAATTCCGCTTGTTTCGCTGGTTTCTGGTCGACGCATTATTGGCCGGCTCGGTGAATTGGGTATGGGCGGTGGCCTTGGTACCACAAAACACAGCACCGCAGCCTGCGGCGCAGCAACCCACGCCACCGCAAACCCCGCCGAAACCCCCGGCGCAACCAGCCGTCGACTCACATTACAGTGCGGTGATCGAGGCGCGCAAACTCGCGACGTCGGTTCACGGCTATGTTGTGGTAGAGCCAGGCAAGCACCAGGCAGTCACCGCAAAGGGTTATTCGCTGGTGATTTTCGAACCGGCGTCAACGGGCGTGGGCGACCCGACGCCTTTGGCACAACTTTGGCTGAGCCTCGTGAACAGCCGCCAGGATGTCGTGGTGGCAATACCGGGTGAGCATGGTAACTATGTAAAGATGTCCATGATCACCGAGATTATTGATGACACGGTGGCGCACGACCACGTCAACCCGAAGCATATCTTCGTCGTCGGACACATTGAGGGCGTCGCCGGCGCCGCCAACATCGTGGGCTCCCGCCCGGATTTGTTTGCGGGTATTGCTTATATTTCACATCAGCTGCCGGGCAGTTTCTTCACCGCAGACATGAAGAAATACGCGGGAAAAATGTTGGTGTACCGTGCCATTGAAACGAAGGAAATGTCCGACGCCATGTTTGCCGATGAAGCCGCGAGACTCAAAACCTTTGGTTTCACCAACATCGGCAGTGACCGGCCCGAATCCAGCCACCAAATGTCCACACCCGAATTCGAACAGGTGACCAAGAACATTATGGCGTTCTTCGACCACGCACTGTCGGCAAACTACGCGAAGGAGAAGACGGAAGCCGCCACCATGAACTTTCTGGCAAAAAGCATGCTGACCCAGAACCGTACGTTGGCAAAACCGCCAGAAACCTATGTTTTCCTGACCCCAGACCGGCAAAAATTTCCCGTCACCACGGAATCCACGCTGCTTATTTGCCTGCATGGCAAGGGGGACACCGCTGCCAATTTCGCCAAAAGCTGGACCGACCTCGTGCAAAGCCGTACCGACGTGGTGATCGCGGTGCCGGAAGGAACGGGAAACGCCACCGGTGACCCCTGGGGCGTGGATGCAGCCGACCTGGTCAAGGCCATCATTGATGACACCGTGGCGAACGACCACGTCAACCCGAAGCATATCATTCTGGCCGGATACGGTGACGGTTGTCAGGCGGGCGGGCGGATTATGGGTGAACATCCGGAATTATTTGCGGGTTTCGCCGACCTGGCGGCAATTTTTCCGGATGCATTTTTCACCCCGACGGTGAAGGCGGACGCGGCCAATCTAGCAGTCTATTATGCTGTCGGAACCAAGGCATCCTATAGCCCCACTTATATTCCCAGCATGCAGCAGCTGCAGCACTTTGGTTTCAACAATTATGGCGTCCATAGTTTTCTAGACCCGGTCAACCTCCTGGTGGAAAAGTACAACTATGCCGACGATGCCACCCCGGATGGATTCAAGTATCTCGTCACGCGCCTGATGCGTTTCTTTGACAACGCGCTGGCCGAGAATGACAAAAAAAACGCACTGGCGGTAACGGCCGCCGCTCCCAAGACCCAACTCCTGGATCTACCCAATGACGACCTGCCCAATAATGCGGTGGTGACGGCGGAGAAACGCACCTTGGACGGATTTTTTGGCCTGCCTTATGAATGGCATAGTGTTTCCACGTCGAAAGGGAATGACTGGATAAACATCTCGACGCCGGATCGGCAAAAGGAGAGAGCCTCCTATGTCGTGGTCAAAAACCGTTCCACCCTGGTCAAGGATTTTGATTTGCTGATTTTTGCCCATTGGGGTGTCGCGGCCGATGACGCCAAGACCTTGTCCGCCCTGGTTGCCAACCGCCCCAATTTAATTGTGGTGCTGCCCGACGACGGGGTCGTCGTTAAGAGGAATAAAGGGGTCGAAACCGATGTCAGACCCCCGAATTATGCTGCGATTCCAGCCATTATCAACGACTTGGTCGCGCATGAAGGAGTCAATCCCCGGCATGTCATGCTGGCTGGCGTTTCGGGCGCCGGGGAAGAAGCCCGTGAATTGCTTCTTCGCTCTCCCGAGTTATACGCGGACTTCGGCCTGATGGATTGCGATTTCCAGGCGCCCCCGCCAGACGGTGTGTTCACACCCAAGTTGAAAGAATATACGAACAAGATTGCCGTTTACTATGCCGTGGATACTGACGCCGGCCCGCGTGGCAACATGTTTCGGGAAGGGTTTACCCCCTCGCTCAAACATTTGACCGATTTCGGTTTTTCCGTCCATGCCGAGCAACCCGCCAGTGGCCATACCTACACCCTCCCGGAAGTTGACAGCATGATGAACTACTTCGACGGCGCGTTGAAAAAGAACGATCAAGCGGAAAGGAAAGCGGCGCAACTCGTCAAACAATAGCCGACTCAACACTCTTGGGCATGCTTGGCGGCGAGATTTCTCGAGACGGCAAAGTCTAAGCCCCAAACAGGGAAAAAAGCGCCCCGCCCGCCAGCAAAGTCCAAATGGCCCATTCATACGGCGTCGGCCGAAGTTTAAGAAAGCAATAGGCGGCGGCCTGGCAAAAAATCAAATCGAGCAACAAAACCGCGAACACGCCTTCCACGCCGCGCAAAAGTCCCGCGAGGTCGGACGTTTGCAGCAAACTCGCCGCAATATAAAACACCACGACGAACAAAATACTGCTGAATTCGAGGTATTCAATTTGTTTGTTTTGGCGGACGATATTCGTCCACCCGGCCGCCTGGGCGGCCAAACGCAAAATTCTTGGACGCTGCAGCAACAGCCAAAGCGGAATGAAAACCGCCAGACAATCCCAGGGCGCATAGTGATTGCCTAGATAATGCTTGCGTATGGACATGACAAAAACGAGCGAAAGCAAAAATGCCGGGAGCGCCCACACCAGGCCTAAAAAAACAAGGAAAAGGCCAGCTCGCCAGTGTTCGATGGATCAAAAATATCCCGCTGATTGAGGGTTTTGGGCATTTTCAGAACGTGGAGAGCACCGGCTATGCCCGCGGATGCGCCTTGCGGTGGGCTTCCTGAAGGCGGGCGATGCTGACGTGGGTGTAGATTTGGGTTGTCGAAAGACGGGCGTGATGCAGCGTTGACTTTTAACGATTAAAGTATTGGATAATTGCGAAGCCTGCTCCGACGGTGAAAAGAAACTTTCATTTGTTTCGATGGTTGCTGGCCGGAGTTTTGCTCGGCAGTCTGGCAGGACAGGCATGGGCGGTCGCCCTAGCACCACAAAACTCGCCGCTGCAACCCACTGAGCCGAATTACGACGTGGTGGTAGAGAATTGCAAACTCAGAAAAAACGCTGACTCAACGCGAGATTCCACCTATGTTTTCCTGGCCCCGGGTCGACATGGATACATTCCCGCAAAAGGCTACACCTTGGTGATTTGCCTGCATGGCACGGGCGACACCGCGGATAATTTCGCAAAGTTTTGGATGGCCCTGGTGAACAGTCGTCCAGATGTGGTAGTCGCGGCGGTGGAAGTCAGCGGCGTCATCGGGGGAGGATACACCTCTCGCGCCGATTTAATCTCCGCTGTCATTGATGATGCCGTCGCGAACAAGCATGTGAACCCCCGACACGTCATCCTTGCGGGATACTCCGGCGGCGCTTCCGACGCCAGCGTGGCAGCGCGTGAGCGTCCGGAATTACTGGCGGGGTTCGCTTACTTTTCACAGGGATTTTTATCCGATGAAATCACCGGAAGCTGGAAAGAAAATGCAGGCAAAATGGCGGTATATTTTAGCGCCGGGACTGAAGAGATGAATGACAAGCTGTTTGCCTTTGAAGCTGCGCGACTCAAAAACATCGGCTTCGCAAACCTTTTTACTGATCACCGCGAAGGCGGCCATCAAATGTCGATTGACCAATTCGGACAAATGACGATGCGCATGATGGAATTCTTTGCGCAGGCGTTTTCCGAAAACGATCAAAAGGAAAAAAGGACGGCAATGATGACACAAAACCCTGCACCAGCGCCCGTGGACGAATCCGACAGGAAGGTCGTGGCCGAAAAGCGCACTGTGCAAAAAAAGGGTTTGGGTTCTTATATTTTCCTGAGCCAAGACCGAAGCAGATTTCACACCACCCAGCCATCCACACTGCTGATCTGCCTGCCGGGCCAAGGAGATTCGGCGACTGATTTTGCAAAAAATTGGATAGCGTTGGTAAATAGCCGCGCGGACGTGTTGGTCGCAGTGCCGGAGAAAGTAACCCCCAACCCCATTCAAATGGTTGCACACTACCAAAATATCGCTCAACTCGTGGCCGCAATTATTGAGGATACAGTGGTGCGTGACAATGTTGACCCAAAACATGTCATCCTGATGGGATACTCGGAAGGAGCTTGGGACGCTGGCCTCGTGCTTACGGCACATCCGGACCTTTTTGCGGGCTTTGCCGGCATTGCAACCTGTTTTCCATCCGTGGATGGCAAATCCCCTTCAAGGTTTTTCAATCCTACCGTAAAAAAAGCCGCGGAGAGGCTGGCGGTCTACTATGCCGTGGGGGCCCGGGATGAAATATTTAAGGGTTATTACTCTGACAGTGTGGCCGGGTTGAAAAATTACCGGTTTGCCAACTTCACGAGTGAAAAGCCCGATTGTGGCCACAATCTAACGCAGCTCGAAATCGCGCATATGATGACGTTTTTCGACAAGGCGCTGGCTACGAATGACCAGAAGGAACAGAAAGCGACGGCGGGCGAATAAATAATCGCCTGGTTCACGCCCTTGGATGGGCCTTGCGGTGGGCTTCCTGGAGGCGGGCGATGCTGACGTGGGTGTAAATCTGCGTCGTGGAAAGGCGGGCGTGGCCAAGCATTTCCTGGACAGCGCGCAGGTCAGCCCCATGGTTGAGCAGGTGCGTGGCGAAGGAATGGCGCAGCTTGTGCGGCGACAAATCGAGCGGCAGGCCGGCGAGTTTTAAAAAGGTCTTGAGCCTTAACTGCAACCAGCGCGCGGACACGGGCTTCCCATTGACCTGCGTGATGACCGGCGCGGAGAATTCGACATTGGCCGAAAAATTGTCGCGATGCTTGCGCAAGGCTTCGACGGCGCTTTCGCCCAACGGGCAGAGCCGCTCCTTGTCCCCCTTGCCGCGCACGCGCGCGCTGCCTTCCTCCAAATCCAGCTGGCCCCACGTCAGCGTCGCGAGTTCACTCACCCGCAGACCCGCGCCGTAGAGAATCTCCAACATGATGCCGTCGCGGCTGCGGGCAAAGGCGCGGGCCTTGGCATCACTCCCCTCGCCCATTTCGTTTTCCGCGAGCTGCGCGGGCACGGCGAGGAGCGTGCGCATCTGCTCCTCGGTGAGGAATAGCGGCAGCTTTTTCGCCAACTTGGGCAGGGACAGACCCAGCCATGGACTCATCTTGGTATGTCCACGTCGCTGTAAAAACTTCCAGAAGGCCCGCAAGGCCGAGACATGCAGGTGCACCGTCCGTCGGTCGAGCAGCCGCTGGCTTTCGATGACAAAACTGCGGGCTTGCAAACGCGAGACCTGGGCGGGGTCGATAGCCTTGCCCTCGCCCTGCCGCAGCCAGGCGAAAAACCCGCGCACGGCGTGCTCGTAGTTGCGCGAGGTGTTTTTCGAGAGCCGGCGCTCGCCCCGCAATTCCTCCAAAAACGCCTCCAGGTGCGGCACGCGCTCGGGCGTTTTTACCGGGGGTGCGGGCGGGTCACCGGGCATGGCAGGCGGTTTGAGCGGGGAAAATGGAGGTGCGGGTCGGAATCGAACCGACGAATGGGAGTTTTGCAGACTCCGGCCTTACCACTTGGCTACCGCACCGAAAATGAAACGGCCCAGGCGGATACTACACCCGACCCGGGCCGGCTTTTCAAGCGCATTCCGCAAGGGCTTAGAACCGGAAGGTCAGGGCCGCCTTGAGGCGGTAAGTCGGCACGGCCTGGAACCCCGGGTCGTAGTGGGTCGCCACCGGCACCTCCAGCGCCACATTGGCGGTGAAATGCTGGTTCCAGGTGAAGAGCACCTTCGGTCCGAGGCTGACCGACTTGCCGGCGGTATCATTGGTAACAGTACCCTGCACCGTGTCGGCGCCCTTGTATTCACCCGTGGCCAGCAATTGCAGGCTGAGCGCGTAATCGTCATTTTCAATCAACCGGTAACCCGGGCCGGTGGACCAACTGAATTCGTTGGCGTAACGGTAGCCGAAGCTGCCGGTGCCGCGGATGGCGTAGTCGGCATCGGCGGTGTAAAACCAGCGCTGCCAGTTCAGGTTGACGCCGGTGGCGAGAATGCCGTCATACGAGCCGCTGCCGAGGGCGACGTCATGGCCGCCGATGGCGCTGAAGGGCCCGTTTAACGGTGAGACCAGGCTCGTGCCCGGTGCCTCCAACGCCAGCAGGCCGGAATCGCCCGTCGGCAGTTTGACGCCGCCGGAGACGCGCCAGGTGTAACCCCAGTCCGCCTGTTCATCCCGCGCAACGATGTAATTCGCCACCACCGACACATCGCCCAAGCCATCCGATTGCCCGTTGTCCATCGCGGTGCCGGCGTTGTTCATCACCCGGTACCAGCGGTAGATGTAGGGCACGTTGACCTGTACGCCGAGACGGTCGTTGATTTGGTAGCCGAGGATGAATTGGGTGATGGAACTGCGCTCGAATTGGTCGAGCGAAGCGCCAGCCGGCACGTTTTTCAAGGTGTCGTAGTCGGTAAACTGCTCCGCCACTGAGGCAAAGAAGTACGGTTGTTGCAGGGCGGTACTGTGACCGTAAAGCGACAGGCCGTTAAGCACGCCGGGTTCGCAGAATTCGCAGCCACAGGTGTCGCACGCGCGGGTCGAGGTGATTGCGAGAATTATCAAGGAGAACGGTATTAAATGGTTTTTCATGGAATTGCCCCGAAGTCGCCACCACTTCGATGGAAGGATGGCTAAAATGGATGATCTATCCCTCTATTTTCACCAGCAGGCGCACGCCGCCGCGCGGGTACGCCGAAATTGGGACCATACGGAACACGCCGAACATTGCGTATCAACCGGCCCAAACCATCAAACCCCGGGCTAGACCGGGGCGCAATTACGCCAGCCGGGGCGGCGGTGTTTCGGGCTGGGCAATTTCCACCGGTAGTTTTATCGACATCTCCAACCATTGCCCGGTTTGCGCCACAGGCTGGTCCAGCGCCAAGGCTGCCAGCTTGGGCAGGGGCAGGAGGATTGTCCGCTCGGACTGGTTTTGCATTCCGTCGAGGTTGTGGCGCTCTTTCTCGGCCGTCTGGACGGCTTTGCACAGCGAGCAGGGATATTCACCGCTAAAGGTGATTTTCCAGGCAACACTTGTGGAATAATTCTCGCGGTAGTGGGCATACATCCGCGACCAGGCGACCGCCTGCACCAGCGGCAAATGCAAATTTCCTGCCATCGCCACCGCGATGATCAACAGTACCGCAAAACTCTTTTGGAAAGCCGGACGCACGCAGCCCGACTTTAGCTCTCCGTCCCTCATCTGTCAACCGATCCGCGCAGTATCAGAAAGTCGAATGTACACGGTTAAACCGCCATTTTTGCTTGCCCGGCGAGGGGTAAATTGAAATTATCTCCCTTTTGACGGTTCCCCTTTTGCCCGGTAGCTCAGCGGTAGAGCAGGTGACTGTTAATCACTTGGTCGGAGGTTCGATCCCTCCCCGGGCAGCCATTTTTATCACCCTGCCGCGCATTTTCCCATGAACGGCGACTCCTGTTGCACCCCCACCCGCGCGCCGGGCATAGGCACACTGATACCCGCCGCGCTGACGAACGACTTGGTGCGCACAACGCGGGGCGCGTTGAAGGGCCTGCAGCCGATTCCCGGCGGGGAATTTCTCATGGGTGCCAACGACGCCGATGGCTGGCCAAACGACGGCGAGGGCCCGGTGCGCGCCATCACCCTCCAGCCGTTTCATATCGACGCCGGTTGTGTGACCAACGAGCAATTTAACGATTTCGTCAATGCCACGGGCTACAAGACCGAGGCGGAGCGCTTTGGCTGGTCGTTTGTATTTTGTCTTTTTCTATCACGCGGGTTGCTGGCGCGCGTGACACAGCGAGTGGCAGGCAGCGAGTGGTGGTGCCGGGTCGAGGGCGCGCATTGGCGTCACCCCGAAGGCGAAGGCTCGAACATTAAAAAACGCTGGAGCCACCCGGTCGTGCATGTGTCCTGGAACGACGCACAGGCGTATTGCAACTGGACAGGCAAACGCCTGCCGACGGAGGCCGAATGGGAATGTGCCGCGCGCGGCGGCCTCGTGCAAAAGCGCTTTCCGTGGGGCGACGAACTCACCCCCCGGGGCCGACACATGTGCAACATCTGGCAAGGCCCTTTTCCGAACCACGACACCGCAGAAGATGGTTACAGCGGCACCGCACCGGCGAAAAGTTTTCCCGCCAATGGCTTCGGTCTCTACAACATGGCCGGCAACGTCTGGGAATGGTGCCACGACTGGTTCAGCCGGGATTTTCATGTAACCGGCCTGCGCATTGATCCCGCCGGCCCGCCCACCGGTGAGCGCAAGGTCGTGCGCGGCGGCAGCTACCTGTGCCACCATTCCTATTGTAACCGCTACCGCGTCGGCGCACGCATCGGCAACACGCCCGACAGCTCGACCGGCAACACGGGCTTCCGCTGCGTGCGGGATGCGTGATTGGGAAATTTTTCCCGCCAGCGGTCTTACGGCAACCGCTTTTGCGTGGCGCGTAGGAGGAGGCGCTGGAAGAGAATGAACCCAAGGAGGAGCGCGCCGGTAATGATGCGCGTCCACCAGGAACTCAAGGAGCCATCGAACGTAATGGCAGATTGAATGGTGCCGATGATGAGGAAGCCCAGGAGCGTGCCGAGCATGTGGCCGCGCCCACCGGTGAGCAACGTGCCGCCGATGACCACGGTGGCGATGGCGTCGAGCTCCAAGCCGATGCCGTAAGTCGAATCACCGCCGCTGACGAGGGTGCTGACCAGTCCGGCCAGCGCCGCACCTGCGCCGCACAATGCATAGACGGCAATTTTCGTCACGCCGACGGGCAAACCCATCAACAGCGCGGATTGCTCGTTGCCGCCAATGGCCAGCAGGTTTCTGCCAAAGCGAGTGTGCTGGGCCAGCACATAACCGAACGCCAGAACGACCAGAAAAACGTAGGCGGGTAAAGGGTGGATGGTGTCGCCGCCGATTTTGGCCGTATCACGCGAGAGCTTGAGGAAAAGTTCGTTGTGGATGTCAATGCTGTCGGTGCTCATCCAATAGGCGCAACCGCGCGCGAAGAACATCCCGGCGAGGGTGACCAGGAACGCGGGTTGTTTAAAATAATGGATAAGGGCACCCATCGCCGCGCCAAAAGCGGTGCCGATGGCCAGCGACGCCAAAATCACCAGCAGTGGATTCATCCCGTGCTTTTCGATGAGCACGGCGGCAAAGATATTCGTGAAGGCGGCCACCGCACCGACGGAAAGGTCAATGCCGCCGGAAAAAATCACCAGCGTCATACCGACGGCGATGATGCCCAGGCAGGCATTGCCGATGAAAAGATTGGCAACGTTGGGAGCGGAGGCGAAATTGACCTCGTGGTAGCGCCAGCCTGCGGCCGCAAACAGCAGGAGGAAGATGCCGGCCGTCACCAACTGCGGCAGGCGTTGGCGGAATAGCGAGTTCATGCGGAAGCCCTCCGGAACAAGCCGCCGAACCAGCGGCGCGTGGTTTCTGATTGCAACAGACACACAATGACGATGAGCACCGCCTTGGGCACGGGCGCAACCTGCGAACGGACCTGGTCGTAATACATCGTCTCCGTCAAAGTTTGCAGCAGGAGCGCCCCGAAATAAGTGCCGAGCAGGTTGAACCGTCCGCCGCTGAGCGCCGTGCCGCCAAGGACTACGGCAAAAATGGCATCGAGTTCCATGTTCAGGCCATCGTGCAGCGGGTTAGCATTTTTGATATCGGACGAGGCCAGGATGCCCGCCACCGCCGCGCATAGACCACATGCGACGTAGGCCAGGCACTTCACGCGCGCCGTCGCCAGACCGGCGAAGCGGCTGGCCGTTTCATTGTCACCCGCAGCTTCGATGAACAAGCCCGTGGCGCTGCGCCGCAGCCCCAGCCACGCCGCCAGATACAGCACCGTGACCAAAATCGGCGGAAGGGGCAGGCCGAATAAAAAGCCATTGCCAAGAAAGGTGTAATGTGTGTCGTCGATTCTCACTTGAAAACCGCCGGTGACGAGCTGCGCGATGCCGCGGCCGGAGACCATCAACACCAACGTGGCGACGATCGGCTGGATGCGCGCCCAGGAGATCAACAGACCGTTGACCAGCCCGCACAGCAGCCCGACACCCAGGCCCGCCACCAGTACGAGCGCCAGTGAATGGCCTTGCTGCAATAGCGTGGCCGCCACCGCCGCGACAATCGCCATGACCGAACCAACGGACAAATCGATGCCGCCTGTGGCGATGACCAGCGTCATGCCGAGCGCCAGCACCAAACAAATCGATCCGTTCTTGAAAATGTCCACCATCGCGCCCACGTAATGCCCGTCTCTCACGGTCAGCGAAAAAAACTCCTTGCTGAACGCCAGGTTGACCAGCGCCAGCAGCAGCAAACCTGCCAGCGGCCAGAGCGCGGGCGATTTCAGCCAGGAACGATGGCGGGGCTCACTCATGGGTCTTGGCCACCCCGGCCATTTCATGCAGCAGGCGGTGCAATTCCATTTCGCCTCCGGAAAGTTCTGCGACTTTGCGCCGGTCACGCAAAACGGCGATGCGGGTGCTATTGCGCACGACCTCCTCAATTTCCGAGGAAATAAACAGGACGGCGACACCGTCCGCGCGCAGTTTGGCAATGAGCTGCTCGATTTCCGCCTTGGCGCCAACGTCAATGCCGCGCGTCGGCTCATCGAGGATGATGAGCGCAGGTTGCGTGGCTAGCCAACGCGCGAGGAGAACCTTTTGCTGATTGCCGCCAGAAAGGTTTTTAATCGGCGTCTCGGGACTGCCGGTTTTGATGCGCAGGGCCTGGATGTAATGGGTGCAAAGCCTCCCCTGTTCCGCACGAGAAAGCGTGTTCCACGCGCCCCGCTTAGCCTGCAGGGCGAAAATGATGTTCTCGCGCACTGAAAGATTCGGCAGGATGCCCTCGGTCTTGCGGTCCTCCGAGCAGAAGGCCAGACCTTTTTGCACGGCGGCCCGCGGGGAGGAAATCTTCATCGGCTGCCCGCGCAGTTTGATTTCACCCGTGTCAGCGCGATCGATGCCAAAAAGCAGGCGCGCGGTTTCGGTGCGCCCGGAACCGAGCAGACCCGCGAGACCAGTGACTTCGCCGGAGCGCAACGTCAAGTCGAGGGGGTGCACCGCACCGCGCCGGCCCAGTTGGCAGGCCTCCAGCAATGGCACAGTTGTTTCGGAAGATGGACGGCCTCCAACCGCGGCTGATCTCCCACCCTCTGCGGCATGGCCTTCTTCGTCGCTTACTTCGCGGCCAAGCATTTTACTGACGAGCTGGAGGCGACCAAGCCCCGCCGTCGGGTATTCGCCGACGAATTCACCGTTGTGCAGGACGGTGATGCAGTCAGTGACTTCGTAAACCTGATCCAGAAAATGCGTGACGAATATGATGCCCAGGCCCGCCACCCGCAGCTGGCGCATGATTTTGAACAACTCGTCCACTTCTTTTTCGTCGAGACTAGCGGTCGGCTCGTCGAGCACGAGGAGCTTGGCCTGCAAGTCCAGGGCGCGGGCGATAGCGACCATCTGCTGAATAGCCAGTGGCAAAGAACCCAGCTCGGCATCCACGTCCACTTCAATTTCCAGCCGCGCCAGCGCAATGCGGGCATGGCGACGTAATGCGCTCCAGTTGAGGAAACCGAATTTCCCCGGCTGCCGGCCCAGGCCGATATTTTCTGCGACTGAGAGCGTTGGAATCAAATTCACTTCCTGATAAACTGTGCTGATGCCGAGTCGCTCGGCGTCACGCGGCGAAGCGGGGCGGATGGGCTGGCTAGCCAGGCGAATGTCGCCTTCATCCGGCGCATAGACGCCCGTGAGCACCTTTATCAGTGTGGATTTGCCCGCGCCATTTTCACCGAGCAAGGCGTGGATTTGACCTGCGCGCACGGTGAAATCCACTCCGGAAAGCGCGATCACGCCGGGAAATTTCTTCCCAACGCCACGCATGGCGAGCAGGGGCGGCGTTGACGGCTCGACGGCGGCCATGCGGTTGGGGGCGCGGTTAATAGGGCCGCTTGGGAGCTTCCGCGGCGGCGTTGGTGCTGTCGAAAACGTGGTCGGTATTGTAGGTCACCGCCGGGACATCCTGGCCGGCAAGGACTTTTTGCACGGCGTCAAACACGAGCGGGCCGACCATCGGGTTGCACTCCACCACGCAATTGATTTTACCAGCGGCCACCGCCTGCACGGCTTCCTTCTCGCCGTCAATCGAGACGACCATGAGATCCGTGCCTGGCTTCAAACCCGCAGCCTCGATGGCCTGGATGGCGCCAAGGGCCATGTCGTCGTTGTGCGCGTACACGATATCGAAGCTGCCTTTGGCGTGGGCCTTGAGCATCGCTTCCATCACTTCCTTGCCCTTGTCGCGCTGGAACTGGCCGCTTTGCGAATCAATAATCTTGAGGTCCGTCTTGGCGATGGCGTCCGCAAAAGCCTTGTGGCGGTTTTCCGCGGCGGCGGAGCCGGGTTCGCCGTAAAGTTCGATGATGTTGCCCTTCCCACCGGTCTTTTTGATGAGCCACTCGGCGACCATCTGGCCTTCCTTGGTGAAATCGGAGCCGATGAAACACTTGAAGAGCGATTTGTCCGCATCCACATTGCGATCCTCAATGATGACGGGAATGCCCGCCGCCTTGGCATCTTTCAACGTTTCGTCCCAGCCGGTGGATTTAATCGGGGCGATGATGATGGCGTCCACCTTCTGGGTGATAAAGTCGTGGACGGCTTTGATTTGCAGCTCGGGTTTGCTCTGGCAGTCCACAAAATTAAGCGTGATGCCGCGGGCCTTCGCTTCGTCCTGCAAGGATTTGGAATTGGCGGTGCGCCACTGGCTTTCGGCGCCGGTTTGCGCGAAGCCGACGCGGATGGTTTTGGCCGCGGGCGCCGCGGACGACGAAGGACTCGTCGCCGTGTTTTCGGACTTCGAGCAGCCAGCCAGCAGCAGGCCGCCGGCAGCCAGGCCAAGGGCGAGGCGGGAGAAGGAGAGCAAGGGGGATTTCATGGGGGAGAAGTATTTAGAATGAAACCACAAGGAATGTTCAACGCAAATCCAAGCGATATATCACCACGCTGAGGGCGGGGACAGCGAGCTTGCCACCACTGGTATTTACGCTGTGTTCCTGAATGGTGAGGTTCTGCGGCTTGCCCGGCTCGTTGTATTCATCCGGGTCAGTTCCGATAATGAGCCATTGGGTGGATTGATCCTTGACGGTGGTTGAGCCGAGGTTGACGACCAGTTCGTCGGCCGTGGAACGCGGATTGACGACGGCAATAGTGATGGCCTTTCGGTCGGTCGTCCAGGCTGCAGAAACGTCGAGGTCGCCCGTGGGCTGCTGTGAAACTTCGATGGGAATCGTGCCGAAATGGTTGCGATACAGGACTTGCGGCAGCGCCGTGGCGTCAAAGGCCGCGGCCGTCGGCGTGGTCTTGATGGCACCGATGACGTTTACCGTCTGCGCGTAATTGGCCATGTAGAAAATGTCGCTGTTGCGGAAAAATTCGTGGTAGCCCTTGGCGATACCCAGAGCGTCCTTGAGGTGATAGCGCACGCCCAGTTCGCCGTAAAGGTAATCGCCATACCAGTAATTCCATTCGTCCATGGCGACGCGGATGTCCTTGCCCTGCAGTTCGGGAATTGACTGCCGGAAACCGCGATGGGCGTTCGCCACCCGGCGAATTTCATCGGCCAGTTGCGCCACGTGCGCGACGACATCCAGTTTTTCCTTCACGTAAACATGCTCACTCATCAGGTTCATGTAGTCCGCGCAGATCTTGAACATGGTTTGGTCCCAGCCATTGCGGTTGTCCGCCGCGCCAACGGCGACGAGCTTGGCGTTTTTATCCACGCTCAACATTGCCTTGGCGACGTCGTTGTGCTTCTGCACGTATTGCTCGAGCGGCATGTTGCCGAGCTGCCAGCTGCCAAACATCTCATTGCCGACGGCATACCATTTGACATTGAACGGTTCCGCATGGCCATTGGCGGCCCGCAGTTTGCCCATGGGCGAATCCGCCGCGCCGTTGAGGTATTCAACTTCCGCGGACACGCCGTCAATCGTGCCCAGGCCGGTATTGACGGAAACATACGGCTCCGCACCGATGAGTTGCATCAAGTCCATGTATTCGTGGATGCCCACGTCGTTCGGCTCAACGCCCTTCCAGGCCGGATTTTTGCGCGGCGGACGCTGGTCGCGATCGGGGCCGATGCCGTCCTTCCAATTATAGCCGCTGACGAAATTGCCGCCGGGCCAGCGGTAGATGGGTGCGTTCAACTGTTTCAACAGCACGACGGTGTCGGCGCGCCAGCCGTGGATATTGTCCGCGGGCATGAGGGAAATTGAACCAATCTCCACATCGCCCTGGCCGCGGCCCACAATTTCAAAATGGGCATTGAGGGAATCCGCCGGCGCGGTGAACTTGAAATCCGTGCGCTGGTAGTCGCCCCCAGCCGCGGTAATCGTCTGGATGACGCGCGGGGCGAGATCGTCCATCAGCATGCGCACGGTGACCGTGCCAGAAAAGTTTTGGCCGCTCAGCATGACGTGGCCGATGTAATCGCGCCCCTTGGTCAGCTGGATGCATTCCTGCGAAATGCCGACATCCCCATTCGGGCGCAGATGCAGGACGGGAGCTTGCGGCGGCTGGATAACCTGGCCGATTTGCGGGCCGGCATCAGGATTATGGTCTTCCACATAAGTGTGCGTGGTGTCCATCGTGACCGCGCCTCGGGTGTTGCGCGGCGCAATAACCTTCCACGGCGAGCCGCTCAGGTACATATAAGGGCCGGTGTTCCACTGGGGGTCGGTGGCGACCGACCACGGACTGTAACTGTCTTTTACTGGATAATAAAATTTGCGATCTTCCAGCAGCTCAGCCCAGAGGCCGCCGTTGACGCATTTGCCGAGATGCTCGATGAACTGCCCATAGATGTAGGGCGAAATCGGCTCCTTGGTCTTGGCCGTATCGAGGGTGAGGGTCTGGCTGGCCGGAAGAGCGCCGCCAAGCAGGAGGCCACCGACAATGAACAGAAGTTTTTTCATGGGTAAGCAGCAGATTGAGCCAGGTGAATCAAGGGGTACGGCCCAACCCATCCCGATGGGTATTAACCTTTTGACGCAAAATGGGAAGTCAAAATCACGACCAATGTGAACCGTCCGGCACGGCTCGTCCGTGTGTCCCAATCATCAATCTGCACCGATTGGTCACGCCGCCTGAAGTTGCTGCAATTCCAACTCGATGCGCTTGAGCATCTGCAAAAGATCCTCACAGCGCTGCCACCATAATTTGTCCCCCAGCTCCTGGTGGCGGCATTCGATATCCTCGGTGATTTGAATAAATGTCGGCAGACCCAAAACCCCCAATGAACCGCGCAAGTAATGCGTAATACGCTGGACGGTCGTCACATCACCTTCATCGATTGCGCGACGAAATAACGGTATCTGGACCTGGAGGGTCTCCAGACACAAGTTCATAATTTGCTGCTGAACCTCCGGGTCATCCCCGACGTGCGCAACGAGATTCTCCGGGCGAACCAGCGGCGCGGTGTCGTCCGCGACTGCCGGGATTTCCTTGGACGGAGGAGCAAGCGCCGCCCGGGTTGCTATCCGCGGGGAAAAACTTTCCACGAGCGCAATGAATCGCTCGCGTTGCAAAGGCTTGGAAACATAGGCGTCCATGCCGTAGGAAAGGCATTCCTCTTCGACGCCCTTGAGGGCATGGGCGGTCATCGCAATGATGGGGATGTGACCGCCGCGGGCTTTTTCCTCGGACCGAATGCGCCGGGTTGCAGTCGGGCCGTCCATGACCGGCATTTGGATGTCCATCAAAATAAGATCGAAGCCACCCTTGCGCCATTCGGCAACGGTCTGTTCGCCATCATTGGTGGTGACGATCACATGGCCGCGTTTTTCGAGATGGTTGCGGGCGACTTCGCGGTTGACGACGTTGTCCTCGGCCACCAGCACTCGCAGGCTCCGCTCGGCCCGGCTGCTGGCCGCCACCGGCGCAGGAACGCGCAAATTTTTATTCTCCCACAAGGCGGTGCCGATGGCCTGGAGTAAATCGCGCTGGCTGACGGGCTTGGTCAGCACCGCCTGAATGCCCAGGTTGTCGCATTGCTCCAGATCGCTCGCCCGGTAAGCGGAAGAAAGCATCATGATGGCCGGGCCGTGGAACTCCGTGCGATCCTTGAGCGTGCGGGCGACGTCAAAGCCGTCCATGCCCGGCATCAGTGCGTCAAGAAGGATGAGGTCGAAAGGTTGGTTTTGTTCGACAGCGCCGCGCACGGCGGCAATGGCGTCCGGCCCGCTGGTTGCGAGGGTGACCTCCGCGCGCCAGTTGGCCAGCATCACCTGCAAAATGGTACGGTTGGCGGCATTGTCGTCCACCACCAGGACTCGTTGCCCTCGCAAGGCTTGGGCGAGCGATTCATTCACGCGGACGACGGGGGTCGCCGATTCCGCAATATGCACGATGAAATGGAAAATGCTGCCCTGGTTGAGGGTGCTCTCAACCCAGATGCGCCCGCCCATTTGCTGGACCAGACGCTGGCAGATGCTCAAACCCAGGCCGGTGCCGCCGTAGTGGCGCGAGGTCGAGCCATCGGCCTGGCGGAACGCCTCAAAAATCAATTCCTGCTTGTCCGGTGCAACGCCAATGCCGGTGTCGCGAATGCGAAAGTGCAGTTGCCGCAGGCCATTGTTCAGGCCTTCGTTGTCCACCATGACGATGACTTCGCCCTGGGCGGTGAACTTGATGGCATTGGCCACGAGATTGGAAATAATCTGGCGCAGCCGGCCGGCATCGCCCAAGAGGCTGTCCGGCACATCGGGCTGGGCGAGCGCAGCGAGTTCGAGGCGCTTTTCGGCCGCCCGCAAAGAGAACATCTTGACGGCGTCGTCCAGGCAGTTGCGCAGGGAAAAAGGCGCCTCGTCGAGGGCGAATTTGCCGGACTCAAGTTTGGAAAAGTCGAGGATGTCATTGACGATGGCCAGGAGCGCGTGCGCCGAGCTTTGCACCATCCCGAGATAATCGCGCTGCTGCTTGGTCAATTCCGTGTCGAGCGCGAGTTCGACCATGCCGATCACCCCGTTCATGGGCGTGCGAATTTCATGGCTCATGTTGGCGAGAAATTCGCTTTTGACCTTGGCCGCCCTCTCGGCTTCGCGCCAGGCCTCCTCGGCTTTGGCTTTTTCGATCTCCAGTTCGCGCGAGCGGGCTTCCAGCTCCTTGCTGCGCTCGAGGAGGCGGGTGCTGAGGCTGGCGCCATACAGCAGGTTGCTCGCGGAATTGGTCAACCGGGCGGAGTCGAGCGCGCGGCGCTGGTCGAATTCCACATCAAGCACGCCGACCTGCTTGGACTGGAAGGAAATCCCCAGGCGCATGAGACTCTGCCCAGGTGCAACTAACTCCTCGAGCCAGTCCTGATCCGTGCGTTCGCTCACCTGGGCCGCCGGCGCTTCCGTGGCCTTGAGGTTGGACCGCGCGTTCCAGACCCGTGGTGAACCTTCCCGCGCTTCCAGGCGGAACAGGCGGATGCCCAGCTTGCGGCGGATTTGATCCAGCACCCCGGCCGCGCCCTTCATATCCGTGACGCTGGTGATGGCCGGCTGGAAAAAATTAAACACTTGTTGCACCTCGCTGGCCAGTGCGTCGCGATAATCGCGGTAATTGTCCACATACGCTTCCGCACGCAGTTCAGACAGGCAGCGGGAGATAAAGCTTTCCCGTTGCGCGACATCGGCCAGGCCGGCCCGGCCCTGCTGGAAGTAACTTTCCAGCTTCGTCATGGCGAAATGGAAGTAGAGGTCGTTTTTGCCACGGTTAATCAGCTCGCGCACGCCCTTCCGCAAAGTGTCGAGCGGATCGGCGCTGGCCGCGGCGGTGGTCACCACCACCCGCAAAATTTCGCTCGTGCGTTGTTGTGCATGCAACCCCGGCGTGTCCAGGCTGTGCGCCACCTCGGGCTGGATGACCTCCGGTTGCGGGAGGCTCCCAATCGCGGCTGCTTCATCCACGGCGGGATCGAGGGCCCGGCAGGATTGGCGAAACGCGAAGTGCGGGATGAGAACTTTGCGCGTGCACTGGACAAACGGCCGCCCCGCAGCTTCGGCCAGCATCCGCACCGCCTGGTAGCCGCATTCATAAACCGGCTGCGCCACCGTCGTCAGCGGCGGATCCAGCAAGGCCGGGTCGCAATGTTCCCGGAAGGAAAAATTATCGAAACCCGTCACCGACACATCGTGCGGCACCACCAAACCATGCCGCTGGAGGGCGACACACGCACCGTGCGCGAGGAGATCGTTGGCGCATACCATTGCGGTGCACTGGCCGCCGCGGCGCACAAATTCCTCCACCGCGCGGTCGCCATCTGCCGTCTGCCAGTTGTTGGCCAGCAGAATGTTTTTCCGGTCGCACGTCAGCCCGTGCTTGAGCAGGCCGCGTACAAAGCCCTGGCGGCGCAATTCATTTTCCGGGTTAGTCACCGGCCCGGACACAAAGACGAAGTCGCGGTGGCCCAGCCGCACGAGATAATCCACCATGCCTTCGATGGCGCCCAGATTATCCACCGTGATTTGCGCATACGACGGCCCCAAATCATAACCGGAAATGACGATGGGCACGCCGCGTTCGGACCATTTGGACAGATGCTCGACATCGTGTTTCTCCTCCGGCCGGTCTGCAAGCAGCCCGTCCAATTTCAAGTCCTGGATAAGGTTGAAGTCACTGAATACCACGAGCCGAACACCCAATTCCCGCGCCGCGAGGCTGGCACCCAACGCGACGGTCGAGGTATTGCCCTTGTGCAAAGGGGTATAAATGCCGAAGAGCGGAGCAGCCATAGGTTTTTCTTTTAGGCATTCTAGACTAAACCACTTCCTCCGCCCATCAGGCAAACCCTGTAGGCACTCACCCATTTATAGTCTAGGTTTTGAAGGCACATTATTAGTGCTTTCCATCAAATAGTTAGGCTGCAGACATAAGAAGCTTAATGCATAATTATTTCATAAGCAATGACTTAATTATTGGACAATTCGAGCATGTCTGACTCATGAATATTCTGAAAAATATTTGCCCGCGTTAGGTTTTTATTTTCCTCCGGATGGGCGAAGAATTTTGCAGGGGAATTTATTTGGCAGCAGCCACTATGACTGGGGTGGTCAGACGGATATCATCTGAAGCCGCACCGATTTGGAAGTCATACGCGCCGGGGGCTACGACATAATCTTTTTTCGTGGCGTCCCAGAGGCGCAGGTTCTTCGTCGGAATATCGAACGTCACGGTGACTTTCTGGCCTTTGGCAATGGCAACTCGCTTGAAGCCAACCAGACGCTCACGCGGCGTCGCGGAGTCCGTGTTGCCTTGCGGACGCGCGTAAATCTGCACGACTTCGTCGCCGTCACGGCCGCCGGTGTTGGTGATGTCCACCGAGATGGGAATGCTGCCGTCATTGGGAGTGGCACTGCCGCCAGCGGCAAGATTCAAACTATCGTATTTGAATGCCGTGTAGCTGAGGCCGTGCCCAAAGGCGAAAAGCGGCTGGCCGGTGAAATAGCGATACGTGCGGTTAGCCATGTTGTAATCGTCGAAGGCCGGCAAATCCGCGGTGGATTTGTAGAAAGTTATCGGCAGCCGCCCGGCGGGGTTGTAATTACCAAACAAAACATCGGCCACCGCCGTGCCACCAGCCTCGCCAGGATACCAAGCTTGTAAAATTGCGGGCAAGTTCCCCGCTTCCCACGGCATCGCGATGGCGCTGCCACTACAATTGATAAACACCACCGGCTTGCCCGTGGCGTACAGCGCCTGGAGTAATTTGGTCTGGATGGCCGGCAGCTCGATGCGGGTGCGGTCGCCGCCGGAAAATCCGTCCAGCTTGGTATTCATTTCCTCGCCCTCAAGTTGCGCGCTGATGCCGCCAACGTAGAGGACGACATCGGCGTCCTTCGCCAAATTTACGGCTTCCTCAAAATTTGCCTGCTCATCGGCACTCAGAGTGCCCTTGGCCGGTGCGGGTGGCGGCGCGCCGCGTCCGCCTTGTCCAGCGCGATAACCCTGCACCAAGGCGCAGCCAACAGCATAAGTCACTTCAATATTGGCCGAGGCTGCCTCCGCGCGGATGCCCGCGAGAACCGTCACCGGGTGCGAAGGCGTGCCGTTGTAGTTGCCGAGGAGCATGGGTACGGAATCCGCATTGGGGCCGATGACCGCGATTTTTTTGAGCTTCGATTTGTCGAGCGGCAGCACTCCGGAGTTTTTGAGCAGCGTCATGGATTCATGTGCGGCCTGGAGCGCCAGCGCGGCATGCTCCGGCGTGTCCACATCGGCCAAAGTGTATTTGGAATAAGGGACTTTTTCCGGCGGATTGAACAACCCGAGTTGGAAACGCGCCTTAAGCACATAATGCAGCGCCTGGTTGATTTCCTGCTCTGTTACCAAACCCTGCTGCCAGGCATCGACGAGGGCGGCATGGTATTGGGGCGGCCTCAATGTCCCAAAGCCGCAATTGAGGTCGAGGCCAGCCTTGAGCGCGAGGGCCACGGCCTCCACCTGGGTCGCCACAATTTTATGGGTCTTCCAAATATCCTCGACTGAGTCGCAGTCCGAAACCACATGGCCTGCGAAGCCCCATTTTTCGCGCAGTATTTTCGTGAGCAAAAGCGGGCTGGCGCTGGCCGACATGCCGTAAACACTGTTGTAAGCCGCCATGATGGTGCCGACATGGCCTTCACGCACCGCCGCCTCAAAGTGTGGAAGATAATTGTTATAAAAGTCCTGCTCGGTCGGCTCTACATTGATAGTGTGGCGGGTGGACTCCGGCCCGCTGTGCACGGCAAAATGCTTGGCCGTGGCGAGCGCCTTGATGTAATGCGGGTCATCACCCTGCAAGCCGGTGATGAATGCGACCGCCATCCGGCCCGTGAGGTAAGTGTCCTCGCCGTAAGTTTCCTGCCCGCGGCCCCAGCGCGGGTCGCGGAATAAATTGATGTTCGGCGTCCAAAAAGTCAGGCCATAGTATTGCCATTGCTGGGCGCTCCACGGGCCGTTGGCCACGCCGTCGTTGAATTTCCCGCGGGCTTCGGTGGCGATGGTGTCGGCGATGCTGTGTAATTGGCTGGTATCCCACATGGCGGCCATGCCGATGGTCTGCGGGAAAACGGTGGCGTTGCCGGCGCGCGCGACACCGTGGAGAGCCTCATTCCAATAATTGTAGGCCGGAACCTTGAGGCGCTCGATGGCCGGGGCGTCGTTGCCCATTTGCGAAACTTTTTCCCGCAAGGACATGCGCCGGATGAGATCATCCACGCGTTGGTCTATGGGTTGGCTCCAATCGGGATAGATGACGGGATCTTTAATGTCAGGCACGGCGTCGGGATTGGGCCCGCTATCGGCGAGGAGCGCCCCATAGGGTAGCGCGCGCGCATCAAACGCGGAGAAATCACCGAAATGCATGGCAGCGGACATCATGGCCCGGCCGTTGCTAAAATAAAAAACTCCGGAAGGACGGGCAAAAACATCCGGCTCAGCCGCCGTCGCGGTCTGGCCACTCGTTTCGCAATCACAGTCTTCTTCCGCCGCCCGGGTGGGCTGGGGCAAAATCAGCAGGGCGCATCCGAATAACAGCAGTGAGTAACGCATGGGGAGAGCGTTGGGGGAATGGAGCCAATCACAAAACAGCTCGGGGTGAAAGAAAAGATTACGCCTGCAATCAACCGCTCCGGGCATTTGGCAACGGACGCACCAGCCGTTCGCCAAAGGCCACGGCACCGAAAGCCAGCACGAGGGAA
>Ga0206864_1043_pt1 | contig 44150 bp, 36 predicted proteins | sample Alteio_BWOrgCont_42_FD_152632 | JGI IMG/M metagenome (GOLD analysis project Ga0206864, IMG submission 152632) | Enriched cells from forest soil in Barre Woods Harvard Forest LTER site, Petersham, Massachusetts, United States -... | ecosystem: Environmental > Terrestrial > Soil > Temperate forest >...
TTTCATGGCACCCAACCTTCCTCCTTAACAAACTTAATCAACCGGGGATCTTCACGGGAAAGGACGGGGATCCAGTCGCCTAAATCCTGCCGGTCCCAGTAAAGGTGCTGCGGATTGCCGGGTTTGGCAAATTCATACCGGTACAACACAGCGCGGATGTACCGCGGCGGTTTGCCAGGGAATGGATTGCCGGCAAATAAACCAAGTGTGCCGGGGTCGTTATGCAGCAGCTTCCAAACCAGGTTCAGCGTCCAGGGATATTGGTCCGGGGTCGACATGGCGGCGAACCACATTTGCCAGTCGAGGTGCGGCTGGTAAGGGGCAATTTGCTTAGGCGCCTCATTAGGCAAAGTGGGTAAGTACTGATAAACATAGGGCTTCCAGTTTGCTTTACCACCAGTGGTGTCGTCCGTTGTTCCCTCGAACACCACGTTCATCCTTTCCTGGCCCACGCTGCCAAATGCGCCATAGGTGTTCACCAACTCAAGCGGATCGAAGGAGGCATTCATCTTTTGGCTGGAGGAAAATAGGTTGATCACCGGCTGTATGCTCAGCAGCGCCACGATGGCGGTAACTACCCAGGCAGTTATGACCATCGGTTTGGAAGGCTCGGCCGTAACGGCTGCAGCTTCAGCCAGCCGGACAAGCCGGCGGGGGAGGAGCATGGCCCAAAAGCCATCGTCGAAGCAGGCCAGCGCCGGAATAATGGTGAGCCAGTTTAAAAAAGCAAGGTTGCCGCTGAGTATCAAAACCACCTGGAACAGAATGATCACAATGCCGGCGATATGGCGCCCCAACCGGGGCCAGAAAACAAACCAGGGCGCCGCTAATTCAGCCAGCCAGTTGAACCAAACGCCCATTTTAAGCATGATTCGCGGCAGGAAATGGAACCAGCGGCTAAGGGGGCCGGGGATAGGCTGCGTTTCAAAATGGTAATAAAGAGCGGTACCGTTTTGCCATACCTTGTCGCCGCGCACCTTGATCATCCCCGATCCCAGCATAATGCGGAAGATAAGCCATCGAAATAAAACAATGATTGGAAAAGGCGGCGGCCGCTTCGGGAACGGTCGCATATCAAGCAACGGGCAAAAGAAAATCGCCAGGAAGCCTGTTTCGGTGAGCTGTATCTCCCAGCCATAGCCATACCAATCCTGTCCCAGGTGAACGATGGAGATATAGAGGAACCAGAGCGCCCCAAGCATGGGTGCATTGGCGAAGCCGCAAGCCACCACCAGCGAAAGGATAAAGCCTATCCACGCCACGGTCAATAGTGCTGCATCGGAATGCCAGAACCAAAAAACCGAAGGCAACTTTACAAAGCTCGCCCCGGGCGATCCAAATGCCAGGTTGACGTCTTTGATGTAAATGCCTACGGGAAGCAGGCCATGTTCCCCAATGAGCGGTATCAACTGGTTTATGGCCACCAGGAAAGCCACCGCATAAACAACGCCGAGCAGGCGCAGGATCATAAAGCGCGTAAGCCAGTAGCTGGGTGGATTACCCCGTGCGATAAAAGCAAATCCTGTTTCGCTGCACATTTAGTTTTGCGTTGAAGCCTTCCGGTAAAACAAATTTAGCCAAATAAGTTTGAGGTGGTGTTGAAGGATTAAGCCGGAGACGGTTATTAAATCGGCTTTCTTGCAAAATGACGTGGATGTAAACTAAATAACCACCGAAAGCCCGATATTAGCCTGCGCTTTAAGATAATGCCAAATTCTAAAAGTTTATAACATAGAAGCAAAATCAAAAAAAATGGTGGTTAGACAGGATCTAAACAAAGCTGCATTTACCCTGAAATCTATAATAAATCGTAATGGAGCCATATTATACGTCGTTCACGACGAAGAAGATGAATGGCAGTTTCTTAACGGTGAACCCGTATCAGTTCAGGACATGATGATTGTTAGTTTACAACAGATAATCGATAGAGATAATACAATTTCGCAAATTTTAGACTTGAAAATGGGCCATAAAACCAACAGGACAAATGCGGCTTCAAAATGGGAAATCACTCCACGATGATTTATACTTTATTAAAGGAGCAAGGACCCACGGCGGAAAATGCGCTGGGTTGCTGACATCCAATATCTTGCCTGCTATTAATAAATTCGTAACCTGACGACTAATGTCAGCCATGCATACAGTTATTGCAAGCGTTGCAAATCTCTTGTTCACCAATTATTTAATGCAAAAATTGTTTTGGTGCGTCTGCCCTACAAAATCACAGACTATTAACTAAATAACCAGCTAAACCACGATATTAGCTCGCCATTATAAAAATCCTCAACAATGAAGACAATATCTTTTCTCCGACGCCTGGCGTCTGCTGTAATCGCCCTGGTCATTTTGACATTGCTTACGCCACAAATCGTCCATGCGCAACTGATCCCCGATCCGGCCGTCATCGGCCGCTGGGATATTACGCTGCAAAAAGACGGCAAAAGCCTTCCCTCCTGGCTGGAAGTACAGCGCTCCGGCAATCATACGCTGATCGGCCGTTACGTGTACGCATTTGGCAGCGCCCGTCCCATTTCGGAAGTCAAAGTGACCGATGGCAAGTACGGCTTTTCCATCCCACCCCAATGGGAATCGGGCAACCGCAACATGGATTTTGAATTCGAAGTGGACGGTGATGCGTTGAAAGGCACAATGGTTTATACCGATGGCCAAACTTATTCTTTCACAGGGGTGCGTGCGCCGAAACTGATACGGACGGCTCCGCCGGTTTGGGGAAAACCAATCCGGCTGTTCAACGGCAAAAATATGAAAGGCTGGCACACGGACGGTAAAAACCAATGGATAGTGGAATCAGGCATTTTAAGAAGTCTCAAGTCGGGATCCAACCTGTTAACCGACAGAACTTTCACCGATTTTAAACTGCATGTAGAGTTCCGCTACCAAAAGGAGAGCAATAGCGGCATATACCTGCGTGGTCGGTATGAAACACAGATCATTGATGTAATGAACGGAGAGCCCGAACCCATCAACGACCAGTTCAGTTCTATTTACGGATTTTTGCCCCCCAACCGGATGACGGCAAAAAACCCCGGTGAATGGCAGTCGTTTGATATAACCCTGGTGGGCAGGCTGGTCACCGTTGTCTCCAACGGCAAAACCGTTATTTGCAATGCCGAAATACCGGGAATCACCGGCGGCGCAATCGACAGCAAAGAAGGCGAGCCCGGCCCCATCCTTATTCAGGGTGACCACGGACCGATCGACCTGCGAAATATTGTTATCACGCCGGTAAAGGAGTAAAGGCGAAAATCAAAAGCGATGAGCTGGATTTGCCCCAAATGCGAGCGCGAATTATTAAGGGAAAACCAAACGCACTATTGCGCTCGGGTCAGTGTAGACAGCCTTTTTAAAGGCAAACCGGCTGAGTTGGTATTGGTTTTTGACAAGATATTGGCCGAAGTTGCCGACTGGGAGGATGTGCTGGTAAGCACCACGCCGAATTGCATCGTATTTGTCCACCGGAAGACTTTTTTGGTGATCCGCCCCATGCAAAAGGTGCTCGATGTGAAGTTTTATTCGGACGTTGCCAATACCGGCCGGCCTATAATCAACAGCATTTTATACAAGGGTAAGTACGCAAACAATGTGAGAATAGCGGTGCTGGATGAGTTGACGCCGCAGCTTTTTAAACTGATACATCAGTCGTATGTGCTTTTATGAGAAATTTTGTTTTTTTGATTCTCCTAAGAAGTCTTTCGGACAAGACTTTGGCCACGATAGCTATCGGGATTTGACTAAAGAGGAGATACATGTCAGACCCCGCTAATTTAGAACAAACAATTAATCTTGTTTATTTTCATCTTTCGACTTGGCGTTTGTTTTTTTGGTTTTCTTAGGCTTTCTCATCCATTCTTCGAAGTCCTTTTTTGTTTTCCCAACACATTTTAAATTGGTGGAAATATGGTCTAATGGAATTTCTTTATAATTAGTACGAACTGCAGGACATCTTAATAATTTTCCATCAGCATGCCCATCTGGATAATCGTATAAATCGTGATGCCATCTATCTTTTCTGATAAACACTAATCCAAGATATTCTAAGTATTCTATGAAAAGATTAGTAGGTACTTGCTTCACGCCATTTAGTTAACTGGTATGGCAACCTTTTCATTGAAAGTTCGGATTAAAGAAGCAATACGCGCTTGTGTTCTAACTTTATGGATAGGTGGCTGATATTTAACTTTTGGTAATTTTCTAAGAGACCATCCTAAATCCAGTAAAACCCTTTCAAGTGTCCCTTTATGATGAGTGTCTTCTATAAATGAATGTAGTGCACCCTCAAATCCCTCTTTAGCTTCTTTCTCTGTAAGACCAAATGAAGACAATTCTAATGACGGACAATATGATACAACGTAATCTCCTTGCTTATATAAATCAACTTCCAACAAAACATGAACTACACTGTTTCCGTCTGTTTTGATGAGGTTAGTCATATGTTTTTTATCTTTCGTTTTTGCTAAGTTTTTTGTTTATCAGTAATTAAACACAAATATAATACTAAGTGTAAAATTAACACACACATCGAAGTCATATTTATACGTTTTATAACCGTCATACAAATAGGGCGGTTTTACGTAAAAGAAAATTGTTTGGCTTGTCCCAGTTGGACATAAGATGGCTAAATTGGTTCAATCGTTACTTTGAGATGTAAATGTAATTACATTATTGTAATTGTACGATGACATATCAGTAAAAAATATGCTTTCGTGTTCTAAACTAACCCATAAGATGATTTAATGGTCTAACAGATACATCGTCACACTCACGACTAAGCCTTCACGGGCTCGAGTCCATGCTTTCTCATAATGCCGATCATCTTTTGAATATCGGGCGGCCCCCCTGCGTTCACCAACTCAGCGATCTCCCGAAAATAGGCTGGACCGATGGACGCGGGGGAAAGCGTTATCAAGGCCCTGAAATTTGCATCGGAAAGGTTATTAAAGCCGTGAACAACGCCGCGTTTGACGAAACATTTATCGCCGGCGTGTAGCTGGATCGTTTCGTTGCCGATGGTTTGGGTACATGTACCCTCCAGTATATAAAGGGTTTCATCGACCCCAACATGGTAATGCGGCGCCGGGACTTTTGCATTTGGCGGAACGATCATTTCGAATTGGACCAGCGTCTCCTCGGTATCATCGCCATCCAATAAAAAATTCAAAATCAGTTGGCCAATAAGGATTTGTTCTTTGATGACGGGAAACATGGTAAATTGATTTTAGGTGTAAATGGTTTGTAACTACTTCAAAAGTAAGAAATCGATTATCATGTAACAGGCCATTTAGATCTTTTTTACGTTGCCACCGGCCCGAAGGAATAAATGTTTTTAAGGCGGGTGACTTACCTAACCTTCACCATCGCATAAAACCAAACGTCTGTTCGTGTTGCAAAACCCAGGCTTTCATAAACCCGGATAGCGCGCCCGTTGTCGCTGCGGACGTGTAAAAACGGCACCTGGCCCGCCGTGCGGATACTGTTCAGATGGTTGAGCAGCAAAGCCCGTGCGTAACCTTTACCGGTATAACCCGGCCGGGTACAAACAGCGCTGACTTCTGTGTAGTTAAAAGGCTGCATTCGCTGTCCGGTCATGGCTACCAACTGGCCGTTTTCAAAAATCCCCTGGTAATTCCCGAAGTCGATCGTTTTCGCAGCGAATGGACCCGGATCGGTTAGCTTTGTCAACTCCATCATTTGCGGAACATGTTCGTGAGTCAAAGGTATTAATTCCAGGTGCCGGCCGCCCGGTGCAACCGCGGCGTCACAAACCATTTGGAAGCCATGAATGGCCCGTACCACTTTCCATGGCGGTGGGACCGCTGTTTCCGTTGTTGTCACCAGGAGTGCAAAGCGGCCATCGGGCAGGTTGTCGTGCAGCAGTTGGAAATAGTCGCCCGAGTTTTCTTTCAAGCCTACGAACGGCGAGACGGCTTCGTCAAAATATTTGACATGTTCATTCCCGAATGCCAGGTGGCTATTGCCCGACAAAAGCGCATTCCAGGCAGGGTTGTCCAATACATGTTCCATCGGCACAAACCTAAAAAAAACGCCTGAAGCTTGACCCGCGAGTTACCCGGCTCCTGCAATATGACGTTGCGGCGATAATATTTAAGATCATAAAGAACAGTCTGAAACTTCCTTTCGTTTAAATTTGTATTAAAGCTGATGGTGAAATTTCCATAAAAAACGTCATGACAACTTTAACAATACAGATACACGATGGCGACAGAGACCTGTTTGAAAAACTGGCGAAAAGGCTTGATGTGAAAATTATTGAAGTTGTTGAAGGCGATGCGGTACCCAATAGCTTGACGAAAAAAGCTATTGCCGATGCAAGGTCGGGAAGAATCAAAAAAATGGAGGACATAGATTTATTTTTCAAAATCCTTTAATGTACGTTCCAAGCCCAGGGAAATGTTTGAAAATTTTGTTTCAACCTGTTTATATTATGCCTCGTAGAGGCAACCCGTTTGTAGAAAATTCAGTTAATTTTTCTTTTGCCCCATCGGGGCTACCCTTTTTTGCCAAGAAATAGGATCGTTTCGCTGGTAAAATAAATGCTACAATTTAACAGCGATTTCATTTAGTTCATACTTCTTATATAATTTTCATCATGTTAAAACCAACCAGCATCCGTTAACGGATTAGGAAATTAAAATCCTTAAACTGTAAATTAGCTTTTTATTTTCTCATCATGAAACCCACCCGATTTATCGCCGCAATTTTGTTTGGTTTGGTCCTCTGCGCTTTTACCTATCATGGCAAAGACAGATGGACGGAATTGTTCAACGGAAAGGATCTTACGGGCTGGGACACCTATATCGGCCCTGATCTTGACACTGCCGGTAAACCAATTACTGGTATACCCATCGGCCTGAATAACGATCCGCGGCACGTATTTACGATCGTTAAAGACAGTGGCGAAAATGTAATCCGTATTTCCGGCGAGAATTGGGGGGCCATATCGACCAAGAATGAGTATGCCAATTATCACCTGCAGGTACAATTCAAATGGGGCAGCCTGTTGTGGGGCCAAAAAAAAGGAAAAAAGAAAGATAGCGGAGTGCTCTATCACTCGGTAGGCAAATACGGCGCCGATTACGGCGCCTGGATGCGCTCCCACGAGTTCCAGGTAGAACAGGGAAACGTTGGCGACTACTGGGGCGTAGCCGGTGGTATGGCAGATATGCCGGTAATAAAAAAATCCAAAACCGAATATGTCTATGATCCACAGGGCACAATGACGACTTTTAAAGAAGGCGGACCGGCAGGGCGGCGCTGCATTAAGCGCGGTGACGCCGAAAACCCGACCGGCCAGTGGAACACACTCGACCTGTATTGCTATGGCGATACCAGCATTCATGTGGTGAATGGCAAAGTAATGATGATCTTATACCATTCCAGGCAACAGGATAGTGGCGTAGAGACGCCGATCACCAGCGGAAAAATTCAAATTCAATCGGAAGGGTCCGAAGTTTTTTATAAGCATATCAGGATACAACCTATTGACGGATTACCCGCGGAACTGCTAAAGTAGTCCTCGTATCATTATCTGCCCATTCTCGTATCTGCCCATCCACACGTCCGCACATCCGCACGTCTTCCCATCCGTCCGGCTATCATTCATCCCGCAGGTGCGGGATGAACTATGAACCCCCTTAAATCCGCCCATTCTCGCATCTGCCCATCCGCATATCTGCACATCCGCACATCCCGATGTACATTCTCCCAAAATATTTCCCGCCTTTTTTCTTAAATTAGCAAAAACTTTTAATTTCACCGATAGAAAGTTTCCCTGACTGATTTTGACTAGATGAGATACCTGAATTTCTTATTACCTGTATTCGTATTTATTCTTTTTTGCATACCGGCTTCCGCGCAGCGGACGGGCCTCGTTAATTCCGGAGAGGTGATCAGGCAGGCAGCCGCGCTCTACGACTCGGCTAAGTATAAAGACGGTTTGAAGTTGCTCGAAAAGGTAACCCGCAGCGATACCAACTATGTGTGGTCGCTTTACGAACGCTCCATCGACTGCGAAGCCGACAGCGAATACACGCAAGCGATTAATTATTGTAAAGAAGGCCTCGCACTGAAAGAACAGCGGGAGTATGAACCCGACTTTTACAATACCTACGGAAACGCCTTGACGGATATGGGCAAACCCGAAGAAGCGCTAAAAATATTTGACCGCGCAATTGAAAAATACCCTGCCTATGCGTTGTTCTATTTCAACAAGGGAATTGCGTACTCGGCGTTAAAAAAGCCGGCCGACGCGGAGCGAATGTTTCAAAGAACACTCCTGGTGAACCCATACATCTTCAGCGCGCATTTTCAGCTTGGCCTCATGGCGCTTCAGCAGGGAAAAATTGTGCCGGCTTATCTTTGTTTTATGGGGTACCTACTCGTAAACCCCGAAGGAAAGTATTTATCGCGGTCGATCAAGTTACTCGACAATATTTCAAAAAGTACCGACGATATCCTCGAGGTTAAGAACAACCGGACGGTTACGCCCAACGAAAACTACCAGGCAGTGGAGGATATACTGACGTCGAAAATAGCGCTTGATAAAGCTTATAAACCCAAAATATCATTGGACGACCCTATATCGCGCCAGATACAGGCGGTGTTTGAAAAATTGGAGTACAGCGATACCGACAGCGATTTTTACATCCAATATTATCTCCCTTTTTACAAACAGCTTTATTCGGAAAATAAGCTTGAGCCTTTTATCTTCCGCATTTTCTCGAGCGTCAACATCCCCCTGATACAAGAATACACGAAGAAAAACAAAAAAGAATTGGAGGCATTTTCTGCCGAAGCGGGCAACTATTTCGACCTGGTACGCCAAACCAGGGCGTTGTTTTATAAAAAGCGCACCGCTTACACGGAGAAATACCTGTTCGAAGAAGGCAAGCTTTCGGGTAAAGGAACCCTGGCCAATAACGGTAAAATACTCACCGGCAATTGGATATTTTATTACGCCGCCGGTAACCTTGCCGGAACCGGCCAATATAACCCGGCCGGCGAAAAAGACGGGCAGTGGCTTTATTATTATTTTAACGGTTCATTAAAGGCAAAGGAGCAGTTTGTAAATGGCAAGCTGCAGGGAGAGCAGTTATTCTACTTCGAAAATGGTAATCTGTCGTCCAGGGAATATGATACCAACGATAGAGCCGATGGATTGGTAACTTCATATTACTATGCGGGTAATGTCAGGAGAGTTGCAAATTATAAGCCGGGGAAAAAAGATGGCGCCGAAAAGGACTATTATTCAAATGGTGCGGTCCTTTCCGAAACCTTCTATGTAAACGGGCAGCCTTCCGGGGCTGATCGCGAGTACTTTAAAAGCGGACAACTAAAAAGTATAGAAACTTTTATAAGTGATAAAGCTGAGGGTCCTTATAAGTCGTATCACGAAAACGGCACACTGGCATCTGAGGGGCAACTCAGCAAAGACAAAACCATTGGCGATTGGAAGTTTTATTATCCTTCGGGAAAAATAAAGGACAAACACAGCTTTGTTAACGGTGATGAAGAAGGGCCTCATTCAGAGTATTTTGAGAATGGCCAGGTATCCTTTGCCTTTACTGCCAAAAAAGGAAAAATAGACGGAGAGGCGAATTATTTCTACGAAGACGGAAAGCCTTTTGAAAAGTATCTCTATCAAAACGGTATCATAAAGTCAGGAAAGTTTATCGACACTTTGGGGCACGAGGCTGTCATCACCACGGCAAGGGACAGCGGCGTTGACCTGATATCACATTCGTTGAATGGCTATAAGCGGTCCCACGGTTTTTTTGATGCGAAGGGCAACCTGAGTGGGGCCGACACACTTTTTTATCCTTCAGGAAAAATTGAACAGATCAATACCTATAAAGACGGCGAGTTAAACGGAAACTCCGTCAGTTTTTACCGTGATGGCGTAAAAAAATCGGAAGTGAATATGACTGACGGCAAGGAAGACGGTTACCTCACTACCCGGTACCCCAACGGGAAATTGGAAGCGGAAGGCTGGATGAAAAATGGCTCATACCATGGCGAATGGCTATTTTACGACGAACTGGGGCGTTTAACAGGCAAATCAAACTACCTCGACGGCGATCTGCATGGTTACAAGGAAACATATAACCCCGATGGCAAAATAATTACCGAAGAAAAGTACCATCGCGGATGGCTAGAAAAATTGGTGCAATTTGATTCGCTCCGGAACGTTACACACGTTGATTCGTTCCCAAAGGCATCGGGCATGTACACGCTCATTTATCCCGGCGGAAAGGTAATGGCCCGGGCAGCTTATGTGAACGGCGATTTTGATGGCCCGTACAAAACCTTTTATTTTGACGGGAGTTTGGAAAGCAGCTCGACCTATAAAAAGGGGATGCTCGACAGTATTTACACCACCTGGTATTATGGGGGCAAAAAAAGCGAGGAGGGAATGTACAGTCATGGTAACAGAACGGGTACCTGGAAATTTTATAACGAGGACGGAAATATTGATATGACATCGCAGTACCAGGACGATGAATTGAATGGCCAAAGGATCTACTATTCTGAAAATGGTATAAAAAACTACGTTTCCGAATATAAGGACGGCGAATCGAACGGTATCGATAAACGGTTTGAAACGGATGGCTCGGTTGCTTACGAGGTGATCTTCCGGGACAATAAAGCTGTCGCCTATACCTATTTCGGAAAAGATGGACGCCTGGTAAGCCCGATAAGCCTTTTGCCGGGCGATCATACAATAAAAGCATCGTTTCCCAATGGCAAACCTGCCCGCGAGTGTCAATATAGCGATGGCATAAAAAATGGTCTCGATTTGGTGTATTTCAATAACGGCCAGTTAGATTATTCCGACTCAACCAGCTACGGCATTTCAACCGGCGTCGAAAAGGAATTTTATCCTACCGGGAAATTAAAGTGCGTCTATCATTATTTGAACGACAACTACACCGGGATTTGCAGGGACTATGACGAAAATGGATTGCTAAAAAAGGAGGCCGCATACGATAATGGCGTACTGCAGGGTCCCACAAAATATTACGACAAAAACGGAAAACCAGCCAAAATATATTGGTATTATTACGGTAAACTTATATCGGTAAAAAATGAATAAACTGTTGTGTTTGAATGTGCTGTTAGGCTTGTGTTTATCATTTACCCTCCTCGACGCGCAAAATATCGATTCACTGCGTAAGCAGTTTCCCAATGAAAAGGCCGTGGCGTTAAACCGGTCGATTGAATATAACATATCGTTAAAAGATGGGGCGCCCTACGTGGAGAGCCGCGAGTTGCAGCAAACAGTATACCTGTCCGATGCCGCCACTGCCTATATGGGGAAATCCAGCTTCTCGCACAGCGATTTCCAGCAGGTGATCAACTACGAGGCCTACACCCTAACGCCTGATAACCGGAAACTCAAAGTCACCGACTTTAAAACCAGCACAGATAAGGAAAGCTTTGTATTTTACGACGACGTAAAAGAAACCACTTTCTTCTTCCCATCGGTCGAACCGGGCGCTATTGGTACGCTCGACGTGTCATATGTGAACAAAGACCCGCATCTTTTGAGTCCGTTCTACTTTACAGACTATATCCCCTCCGTAAACAGCCAGCTCAAGCTTACGGTAGATAAAAATGTATCCCTAAAATACGAACTGATGGGGCAGGACACCAGTAACATCGTTGTAAACATCGACAGTAAACATCATAATAAGATATACACTTTTACTTATCGCAACTGCCCTTCGGATAAAAGCTACAGCGATGCGCCGGAGTTTGCCTGGTACTCGCCGCACGTGATCGTTTATATCGACAGCTACAAAGATGATAAGGGTAATATCGTACCTTACCTTTCCAACGAAAATGACCTGTACCGGCTCAGCTACGGCTATATCAAAGATGTGAATACAAAAGCCGACCCTGAATTAAAACACATCGTCGACTCATTGATCACCAATTGCACGACGCAGGAATGCAAAGCCCGGAACGTTTATGCCTGGGTGCAGCACAATATCAAATATGTTGCTTTTGAGGATGGTATGGGTGGTTTTGTTCCGCGCGACGCGGGTTTGGTTTGCAGCAGGCGCTTTGGTGATTGCAAGGATATGGCAAGCATACTCACCGAGATGCTGAACATAGCAGGGGTGAAGGCGTATTTTACCTGGATCGGCACACGCGACCTGCCTTATACCTTCAGTCACACGCCACTGCCCCTGGTAAGCAACCACATGATCTGCACCATCAATATCGATGGCAAGTATATCTTCCTTGACGGCACCGACCCCACCTGCGTGTTCGGAATGGCCCCTTATCCCATCCAGGATAAAGAAGCCATGCTCGCCATCAGCGATAAAGAGTTTAAAATATTGAAAGTGCCGGTAGCCGGTGAGGATAAAAACGTCCTTACCGACACCACCTGGCTGGAGCTAACTCCCGACGGGATAAAAGGTAAAGTAAAGAAAACCATGACGGGATACTTTGCAACTTATATGTATGCAAAGCTTCTGTATTTCGACAAAAAAAATATCGACGAAGATATGAAAGATGAGTTTGAGCGAGGGTCGAACAAATTTAAGCTGGATACTTTTTATTTTGACAAGGGCCGGCCAGGCGACCAGATAGCCATATATGCCGGGTTTAACCTGCCTGATTATGCGAAAAAGATTGGGAACGAGTATTATCTTAATCTCAATCTCTTTAAGTTTTTTACAAACGAACGCATCGACTACCCGGCCCGGAAAGTCCCCGTTTCGCATGATTTTTACTATAAGAAAAAATTCGTCACTGTATTAAAAGTTCCCGATGGGTTTAAAGTGACGTACCTGCCGCAAAGCAAATCTTACTATAACAAAGTATGGGGTTTCGATATCAAGTACCAGCAAACCGGCAACCAGGTGATCATGACCCAGGAATTTGATAATGATAAACTTATGTTAACCGCCGACCAGTTTGCCGGCTGGAACACGGTGCTGCAAAATTTATTTCCGCTTTACAAAGAAACCCTGAGCCTCGAAAAAAATTAGAATTATGAAAAGACTTATTCTTTCGCTCACCGCCGCTGTTGTGGCGATAAATGGCATTTACGCCCAAACCGTTCCAGTCGAAAAGGAGGCCTGGAACGACAAGCCTGTCATTTCCCCCATCGACGCCAAATTTAGTAAAGAAGCCGCAGTAGTATTGCTTGACAAGCGCAGGATAGAGTATACCGACGAAAAAAAGGACGAGGTTGCTGAATATTACACCCTGCACCGCTTGGTTCACATCATTGATGACCGGGGCATTGAGGGTTTTAATAAAATTTACCTGGGCATAAGTGACAACGCCGACATCGTTGACGTAAGGGCCCGCACAATTCTGACCAACGGCAAGATAATCGAGTTAGATAAAAACAACATCAAAGACATTACCGACAAGGAAGGCAATACCTACAAGATATTTGCAATGGATGGCCTTGAAAAAGGGTGCGAAGTGGAGTACTATTACACGCTGAAGCGCTCCACCTCCTATTTTGGCCGCGAGCCGTTACAGGAATCTATTCCAATACTTGAATCTTCTTTCCGGATCATTTCCCCCAGCCGCTTAAAGTTCGAGATCAAAGCCTATAATTGCACTGTTTTAGCCACGGATACGGTTATCGGCGACAAGCGCATCGCGCAATGCAGCGTAAAAGGGACCGAGGGCGCGGAAGAAGAAAAGTACGCTTACCAGGATGCGGATCTGAAACGGGTTGAATACAAATTGTCATACAACCTGGCTGGAAGCGCGGGCGAACGCCTCTTTACCTGGAATGGCTTAGCTAAAAGGGTATTTGATATTTATACATTTTATTCTGAAAAGGAAACCAAAGCCGCGGCGGCATTGGCTCAGCAGAACGGCTGGGATAAATTGAGCGACGAAACAGCGAAGATCATCGCTGTTGAAGACTATGTTAAGAAGACATTTTCCTACGATGAGCAGATCAAAAGCGAGGACGGCAATACGCTGGGAAATATCCTGCAGAATAAAAACACCGGTACCGTAGGGATCATGCGTCTGTACAGCGCGATTTTTCAAAACCTAAGTGTTAATTACCAGTTTGTTTTGACCGGGGACAGATCGAAGTTTTACATCGACAAGAGTTTTGAGAACTGGGACAATTGCGATTACCCCGTATTCTATTTTCCGGCCGAAGGTAAATTTATGACGCCGACAAGGCCGGATTACCGGTATCCATGGATAATGCCGTTGTGGGGAGAAACCAACGGCCTTTACTGTAAAATCACCTCCCTGGGCTCACTTTCAACAGCAATTGCCGAAGTAAAAAAAATCCCGCTCGAGGATTACACCAAATCATTCGAAGATATTAACTCGAGGTTGGAATTAAACGGCACCCAGGATTCCTTAACCATCGATGAAAAACAGATCTATGCCGGTTATGCCGCTACAGGTTACAGGACTGCGTTTCATTTTTCAAATGATCAGCAAAAAAAGGATATGATCAAGGAACTCACAAAAATGTTTGCCAGCTCCGAAAATATCCTTTCTTCGGAAGTTTTGAACGAGCCGCTCGAGCAATCCGATCAGCCCCTGGTACTGCATACCATCACCAAGTCGGGCGAATTGATTGAGCAAGCCGGGAACAAGCTGCTTTTGAAAATCGGGATGGCCATCGGCCCGCAGGTGGAGATGTACCAGGAAAAACCGCGGCAGGATGGTGTGGACATGGATTTTCCGCATATTGAGGAGCGCAAGGTCGATTTCGTCATTCCCGCAGGTTATACCATCAGCAATCCCAACGACTTAAAGATCAGTGAAGTTTATAAAGACAAAGATAGCGGAGAACTAACGATGGGTTTTGTCTCCGACTATGAGTTGAAAGGCAACGTATTGTCGGTCCATATCATGGAACAATACCGGAGGGCAATGTATCCCCTGAGCCAGTTTTTACAATTCCAAAAGATTATAAATGCTTCTGCCGATTTTAACAAGATAGTGCTGGTGCTGGAGAAGAAAAGCTCTTGAGTCAAGATGTGCAGATATGCAGATGTGCAGATATGCGGATGTGCAGATGTGAAAAGGTTTCATAGCTCATAGTTCATAACCAAGAGCAAAGAGCCACAGGATCACAAATCCTGATAACTACCGTGATGACTTAGGACTTAGGACTTTAGCCCCGATAGCTATCGGGATTCGACTTAATTAACCGCCCCTACAGCTTTATTAAACGCGGGATCATCGTTATTCATCACCTCGAAATAGGCGTCGTCGCCCCATTTAAACCTGGCCGCGGATGCTTTAAGCAGGGATTTGATAACGGGTTTTGATATTAAAAGCTCGCGGGAATCCATTTCCCTGATCGTACCTGATGCATAAACGATGAAACGGTCAAATTCGGCGTCATCCACATTGAATTGCTGCTCAAAGGCCTCCGCCGACTTATACCTGTTAAGCAGTGGCTGCAGGTGGTCGATCACATAAGCTGTGAATAGTTGCTGCTCATCCAGTTCCTGTATAATTTGGGTGCTTTCGTTGGAATCGGCCGGCACAAAAATATCCGGCATAATACCACCACCGCTGAAAACCTTCCTGCCTGCTGAAGTACGATAAGGCGAAGCACTTTTAAAAATGCTGTCGTTAAGGTTGTTTTGTGCCGAAAACAGCTGACCCTTGCGCATTCGTTCGGCCAACTCGTTATGATAGCTGTCGGGACCCTCTTTATAGGATTTTTGTATTGATCGCCCCGAAGGCGTATAGTACCTGGCGACGGTTAGGTTTATGGCCGAACCATCACCAAATGGAAATTGCTGCTGTACCAGGCCTTTGCCGAATGAGCGCCGGCCAACAATTACAGCGCGGTCGAGGTCCTGCAAAGCGCCGGCCAGGATCTCGCTCGCAGAGGCTGAGTACTCGTCTATCAAAACTGCGAGCTTGCCATCCTTGAATACCCCCGAGTCTGTCGCAAAATAATCCCGGCGTTCTTCGTGCGCGCCTTTTGTGTAAACAATGAGTTTATCCTTGGTCAAAAACTCGTCAGCCAGTGATGTAGCCGCCACCAGGTATCCGCCGCCATTACCTCGTAAATCCAGCACCAGTTTTTTAAGCCCCTTGCTTTTCAGGTCGGCAAACGCTGTTTTAAAGTCGCCGTCGGTTGTCAGGGCAAACTTGCTTATCTTGATGTAACCCACATCGGGTGTCGCCATATAGGCGGCATCGATACTGCCAAGGTCAACGTGGCCGCGTTTAATATTATACTGCTTAACATGATGGTTGGTTAGTAAAACCGAAAGTGATATTTGGCTAAGAGTGTCGCCCCGCAATGCATTATCAACCCGCTGCGTGGTAAGATGGGTACCTGAAAATTTCTTCTGATTAATAGCGATAACTTTGTCGCCCGTAACCAGGCCGGCGGAAGCAGCCGGCCCTCCCGGATAGACTTGTGTCACTACCAGTGTATCGCGAAGCAGCTGGTATTCCAGCCCCACGCCAACAAAGCTTCCGTCGAGGCTTTCGTTGATGGATTGCGCGCGCTCAGGTTGCAAATAAAGCGAGTGGGGGTCGAGGTTTTGGAGCAGGTTGTTCACCGCAACACCTTGAAGGCTATCCTCGTTAACCGTGTCAACGTAATTTTCCTTTACCAGCCTTAATACCTTTGAGATTTTGTCGCTGTGACCCAGGGAAAAGCTAAAGTTCTGGTCGGATGAATTGTTTTCACTAATAAAGACGCCGATCCCAATACCTATTACAATCAATAATGTCGACCTGAAAACAATACCCGCAGCCCTCTTCATATTACGCTCTCTTTTACAAATTTACGCTTTTGTGCGAAATGACCAATTAGTTAGAGTGTGATTTCATCAAAAGTTTAAAGTACGAAAAAATAATGATAACTATTTATACTACATATTGCTTATTTGGTAAAAAGTCCGCTACGAAATCTATCAACATTTTTACCGAATTTTGCCAGCAAATTCATCTCCGTACATGGATAGGACGACCGAAAAGGATTCCCGTTACAACGATCTTGAAAAAATGTCGTTAAGGGATATTCTTCAAAACATAAACAACGAAGATCAGACGGTACCGCTTGCCGTGGCCGCTGCTTTGCCGCAGATAGAAGCGCTGGCAGCCGTTACCGCTGCCAAAATGAAGCAGGGAGGCAGGCTTTTTTATATCGGCGCCGGTACCAGCGGCCGTTTGGGTATTGTTGATGCCTCCGAATGCCCGCCAACATTTGGCGTGCCCTTTGATTGGGTAGTTGGCATCATCGCCGGGGGCGACGGCGCTATCCGCAAGGCGGTTGAATTTGCCGAAGACGATGTCAACCAGGCATGGAAGGACCTGTTGGCCTATGATATTAATTCAAAGGATGTATTGGTCGGCATAGCAGCCTCCGGCACAACACCCTACGTCATAGGCGGCCTGGAAAAGGCCGATGAAAATAATGTTACCACCGGCTGTATAGTCTGTAACTGCGGGAGCCCGGTGGCCGCTGTTGCCAAATACTCGGTCGAGGTGATTACCGGTCCCGAGTTTTTAACCGGATCGACCCGCATGAAAGCCGGCACCGCTCAAAAGCTGGTGTTGAACATGCTCAGCACGAGCGTAATGATACAATTAGGCAGGGTAAAGGGCAATAAAATGGTGGATATGCAGCTTACTAACAATAAGCTTGTAGACCGTGGCACGCGTATGGTAATGAAGGAAACCGGCCTCGACGAACAAACCGCCGGCCGCCTGCTTGAAAAATACGGCAGTGTGCGTAAGGCCGTGGAGAACTATAGGATTTGACCACTGCGTAGCGGGCCGATAAAAAATGCGTCGCTTTTTTTGATTTTGTCGTTAATTAGTTGGTTAATTTGCGACGGGGAGTTTTGATTTACAGGAGTTGGCATCGCAAATAATACAAGCGAAGATGTCCAACTCCACATTTGGAGTAGATAATGCACGAGATAGAACCATATTATAAATGGCGCGACGATTATATTGCTGCGGAGGATGAGTATTCGCCATTTTATGCCACCGAATACAGCGAGTTTGAATACGATAAACAGGTTTATAATTACCTGTTGCATCCCCAGTGGGATTCTTTTGGCTCAAATACCTTATACCTGAAAGTGTTATTTGTCGACTATGACCGCGCTTACGCCATCATTGAATTTATTGGCGAATGGAACGATGCCATCAATAACGACATCATGCTGCTGAAGCGTGAGCTGCTCGACCTGATGGTCGACAGCGGCATCATTCATTTTATACTGATAGGGGAGAACGTGCTCAACTTCCATTCCTCCGACGATTGTTATTACGAGGAATGGTTCCAGGATATTGAGGATGGATGGATTGCCGGCATCAATTTCCGCGAACATGTGATCGACGAGTTTAAGCGCAGCAACATCGACTATTTTATCAATTTCGGCGGCGCGCTGGATGATTTAACCTGGCGGGCGTTAAAGCCGTTGCAGGTGTTTAAAAAAGTGGAAGAGCAGTTGGTGCGAAGGTTGGGATAGGGAAGTCCGAAAGTCCGGAAGTCGGGATCCCGATAGCTATCAGCTTTTTTGTTTACCCAATTTATTTTACTCAAGATGGTCATCAGGAAGTTTTTTTGTATTTAGAGGGAAATAATACTAAAATAAAATATGGCGGAACAATTTCTATCATATCGGGTAACATTGAGATTATTTGCAATAAAATATGCGGATGTTATAAATGTAGATTATTAATCTGTAATTTTACCGCCATAATTTATTTTAGTTATGGCGACAAAACCTATCCAACCTGCTTTGCCGGATTTAGATCTGAGGTTATTAAACGTTCAGCCGGATGACACAACTTCTTTAAAGATGTTAATGCTTATCGAGGGGATCTATGGCCTGGGCGTTAAGCACAGCATCAAAAAGTATGGTTATACCGAACAGCGGTATTACCAACTATTGAAAGATTATCAAAGAGAAGGAAGTGCGGGGCTTAGTGATAAAAAGCGTGGCCCCAAGCAAAGTTCCCGAAGAACAGAGCCAGTCATCCAGCAAATCATTCGTCATCGTTTTTTAGACCCGGAGTCATCGGCAGCGGTTATTGCGCAAAAACTGAATCAAACGGGGGTTTCTATAAGCGTTAGAAGCGTGGAGCGGACCATTCAGGAATATGGCCTTCAAAAAAAAACTCTATGAGTTAAATCCGGCGAAGGACACCCGGGCTGTTATTGTCCAATCTACAAAAAGGGAAAAGTATGAGGTTACGGTAAGCGAACAAAGCAACGAACGCCGTGTGCGGGAAATGCTGTCCGATAAAGTTTGCGGCACACATATGGGATTGTGGCTGCTGGTTCCTGAATATCTGCGCCTGGGTGACTGGGATTTGCTCCACGGCTGCTTTGCAAAATCAGCCGGCGATCATTTAGATGCGCGTATGGCGCTGCAATTGGTGAATGAGTCCGCCCTTTGCGTAAACAGGATCCGCAAAAGAGACTTCTTGTGCCACCAGGGCTTTTCGCTGGTCAATGGCCTGCACTTTCTTGCTGCCGATGAAGCGGTGCATAGTTTACTTGACAGGCCGATGCAAACTTATGAACAGCTGCAAATAACGCTTATGCAGCTCGGACAACTGCAAAAACACTACAGTGAACATAAGATGATCTTGGCCCTTGACCCCCGCAGGATAAAATCAACCACACAGCGCATAATGCCGCACAAAAAGAAACGGCCGGGTGAACCGGCCCAAAAAATGATGCAAACCTTTTTTTGCGTGGATACATCAAATGGCCAGCCCCTGGCTTTTATGACTGGTTCGGGCGGGAAAAACTGCAGTCCTGCCACTGTTCAGCTATTGAATATGATAGAGCTGGGGGGCGTTAAGGAAGCTCTTTTTGTAGCTGACAAGGAGCATTTTACCAAAGAAATCATCGACTATTTCTACCGGCACCCCACCTTCGACATGCTGATGCCCGCCCCGGAAATCAGCAAGATCACCGGCGGTTTAAAGAATCTGGAGTATCATCCGCATTGGGCGGGATATGCGCTGGCCGATACGGTTTTTAAATTAGACAACAGTTCCAATGAACTGCGATTACTGGTTCAAAGACAGGGAGAGCAGCCCGACAGGTACAATTACAAAGCATTTTTAACCACATCAAACCAAAGCCCGGTTGACTTGATTACGGAAGTATTCCCCGAACGCTGGACGATTGAAGAGTTTTTTAATTTTAACGGGGATATGGGTTGGAACAGGGCTTCTACATTTAATCTCAATATCAAATATGGAAAACAAACATTAGCCTTAATTGCACAGGCTGCAACACATCAGCTGAAAAATAAACTGCCGGAAACTTATAAACATTGGACAGCCGCAAATACAGCGCAAAAGGTACTCACTAATATGGAAGGCGACATAAGGGTGGAAAATGACACCATCATCGTAACCTATTACCGCGACCATGAAAAGCTAAAACTCAGGCAACATTATGAAAATCTCCCGAAAATACTTGAAGCCGAAGGCGTCAACCCTAAAATCCCCTGGCTTTTTGATTATAAATTGGACTTCCGCTTTAAGTGACTAAAATAATTAGAGACAATAAAAAAGCTGATAGCTATCGGGGCCGAAAGACGGAGCATTGGGTAAAATTGAAGATGAGCGATAAAAATGAGTTGTAAAAGTTTCGTCAATCTTTTCACTCCTTAGGATGTCCAGCTAAACTTTTTCAATTATGTTGCATCTAAATCACAATTCAATAGTTATTTTTGTAATAAATAAATCTAAAACAGAAAATAGAAAAATGGAAAGTAACAAACCCGATTACGTTTATAGCAACGTGATCCAAATAGATGATACGGATTCATCCCGCAAATATTTAGCGAAAGTATTTACCTGGATGTTTGCAGCTTTAGGCATTTCTGCCCTTTTTGCGTTCGAATTTTATCTCAATTCAGATTTGATGCGGCTAATTGTCATTCCCGGTGTTGGCCTGACAGGATTGGGCTATGTAGCGATATTTGCGCCGGTAGCTTTTTCTTTTGTTATAAGCTTTGGTTTCAATCGCATATCCTACCCGGTTCTGGTATTCCTTTACCTATTATATTCAGTAACCATAGGCATTAGCCTAAGCATTTTAGGTCTGATGTACACCGCCAGCTCAATCTTCAGTGTGTTCCTTAGTTCGTCGGTAATTTTTGGAATTATGGCCGTTGCCGGCTACACTACCAAAATGGATTTGTCGAAATTCGGATCAATTTTGATCATTGGATTTTTTGCAATTTTTGCGGTAAGCATTATCAACTTCTTTTTAGGCAGCAGCCAGCTGCAATATATCATAAGCTTTATTTTCGTTGCTATCATGATAGGCCTTACGGCATACTATATGCAAATGCTAAAAAGAATTGGCGCAGGAATTCAATTCGGCACAGCCAGTGCTCAAAAGTTAGTTGTCATAGGTGCTTTTGTATTGTATACAACATTTATCAATCTCTTTACTTCGATGCTCCGTATTTTCGGCGGCAGAAGATAATCGTAAGGTCCAAGATCTTAAAAAGCCGTCAGTTATCTTAATTGGCGGCTTTTTATTTGCTAATATTTGAAGCAGGCAAGGTTATAAGAGGCCGGTTCGTAAGTCACAGCTCGCCTTACTTCCTGTCAACCACAAGTATCAAACTGCTACTGCCACTGCTACTGCCACTCATAACTCACCATTCACCAAACCACCATTTGCTTTTTAAAACATTATTTAAGATATTTGCATTGCTTATAGCGAAAGACGGAGGGATTGGACCCTGCGAAGTCTTGGCAACCTGTGCTTACAAGGTGCCAAATTCTACTTGACCTGCAAACTTGCGGCCAGGAAAGATAAGCGAAAGTCAGTCTATTGAAATCGGACTTTTCGAAATAAGCTTATTTAGATTTGAGATGTGAGATATGAGATATGAGACTGGTGAAGCTGCGTCTCGTGATCAAACTCTCTTATCGGCAGTAGACTTAAGAGACCAAATGGGCTGGAAGATGCGAATTTATCTCAAATCTCATATCTCACATCTAATTAATAGATTATAAAAAAGGGAATGAGCCGTAAGATGCGAATTTATCTCACATCTCATATCTCACATCTCATATCCGACGCAGAAGAATGAATATAAAAGAAGAACTAAAAAAACGCATCCTCATCATCGACGGGGCAATGGGTACCATGATCCAGCGGTACCAGCTTACTGAAGACGACTTCAGGGGGGAGCGTTTTGCCGCACATCCGTCGGACCTGAAGGGCAATAACGACCTGCTCAACCTTACCCGGCCGGATGTGATCAAAGCCATACATAAAGAATACCTCGACGCCGGCGCCGATATCATTGAAACCAATACTTTCAGCACCCAGCGCATCTCTCTGGCGGATTACAAAATGGAGGAGCTGGCTTACGAGCTTAGCTATGAAGGCGCCCGTTTGGCCCGCGAGGTGGTGGACGAATACAATAAAACATCGCCCGATAAACCACGCTTTGTGGCAGGCGCCATCGGCCCCACCAACCGTACCGCTTCGCTATCCCCGGATGTGAACGACCCCGGGTACCGCGCCGTCACCTTTGACAGCCTTGCCGAGGCTTATTATGAACAAACCCGCGGCCTGGTGGATGGCGGTGCAGACCTGTTGTTAATTGAAACCATCTTCGATACGCTGAACGCCAAGGCCGCATTATTTGCCATCAAACGTTACGAAGCCGAACTAAAAGCGGCGTCGGCAGGGCCCAATCCTTTCCCACCGATCATGATCTCCGGAACCATCACGGATGCTTCGGGCCGCACCTTGTCCGGGCAAACGGTCGAGGCATTCTGGAATTCGGTACGCCACGCAAATTTATTGTCAGTGGGCCTTAATTGTGCCCTCGGTGCAAAGGAGATGAGGCCGCATATTGAGGAATTATCCGATAAAGCCGACGTGTTTACTTCGGCATATCCCAACGCCGGCCTGCCAAATGAGTTTGGGCAATATGATGAAACCGCTCATGAAACCGCTCACCTTGTGGAAGATTTCATGAAGGACGGCCTGGTGAACATCGTAGGCGGCTGTTGTGGCACCACTCCCGATCACATCAGGTGCATCGCCGAAGCGGCTGCAAAATATCAGCCCCGCGTAAAGCCCGTTACAGAACCATGGCTGCGCCTCAGCGGCCTGGAAGCGGTAACCTTAACGCCCGAAACCAATTTTGTAAACATCGGCGAGCGTACCAATATTACAGGTTCGCCAAAATTTTCAAAGCTCATCCTGGCTGAAAACTATGAGGAAGCCTTATCCGTTGCCCGTCAGCAGGTGGAAGGCGGCGCACAGGTGATCGATATAAATATGGATGAGGGAATGATTGATTCTGAAGCCGTAATGGTTAAGTTTCTAAATCTTGTGGCTGCCGAACCCGATATCTCCAAATTGCCTATAATGGTCGATTCCTCCAAATGGACGGTGATTGAGGCCGGCTTAAAATGCCTGCAGGGCAAGGGGATCGTCAATTCTATCTCGCTGAAAGAGGGAGAAGAGAAATTCAAGGAACACGCCCGTAAAATCTTGAACTACGGAGCGGCGACGGTGGTGATGGCGTTTGATGAAGTCGGACAGGCTGATTCCCTGGAGCGCCGAAAGGAGATCTGTCAGCGCGCCTACAACATACTTGTTAACGAGATCGGTTTCCCGCCGCAGGACATTATTTTCGACCCGAATATTTTAACTGTGGCAACCGGCCTCGAAGAACATAACAACTACGCTGTTGATTTTATCGAAGCCACGCGCTGGATAAAACAAAACCTGCCTTATGCAAAAGTGAGCGGCGGTGTTAGCAATATTTCATTCTCCTTTAGGGGGAATAACGTGGTCCGCGAAGCCATGCACTCCGCATTTTTATATCACGCGATAAAAGCCGGTTTGGATATGGGGATTGTAAACGCAGGCATGCTGGAGGTTTATGAGCAGATACCGAAAGATTTGCTCGAACTTGTCGAAGACGTGCTGCTCAACCGCCGCGCCGATGCCACCGAACGTTTGGTGGAGTTTGCCGATACCATAAAGACAAAAGGCAAAGAAATTGTAAAGGACGAAGAATGGCGCAAAGCTCCGGTTGCCGAACGGTTATCGCACGCGCTGGTTAAAGGTATCATCGACTACCTGGATGAGGACGTTGAAGAAGCACGGCAAGCGTACAGCAAACCATTGGAAGTGATAGAAGGCCCCCTGATGGACGGCATGAACGTGGTGGGCGACCTATTCGGCTCGGGCAAAATGTTTCTGCCGCAGGTAGTAAAATCGGCCCGTGTGATGAAGAAGGCCGTGGCTTACCTGCTGCCCTTTATTGAACTGGAAAAACAGCGGGTTATCGATGCCGGCGAAGATTCAAGCAGCAGCAGGGCAAACGCAGGTAAAATATTGATGGCTACTGTGAAAGGCGATGTGCACGATATTGGAAAAAACATTGTGGGCGTTGTATTGGCCTGCAATAATTTCGAAGTGATCGATCTCGGCGTAATGGTGCCCGCCCAAAGAATTATCGAAGAAGCCAAAAAGCAGAACGTCGATATAATCGGGCTCAGCGGCCTGATCACCCCGTCGCTGGACGAAATGGTGCATTTTGCCAGGGAGATGGAACGCGAAGGTTTCACCATCCCGCTCATCATCGGCGGGGCTACCACATCGCGCATTCACGCGGCGGTAAAGATCGCGCCGAACTATTCAGGCGCCGCAGTTCACGTGCTCGACGCCTCACGCAGTGTTACCGTTTGCACCAACTTATTGAATCATGAAGGGCGGGAAGCCTATATCCGGGGGATAAAAGACGAGTATGCCAAAGCGCGGGAGGCGCATTTGAATAAACGGTCCGACAAGCGGCTTCTCCCGATAGTGGATGCGCGCAACTTAAAATTGCAGATCAACCTGAATGGGGCCATCGCACCGAAACCCACATTTACGGGCACGAAGGTGCTGGAAGCATATCCGCTGGAGGAACTGGTGCCTTATATCGACTGGACGCCATTTTTTCACACCTGGGAGCTGCGAGGCAGCTATCCGAAGATCTTCAATGATAAATTTGTCGGTGTGGAAGCCAAAAAATTGTATGACGATGCCACGGTGTTGTTAAAAAAGATCGTAGACGAAAAGCTGCTGCAGGCAAACGGCGTTATCGGCTTCTGGCCGGCGAACAGCGTTGGCGATGACATCGAAGTTTATACAGATGAAACGCGTAATACTTTGCTCACCAAAATTCATACTCTGCGCCAGCAAGCCGAAAAAGCAGCAGGTGAGCCGTACTATGCCTTGTCGGATTTTATCGCTCCAAGAGAAAGCGGAATCCCCGATTATTGGGGTGGCTTCGCCGTAACCGCGGGCATTGGCTGTGATACATTGGTGGCCCAATTTGAAAAGGATCACGACGATTACAACAGCATTATGGCCAAAGCCCTCGCCGACCGCCTTGCCGAAGCTTTTGCCGAAAAAATGCATGAACTGGTGCGCAAGGAGTATTGGGGATATGCAAGAGGCGAACAATTGGGCACGGATGAATTGATCAAAGAAGAATACCAGGGTATCCGCCCGGCGCCGGGTTATCCCGCCTGCCCGGATCATACCGAGAAAACAACGCTGTTTGAACTTTTACAGGCCGAAGACAATGCCAAAATGCATTTAACCGAAAGCCTGGCCATGACGCCGGCAGCATCCGTAAGCGGCTTCTACTTCGCACACCCGCAGGCCCGCTATTTTGGCCTCGGCAAGATCAGCAAGGACCAGGTGGAGGATTACGCCGTAAGGAAGAATATGGATTTGGAAACAGTAGAGCGGTGGCTGGGACCGAACCTTAACTACTAATAAGTATATTTAGTTTAGTGGCAGTGGCAGTAGCAGTGGCAGTTTTTGATTTATCATTAGATAGGAAGATTTAATTTAGTGGCAATAGGAGTGGCAGTGGCAGTTTTTTATTTTTAGCATTCAATAGAAACATTTAGTGGCAGTGGCAGTAGCAGTTTTTTAATTTATCATTAAATTAGGAATTAGGTAGTTTTTTATTTTAGCATTCAATAGGAACATTTAAATACTTGAATTATGACCGGAAGTTTTAGAGACCTTAAAGTTTATCAGTTAGCGTTCGAAGCGGCGCGCGAAATTCGCTTAATTAGCCTGAAGTTTCCCAAAGAGGAAACTTATTCGTTAACGGATCAAATAAGAAGATCGTCCCGTTCAGTTTGCGTCAATATTGGCGAGGGTTATAGAAAACGGATATATCCCAAACATTTTTCTCCGAAAATGACCGACGCTGACGGCGAAGCAACGGAAACATCCATCTGGCTGGACTTCGCTCTTGATTGTGAATACGTGGACCCGAAGGCCTTTAAGGCTTTGCAGGAAAAATATGACGAAATCGGCAGGATGTTAAACTCAATGGCTCAACACCCTGAAAAATTCACGCCTAAAAAATAAACTGCTACCGCAGCTGCAACTGCCATTAAAGATCAAAATCAAGAACTGCCACTGCAACTGCCACTATTTAGTTTGAAGATATCCAAAACAATTAACTGCTACTGCCACTATTCAATACGAAGATATCTAAAATAATAAACTGCCGCTGCTACTGAAAAATTCACTCTAAAACAATAAACAAAAACTGCTACTGCAACTGCCACTGCCACTTCCCCGACATGAAGATAACCGAACACATCCACAACGCAAAGGGTAAAACCCTATTCTCTTTCGAGCTGATACCGCCATTAAAGGGCCAAAGCATACAGGGCCTTTACGATGCCATCGATCCATTGATGGAATTTAAGCCGCCGTTTATTGATGTGACATCCCTGCGGGAGGATTTTATTTACAAACAGCATGAAAATGGCTTGCTGGAAAAATTAAGCTACCGTAAACGGCCCGGTACTATTGCTATTTGCGCGGCCATTATGAACAAGTATAAGGTAGATACCGTTCCGCACCTGCTTTGCGGCGGGTTTACAAAAGATGAAACCGAAAATGGCCTGATCGACCTTCAATTCCTTGGGATTGAAAATGTGCTGGTTTTGAGGGGCGACGCGCGGCTGGCCGATTCCTCATTTATCCCAACACCCGGCGGCCATTGCTATGCAACGGATCTGCTGCAGCAGGTGGTAAATATGAATAAGGGCGTTTACCTGCACGATAACACCGGAGTCAATTTAAAAACCAATTTCTGCATCGGTGTAGCTGGTTATCCCGAAAAGCATTTTGAGGCGCCTAACCTAAAGAGCGATTTTAAATACCTCAAACAAAAGGTTGATATGGGCGCAAGCTTTATCGTTACGCAGATGTTTTTTGACAACCAAAAATATTTCGAATTTGTAAACAACTGCCGCGCCAACGGCATAAATGTACCCATCATTCCGGGGCTGAAGCCTGTTACTACTTCAAAACAACTGGTAAACCTTGCAAAAACATTCCATATTGATATGCCCGACGACCTGTGCGACCTGATAAACGGCTGCAAATCCGAAAAAGATGTGAAAGATGCCGGTATTGAATGGATGATTAACCAGTGCAAAGAGCTCATCAAATTTGGTGTGCCCGTTTTGCACTTCTACACCATGAGCAACGCCGGGCCTACGAAAAGGATTGCGGAGGCGATTTTTTAAGGGGGGTGGCAGCCAGGCTCCCAGCGAGGGCCGCGTAGTGGTGAGAAGGATTGTTTTATGACAAATTGATAGATTTTTACTGAATAACACCATTCCTCCCTGTCTGGATAATATCAAAATTCTATTTCAAAATTATCCGATAATATTAAAATAGTGATTAAAAAATATCTGATATTTGTGCATTGTCTTTTAACAGGGATCTATGAAAAGAGTTGGCGCCTTACAGACTTTACAAGCCCATTTAACAAAACCCCAGCACAGCATACTTATTGGACCAAGGCAGGTTGGAAAAACTACCTTGGTGAAGCAACTGGCCGAAATACTTGAACAGCAGGGGGAGATCTGGTATTATTTAACCTTTGAGGACCCAGCGATCTTAGATGCTATAAACCTGCATCCTGAAAACATTTTCAACTATACCATGCTGCCTTCTGCAGTGCCCGTGGGGAAGAAGCTTTACCTGATCATAGACGAGGTGCAATACGCTGCTAACCCAAGCAACTTTCTAAAACTGTTATATGACAAATACGCGGCGCAGGTAAAAGTAATTGCCACCGGCAGCAGCGCTTTTTACATCGATAAAAACTTTAAAGACAGTCTTGCAGGAAGGAAAAGGGTCTTTGAACTTTTTCCGCTCTCCTTTCACGAATTTCTCCAATTTAAGCAGGAAGATAAGCTATCGGAGGAGTGGCTGGAAATGCAGCACCGCGAAAAATACCAGGGTCCCAACCGCGTTAAAATCAATTCGTTTTTTGAGGAATATTTGATCTATGGCGGCTACCCCGAGGTTGTATTGGCCGGAACGGATAAGGAAAAACAAGAAGTATTAAAAGAGCTTGTTAATAGTTATATGAAGAAGGATGCGCTGGAGGCCGGCGTGCGGGAGGAACAAAAATTTTTTCAGCTCGCCAGGTTACTTGCAAACCAGGCGGGCAATATGGTCAACAGCAATGAGTTGGGTAATACGCTGAAAATGGCCGGGGCTACGGTAGACAATTATATTTATATTATGCAGAAAAGCTTTATCGTTAACCTGTTGACCCCCTTTTATGGAAATCTCCGTAAAGAGTTAACAAAAATGCCTAAAGTATATTTTAACGACAATGGCCTGCGCAATGTACTGACCAATAATTTTAGCAGGTTTAGTGACCGGCAGGATAAGGGCGAATTGCTTGAAAATTATGTTTATAACCGGCTTGGCAAGCTGCACGGGGCCGATAGTCTTCACTACTGGCGCACCGCTGACGGTAACGAAGTGGATTTTATTGTTGAACAGGGCATAAGGCTGGGTTTGGCGTATGAGGTTAAGTACAATGATGTCGCGTTTAAACCTAACAAATACCATAAATTTACCGAAGCCTATCCTGATTTTAAATTGTTTTGTATCAGCGCGGTCGTCTCCAAAGAAAATACGATTGAAGTAGTCCGTCTATAGCTGCTGATATTTCGAAAGTTTTGCAGTTGTGCCCCTCCGCCAGTTCAGGTGCCACACTTGCACCCATAAAGCTGTGAGATCACGCTTACGCTACGGATTAAGCCCTGGGTCAACCTGAAAAATCGCTGTGGGAAAATATCCTCTATAGTGGTTGAACATAAAGGCGCAAAGGAATTGCAAAATATTGAAAATCTCACCACCCACCACTCACTCACTACTCACCGACCTACCTCCTTTATCAACTGCTGCTGATACTGCCACTCACCACTTACACCGCTCACTCCGCCGGGTCAACTGTCGCACTTGAACCCATAAAGTTGTGAGCGTCACGCTCACGTTACAGATTAAGCCCTGTCTCAAACAAATCTGGACCCGCTTGCAACAATTTCAGACGATGATTTGTAAATAAATCATAAATTTGTACTATGTTTTCAGAAGCCAGAAAATTACATTTGATTGAGGAGGTGCTCAAAATTAATAATGAGCGCACTTTAACTGCTTTGGAAAATTTTATTAAAAAAGCGCCAAAGACAGAAAAAGCTATCGTTAATCCACTTATGGGATTTGCCGGTATCTGGTCAGATGAAGAAGCAGAAGATATATCCCGTACCATAGCGGATGCTTGCGAGCAAATTAATCCCGATGATTGGAAATAAAAATGCTTTTAGACACCAACGTTGTAATCGAATTTTCAGGGGAAACAGCAGTATGAAATCCAGACTTCAGAACGAATCATTTTTAACCATACCCCATGTCGTATTAGGCGAACTGTATTTAGCTGCCTATCGGTCCCAGAATGCCGGCAAGCATACCGAACAAACGGTTCCTTGTAAATTGTGACGTTTTAACCGCCGATGCAGAGACCGCCGAACGCTATGCCCGCATTAAAGCGGCGTTATTGCAAAAAGGAAAGCCTATTCCGGAGATCGATATTTGGATAGCGGCGACAGCTCTTCAATATGGTATGATATTAGTAACCCGCGATAATCATTTTAATGAAATAGATAAACTTCAATTGGAGTATTGGTAAGAAATTACGGGGATGCTCAAAATTTATAACCCTTGACCCTAAAAAATCGTCATGGGAAAATATGCTGCAGGAGTTAAACCAAAGGCGCACCATTCACACAATTCACACTCATACTTACCCACTTTACCAACTGCCACTGCCACTGCCCTCCACCACTCATCAACAAAATTGCAGAAACAATATATTAATTATAACTTACCCGCTTAAACCTAAAATAACCACCGGTACTTAAAATGAGAACATTATTTATCGCTTTGCTGATAACATTACCTGCTATTATTTTTGCCCAAACCAACTATCACGAAGGATTCGTTATAAAAAACAACGGAGATACATTGAAAGGCTATATTGATTACCGTGAATGGGCATATACTCCAACGTCAATTGATTTTAAAGCCGGAAATGGAACTGATATTATCAAGTTTGATCCGGCGGCTATTAAAAGCTTTCAAATCAATGGGTTCGAAAATTATGTTAGCTATATCGGCCTGGCAAGCGCGAACAAAAATATTTTCCCCGATCTCCCTACCCGTTTGGACACGACCACTAAGCAAATGGCCATTTTTTTAAAGCAATTGATAGCCGGAAACAACGTTACCCTTTACTATAACAACGAACAAATTAAAAAACGATTTTTTATAGCCGAAACAAACCAGCCCCCCGTTGAGCTAAAATATTATGAGTATTACGCCACTGCCGGGCGGGGCGATGAAATATTTGATAATTTATTCAGGGGGCAATTAATATTGTTGAACAACAAATATAAAAATGGCAGTCAAAAGCTGCTGAACGCAATAGCCGACGCCCGGTATGCCCAACCCGACCTCGAGCAGATCACCATCCAGTTAAACGACCAAAATGCAATAAGCACCTCTGCGGACAAAAATGTAACTAACCATCCAAAACCTGTCAGATTTTTTGCGGGCCTGGGCGTCGATGATGTCACAACCACTTATACCTACGCCCAATCCGTGGTCAGCACTACTAATAGCGGTGGAACAACTTCGACCTATAATGACGTCTCTTATCATTCCACTACAATTGCTCCCAAGATCAATTTCGGGGTCGACGTGTTTATCAATCCCAATGTTCAGCAATTTATTTTCCGGAGCGAGTTATCCTTTTCATATTCCAACGGACTCTTTAACCGGACCGTCCAAACAGTTTTGGGTACCAGCAATACCTATAACTATAAATTTACCCAATATACAGCCGCACTCACGCCGCAGCTCTTATATAATTTTTATAACACCGATAAATTGAAATTTTATATCGACGGCGGCGTCACGCTAAATTTTTCCGGTTATCAATACAACAATGATGTCGAGGTTAACCAAAACGCCCTTACCCTTCAATCCTTCTGGGCATACTTTCCGCTCCAGGCCGGCGTTGTTTTTAATAAAAGAACAGAGGTTTATTTTTCATACAGCACAGCGGCGAGCTATTCGGGTTTTGATGACTTCAAAGTGGCCAACCAGTATGCGTCCCTTGGCCTGAAGCTGTTATTTTAGTGGCAGTAAAGCAATGAGCTGTCGTTGCGGAATAGTCTATTAATCAATTCTTAGGATTCCCGCAGATTGAATCTATGGATAAGTTGTGCATGTAATGAAACACCAAAGCCCGGCTAAACACCAGGCTTTGACATGCGATTCACTTTCGACTTTTGACTTAAGACTTTCGACTCACCACACATGTATCCTATCCTCCGGCTTCTTATACATTTTATCCCCCGGTTGCACGTTAAAAGCTGCATACCAGGCGTCGATATTGGTTACCGGTGCGCCGGCACGGTATTGCTCCGGCGAATGCGGGTCGGTTAAAATGCGCTGGGCTGCTGCCTCAGGCCGTTGCGAACTGCGCCAAACCTGCGCCCAGGACAAAAAGAAACGCTGATCAGGCGTAAACCCGTCGATCTTTTTATTCGATTGCCCTTCCTTAGTCTTTTTAAACGCTGCATACGAAACGTTCAGGCCGCCCAGATCCGCAAGGTTTTCGCCCAGGGTCAGCTTGCCGTTCACGTGCAGCGTGTCTAATATCGTAAAGGCATTGTATTGCGCAACCACTTTGTCAGTACGTTCTTTAAACTGATCGGCATCGGCTTTGGTCCACCAGTCGCGCAAGGTGCCGTCGCCGTCATATTGGCGGCCTTCGTCATCAAAGCCATGGGTCATTTCATGACCTATCACGGCGCCAATTCCGCCATAATTAACCGCGTCGTCAGCCCCAAAATCAAAGAAAGGGAACTGCAATATCCCCGCCGGGAAAACGATCTCGTTATTGGTCGGGTTATAATAAGCATTTACGGTCGGCGGCGTCATGCCCCAGCGTTTTTTGTCAACAGGCTTATTGATCTGGCTAACGCCGTAATTATACCGCCATTCCGACAGCCGTTTCAGGTTGCCGAAGTAATCGTTACGGTCAATAACAAGGCCCTCGTAAGTTTGCCATTTATCGGGATACCCGATCTTAACGGTAAAGGCAGCCAGCTTTTTCAAGGCCCTGGCCTTGGTTTCGTCGCTCATCCAGGTAACATTTTGGATGCGTTCGCCTAATGTCGCCTTCAAATTGTTTACCAGGTCAACCATGTATTGCTTGGCTGCCGGCGAAAAATATTTGGCCACATACAGCTGGCCCAGCAATTCGCCTTCGCCGCCATCAACTATGCGGGCTATCCGCTCATTACGCGGGGTTTGAATTTTTTGGCCGCTTAGCGCGCTGCTGTAGTCGAAACTTGCTTTCACAAAGGCGGAGCTAAGGGCGCCTGCCGATCCTTTCAGAATGCTCCATTTCAAATACACCTTCCAGTCATCGATCGGGGTTGCGGCCAGCAGGGAGTCCTCGCTCTTAAAAAACCCGGGCTCGTCAACCAGTACGCTGTCCTGCCCCGGAACTTTCATTTCGGGCATCAGGGCAACCCAGTTTAAGTGTGGGGTAGTACTGCTGAAATCCGCAACGGTAAATTTATTATAGGTAACCTTTGGGTCGCGCAGCTGCACCCGGCTTAGCTGTGCTTTTGCCAGGGCCGTTTCTATCGTAAAAATAGTAGCGGCGTTTTTAGCGGCTTCATCGTTTGTTGCCCCGGTGAGGGTAAACAGGCTAACAATGTAATTTTTATAAGCCGCCTGTATTTTCTGGTTGCGGGGGTTTGCTTTCAGGTAATTATCACGGTCGGGCAGGGTAGTGCCGCCCTGGCCGAAGTTGGCGATGTTTTTGGTGGTATGTTTGGCGTCAGCCCCAACTCCAAATCCAAAAAGCGGGCTACCCTCGCCATGGGTACGTTCAAAAACCACTTCGTGTATCACCCCGTTCAGGTCGCTTATTTTATCGATCCTGTCCAGCTCGGGCTTTATGGGGGTAAAGCCTTTCTTTTCAATGGCAAGGGTGTCCATACCGCTGGCGTACAAATCGCCCACGCGTTGCTCCAGGCTTCCTTTAGGATGGGTGGTCTCGCCAACTTCGCCAAGCAGGCTCAGCAGCTTGTTGGTATTGTCCTGGGCCAGGATGCCAAAACTTCCCCAGCGGGTTTCCTTGGCCGGTATAGGGTTGTTTTTTATCCAGGTTCCGTTGGCATACTCAAAAAAATCGTCACCCGGCTTTACCGAAAGGTCCATGTTAGCGGAGTCGATAAATTTAGCAGGGGGGCCGTCGCCGCGCTTTTTCTGAATAACCGTAAAGGCGCAAACCGAAAGGCATACAAAACCGATCAGTATAAAATTTGTGAATTTAAATTTCATATGGTGTATTGATGAATTAATAATGTCAGTCACAACCGGGTCAAAGCATCGCCGGGATTTTAAAGGTAATAAATATCGCTGCGCCCGGGAAAGAAATAAAGAAAAGATTTTACCGGTTAAACCACTTTAACAGGAATGACGAAGTGCTTTATGGACGATCGAACTAAAAATACGTTGAATTGGAAGCGTTTTTAACATAGCCAGCGCCTGTTTGCTATTATAGATTTCAATTGTAAAATTGTTGTGATGAAGAGTAGTCGGGAAGTCGGGAAGTCGGAAAGTCCGGAAGTCCGGAAGTTCGGAAGTCGGAGAGTCGGGACAGTCCATTGGGGGGATAAGCATAAAAATTCTCCTGGGAATCATAACCATCAACTATTAAGGGAGTAGCCGACAAAAAAAACCTGAACTAATCGTATTTTTGCGGCCATGAATGTTGCTAAAACGTACGAGCCGAAACAAGCGGAGGAAAAGTGGTACGACTACTGGGTAAAAAATGGATTTTTCAGATCGGTTCCGGATGAACGCGAACCCTACACCATTGTAATTCCCCCTCCAAACGTCACCGGCGTGCTGCACATGGGCCATATGCTGAACAATACCATCCAGGATGTGCTGATCCGTCGTGCCCGTATGAAAGGCAAAAATGCGTGCTGGGTTCCGGGAACCGATCATGCCAGCATAGCCACCGAGGCCAAGGTTGTCGCCATGCTAAAAGAGCGCGGCATCAACAAAAAAGACATCGGCCGCGAAAAATTCATGGAATATGCCTGGGAATGGAAGGAAAAATATGGCGGCATTATCCTGGAGCAATTAAAAAAGCTCGGCGCTTCCTGCGACTGGGACCGTACCCGCTTTACCATGGAGGACGAATTGTCCGAAGCGGTGATCGATACCTTCATCCACCTGTACAAAAAAGGCTGGATATACCGGGGCATCCGCATGGTGAACTGGGATCCGCAGGGCCGCACCGCTGTGTCAGATGAGGAGGTGATACGTAGAGAAGTTAACCAGAAACTTTATTATATCCGCTATAACGTGGTTGGTGACAATGAGCCCGGAGGTTATCTGGTGATAGCGACCACCCGGCCCGAAACCATCATGGCCGACACCGCTATTTGTATCAACCCGCATGATGAACGGTATTTCCACCTGCATGGCAAAAGGGCTGTAATACCTTTGATTGACCGCGAAATACCGATCATTTTGGATGACTACGTAGATAAGGATTTCGGTACCGGCTGTTTAAAAGTTACCCCGGCCCATGATCTGAACGACTATGAGCTTGGCCAGAAACACAACCTGCCGGTTATCGATATTTTAAATGACGACGGCACCATGAATGACAAAGCCAAAATACTGGTTGGCGAAGATCGTTTTGCCGCACGAAAAAAAATAGCCGCCCTGCTCGAAGCAGACGGTTACCTGGATAAAGTGGAGGAATACAAATCGCAAATAGGTTTTTCTGAAAGAACCGATGCAGTTATTGAACCCAAACTTTCCATGCAATGGTTTTGCAAAATGGACGAGATGGCAAAACCGGCGCTTGATTACGTTTTGAAAGGTGATATTAAATTGATACCGGATAAGTTTTTGAACACTTACCGGTATTGGATGGAAGACGTAAAGGACTGGTGCATCAGTCGGCAATTGTGGTGGGGCCAGCAGATCCCTGCCTGGTATTTACCAAACGGGCAGTTTGTAATTGCCAAAAACCGGGAGGAAGCCTTTGAACAAGCCAAAGCACTCACCACTCAACACTCACCACTCACTACTCACGACCTCACCCAGGACGAGGATGTGCTCGACACCTGGTTCTCGTCGTGGCTGTGGCCCATATCGGTATTCGACGGGTTTAAGGATCCAAATAACGCCGACATCAATTATTACTATCCTACAAACGACCTCGTAACAGCCCCCGAGATCTTATTTTTCTGGGTGGCCAGGATGATCATGGCAGGGCACGAGTTCAGGGGCGGGGCGCCGTTTAAAAACGTTTACCTAACCGGGATCGTGCGCGACAAGCAGGGCCGTAAAATGTCGAAACAGTTGGGTAATTCACCAGATCCAATAGACCTTATCGGTAAATACAGTGCGGACGGCGTTAGGGTAGGCATGCTCCTGTGCTCACCTGCGGGGAACGACCTGATGTTCGACGAAAGTTATTGTGAGCAGGGACGAAATTTCGGGAATAAAATATGGAATGCCTTCAGGCTGGTAAAAGGCTGGGAAGTTGACCACAACCTCGAAAACCCTAACGAACAGGCCATCGAATGGTTCGCGAGCCGATTTAACCAGGCCTTGGGCGATATCGAAGGTAACTTTGACCAATACCGGATATCCGAGGCCTTAATGGCAACCTACAAGCTCGTTTGGGACGACTTCTGCGCCTGGTATCTTGAGATGATCAAGCCGGGTTTTGTAGATGGACAGGCGTTGCCAATTGATAGTGAAACGTACCATCGTACCATTGGATTTTTTGAGAATATATTGAAATTGCTGCATCCTTTCATGCCTTTTATAACCGAAGAGCTATGGCATGATGAGATGTTTGGAAACCGTTCGGAGTACGATTGCTGCATCGTTGCCCAATTACCAATCTATGGGAAAATTAATACCCAATTGCTTGCCGGGGTCGAATTGGTAAAGCAGCTGGTGGGTCAATTGCGCAATATTCGCCAAAAAAATAACATTAAGGATAAAGAAAAAATTGATGTTTCTGTAAAGGAAAATCCATCTGTTCCGTACGAAAATTACCGGGCAATAATTTCAAAGCTGGCCAATGTTGAGGCCTTTAATTTTGTCAAAGATAAAGTGATTGGGGCAGTGAGTTTTATGGTGTCGACGGACGAGTTTTTTATTCCGTTAAGCCAAAATGCCGATCCCGTGGCGGAGTGTGCACGGCTCCAAAAGGATAGGGAATATTTAATGGGCTTTTTGAGATCGATTAACTCTAAGTTATCGAACGAAAGGTTTATGAACAACGCCAAACCCGAGGTTATTGAGGGAGAGTTAAAGAAAAAGGCAGATGCAGAGACGAAATTGAGGATCATTGAGGAGGGACTTGGCGCTTTGGCGTGCTAATTGCAGTTGATGTTGTGATAAATTATTGTAGATGACGCAGGGCGCCCAATGTTGGGCCTGTTGTTGTAATTGCTGACATTTTATCGCAAAAGTATTAAGCAAACAATTAAAGGCCGGCTTTTAATGAAAAACAAAGTAAGTTTTTTTAACTTTTCCATATACAAGATTCTTTCCAAGGACCAACAGCCTATCGACCAGGCACGTATTCGCTTGCTCTATTATGGCTTCTTTATCGTTGCAGTAGCCAATTTGGGCTTATTGATCAGCGTTTATTTCCAGCGGCAAACCTTGCTCACTATAACAGCAGCGCTACTGTTTGTTTCTGTTCTGTTCCTGTTTAAATACCTCACCTTTAAGCCACATTGGCGGCAAATATCCCATGCGTTATTGATCATCGGCACGCTTATCAACATCAATAACCTGTTTGTCGCACTGCAAAAGGTGGATGTGATCACAGTTCAGGTAATGCTCCTTATTATCTTATTCAGCTATTACATGCTGGGGCAAACCTGGGGCCTCATCTATTCGTTAGTCAACATTATCCCGGTAATGATATTTTTGTTAATTTCATATAACACCGGGTACTTTATTTCGCTTCGCCCTGAATACATCGACCAGGGCACTATTCTTATCAGCTTGTTTGCCAACTTCATCCTGATCGTTTATATCCATAGCCACTTCTACGGCGCCTTTTTAAGTAATATCAGGGAGCTTAATGAGAATATTGAAAAACAACATGAGCTGAACCGGGAATTGGAGGTCACGATTGTAAAAGCCGAAAAATCCTCCCGCGTAAAATCCGAGTTTTTGGCCACCATGTCGCATGAGATTCGCACGCCGCTCAACGCGATAGTCGGCATGAGCAATTTAATGCTGATGTCGGATCCCCGCCGCGATCAGAAAGAAAACCTCGATGTGCTGAAATTGTCGGCAAACAACCTGATGTCGATTGTAAATGATGTACTTGATTTTAACAAGATCGAGTCTGGCAAAGTGACTTTCGAAAAAATAAAGTTCAACCTGGTAGAGCTGATCGAGAATGTATGCGGTACCGAACGAGGGAAAGCCGAAAGTAAAGGACTGAAATTCAGCTTGAAATATGATCCCCGCCTGGAGGATAGAATGTTGGTAGGCGACCCGGTAAGATTAGCACAGATATTGTTTAACCTCGTTAGCAATGCCATCAAGTTTACAAAAAACGGCACGATTTGGGTGCGGGCCTCTTTTACAGAGATTGCAGACGACTGCGTTACTGTTTCCTTCGTGGTAAAAGATACAGGGATTGGCATCGATCAAAGCGACCTTGAAAGTATTTTTGAACCATTTACCCAGGAGTCGATCACCACCACCCGTCAATATGGCGGCATGGGCATGGGCCTGGCTATCGTAAAAAGATTACTCGAGTTGCAGAGCGTTCATATGAATGTTGCCAGTTCGGTGGGCAAAGGCTCCGAGTTTTCGTTCAGTATGGATTTCCCGGTTGCCGCCCCGGTTATTGAAGTGCTCAATGGCAATGGTCAGCAGGCTGAATCAATGGGGCATTTGAAAATGCTCATCGCCGAGGACAATCCGGTAAATGTCCTGCTGATGAAAAAGCTGCTTTCCCGCTGGCATATCAAGCCGGTGATTGCTGACAATGGCGAACACGTGATCCAGATAGCAAAAGACGGCGATTTCGACATTATTTTGATGGACCTGCAAATGCCTGTGATGAATGGCTTTGACGCTGCCATGGAAATCCGCAAGTTTGAAGATGCGAAAAAGGCTTCAACGCCCATCATCGCCTTAACAGCCACTTCATTAAACGATATTAAAGACCAGGTATTAAGCGCCGGGATGAACGACTACGTATCAAAACCATTTAAACCCGAAGACCTGCTCGAAAAAATTCAAAGCCTTGTGGCCACTGTTAGCTAATCTATAGCGGCGAATAATCCGGCAAGTCATGTATAAAATTGTAGGTCCTTGTTTCAAAATCAATCGTGCAGTAATAGTGCTGTAATCCATTGGTAACAACAAGTGTTTTTACCCGGTGCACCATATTATAGCGTGCCACCTGGTCGAATGTTTTTTGATCGATTGGAACTGATGGTGCTTTGCACTCCACTAATAGGATCTTATCTCCCCTCGTATTGAAGACAACAATATCCGACCGCTTTGCCTTACCGTGCAGCACATGCCCGCCTTCAAGTTTTATCAGCCCCTTCGGATAGCTTTTTTGATGGATAAGATATTGTACAAAATGCTGCCGCACCCATTCTTCAGGCGTCAGGATGATGTCGCGCTTCCTGATTACGTCGAACAAAATTAACTGCCCGTTCCGGTCGGTAATTTTAAAAGGGTGGGGGGGCAGATTTAACGGAACCAGCAGATCCATACCGGCGAAATTAATGATTATTGGTTTATAAGCGCTCATTTATCTACCTGCCGAACCTTGAATTCACCCTAAGATAAAACAATAGACAGGCTCCGTGTTCTCTGCGCCTTCTCTGTGCTCTCCGCGGTTAAACTGCACAATATGTAAGAGCAAAGTATCATTAAAATCCTTAATTTGCGCCTGAAATGACCGCTGCTGATTTACTGAAAGACTTAAAAAACAGGAAGTATAAACCAATATACCTGCTGCATGGCGAAGAGCCTTATTACATCGACCTGGTAAGCAATTTTGTTGAACATAAGCTCCTGCCCGATGCCGAAAAGGGCTTTAATCAAACGGTGTTCTACGGCAAGGATACCGATATCATGTCGGTATTGAATGCGTCAAAAAGGTACCCGATGATGGCTGATTACCAGGTTGTGCTCGTAAAGGAAGCCCAGGATATGAAATGGGGTAGCGAGGACCCCGACAAAAAAGGCATCAACCCGGTTTTGAGCTACCTCGACAACCCATTGAAAAGCACCATCCTGGTTTTTTGTTATAAATATGGCAAGTTCGACAAGCGCAAGAAAACCTACAAAGCCATCGAAAAAAACGGAATTATATTTGAATCATCACCCCTATATGACAGTAAGATACCCGCCTGGATAGAAGATTTTTTGGCCGAAAAAAACTACAAGATCAGCCAGCAGGCTACATTTATGTTGTCGGAATATTTAGGCAATGACCTGTCGAAAATAGCCAATGAGCTCGAAAAGCTGATGCTTAACATACCGGCCGGCCAGGAGATCACCCTAAAGCAAATACAGGACAATATTGGCATCAGCAAAGAGTATAATGTTTTTGAGCTGCAAACCGCGTTAAGCAAAAAAGACACCCTCAAAGCAAACCAGATCATCAACTACTTTGAAGCCAATCCCAAAGCAAATCCAATAGTACTTGTACTTGGCAACCTAAACAACTTCTTTACTAAAGTATTGCTTTATCACTACGCGAAAGACAAATCGCCGCAAAACCTGGCCCGGGAACTTGGCGTAAGTCCATATTTCATAAAAGATTATGAGCAGGCTGCGCGGAGTTACAACCAATGGAAGACTATGCGGATCATTAGCTACCTGCGCGAATACGATGTAAAGAGTAAAGGAGTGGAATCGAACACCGATCATGGCGGGCTGATGAAAGAATTGATGTTTAAGATATTGCATTAAGCAATTTGTTAAACTTGCGGAATTTATCTTTATCACTACCCTCTCATATCTTACATCTGCACATCCGCACATCGCTTTCTCACATCTCACATCTCACATCTCAAATCAGCCCCGATAAATTTTTGACAAGATTTATTTTCAACATACTATCTTTATAGTGATAAAAACACCGGCGCACTATGGCTTTCAGTTTCAATTCCGATAATGGCTTGCAAAAGACCGAATATGCGCACCAGGAGCTGATGAACTTTTTCAACGCCATGGACGAGGTTTTTTTCTCTGTGGATCAGGAAAGCCGCAAAGTTATACAGATATCAAAAGGCTGCGAAAAATTGTATGGGCATAAACCAGAAGAATTTTTGGCAAACAACCGGTTGTGGTTTGAACTGATACACCCGGACGACAAAGAGATTGTGGGTGGCGAGGATGAATTGCTGCTTCGTGGCGAAACTGTATGCAAAGAATACAGGATAGTGCGGAAAGACAACACCATTCGATGGGTGGAAAATAAAGTGGTGCCGGGATTTGATGACAATGGTAAGCTGGTAAGAATAGACGGGATAACGAGGGACATTACCGAACGCAAACAAGCCGAAGAATTGCACCGGGAGCGCGATGCCTGGAGTCGCCGGATTGTAGAAACAGCCCAGGAAGGCATTTGGACCATCGACGAAAACGATAAAACTAATTTTGTAAACCAGAAGCTGGGCGATATTTTGGGCTACGACCCAAAAGAGATGATCGGTAAAGAACCAGCTGTCTTTATTGATGGGAGCGAAAGGGATGCTGCTAACGAAAGGATACAGAATCGGAAACGGGGGTTAAAACAAAACGTCGACGCGGTTTTCTTGTCAAAAGCCGGCGAACAGGTATGGCTGAAGCTTTCAGCTAACCCGATTTTTGACGAAGCCGGAACCTACAAAGGCGCGCTGGGCATGATGACCGATATAACTCAGCGGAAAAAAGATGAAGAAGCGCTCAGAAAATCAGAAGCCAATCTGCGGGCCATTTTTGATAATACCGATTCATCTTACATACTGATTGGGTCCGACCTCAAGATAATTTCCTTTAATGCGCTGGCGCAGAAATTTTCACAGGAAAATAATGCCAAAGATCTTGAACTAGATAAAGATATAAGCTACTATTTCAGCCCGGAACGATGGCCGTTTATTCAGGAAACACTCGATAAAGTGGCGCGGACCGGCGAGACCGAAAGTTATGAACTCAGCTATCCCAAACCCGACGGGACGCTGCAGTGGAACAACGTTCGGTGGCTGAATGTTAGGAATAGCGACCACGGACATTTGGGCTTTATTTTGGCCAATAAGGACATTACCGAAATGAAAACCGCTATGCTCGAGCGTGAAAGGGTAACAACAGATTTGATACAGCATATCAAGGACCTGGAACAGTTTACCTATATTATTTCGCACAACCTAAGGGCGCCGGTGGCCAATATCATAGGCCTGTCGGAAATGCTGAAAGAGGACATGCTTGACGCGGACGATAAAAAGGAAGTTGTTGAAAGGGTATCGCATTCTATAAAAAATATCGACGGTGTTATCCAGGACCTGAATCATATTCTGCAGGCACGGGAATTGGTTAATGAAAAGAAAGATGAAATTTATTTTATCGACCTGGTAACTACCATCAAAAGCAGCATTTTCAATACCATATCAAGCGAAAAAGCACAGTTCGAATGCACCTTTGACGTCCCCTCCATATTTACTGTCAAAAGTTACCTATACAGCATTTTTTATAACCTTGTATCAAACAGTATAAAATACCGTCAGCTCGGGGCCACGCCGGTAATTTCCATTGAAAGCCGTAAAATAAAAGACAAGGTAGAGCTTCGTTTTAAAGACAACGGCAAAGGCATCGACCTGGATAAAAACGCCGCGCAACTGTTCGGACTTTATAAACGGTTTGACACCACCATGGAAGGCAAAGGCATGGGGCTTTTTATGGTAAAGACCCAGGTAGAGGCGCTTGGCGGCTCTATCCGGATAAAAAGTAGACTAAACCACGGAACCGAATTTATTATACAATTTTCTGCGTAAAAATTCAACCAGATATCTTGCAAGTCAATTAATTAGCTTATATTGCAGTGATAAATTGTTGATGATTCATGAAGCGTGTTAAACCAGCCTTGCCACTGGCGTTGTTTTTTATTTTACTAATAGTTTCCTGCAGGAAAGCTGCAGTAATGCCAACCTATCCGTCTAACATGTCCTTTGTGTTTAATGGAAGCCCGGTTAATGCGAAAAACCCAGTGGCTGTTTATGACAGCAGTAAAACCGCCCTGCAATTGATGGGGCAAACTACCGGCAATGTGATTGAAGTAGTGGTGAATGGTAAAATGGGGCTTGGTACATTCGACATATTAACCGGCCAGGCATCCATAAATTATCGCGTTGGCTCCGACGTTTATACGGCTACTTCAGGTACGGTCACCGTTACTTCATTTACCAACATACAGGTTACCGGAAGCTTCGCATTTGCGGCCGCCGATACCGCAATGATAGCCGGCTCGGGCACTAACGGAACATTTACAACACCCTACACTGCGCAATAACGGCTAACAAACAAAATATGCGTGGTTATTAGCCCACCTACCTTATTTGTTAATTTTTCGCCTGCTAATCAGATACCTCAAACTTGTCGGCTGTCACCCTGATCCTGTCATCGTCGCCTTCAACCTCAAATAAAAGAGTTACTTTACCGCCCTTACCTATTATGGTAATCGTCACATTTTTATCCTCGCCGTTCCCATTGTCAATAACCGCTTTAATAACAGTTTTGCCTTCCTTATAGGCTACAGGCCAGTTACAGTCATCTGATTTAATGGTACCGGCCATTTTGTGTTCGTCGTTTGCATTGATCACATCTATGGTGATGTCCTTCGTTCCGACAACTACGGTAGCCTTCTCGTCATCCGATCGGGTAACGCCGCCATTCGCGTCCAAATGGTCGGTCTTCGAAGTAGTGATGGTAAATTTATGGCCGCATTGGCCAAAGCTAAATGTGGCGCCTGCCAGCAGCAGCGAGAGTGTTAGTGCAAGTGTTTTCATCGTATTACTTTATTTTATTTCGCATTTCAGGTAACATCCGCAGCATCCTATTTTCCGGCAATGAGTTGTTTAACCCCTTCGCACATTTTTCTGATCCGGTAATAGGAGGCTGTGGTGTTTTCTTTTTTATCCAGCTTGATTTCAAGCCTTCCGGGCGATTCTTTAATGTGAAACCTGGTACGATCGTTCAACGATGTAGTAGCATCGACATAATCATTTGGCGAGGAACCCATCTGGTCGGGACTTATGTTCCTATTGATATACCCCTCAACTCTGCCCGTTGCTTTTGGGTCATACCGCGCCGAAAAAGTATACACGTCTTCATCTTCAACCACCGAAACGGAAATCGAATGGTTGTAATCGGTAAACTTAGCCCAGAATAGGAACGTGCCTAAGGCAACAATGCTGAATGCAGCAAAAAGTACGCTTGTTTTCATTTTAAATCCTCTTTATAAAATTTGTTTTGTAAAGATATATGTTTAAGATGGTAATATGCAATACATAGTTCTATAAAAATTAAAATAAATTTTAGAATCGACCCTTCTTTCAATTTACAGGTTGATTTGTCACGGCACCGGGAGGGGCGGTGTTTGGTTTGTATATTCGGATAGTGG
>Ga0206864_1044_pt1 | contig 44110 bp, 38 predicted proteins | sample Alteio_BWOrgCont_42_FD_152632 | JGI IMG/M metagenome (GOLD analysis project Ga0206864, IMG submission 152632) | Enriched cells from forest soil in Barre Woods Harvard Forest LTER site, Petersham, Massachusetts, United States -... | ecosystem: Environmental > Terrestrial > Soil > Temperate forest >...
TCACCTAAATGGTACAGAAAGTTACAGATATATGGCCCGGCGGGCGGCCTGTTAAAATCGAATCCCGCGAAAATAATTGGATGGTTGGAACGCAGTGTATTTTTTGTATAAGCTATTAATTCCGATAAAGGTTTATCTGCATCCCAGCCAAATCCGTAGTATTTGTCCTGGGATGGATTTAACATGTCCTTTTGCAATGCAGCGTTCATATAACCATCCAAGGAATAATTAAATTCCCAGGCTATTATATCAAATCCCATCTGCTCATGTAGAAATTTGATCAACCTGATTTTTGCCTTTCCCGTTTCACCGTCGCCGTGCGTATCTTCTCCTAAAACGACAAGCCTTGAGTTGCCAATTTTCCGCTTTAAAGATACCAGATCAGAAAATCTTCATCGTTTGGGTCAATTGAGTTGATCTTAAAGGAATGTTTCTCGAGGGATTTGAGGTTTTTATTGCCGCCTGTTTTAGTGATAGGTACCTGTTGACCATAACTAAATGAGCAAAAAAAAAGGCAGGAAGAAACAAATAGTATCTTTTCATTTTGTTTTTACCATAATAACCTAACATCACAAATCTAATTCTAAATCGATTCAAAATAAATCTCCCATAAGGGGGGATTTTATTTTAACATTAATTATCGAATTTTATAAATCCGAGTAATCATGCCTTTGCAGATAAACGCAGTTGGTATAGGTCAAATATCTCAGCTAACATATTTAACAAGGCGTTGCATCATGGGATAGGAAAGTCATACTTTTATGATGCAAATGAAAGATTTTAAAAACAGCATTTTGGATTTAAATTATTCTAGGAATTACTCCCTGTTTTTGTTCATAGTTATCATATTTTCAGTAAATAATGCTGCTTTTTCACAGAACTATTATTTTAAACATTATAATATTGAAAACGGGCTTACCCAGTCACAGGTAACAAGGATTTACCAGGATAGCCAACGATATTTATGGTTAGGAACATCCGGAGGCGTTTCCCGTTTTAATGGCGCCGATTTTGTCAATTACACCAAAATAGATGGCTTAAATGATGATTTGGTTACATCTATTTGTCAAGATAAAGACGAAATACTATTGCGGACAGGAGAAGGGATTTCATCAATTAAAGATGGTAAAATCAAGAACATTTTTAAGTCTCATGACGAAAACTGGGCGAGAACAAAAGACCTTACAAAAGATAGTGAAGGAAATATATGGTTCATCAACGGGGAGCGCCTAAACAGTCTGTCAGCGGAAAAAGTACGGCCTGTATCAGTAACCGCATCAAAGAATGAATTTGTACTGACGCTTGCATTAAATAACCAGGGGAAACTTTTTACTGTTATTTATGGCAAAGGAATTTATAGTAGAGTTGGCAATAATTGGGTTAATGTCCTGCCTTTTACAGGAATTTATAAAAAGGAAGTTTTTACTAAAATACTTTTTGATAACGCCCAAGCAGGCAGGATGTATTTGCTAACGTCAAAAAAATTATATGTAGCGGATAATGAAAATATATCTGCCTATAAAAATAAAATGCTCGACACGCTGAAAGACATCTTATTTGTAGTCGCACAAGATAAGCAGGGAATTCTCTGGTTAGGAACTGAGAAGGGGGCTTGTTATTTACGAGATAAAGATCCTGTACGTTTTACCGGCAGCAATGGTTTTAGCAGTGCTAACGTATTCGATATATACATAGATCATCAGGACAATGTTTGGCTGGCTACCAATGGAGACGGCTTTTATAAATTTCAGGGATTTGATCTGCTAAGTATCAATAAAACTAACAATCCTTTTCCATTGGTTATGGGGGTTGGCCTTGATAATGCCAATAACATTTGGATAGGAACCGATGGTCACGGCCTTATAAAATATGATGGCAACAAATTGTCCAATATATATTTGCCCTCTGCTAATCCATTTTCAAAATATATTATAGCCATAAGTCATAATACGGGTCAGCCACTTTTGGTGGGTACCATAGGCGGTTTATGGACAATCGATCAGGGAAAATTCTACAACTTAAGCAAAAAATACGGCCTGCCAAACTTTGTAACTGGTGTTATCTATGATTCCGAGAATTCCATCTGGATGATTTGCAATAAAGGATGTTACCACATAAAAAAGGACGGCAGTATAAGCTTTGTAAGGGACGTTCAAAGCCAAATACAGACTATCGCCCAAATTGGCAGGGACTCGATGTTAATGGGCGTTAGTAATGGGATTGTCTTAGTTAAGAAGGGGGTGGTCGACACCGGCTTTAAATTCAAGGAGCTTTCTTCCAGTACAGTTATAAGCCTGATAAGGTTCGGGAACTTCATCATTGGCGGAACCTTGAATGAAGGTTTATTTTCAATTGATCTTTTGAAAAATACCGTAAGAAAATATACGACCAAGGATGGCCTGCGATCAAATGCGATCTGGAGCCTTACAATAGACAAAAACGGCACAATATGGGCAGGTACCGGAAAGGGGATCGAGAAATTTATCATTGAACCCAAGACTCAAAATATTCACCCGACCAATAACTTGTTTTCTAATCCAGTGGTGGAGTATAATCAGAACGCTATATTAAATTATAAAAACAAAATTTGGGCGGGTACTGCAAAGGGCCTTTATATATTTAATGTCGTTCCATCTTCAGAAATTAACAGTCAAAAACCTGTAATCAATATCGAATCCGTTAAAATTTCTGATGAAGATAACCGCGATGCCGGCAACGACAATCCGGCGGGCACAGCAATACCAAAAATCATAAAATTTAAGTATGGACATAAGCATATTTCGATAATTTTCCGGGGCATATTCTATGCCGACCCGGAAAATCTTCAATACCAGTACCAGCTGAAGGGCCTGGATAAGCAATTTTCCCCGCTTTCAAAATTTAACAGGGTTGATTTTACCGTCATCCCTCCGGGAAACTATGATTTCGAAGTAAGAGTACTTACCGCTAACGGCAGTTATTCAGCAATTAAAAGCATTCCTATTATCATTATACCGGCATTTTATCAGACATATTTTTTTTACATCATTCTTTTCCTACTATTCATATCCTTGGTTATTCTCATTCAGTGGTCAATAAATCATAGAAAAGCCAGGCAAAGACTAATCATGGAATCCATTAAGCACCAGGAACAAGTTAGGATTCGCCGCCAAACTGCTGAGGATTTCCACGATGACATCGGTAATAAGCTAACGCGCATAGTGGTTCTTACTGATATACTTGACCGTAAAAGCGTGAGCCAAAATGAAGAGCTTAAATCCTTGATCAGTCAAATAAGGGAAAATGCAGCGAATTTATATTCAGGCGCTAAAGATATTCTTTGGGCGCTCGATCCGCAAAGTGATGACTTGAGTGAAGTGATACTCCGAATAAAAAATTTCGCAATAGACCTATTTAGCAATACAGACATTGACCTTGTATTTGAGGATTTTGAACTTCATTATAATAAACCGCTGCCGCTCGAATTCAGCAGGAATTTGAACATGATCTTTAAAGAGCTTTTAAATAATATTTTAAAACATGCCAATGCCAGCCAGGTAATATTAACCGCAAAGTCTAATCAGGGTAAAGTTGAGATTACCTTGATTGAAAACGGCAAAGGATATATAGAAACCGGGCAGGAGCAGGGGAAGGGATTGGCTAATATTAAAGTTAGGACTAAAAGAATAAATGGACTTATTATTGTTCATAGCGGGCCTGGAAAAGGTACTAAAACAACATTGAAGTTTGATTTGGAGGTTTAATTTAAAGATATGGAAAAGATGAATTCAAACATTAGAGTAGTCATTATTGAAGATGACGTGGTTATTAGAAACGGATATCATTTTCTAATAAATGAAACGGAGGGATATTCCGTGGCAAATTCCTATTCTTCGTTCGAGGCGGCGGTGAAGACCATTCAAAACGATTCACCCAATGTGATATTGCTGGATATCGATCTTCCTGGAATTACGGGTGTCGAAGCTATTCCGAAACTCAAGAAATTACTTCCCAAAGTTAATATATTAATGCTAACCGTATTTGATTCCGAAAATTTGGTTTTTGAGGCGCTCTGTAAGGGCGCGTCAGGATACCTTACAAAAGACACTTCGTCAAATTCCATCATCTTATCGATAAAAGAAGTATACGAGGGAGGGGGCCCTATGAGTGCCAACATTGCACGAATGGTCATCAAATCATTTCAAAAAAACCAGGATTCCCCGCTTACCAAAAGGGAAGCACAGATTTTGGATTTGATCGCAATTGGTAAAAGCCGCAGTCACATTGCCAAAGAATTATTTGTAGAACCCGGGACTGTTAAAACACATATAAAACATATTTATTGCAAGTTGGAAGTTAACTCCAAGGAAGATGCCTTGAAGGCTGCTCGCGACAAAAAATTGATTTAAACGATAACAAGAATCTTGGCAATTTATTATCGGAAATAACAAAAAGTAAATCCATCTCACCTATTGTAAGAAATATCTCCCTAAAAGGGATATTTTTTACGATTACTTAAATATTACTTTTACTGAATTTCATTTATACCGTTAGGTATAATGAAGCTTCCTACAGTAAATTTAAATGTGAAATGGCTATATCATTAAGAGTACGTTTTTACCTGCGTACGACTGCGGTGTTAATTGCAGTTGTTGCAGTCTCCTGCGCGACTAGGAAACAGGGACAGACCGTTACAGTTAAAACAACTGCCACAAGTGCCGGTTCAACTGCAACAGCGAGCGTGACGCCTGCGAAGAAAGAAGGTATTAAGAAATTCAATGATCTTATACCACCAAAAACAAAAGTTAATAATGGCCTTTTCGATACTTATAAAGTCGACGGGAAGTACTATTACGAGATTCCCGACTCATTGCTCGGTCGTGAGATGCTGGTGATCACGCGTCTGGCAAAAACGCCTGCGGGAATAAAAGTTCCCTACAACCAGTATGGCGGGGAAGCTCAAAACCAACAGGTATGGAAGTGGGAACGGCACGATAAACAAATCCTTCTTCGGGTGCCCAGCTATTCAATCAGGTCTGACAGTACCAGCGATATGTACCGGTCAGTTAAAAACTCCAATCTGGATGTTGTACTGGCTTCATTTGATATTAAGGCTTACAATAAAGACACTACGGGCGTGGTAATTGACGTATCCGATTTTTACAATGGCGATATAGCCGCTATCGGTGTGTCTGACGAATTAAAAAAAGCTTATAAAATTTCAGCGCTTGATAACACCAGGTCATATATAGATACTATAAAAAGCTTTCCTATTAACATAGAAACTCTGGTATTAAAAACATACCGGGCCGCAGAATCCCCTACCGATAATACCAACGGCGCGATATCATTTGAGCTGAATACGTCCATGCTATTGCTTCCAAAAGTACCTGCGAAACCCCGTTTAAGCGATGACAGGGTAGGATATTTCGGGCAAAGCCAAACTGATTACGGAACGGATGCGCAAAAGGCTCTTGTAACGTCATATATCCACCGCTGGAAATTAGAGCCTAAGGATACGGCCGCTTACGAACGCGGCGAACTGGTAGAGCCTAAAAAGCAAATCGTTTTTTATATTGACCCGGCAACCCCCAAAAAATGGGTGCCCTATCTTATACAAGGGATAAACGACTGGCAAAAGGCCTTTGAAGCGGCTGGCTTTAAAAATGCGATAATTGGTAAAGAAGCGCCAACGCTAAAAGAAGATCCGGATTTTAGTACTGAAGATGCCCGCTATGCTGTGGTAAGGTACTTTGCATCCGACGTTGAAAATGCTTATGGGCCGCATGTTTCCGATCCCCGTTCAGGTGAAATCCTGGAAAGCCATTTAGGATGGTACCATGACGTGATGGCCCTGTTGCGGGACTGGTATTTTGTTCAAACCGCAGCGGCAAATCCGGACGCTCGCAAACCCAAATTTTCAGATGAGCAAATGGGCGAATTGATCCGCTTTGTGTCCTCACACGAAATTGGGCATACTTTGGGTCTGCCCCATAATTTTGGTTCGAGTTATGCTTACCCGGTTGATTCGCTAAGGTCAAAGACATTCACCGATACACATGGCACAGCGCCGTCAATTATGGATTATGCGCGCTTCAATTACATCGCCCAACCGGGTGACGGCGTAACCCATTTTTACCCGCAAATTGGCGAGTATGATAAATGGGCTATAAAGTGGGGCTATACCTGGTTCCCCGGCAATAAAACCCCAAAAGAGGAAAAAGCGATATTGGATGAATGGGTGAAAGAAAAAGCAGGCAACCCGCTTTATTATTTTGGAAGGCAGGGCACCCTCATCGACCCGCGCTTACAAAGTGAAGACCTGGGCGACAATGCCATGAAAGCCAGCAGTTACGGTATTGCCAATCTACAGCGTATTTTACCTAATATTGAACAATGGACCTATCAACCGGGTGAAGATTTTAGTGATTTACAGGACTTATATAATGAAGTAATAACGCAATTTGCACGGTATATGGGTCACGTTACTGCAAATGTTGGCGGAATGAATGAAAATTTTAAAACGTATGACCAAGATGGCGCCGTGTATGATTTCGTTAGTAAGGAAAGGCAGCGGGATGCTATTTTATTTTTTAACAAGCAACTGTTTGCCACGCCGTCTTGGTTAATTGACAAGCAGGAGTTAAGCAAATTTGATAATGGTATAATACTTAACCGGATAAAAAACATACAGGTTAATACATTAAGCAACGTAGTGTCTCCCCCAAGACTGGCCCGTATGTACGATAACGAATCTAAAAATGGTAGTCTTGCTTATACCGTAGCCGAATTGTTTACAGACCTCCGCAATGGTATTTTCACTGCCGACCCCTCCGACGCGTTTCAACGCAACCTTCAACGGGGATATATCGCGGATTTAAAAAACCTGCTGAATGAAGATTTTAAATCAATACCTGGTTTAACCACTGAGCAGTTAGCCAATTTCGGTTTAACGCCGATAAATATAGCTTTATCAGATATAAGGCCGATGGTGCGCGCCGAATTGAAGCTTATTGACGCCCATTTGCCAAAGGGAGGAGATGCAATGACCACAGCTCATTATGCAGATTTACATCTACGGATTAAAGAAGCTTTAAATCCAACACAGCCAATTGTTAACGTCGCTGGTCAGACAGCAGGTCGGGGGCTAACCGAACCCACTGCAAAGACTGAAGATATGGAGCCTGATTTTAATTAGCCGGTCCCCGCTCTGAATTTAACAATATTTTAAATCGTCGAATGATGTCTAATTATAAAATACTTCAAATTTTGTTTTTGATTCTAATAGTTAATAGTGCTGCTTCCGCGCAAGAAACAAATAAAAATCTTTTAGACACGATCATTGAAAAAGGCCGGAAATCACACAGCAATGCGGTTATAATTATAAGAAACAATAAAATTTTAGTAGAAGAATACTATAATCAAAAACCGAAGCCCGAGTATATTTCATCTGCCGGAAAGTCACTCGTCTCCCTCGCAATTGGTAAACTTATAGATGATGGTAAAATCAAATCTCTTGACCAACCGGTTTATGAATTTTATCCCGAATGGAAACAAGGCACAAAAAAAGACATTACGATAAGAATGTTACTAAACCATACTTCCGGCTTGCAGAATAATCCGAACGCCTCTATTGAACTTGAACCGCCTCCCCTTTATAAGGTTAAAAATATTGTACAATTAGCGCTTTGCGCCGAAATTTCCGACAAGCCCGGAACAGTTTTCAATTATAATAATAAAGCCGTTGCTTTATTAGGTGGCATTATTGAAAAAGCATCCGGTCAATCATTGGATAAATATTTTGAAGAAAACTTTTACGGCCCAATGGATATAAAACAATACGATTGGATACGAGACGAAAGTGGGAATCCAACCGCTTATGGGGCTTTTATATTAAAACCAATGGATTTCGCAAAATTTGGTTTATTAATATTAAATGGCGGCGTTTATAATAGCCAAAAAATAATTTCAGCCCCGTGGATTGATCAGGCATTTCAACCGGGGCAACCATTTGATTTGCGCTTCGGCCTTCTTTGGTGGAGACTACTTAAAATTGACAAACGGGTAATCAATGAAAAAAGCTTGAAACTATTGGAAGAGGCGCAAGTTAATTCTGAACTTATTGCCAAATTGAGACCATTGCTAAATGATACGTTGTCCGTTGCCGATTTTAACCTGAATTTAGCTAACCAACTTGGAAATAATTGGTATCAACAAATCAACACAGGGCTAATTGAAAAAAAGCTTCCCACAAATTCATACAGGGTATTAATACAAAGCAGGGATGCCATGGCGTATTACGCAGATGGGTTTAGAGGAAATTACCTGGTTATTATTCCATCCTTAAACTTAGTTGCAGTAAGGGTTAGAGGGAGCGAAGGTGATTACAATCCGGATACGGATGACTTTGACGACTTTGTTGAGCTTATTGCGAAAATGACTAAATAATAATGATTTTCTGCCACGCGGATTTGATTTTTAGATTTTCATGTCAGCTTTCAGTAACCAGAAATTATGGAGAAATAGTTTTTTTGATTTAAAGGTGAATACAGAAAAAATATCCCATTTGGGGGCATTTTTTCTGTTTAATTAATACTGTAGATTTATAAATGGTAGAATTAAAATTAAGTGCTATTATTATGTGGTTTCAAAGTAAAACATTCAGCATCCATGCGGTTGTAATCACCATCGTATTTATTCATTTATCTTCCGGCTCATTCGCCCAAACTGGAACGCCTGATCCGTCAGTATTACTGAATGCCGACAAAGGTTTTAGTGATTTTTCATTGAAAAATGGATTTGCAAATGCTTTTATCGCATATGCAGATGATAATGTAATAAAACTGGCGAATAATAGTAATCCGATAATTGGCAAAACGGCCTTAGTTGCCAGGTTCAGTAAAATCGCTATCTCAAACCATAACATACTAACCTGGACCCCATTAAAAGCTGAGATTGCACAATCCGGCGATTTGGGTTATACTTTCGGTAATTACCAATTGAAAGTGAAATTGACCGCAGACAAAGACACCATCTATTACGGGAATTATGTAAGTATTTGGAAAAAGCAAAAAGATGGCAGCTGGAAATATGTATTGGATGGTGGCAATGCAACTCCGGCACCTTGAAAATAAATTAATCATTTCCAATAGATCAGATCACACAATTTTCCCATTCAAAGTTTGCTTATAAATCGTTGCTTCAATTGAAGGAAATGAAAATTTCTACAGATTCAAAAAATCTATATTATCCTTAACAGGCTATCCTGTGTTTTTCCTTTATATACTTAACGTAAGCGCTTATTTTCTTTAAAAATCCCCTTTGAATTCAAGGGGGTGAAAGGTTTCTTTCACCCCCTTTCCCTGTTTTAGCGCGCCTCAAAATCCTTGCTTTGATCCCATGAAGCTGAAGGATTTCTCCCATTTGCTACTTAATGCAGCCGTTGAAGGCGCCTCAAAAGCGCTCGTTCTATACGGTGGCTTGCCTGCCCAAATAAGTAAGGCAGAAGCCTACCGTCTATACGGACGCGGCAATGTTGACAGATGGGTTTCCGAGGGATTAATCATTCCTGCCATGTTCCATGGCAAAGCTTCCAAAAAAATACTTGACAGAATTCAACTGGACCGGGTAGCCGCTTCCAGTAACAGGAATACCTATCTGCCGGTGGCAGAGAGGGTTTAAGCCACGGACTTTTCCGGAGCTCTTTGACATGTGGGGACAAAGCATTATTCCGTGAGAACCGGAAAATTTTGCGAAGGTGAGAGAAATCAATAACTGAAAACGCATTGGCAGGCGACGGCCCGAATTGTAGAATTCGACGTGAGTAGTCCCGAATTAATACCACCGGCAGAAGCGGATTTTACGGGTTCGTTACCCGCTGCCGGTACATGGATATATCTCCTTTACTATTAGAACTTTTATTAAAAGATGCGGCAGAACTTGGAGCAATTAGCACCCTTGTTAAAATCGGCCGGTTAAAACCTTACCTCAATAAATCGGAGGCCTTTAAACTGTACGGCCGCAACAATGTAGAACACTGGCTTGAAAGAGGATTGGTCGCAAAACGCAAGGATGGGGACCATTCAGCAGCATGGCGGTTAGACAGAATTGAACTTGAAATTATTTCTAAATCGGTAAACCTTCTAAAATATGGCGGGCCGCAGCCTGCCTGATATTAATGACACCAACTCTAGGAGTCTTTTGAACTATCTGTTCAGTGGCTCTCATCTGTAAAACAAAATTCAAATTTTATATGACTAATTATTTAAATGCAAAAGACCTTAAGGAACAGGCTTCTTTGGTTGATTTGCTGGCGCGGCTTGGTTATAAACCGGTCAGAAAATCAGGTAAGGAGCAAATTTACCGGAGTATGTTACGCGACGATGATAGAACACCATCGTTTGCTGTCGATGATCAGTTAGGGGCCTGGTTCGACCACGGAACCCGCAAAGGCGGCAACATCATAGATTTTGGCCTGGCTTATTGGAAACACTTGTCGTTTACCGAGGTCGTAGAGAAAATTCAGGAAGTATCCGTGATAGTTCCTGCAGACAGAGCTATGCGCCCGCGTAAGCCAGTTAAAATTCCGCATTACATTGTTGAGGAAGTAAAAGAATTGGGGACTCACCCTGCTATTACCGATTATTTAAAAAGCCGGGGAATTTTTGATATTGCCCACAATTGTGTCAGCGAGGTTTATTACTACGTGGAGGATGATAAGGGCTTGAAAAAGCACTTTTTCGCCGCAGGATGGCAAAACGAAAATGGCAGCTGGGAAGTAAGAAATAAGTATTTTAAGGGCTGTCTTGGTCACAAGGGAATAACTTTTATTCCCGGGCAGGAAAAGAAGCTTGCTGTTTTTGAAGGTTACATCAATTTTCTAAGCTGGAAATCCGAGAACCCATCATTGGGCCATAGCGTTTTAATATTGAACACGCTTGCATTGCTCGCAGCAGGAATCGCAAAAGCAAAAGAATTCTCCTGGATAGACATTTACCTGGACCGTGACCAGCCCGGCCATACAGCGACAAAGGAGTTTTTACGCGCCTTGCCCTATGCCACAGACCGTTCATCGGCTTATTTTGGGTTTAACGACTATAACGATAAGCTGATCGCTGTTCTTCAGGGTAGGCCCCTTGTTGATATTGATGGCAGAAAGCAAAAATCGGCATATTCAATTTAATTTTTTCTTTTTTGCCAGTCCGGCTAAAGCGGTACAGGGATAGCCTGCTAAAATGCTACAGGTTTATATAAGTAGGCCGCTACACAGTTAGTAGTTAATATAGCTGCATGGTCACAGAGTTACACCCGACTCCCGCGCCGACACTTGTTTGTCCTGATTTTTTTGTCGGTATCCGGGAAAACGGGCGATTTATCAGGGTTGTAGAGAACCAAAATGTTTTTATATGAAATTACATCCGATAGATTTTGTGGCAATTTGTATCGAGCGGATTAACCGCGCGGTTACCCAGCGGCAAGGTCAACCACCACCGTAAACATTAAAAGCCCAAAGGCTAATTCCTTAATTTAACCCAATTTCATATAGCAAATTCTCTTTGTTTTTTGTTAGGCAAGATGTCTTTTTGTCCGACAAAAATTCCTTGCGGAATTTTCATCTTCCCAAAAAGAATCTTGCCCTACGGGGTATTTACAAAACTCGCAACTCGTTTTTTTTATGGGTGACTTTAAAAAATTAAAAGGGAGGCCTGAATTAAAAAGTGGGAAGCGATCTAAGAAAATAGACACCAGGTTTACGGAAGATGAATATAAGCAGGTCATTGCTTTAGAAAAGGAATTGGGGATCAGCAAGACAGAACTGGTCAGGATGCGCCTTTTGAACGATGCTGAAAAGGTAGTCGTCAATTCCAGGGAATTGCTTAAACATCTTGATAGTGTTGGGGCCGAAATGGGCCGGGCGGGTAACAACATCAACCAACTGGCAAAACATGCCAACACTTTGAAATTGACGGGCGACCTGCACCCTTCGGTAGCCACAAAATTCAATGAACTATTGGAAGCTTATATCAGGATGCAGCAAGGCCTGGAAACCGCGCTCCGGAAAATAATCCGGGCAATGGGGAAGTGATCTAAGGATATACAGATATATGGCTATGACGATATACGGTTACGTTGATAGACAGCTATTACTAAAGAAAAGCGATATGCAGATATATTGATACGTAATTTTAATGATCCATCGTTAGCGAGGTATACAGTTACGACCATGTTCTTGATATACAGATATTCTGTTAGCAGGATATATAGTTACGAACAGGACGTGATATGCAGTTATAGGGATATGCAGCTATGCAGATGCATTGTTAGCCGGTTATTCTGCTATTAGTTTATAGAGTTACATATGTATACTGCTGCTTTGAATTAAAGCTGCATTGATATAGAGTTATAATGATCGTTAAAATATTAGAACGGAGCGCATCATTTGGGGGCGTTAGTTATAATACAAAAAAGATCGACCGGAACAAAGGGGAATTAATGCTGGTGGCCAACTTCGGTGCGCTGCAGGGCCTTGGCAAACTGCGGCCCCAGGATTATGTCAACTACCTCGAAATGGTATCCGCTCAAAACAAAAATATTGGAAAACCGCAATTTCACGCGGTCATTTCCGCAAAAGGAAAAATGTATGACAAGAGCGCCTTAACAAAGATAGCGGTTGCCTGGTTAAAGGAAATGGGCTATGGTGAACAACCATATCTTATCGTATTTCACAAGGATACGGACAATAACCACGTCCACATGGTTTCCACTCGTATTGACAGGAACGGTGTTGAGATCCCGGATGATTTCGAAAAACGGCGGGCGGTTTGGAACATCAATAAAGTGCTTGGATATGATTATGGCTTTAAATTCAAGTTCAGTACCAGGGCGCAATTCCTGCTGATATTGGAGAATAAAGGTTTTTTAGGGGTCGATCCGAATGAGAAATTAATCCAGGAAAAAATCGACAAATATAAGCTTGACAAAGAGCGGGCGGCCGAGATCAAAGCGATACTGCAACAGCTAAAAAACCAGGAACAATTCAGGACAATCCTGAAAGACCAATATCATATTGACCTTGTGTTTCATGCCGCTGAAGGAAAAAAACCTTATGGTTATACCATTATCGATAACGATGAAAAAAAGGTATTTAAGGGGAGTGAGGTTTACTCTTTAAAAGAACTTTTGAACCGCTGCGTCGATAATCCTTCTGATCCTAATGAAGAACCGGAAGTAAAACAAACAACTGCCCCCGCCTATATCCAGTCGATCTGGATCGCGGATGACGTCGACGACCAGCAAATACATGGCATGAGGCGCAGGCGGCAAAAGAAAGCAAGAACAAATACCCGGTAGAGGGAAAAACTTAAAATTTATGATCATAATCATTGGCAACCAAAAAGGGGGCGCAGGGAAAAGTACGCTTACACTTTTGCTGGCAAACTTTCTCACGCTGGCAAAGAATTGCCCCGTGACAGTTATTGATATGGACTACCAGCAATCTATATCCCAAAAATTCGATAAAGCAAAAGTGCTGGAAAATGCCGAACCCTATGAGGTTCTCCCGGCAAACCTGGAAAGCTACCCTATCCTGCGGGATATTTTAGGCAGGAACAAAAACGATGTAGTACTGATTGACCTTCCCGGTAAACTGGATGACGATGGGCTGATACCGGTGTTCAATTCTGCCGACATGGTCATCTGCCCGTTCGCCTACGATGAGTTCAGTTTTGAATCGACGGTATTGTTTACTGTAGTCCTTAAAAAGATCAACCCGAAAATGTCGATCATCTTTGTGCCGAACCGCATAAAGGCAAACGCCAAATTCGAGATCATGCAGGAGGTCAATGAACAGCTTTCCAAATTCGGGCAGATAACTTCGGCCCTGCCGGATAGGGTTGATTTCCAGCGCACCAATACCTTTCAAACTCCCACATCACTATTACCGGTCATCATACCCGTTTTTGAAAAAATCTATACCGATCACATCTATGGAAAACATGAAATCACTGGCCGACCAGCTCCGGGAACAACTGGTAAAACCCACGAATAACAAGGATAAAACGGGAGTGCCGGTAAAGGCCGGCATGCAGGCTAAACCGGAAAAAAAGGTAAAACCAAACGAATCGGAACCTGCGATTATGACCGCCCTACGGAATTACGATAACAGTTTGAACAAAAGCATGGTGCATGTCCGCTTTGACGAAAAAACGGTCAGGACAATGAACCAATTTAAAATGGCGACCCAGGTAGATGTAACAAAACTGGTTGCTTTCGCGGTCACCCACCTTTTTGAGACCTGCCCCGAACTAAAAATAATCATTAAACAATTTATACAAAACACAGAATTATGACCTGGATCAAATTTGCCATCTGGCTTAGCGGTATCTATTTATGCTATTATGCCGCATTAATTTTATGGGATATTATTCGCGGTGGCCGCTCACCAGTGAGCGCCGAAGCCCATGAGCTTACTTTTATTGAGCATGTAGAGCCGGTCAGGCAGGACCCGGAACCCGCGTCTGAATACCAGGGTTCAGCCGTCATATCATCGGGGGGCGTGAACCTGAAACAATTATTTAACCTCGCGCGGGAAGAGGCGGTTGAATTCACACGGGCGGTAAGCTTTTAATTATGAAGTTATTATTGACCCTTTGTATCTGCCTGCTCGGATTGGCAGCTCTCGCCCAGCCCGGCATATCCGAGATGCAGCAGGCGCAACAAGATCTTTCGGCTACTTTTTTTTCTGCTTTTGACTGTTCACTGGTGATTGCCGGCCTGCTCGGGATTAACGGCGCTGTAAAAATTTACCACAACTGGCAAATGGGCAAAGAGCGGATCGACTCAGATGTGGCAGCATGGTTTTTTGCCGCAATATTCATGGTACTCGCGGGTGCATTCTTACGGGCGTTGTTCGGGATCTGAACGCCTCACTAAATGTACCTAAGCCATCTCTCCGGTGGCTTCTAAAAGATCTCCGTCTTTATTATCAATCCTTTTTAATGTTTATTAAAACAAAACAATTCTGGGCTTCAGCAGTCCTGCTGGCGCTTTCTGTTCCGGCTTTTGCACAAAATGGTGTCAATGGCCTGAATACAGCAACTTCAACCCTCAAAACTTATGTTGACCCTGTAACCAACATTACCCTGGTTATTGGCGGCATAGTAGGTATTGTCGGCGCGATCCGCGTCTATTCCAAATGGAATAGCGGCGACCAGGACATCAACAAAGAACTCATGGGATGGGGCGGCAGTTGCGTTTTCCTTGTGGTATCTGCCCTGGTGATCAAAGCATTCTTTGGCCTGACCTAATGGCAAGGCGTTACGCTGTTTATAAGGGGCTGCAGAAGCCCCTTATATTCAAAGGCTTCAAAGGAAAATTCATTTACTGGGGGCTGGCATCCGTACTTGCCGGCCTGGTCATAGGGGCATTGCTCATGTCACTTGTGAATATGTGGCTCGGCGCAATCTCGCTTATCGGCTGCATGGTAGGCGGGTTATTCTATACCGCCGGTAAACAAAAAGGCGGCCTTCACGTCAAGAGCCGCGCCAAATCAATCTACATCCTTAATCATTATGGCCGCAAAAACACTATTTAACATTCCGTTTGCGGGCGTGGATAAAAACGGCGAATATGACCTGCTTATCGGGTTAAACGGGGAATATTCGGTCATTATCAATATGATCAACCCCGTCATCCGCTATTCTGCGTATCCGGCGGGTTATGAAGAGTTCCACCACCTGCTCATTAACATTGTCAAAGTTTTAGGGGACGGTTATATTCTGCAAAAGCTGGATATCATCAGCCGTTCTCCTTACCATGCTAAACCAGCGGGCGAGTATCTCCAGCAAAAGTTTAATGAACATTTCGAAGGCCGGGAATGCCTGAAGGTCGACACCTACCTCGTTGTCACATTGCAGGTAAAAAAAGGGGCATTCTATGTTTTCGACGCCAAAGCATTGCGCGATTTCAGGCAGGCTATCGGCAAAGTCCTGGATATCCTGCCATCGGCGGTCGTACTAAAAGAAGATCGCATCAACAGGCTGGTGATGCAGATGCTGAGTATGGATTTTAAAAGCCCGCACATCAGTCTGAATAACCTGGCGCCCACTGATACGGAGATCAGAATGGGGAACACCTCAGTGCGAAATATTTCCCTGGTCAACATCGACAGCATAGACCTGCCGCCGGAGGTAGCCTCCCATATTGAACTGAATGACAAAGAAAGTATGCGGGGCTTCCCAATTGACTTTTTATCATTTCTTTTTAAGGTCCCCGGTTGTGATGTCGTCATCTTTAATCAACTCATCGAAATACCAAACCAGGTCGCAACACTGCGCAAGCTGGAGCAGAAAAAAAAGCGGCATTCCGGTATCCCTGATCCAGCCAACCTTTTATGTGTAGAAGACATAGACCTTTTATTGAATGATGTCGCACGGGAAAACCAGCTTTTGGTAAACTGTCATTTCAACATTTTGGTGGCCGCGCCGGAAGCGGCCATTCAAAAAGCGGCCAATTTTATTGAAAGCTCGCTGTTTCAATTAGGGATCATTCCCAGCAAAAATGCCTACAACCAACTTGAACTTTTCAGGAGCGCCTTACCGGGCAACGCCGTTGAACTAAAACCTTACGACTGGTTTCTGACTACCTGCGACGCGGCAGCCTGCTTCTTTTTCAAAGAATCCCTGCCAAGAGACGAACCGTCGGATTTCCTGATCCGCTTCACTGACAGGCAGGGTATCCCCGTAGGAATGGACCCGGCCGACCTGCCCATGCGGACGGGGCGTATCAATAACAGGAACAAATTTGTATTGGGTCCTTCCGGCAGTGGCAAGAGCTTTTTTATGAATGCCCTGATCGAGCAATATATGCTTTATAACATGGATATGGTCATCGTGGATACCGGCCATTCCTATTCGGGCCTTTGTTCCTACTACGAGGGTAAATATATCACCTATACCGATAAAACCCCGATTACCATGAACCCCTTCCGCATTACGGAAGAAGAATACAATATCGAAAAAAAGGACTTTCTATGTACGCTCATCGGGGTTGCCTGGAAAGGCGCTGAAGGGACGTTCAGCCCAGTAGAAAGAGATGTCGTGGCCAACGTGATTTCTGCTTATTACAGCAAATTCTTTAGTGAAAACGGGGCGCTGACATTCGACACATTCTATGAGTTCGCGCTGGAAAAAATACCGGAGATCAAGGCAGAAGAAAAGATCGTCTTTGATTTTGATGAGTTCCGTTACGTACTCAAGAAATTCCATAAAGGCGGGGAATTTGCCCCTATTTTAAACAAGGAGGCCGATAAGTCGCTGTTTACTGAACGCTTTATTGTATTTGAAATTGATTCCATAAAGGAGCACAAAATTCTTTTTCCCATCGTGACGCTCATTATCATGGATGTCTTTATCCAGAAAATGCGTTACCGCTCAGACCGACGAAAAACGTTGGTGGTCGAAGAGGCGTGGAAGGCTATCGCAAGTCCGCTCATGGCAGGCTACCTGCTTTATTTATATAAAACGGTTCGTAAGTTTTGGGGTGAAGCAATTGTGGTAACACAGGAATTGGGGGATATTATTGGGAACGCGGTCGTCAAGGACAGTATCATCAATAATTCTGATACGATTTGCTTACTGGATCAAACGAAGTTCAAGGACAATTACAACGACATCGCCGCATTATTGTCGATTAACGAAACGGAGCGGCGCAAAATATTTACCATTAACCAGCTCGATAACAACGATGGCCGGGGCCGCTTCAAGGAAGTATATATCCGCCGTGGTTCGGTCGGTGAAGTTTATGGCATTGAGGTCGCCTTGCAGCAATACCTCACCTATACGACCGAAAAACCGGAAAAGTCAGCAGTGGAAGCCTACACCAGCAAGCACGGCTCCTACCCTGAAGGACTGGATGCATTTATCAATGATTTCAAATCCAGCAAATTAGCTCTCCCGGCATTTATCAGACAAGTCAATCAAAACTAAAAAACCATGAAAGCTGTACTTATCATTTCACTTTGCTTTGTTTTCAAAGCAAGTTTCGCCCAGGAACTAGTGGTCGACCCCACTACCTCCGCCGCCATTGCAGTCAATGCCGGTGTCATTAACGGCCAGTTAAATACCACCAATAATAAACTTGACCTGATCCAAAAAGGACAGTTAGCGGTAAGCGGGCAACTGGTCATTGTCAACACTTTGCAAAACGACATTTACAAGGGCCTCAGCCAGGTAGCTTCCGTGATCAGCAATTTAACAACGATCAAGGATATAGCCGATTGCGGAACTGATATCGTTTCCGATGTGGAGGCGTCTTTAAAGCTTGCGGAATCAGATCCTGTCCTGTTACTTTTTGCGGAACAGGGCGCCCGCGATTTTGAAACAAGGGCAGTAACGCTGGCCGCCGATGTCAGCGCCTTTGTGCTGAAAGGCGGAAGCAACAACCTGATGGATTCCGGGGAACGGGGCAAACTGCTCAACCATATCGCTTCGGAAATGCGGATACTGCGGGGCATCGCCTATGGGATGGACAGGGCCATGTATTGGGCAAAAATGAACGGGATCTTTCGCTCCCTCAACCCCTGGGCTACATGGCAAAACGAAGATGTCCGTATTGCCAATGATGTCATAAACAACGCTAAATACCTGAAACAATGAAAAAACACATTATTGTACTATTGCTGCTTTTTATTTCCGCGTCTTACTTTTCACCTTGTTTCGCACAGGAAAGTACACTGGATATTGCCGGCATCCACCAATTGGTGGACGAATCTACTTCGGAAAACAAATTACAGGTCAATGCAAGGAACCAGCAGGCTGTAGCCACGGCTAACGAACAGGCAAATCTCACCTTGCTTGACAAATTGAAGGGGGTTTACAGAACGCTTCAGCAACGTTATAACACGCTTGGAACCGCCATCAATATCGCAGATATAGGCATTTATGCAACCCCGATGGTTGAGCAGATCGTGAGCTATCAGTCGCAGATCATTCAATTGGCAGAAAAGAACCCGGCCTTAATTGCTATAGGGTTTCAATCAGAGTTACAGTTTGCGGAAAAAGCAAAAAGCCTGATGGGTTACGTGGCGGGGTTAACCCTTTCCTTCGGCGACGTCAACCAAATGAAGGCTTCTGACCGGAAGATACTTTTTGATTACGTTATCTCGCAACTGAGCGACATCCAGCAGCTGGCCGGAAATATGGTAAACATGATGCAGTATTCCACCCTGGCATCATTGCTTAGAGCGGCCAACCCGTTCCAAAACTTTATTGATGCCGATAAGTCTATCGGCAGTTCCATTATACAAAATGCAAAATATTTGAAATGAAACGAATTTTCATTTTGCTGATGCTCGCTGCAAAGCTCGCTTCAGCACAGGAAGTTGTCTTTGACCCGCAGCATTGCGCCTCTGTTATCTCGAACGGCGTAGTCCGCAGCAGCGCGGAATCAACGCATGATCAATACCTCGGTAAGATCAATAACAATGTCAACGACCTGAATACAAACGTGGGATCGGTGGTCCTCGCCCAAACGATAATTTACAACGGGCTTTCCGATGTCAATTCGGCGCTGAAAGACGGTATCGAGGTAAAAAACATGGCTGTGATCATATCGGATATGACGGGCTACATCAACCAGGCTTTGGAGCTGGCGAAGGCGCAACCCTACCTCCTGCTTTTTGCGGATAACATTGCCAATGAAATGAAGCAACGGGCACTCACTTTGGTTACCGACGTTTCCGGGTATGTATTAAAAGAGGGCGGCAATGTACTGGCGGATTACAATTCCCGGGACCAGCTGCTGCACAAGGTAACCATGCAGCTGCAAATCCTTGACGGCTTAGCCTACGGTGCGTGGAAAGCCATGTATTGGGCTAAAGAACGGGGCATTATCGCTTCGCTTGACCCTTTTGCAAATTATATCAACAGGGATAAAACATTTATCTCCCAAATTATTCAAAACGCTAAATATCTAAAACAATGAAAAAACAATTATTTCTATTTACCCTAAGCTTCTTGTGTTTATCCCATTGTTTCGCCCAGGAGGAGATCAACGACGAAAGTCTTCGCTACCAGCAGCAACGCATGGTATTCCAGCAATGGGACCAAAACAAGTTCACTCCGACATCCGGATTTTTAGGGCTTAACCCCTACTACTGGTTAACCTGGGGCTGGTTTTATCCAAACTACCACAAAACGGATCTAAGGCCATTAAGCGCGACCGGCCCCCAGACGCAGCGGCTGGCATTGGTGGCGACCATGAATTCAACAGACGGGAAATATAAGCTTCAGTCCGATACGGTCAGGAACACCGCCCTGTCTGAATTGGCCAACCAGTCGGGTGCATTATCGGATGCGGACCCGCTTTGGGTTCTGTACTACAGCTACGAATTCAAACCGGTGCTGAATTATTCGATGGCTTCGATTTTAGCAGGGCTTTCCCCGCAGGTCAGCGCCAAACTCGTTTCGGAAGGCCTGTACAACTGGTATTCAAACGAACTGGCGAGCCTCAAACAACGAATACAGGGTGCGCATTCTACGGACATGGACAGGGGTTCAAGGATCATGGCCTACTACCGTTTATTACAGGAATACAAAAAGATCTCCGGCGTTTGGGCAATCCGCACTTCATCTGCACAAGCCACCCTGAATATGGCTGCACAGCAGCAAAAACTACAAAACAACCAGGTGACGGTAACCGACTGGACTCCACAGACGGATATTGAGATCGCCAATAAAGTCTTACAACATGTCCAATGAAGAAAAAAATCTTTTTACTATTAATGCTGTCGTTTTGGTTTGCGGCAGGATTCGCACAGACAACAACTACGCCCGCACCTATTGATACAGCCAGCAGCAATAAAACCCTCGAATTTTTACAGGGCGACGGGGTGTATGAGAACGGCGTAATGGCTTTTTTAACTGGCCTGCAAAGTTCCGTTTGGAACCACTTCGGCCTGTTCATCGGGGATGCCCAGGCCCTCGCCGCCATTTTTATGATCATCTTCTTTGCAATCAAATCATACGAGATGATGGTCGGCGACAAGAAAATGGAAATTATGCCCCTGCTGCGGCCTTTCGGTTTGGCTATGATTATCTTATGGTGGGGAACGTTTGTTAAAGTTGTCGCCTTTCCCACAGACCTGGTCGCCAACCAAACCGACCAGATGTACGAAAGTGAGCAAGTCAATGTCGATAACCTTCGGCTCACCCGAAGCAACCTGATGCTGGCCGTTGCCAATTCCCTGTACACTTTCCAGGCGCAAACAGACGTGGCCGAAAAGGAAAGCGATACCTGGTACGGTCAGGCCTGGGATTCGGTAACAAGTACCGTAAAAGAAGGGATCAGTTCCGTCGTGTCACCATTGATAGAACTCAAAAACCGGCTGACGGTAGGCATGCAGCTACTCTTTACCCAAATGCTGGAACTACTTGGCATATGGATATTAAGGATAGCCGTGTATATAATTTTTATGCTGCAAATCATTTATTCAAGCATACTGGTTATCCTCGGGCCGTTCGCCGTCGCTGTGAGTATCCTGCCTGCATTTCGTGACAGCTTCAGCACCTGGATCGCCCGTTTCGTGTCCGTCAACCTGTATTCCGGCATCGCATACCTCATTATGTACCTGTGCGGCCTGATGCAGGAATATGCGCTGACTTCGGAAATAAGTAAATACCAGGAACTCGTAGGAACAGACGGCACCAGCGCCAACCTTGAAAAAATGGCATGGTTCGCGGGGAATGGCATCCTTTCCTTCGGCACGGTTATTATCGTTTTCCTGATCGGCGCCATCTGCATGTTCACCGTACCGAGTATCTCTACCTGGATCATTTCCACCTCCGGGATCAGTTCGGCTACTTCTACTTTTGGCAGGAGCGCCGGGACGGTAACCGGCGTTGCCCGCAAAGCCATCGGGACTTTTATCTGATCAATTTTCTATTCATCTCTACCTCGGCTGTCCGGACTTCCGGGCGGCCTTCTTAATCCTCATTTTATGATCATCAAAAATATTGAAGCCAAGATACGGCTGGCTACCATCGTTTCCGTAGGCAGCCTCCTCACTGCGCTGATCATCGTGGGTATGAATTGTTTTTATGCCTTCCGGCTGGTTTCTAATGCACAGAAAAGCATTTATCTGCTCGATAACAACATACCCATTTTAGCGCGGCAAACTGATATTCAAATGAACAGGCCGGCAGAATACCGCGCCCATGTTGACCTGTTTCATTCCCTGTTTTTTTCCCTGACGCCCGACGATAAGTTCATGGAATACCAAATGAAAAAGGCGATGTACCTTATCGATGAATCAGGGATGCAGCAATATAACGACCTGAAGGAAAAGGGCTTTTTTAATTCCATCCTATCGTCAAGTTCGGTGCTGACCCTTCAAACTGACTCTATTGCCCTGGACATGCCGCATAAATATTTCCGGTACTACGGTAAGCTGAAAATAGACAGGCGGAGTTCCACCGTCGTCCGCTCACTGGTCACCGAGGGGTATTTAAAAGATATCCCCCGCAGCGACAACAACCCTCACGGGGTGCTCATCACTAACTGGAAAACATTAGAAAACAAAGACCTGCAGGATGTGGAGAAAAATTCATTCTAACCGGGATCCCAGGGATACGGTTTACAGCGAGCTGCAAAAAGAGTTCAGCCCCTATTTTAAGAAAGCCAACGATGCGGGTAAATCAGTTTTACAGCGGAATCCAAAATTTGCTTTTTATGCGATGATCCTGGTGATGCTGGTTTCGATGGTGCTGTCATTTACGGTCTTCCGTTTCCATGAAGCTGAACGTCCCCCAATTAAAAAACAGCAGATCAACCCCGTCCAGGACGGGTTCGCCCAAATCCGCCAGGTGACCGGAAAAATCAGGGAAACACTGCGGCTAAAACACTTGGTTGATAGCATTTCTGCTAAAAAACAACTCTCCCCGGCAGACAGTACCGCGTTAGACAGTGCGCTTAACGAACTGCAAAGAATTAAAAACATCAAATAAACATCATCATGAAGATCAATTTTAAACAGCCCAAATATGTGCTGCCATTGCTCGCATTGCCTTTTTTGTGCCTGTTTTTTTATACCTGGCACAGCGGTTTTTCCAAACCCAAAAAGGAGGTGAAACAGGTAGCAGGTTTAAACGGCACCGTTGGCGACGTGTCGGCAGAAGTTCGCAAAAAGGAGCTTACCGACAAACTCGATGCGTACCGGAATACCTATAAGGAGGCGGACGGCTATACTGCGGTCAACCCTATACCGAAAGAAGTATCAAGTAACGCCGCTTTTCAGGATAGTTATACCGCGCAAGAAAAGAAAACCCTGGACTCTATCAACCAGGCGATGAAGGCGAAATTTAGCCAACCCCAGGGCAATTTCAGGCCCCAGGTTACCAGCCACGACCAGGCGCTGGCAAACGCCATCGCCGGGATAAAAAGGCAGCAAAAACAAAACCCATCTTCTTCCGAGTCAAAGGAAAAAGACCCGATGGAAGTCTTTAAGCAACAAATGGCTTACCTGGATAGCATCAATAAACAAAATGACCCCGCCTATAAGGCAGAAAAGCTGAAAAAACAATTGGCCGACAAGGCGGCGCAGGAAAAGGCCGCCGAAATAAAATTTACTGTTGTCAAAGCTGATGCCCCATCCGGTGATTTCAATACGGTCAAGCCTCCGTCTGAGGACAAATTCATCATGGCTACCATTGATGAAAATGTAACCGGTTATGCCGGCTCACGGTTAAGGCTGCGATTACTGGAAGATATAAAAGCCGGGAATAACCTGATCAAAAAGGGGACTTACCTGTATGCGCTTATCAGCGGCTTTTCGGAACAACGGGTGAAACTCCTGATAACTTCTATTCTTTCGGATGGTAAAATACTCCCGGTCAAACTGGAAATATACGACCTCGACGGTATGCCGGGCCTGTATGTGCCATCCTCTGCCTTCCGTGATTTTACCAAGGACCTCGGCAGCAATACTGTACAGGGTGTTTCTATTGACGGCACATCCACAAGCTTTCTCATGAGTACCATGGACAAAATGTTTCAATCTACTTCATCGGCTATAGCCGACCTCATCCGAAAGAATAAGGCGAAAATGAAGTACAACTCTTATATCTACCTGATCGATAATGACGCGTTGCAAAACGCTCAAAAAAGCTATTAACATTAAACCATTATGGGTATCGCACCTGATAGCCCTGTACCATTAAAATCAATTTATTACGATGAAAAAATTATTGTTTTACCTGGCCATCATTTGGTCAACTGCCGCTTATGCGCAGGACACTTTGCCAACAGTTCATTTACCTGAAAATCTAACAGTTCATTTTATATCGCCCGAAGCTATTCAGTACGTGGATATTTCCAGCAAGGAGCTGGTTGGGGACCTTCCGCTGAAAAATGTTTTGCGCATCAGGTCAAAGGACACCACCGGCAAATTTAAGGATGCGGTTATAACAATTGCCGGGGAGAAATTTATTGCGCAATACCATATTGTCCCCGGCGGAAATACTTCCCCAACGGAAATCAATATTATGCCTGCCGATACCCGTCCCCTGGACATTTCCGGCATAGGGTTTTCTCAAAACCAGCTAAAAGCCATGTCGCTGAACCTCATTGCTGAAAGCCTGCAAAAACGGCTTGAAAAAGTAACGGCTTTTGGTATAAAAGGTCAACTCAACCATGTTTATACTTTGGGGGACTATATCTTTTTAGATATCAGCTACAGGAACAAAACACGCCTTAAATATGATATTGAAGATTTCCGGTTTAAGGTGGATGATAAAAAAGTAACCAAGGCCTCGAACATTCAATCGGTCGAGCTCAAGCCGGACTTTGTACTGCTTGGCCCTCCTGCATTTGAAAAATACTACCGGAATATTTTTGTGTTCAAAAAGCTCACCTTCCCCGGCAACAAGGTCCTGCATATTGAACTAAGCGAAAAACAACTTTCAGGCCGGATAATAACCCTCAGCATTTCCTACAAGGATATCCTTAACGCGGACACACTTCCAAACTAACGTTATGACTGAATCAATCGCCTATGATTACCTGCGGCTGGTGCTGGAGGAAGAATTCCTTGCGGTTTACCTGCGCTTTATCAATCATGGCATACTTCATTACGAGCTCACCAATATGCTTGAACTATCCGCACCCCTGATGCGCGGGCTCGACGAGGACGACCGGTTCCTCAAATACGAAATCATCGGAACAATAGCTGACTATTTACAGGAGGAATAATTATGGCATTTAATACCGGCAGGAAGCTGGCTGATAATATTTCAGCCCTCCGCATCGCGCTGGATTTTAAAGGTCAGCAACTCTCCCCTGCGGAAATAGAATCTTTAAAAAAATACGCCGGTTTCGGCGGGATAAAAGCCATCATGTACCCGCCCGGTAACATCGAAGATTGGAACAGGTACGAAATATCTGCTGCGGATTTGAAGCTTCATCCGCAGGTCATGGAACTCCATGAACTGCTGAAAGAAAAGCTGCCCGGCAAAGCATATAAAGAGGCTTTTGATGCAGTTAAAAACAGCATACTTACCGCATTTTATACACCTGAATTTGTCCCTGCCGCCATTTATGCAGCTTTTAAAGACCATGCCTTAAGCCCCCGGAAAATATATGAGCCGAGTTCCGGGGCAGGCATTTTTGTTACAGAGGGAGTGAGGGCATTCCCGAACCTTCAGGGAATCATGGCAGTGGAAAAGGACGTGCTGACCGGCAAGGTATTGACCGCGCTTTGTTCAACGCTGGACATCCCCGCGGAAGTTCAGATCAAAGGTTTGGAAGAAACCGCTGCAACTGAAAAAGGCCAATCCGACCTGGTGATCAGCAATATTCCCTTTGGCAAATTTTCGGTATTTGACCCGGCCTACAACGGCAGCGCCGCCGTGTCGAAAATTCACAATTACTTTTTTGCAAAAGGGCTGGACAAATTAGCAGATGGCGGCATTTTGGCTTACCTCGTAACGGATGCGTTTTTAAACAGTCCTTCAAACGCCACTGCACGGAAATACCTGCTGACCTCTTCCGACCTGCTCAGTGTTTCGGTATTGCCGGCAAACCTGATGCAGGACAGTTCAGGCGTGGAGGTCGGCACTCATCTACTGATCGTCCAAAAGAATGATGGAAAGCAAACATTAACCGAAGCGGAATCCCTGTTAATTGAAACCTCCGAACAGCAGAACAAATACGGGCGGTATTTTCTCAATGCTTACCTCGAAAAACACCCGGAACTGGTTCTTGGCGACGAGGTCATCGAAGGGACAAACGCATATGGCGACCCGACGCTGACCATTTGGCAAAACGGCAACTTAGAAGATCTCGCAGAGGAACTGAAATTCCAGGTGTTCCATGGCATAACATCAAATTTTAATTTTGCGAAATGGCAGGCGATCAGTTTTGAACAGAAAAAAGCGCCGGGTAAACAGTTCACTTTTTTGCCTGTACCTGAAGAAAAGGGCAGTGTCTCGGTCGGCCAGCTTGGCTTGTTTGATGCCGTGCCGGCTGCCAACAGCAACAAAGCAAATGCTTACCTGAGCGATCTTGACAAAGCGATTATCGTCAGCGAAACGGCAAGGGTGATCAGTACTATCCGTACCACTGCCAAACCTGTGCATGACAGCTTTATTTTGCTCACCGCAAGGGCCAAAGCAAACAGCCGGTACGTATATAAGCTCGTTATTAATGTCGCTGAAATAGCAGTCCCCAATAAATGGCTCAACGGCCAGCTGCTCGGACAGGAACTGGATATTCTCGCTTCTAAACTTAAATATTTCGCGCATGATTACCGTTACGAAGGCGATACCAGCCTGGAACCGGCCTTTAAGCTATTACCAGACCGGCCCAAAGGTTTTACGGATATAAGGCCCTATTATGTAAAGGATACCCTGGTGGTATTTGATGGAAAGGTGGGCCTTATCGCGGAACCTGTTTCCTATGAAGCGGAATTTAAGGCGCTGGATGTACAGGAGGATATTCCTTTTTACAGGGATTACATCACCCTGCGCGACACCTACCTGCAGCTATCGGGTTTTGAGGCTGAACACCTGGTGCAGTTTCCTGAACTGCGTCATTCGCTGAACGTTTACTACGATGCCTTTTTAGAGAAATATGGTGAACTGAACAAGAATAAAAACCGCTCACGAATTTTTAACGATGCGGCTTTCGGCTTTAAAATCATTTCTTCATTGGAACTCCGGCAGGAGGAGAAATTTGTCCGTTCGGATATTTTTTATAGCCCGGTTTTCCCACGTAAGGAATTGCTCCAAACCGATGATCCGGCCGAGGCCCTGGCGGTTTGTTTGAACGACACCGGGAAGGTAGACTTGGGTTTGATTGCTAATGCTACCGGGCTGACCGAAGACGAGATGATCCGGCAACTGGACAGGCAGATCCTTTTTAACCCGCAAACGGCTTCATGGGAAACTACTGACAAATATTTGTCGGGTAACGTGGTCGAGAAACTAAAGTACGCGGAACAATTCGCAAAAGAGGACCCGGATAATATCCAGTTCGCACGAAGCCTCGCCGCCATTAGCAGAGTACAACCGGAAAAAATTCCCTTTGAACTGCTGGAATTTAACCTCGGCGTACGGTGGGTGCCGGTTGACTTTTATGAGCGCTTCGCTACCCATCTTTTTAAAACCGAAACGACCGTTAAATATTTCGGCTCGGTAGATACCTTCAAGGTTCACGTCGAAAAAAATAACCCAACCACCAAAGAGGAGTTCGTGGTTGTTCCTTCAACTAAGGGCGCTAACAAGATACTGGCCCACACACTGCTGGAACATGCGCTTGAAAACACCTCGCCTCATATTACTTTTCCAAAGGAAATAGACGGTAAAATTGTCCGCGTACCCGATACAGAAGCTATCCAGTCTGCACACAGAAAGATCGAAACCATCCGCAACCGCTATACTGATTGGCTGCGGGAACTGGAACCAACCGACAAACAGCTATTAGAAAAACTTTATAACGACACATTTAACTGTTACGTCCTTCGTGAATATGACGGCAGTCACTTAAAATTCCCCGGCCTGGACAAAAAGGCATTGGGTATCGCCGATCTCTACAGCTCACAGAAAAATGCGGCCTGGCGCATTATCCAAAACCGGGGTGCGCTTATTGATCATGAAGTCGGGCTTGGTAAGACCCTGACCATGATTGTCGCAGCAATGGAAATGCGACGCCTCGGCATCGTCCAAAAGCCGATGATCGTAGCCTTAAAGGCAAATGTCGACCAGATCAGGGATGTTTTTAGGCTGGCCTATCCCAAGGCAAGACTGCTTGCGCCGGGAGAAAATGATTATACCCCGGCGAAACGGAAAAGACTGTTCCATGAAATAAAAAACAACAATTGGGACTGCATCGTCCTGACACATGACCAGTTCGGAATGATCCCGCAGTCGCCCGAAATACAGCGGGAAATCCTGACCATCGAGCTGGACAACATCGAGCTGGACCTGGATACCCTGCGGTCGCTTGGTGGAGAGATCAGCCGGGCTATGCTGAAAGGTTTGGAAATCCGTAAGGAGAACCTGGAAAACAAGCTGAAAAGCATCCTCTTCGCTATTGAACACAGGAAAGATACCGGCATTAATTTCAAGGAAATGAATGTCGATCACCTGTTTATAGATGAATCGCATAAGTTCAAGAACCTAACCTTCACCACAAGGCACACACGCGTGGCCGGTTTGGGTAACATGGCAGGAAGCCAGAAAGCATTGAATATGCTTTTTGCCATACGCACCTTGCAGGAAAAGTTCAACTCCGACCTTTGTGTAACATTTCTTTCGGGCACACCGATATCCAACAGCCTGACCGAAATGTATTTAATATTCAAATACCTCCGGCCAAATGAACTGGAAAGACAGGGAATAAGCAACTTCGATGCCTGGGCAGCCGTGTTCGCCCGAAAAACCGTCGATTTTGAATTTACGGTTACGAACGAGATCAGGGCGAAGGAAAGGTTCCGTCATTTTATCAATGTGCCGGAACTGGCGCTTTTTTATAATGAGATTACGGATTACAAAACCGCCAAACATATTAATCTCGATAAGCCTGATGTCGATGAAAAGCTGGTCAATATCCCGCCTACGGAAGACCAGGTTGACTTTATCAAACGCCTGATGGCTTTTGCCAAATCCGGGGACGCAACACTTATTGGCAGACGGCCCCTGACCCCCGAGGAAGATATAGGACGAATGCTCATTGCAACCAATTACGCCAAAAAGATGGCAGTGGATATGCGCCTTGTAAGTGAAGAAACATACGGCGACCACCCTGGAAATAAAGTAAGCGTTTGCTGCCGGAATGTGGCTGAACTATACCATGAAAGCGCGGAAAACAAGGGAACGCAGATCATTTTCAGCGACATCGGTACGCCAAAGCCCAATGGCTTTAATGTTTATGATGCCATCTTAACCAAGCTGGTCACCGATTTCGATATACCGCGAAACGAGATCACATTTATCCACGACTGGTCGGACAAGCAAAAACCTGAATTGTTCAGGAAGATGAATGCAGGTGAGATCAGGATTCTCATCGGCAGCACCGAAAAAGCCGGCACAGGCTTGAATGTACAGGAACGGGTAGTTGCATTGCACCACCTCGATATTCCCTGGAAACCGTCTGAGCTGGAACAACGTGACGGACGCGGTGCAAGGCAGGGCAACTGGCTGGCCAAAATGTTTTTCGGTAACAAGGTAAGGGTATTAATTTATGCTGTCGAAAAGTCACTGGACAATTACAAGTTCAATCTGCTCAAAAACAAGCAGACATTCATCAGCCAGATGAAAAGCTGCGAATTAAGTGTCCGCACACTGGACGAAGGGGCGATGGATGAACAGAGCGGGATGAATTTCGCTGAGTACATCGCCATTCTTTCCGGCGATACGTCATTATTGGAAAAGGCCCGTATTGAAAAGAAGGTCGCAGTATTGGAAGGGTATAAATCCTCCCATTTTAAGGAAGTGGCCCGGAGTCGTTACGTGCTGGAAGACCTGGAAAAAAGGAAAGTGGATACCAGGGCGACCTTTGATCTTATGGTGGTAGATGAGGCTGCTTATAAAAAGGTGTTGAAATATGATACCGAAGGCGCAAAGCTCAATCCATTACGGCTGGATGGCGTCGGTGAGGCTGACCCCGTGATTATCGGGAAACACTTTATCGACCTCTACAAAAATTGGTCGCCCGAATCCTATAAAGTGCCGGAATTAAAAATTGGCAGTCTTTACGGGTTTGATCTGTACGTACGGCGAAAGCTGACCACCGTTAACAACGGCTTTTCAAGCAGCGTAGATTTTTCCACTACCCTTTATGCGGAAAGCCCGGAAACGGGCATTAAGTACATGCAGAATAATGGCGCCCCTAATATTGATAATCCTAAGACCGCCGCTCGTTATTTTCTGAATGCAATCGACCGGGTGGTTCAGCTGGTGGAGAAATACCAAAAGCAGCTGGACGAAATAGAAAACGAAATACCTGTCGTCCGCGACCTCACCCTGAAAACATTCGACAATGAAACCGAGTTGGCCGGGTTGAAAATTGAGCTGGCAAAGCTTGAACAGCAGATCAGCAGCAATATTCTCGAACAACAAAAAGTAACGGAAACCGTGGACCTGTTCCCGGAGGATGAAGAAGCCGAAGAGGTTATTTACAGTGCACCCAAACGCTGATAAGTTTTGCAGAAGAAATATCCGGGGCCCTTCTTCTGCTTTTAGAAAAAATATTCATGGATAAAAGGCCTGAGCCTTACCGCCCCTTTTAACACACATTCTTATGGAGGAAACCCGCGAACAGCAGAAGTTGCACGGCTTTCTGCAATGCGCCATATACCTTTCCATCTTCTTAGAAGCCGCGATTTTTATCTATCACGATGCCCCGTTCTGGGGCATTTTTAATACGCCGCTCGACAAGATCGGGCACATGGCGATGTATGGTAAGCTGGTTTATAGCAAGCTGATAACGCTGTTCCTGATCTGTTTGGTGAGTATAGGTACGCTGGCAAAAAAGAAAACAGACCTTGACCCTAAAAAGCATATTGTTTATCCGCTGGCGCTCGGTCTGCTGTTGTTTTTTGGCAGTATCGTGTATATGGGCAGGGCTTCGCCTTTAGCTTTTCCTTATACCACCTGGTTTGATGTCCTCTATATCCTGTGCTCCGTTATCGGGGCAATGATGATCAGCCTGTCAATGGACAACATCTCCAAGATGATCAAGTCCGGGCTGGGCAAGGATAAGTGGAATACGGAAGCGGAAAGTTTTATGCAGCCCGTAAAACGGGTTGACACCCCCTATTCCGTCAATATCCCCATGCTGTTTTACTATGAGCGCAAGGTAAGACAGGGCTGGATCAATATCTGTAATGTTTTCAGGGGCACGATTGTGATCGGCACGCCAGGCAGCGGTAAAAGCTTTTCGGTCGTAAACCCGTTCATCCGGCAGCTGATCGCTAAAGAATTTGCGGTTTGCCTGTACGATTTTAAGTTTCCTGATCTCGGCCATATCGCCTACTATCATTATTTGCTGGCAAAGCAATCGGGAAAAATGAAAGGCTATGCCTTTCATGTGCTTAACCTGAACGATATAGAAAAAAGCCGCCGTATCAATCCCTGGCGGGCGGATTACATCCGCTCCTTAGCGGATGCGGCGGAAACGGCGGAAGGGTTGGTAGAGGCGTTGAAAAAAGGCGACCGCTCGGGCGGCAGCGACCAGTTCTTTACACAGTCGGCCATTAACTTCCTGGCATCCTGTATCTATTTCCTGAGCAAACATTCGGGCGGCAAGTATTCCAGCTTTCCGCATGTGCTGGCTTTATTGAACCGTTCCTACGAGGAGATTTTTAATTCCCTTGTTTCCGAACCTGAACTGCGCTCGCTGTTGTCCCCCTTTATGACGGCCTATCACGCCAAAGCCTTTGACCAGCTCGAAGGGCAGGTCGGCACTTTGAAGATATTTATCAGCCGTTTGGCGACAAAAGAAACCTTTTGGGTTTTCTCCGGTGACGATTTTAACCTCAAAATATCAGGTAGGGACACGCCGGGAATTTTAGTGCTGGCCAACGACCCGAATACGCAGAACATCAATTCTGCCTGTTATTCCATCGTCATCAACCGGCTTACCAAGCTGATCAACACCAAGGGGAATTTACCATCCGCTCTGATTGTGGATGAGGTGCCGACCTTGTTTGTACATAAGGTCGAAAATCTCATAGCAACTGCCCGCAGTAACAAGGTGGCCGTGTTAATGGGGCTTCAAGAACTGCCCCAATTCAACCAGCAATACGGAAAAGATACCGCTGCTACCATCACTTCAGTTGTCGGCAATGTGCTTTCCGGCTCTGTCCGAAACAAGGAAACGCTGGAATGGCTCGAACGCCTGTTTGGCAAATCCAAACAGCTTGGCGAAGGGCTTTCCATCGACCGCAACAAAACCTCTACCTCCCTGAATGAAAAACTGGAAGTGCTTATTCCGGCAGGCAAAATAGCCTCTTTAAATGCGGGTGAGATGGTGGGGGTTATTGCTGCCGATGCGCAGGAAAAATTCACCGGCCAGTTCGAGACCTCTGCAGTCAACTGCCGGATCAATCTGAACATGGATGAAATAGCCAAAGAGGAAAAGGGCTACAAAGCGCTTCCGACCTATTATGACTTCGGCGGGAAAAAAGATGAGAAGCTCAGGCAAAACTTCTTCAGGATTAGCCAGGAGATACAGGAACTGGTACAGCAGTTCAAACCCGCACAACCCAATTTACCAAAAACAAAAACTAAATAACTATGAATGAAAACAGTGAACTCCACGGCACACTGGCATTGGTGCGCCCGGATTTGGAAAACGCCCGGCTGAACCAGTCGGGCGAGATAGGCGTAATTACTTATATCGATAACCAGGATGAGGTATTTATGAGTTTTAGAAATGGCGTCGAAGGCCGGTATAGTCCGGACGACCTGATGCAGTTGAAAGACAGGGATCAAATTTTTCCCGAATTCAAAAATTATGGTGATCTCGATACGGACGACTATAAAGACTTGTATAAGATCAGCCTCTTACAGGATATGGGCAGAAGCACGGATATTCTTCGCGCGCTGGAAATTGCCGGGAATAACCCGGCGGTGTGGGATAAGACCCTCGTCCCTGTTTCCGACCGCATGACGGTCAGACATGAACTTTCATTTAGCAGATGAAGCCTGACATCCAGCAATTACTAACATAAATATCTCCTCACCGGAACGCCGGCAGCCCCATTGTCTCCGGCACAAACAAGAACATTAAAATGAATGAACGTATCAATCTGCACGGGACATTGGCCGTCGTGCGGCCTGACCTCGAAAACGACCCTGTCCGCCAACAGGGAGAAATTGGCATCATAACCTATGCCGACGAAGTGAATAATGAGGTATATGTAATCTTCGATAACGGCAAAGAAGGTACTTATAAGGGCGAAGCGCTTTTGCAGTTTAAAACCCCGGATGAGGTTGCAGCATCCCCCGTAGATAATGCCAGGGAAATGGAGCTCAAGGATTATAAAGACGTGTACAAGATCGGTTTGCTGTTAGATGCCGGCCGGTCCACCGACCTCATGAGGGCCATGGAAATTGCACGTGACAACCCAGCCATCTGGCGGGACGTTTTTGTCACTGTAGGCGAACGGATCGAACACCGCCAAAACAAATTGGTCGCAAGATGAAGACGATCATGGCCTGCTGCCTCCTCTGCCTTCCCCTTAAAAACTTACACCTCACTTCCGGCTATGGTTACCGCATATGGTGAGCTCACCATATCCTGAAATATGTAGAGTCTTACGAAATGGAGAGTGACCGACAAAAACGAGCATTCTGACCAACCCATGTCGGGAACACTCTCCATAATTATAATAAGCTTTGTTAAAAAACGCTTATTATGAAAGAAAAATTAGAGATCCATGAACTCATGGACAGGGCTATAGCAGTCCTAAAAAAAGAGGGGTATGCCGATTATTCTGTTCGCCACTACCGTACTTGTTACAATCATTTGCTAAAATTTATCGATGGTAAGAATATAACGTACTATTCCGATGAACTGGCCATTGATTTTATGAAGCAAAAGTATGGTGCTACCATAGTTGGTTTTTATATAGATAGCTTTTATAAGCAATCTCCTCGCAATTCACGGTCTTCGATCCGGGCGTTCCGGCTGCTTTCAGATTACTGTAAAGATGGTGAGGTTGTAAAAAAGAAAAAAATGGCTCATAGGTCGTTTGAATGTCCTGATGAATTCATCAAAGCTTACGAGGCTTTTAAGCTTGACCGTCAATCGAGACATTACGCACCCAGCGGCGAGGCCAGATTATTTTACACACTGCATCATTTTCTAATATTTATGAAGGATGAGCGTCTTGCCTCTTCCGCTGAAATATCCAGTATTCATATACTGAAATATCTGACCTACTACCAGCATTATGGCGCAGATTATGTTTCAAAACTAATCCTCATGCTTCGCTGTTATCTTCCGTTTCTTTACAAAGAAAACTATACTGAACAAGACTTGTCTAAATGTCTGCCAAGCTTGAGAAACAATAAATATCCCTTTATACCATCTGTTTGGGATCGTAGCGATGTAAAAAAGGTACTGGAAGCCATTGACCGCCAAAATGCCCAAGGAAAACGTGATTATGCGATCATATTACTGGTAGCCCGGCTTGGGTTGCGCGTAAGCGATGTTCGCGCATTAAAATTATCCAACCTAAACTGGGACCGTAGGCAAATATCCATAACCATGCAAAAGACAAAGCAGCTTTTGGAGCTGCCCTTGCTTGAAGATGTGGGATGGGCGATCATTGACTATTTGAAAAATGGACGTCCGCAGCAAACACAATCGGACTTTGTATTTATCCGACATATCGCACCATTTGAAGCATTCAACCAGTTTAATAATCTGCACCAAATGTTAAGCAGGTACATGGATTTTGCAAAAATTGAAAAGACCGATCAAAAAAGAGGACTTCATAGTTTGAGAAGTACCCTGGCTCTTGCATTGCTCGATAGTGGAACGCCGCTACCCACTATCTCCGAAGCCCTTGGCCATAATAGTATTCAATCGACCAGGTTTTACCTAAAGATAGACATGAACGGCCTTCGCAACTGTGTAATAGATCCAGAGGAGGTGTGCCATGAATAATTATGTATGGAAAAGCAACCTTGCAAGTCATATGCAGCAGTTCTTAATGTTGAAGCAGATGGCCGGCTTTAAATATGAGCGACAAGAAAGAAGGATGGAAAGGTTCGATCAATATTGTTATGATATTGGCTTTACCGGTGATCGATTAAACATGGAACTGGTCAATGAATATTGTTACAGTTTTCCTTATGAGCGAGCATGTACACGCTACGAAAAGGAAAAACTGTTAAGTGAACTGGCAGAGCATTTATGTACTATCGGATATCCTTCTTATATCTGTGGTAAAAAGTTTGCGCGAAAGAAGATCCCGTATATGCCTTATATCTTTTCGGAGGAAGAGCTCGGCAAATTGTTTCGGGCCATCGATACTCACCCCTCAGACCGGGCAAGTAGCCGACATATAGTTGACGGCGTGTTATTTAGAATGATATACGGATGCGGTTTACGATTATCTGAAGCCTTGAATCTTAAGCTAAAACATGTTGACCTTAACGAAGGCACACTCACTATTCTACAATCTAAAAATAACAAGGATCGAAAAATCCCAATGGCTAAAAGCCTGGTGGATAGGTGCAAAAAGTACAACAAAGAAATGCATTCTTTCAGTGGTCAGGATGCCTATTACTTCATGACCTCATTTAAAAATCGCATCGACAACAATACGGCCTATGAACGATTCCGTAATTACCTTTGGTATGCCCGTATCCCTCATGGTGGTCGTGGTTCCGGACCCAGAATACATGATCTTCGCCACGTATTTTGTATACATTGCCTTAAACGGTGGGTTTTAGCAGGCAAAGACCTTACTAACCTGTTTCCTTATCTAAGTGTTTATATGGGGCATGCTGATTTTAGAGGGACGCAATATTATCTTCGTTTAACCGCAGACCTATATCCGGACATCATAAAAAAGATGGAGGTTGCATTGGGATATGTAATTCCGGAAGGAGGCGGGCATGAAAAAAGTTAATGACTTTGCCTGGTATCTATCTCGCTTTCTGACCGTTTATCTATCCGGAGAAAAAAACCTGAGTACTAATACGATTGCTGCCTATAGGGACACCTTCAGGCTCTTTCTTCTGTTTTGTGAACAAAAACGGAAAGTTACACCCGGCCGGGTAACGATCTCTTTACTCACAAAGGAGCTTATTATTGATTACCTGGATTGGCTGGAAACGGAACGCAGATGCACCACAACCACGAGGAACCAACGTTTATCATCAATACATGGTTTCTTAAAATATGTTCAAATGGAGATGCCTGAGAACTTGTTTGAACTTCGCCGTATATTGGGGATTTCACCTAAGAGAACTGCCAAAACCATTGTACCCTATCTTACAGAAAATGAGCTTAAAATTCTGTTTGAACAGCCCGATGTAAGAACCAGGCAGGGAAAACGGGACCTTGTGCTGCTGGTGCTTATGTACGATAGCGCCGCCAGGGTGCAGGAACTTGCCGATCTCCGGGTCAAAAATATCAGGTTGGAATCGCCCGCAATAATCGCTTTGCATGGCAAAGGTAATAAAACAAGGCATGTGCCTATTCTTGGAAAAACAAAAGAGTTGTTGATCGGCTATCTGGAAGACCATAAAAAATATAGCTGGGGAATTCCGATCACGGATAGGCCGGTGTTCTTTAACCAACAACAACAACAGTTAACCCGCTGGGGAATTTCATATATCTTAAATACCTACGTTAACAGGGCGAGAAAACACGACGACTTCAATATTGCTTTTGCGGTCACTCCACATGTATTGCGCCATTCCAAAGCTATGGGAATGTTAAAATCCGGTATTAACCTGGTCTATATCAGAGACTTTCTGGGCCATATCAATGTAACCACGACTGAGGTATACGCCAGGGCAGATAGTGAAATGAAGCGTAAAGCATTGGAAGGATCATATCGTGAACTTTACACAGAACAGCTGCCTTTGTGGGAAAGCGATATAGGTTTAATGCAATGGCTTCAAGACTTGTGCAAGTAACTAAATATCAATATTATGGAGAGTGTTCCCGACATGGGTTGGTCAGAATGCTTGTTTTTGTCGGTCACTCTCCATTTCGTAAGACTCTACATATTACCGCATATGGTGAGCTCACCATATCCTGAAACCAAATGGAGATGTTAGGGAAAGATGGCGCAACGGTAAGCTTACTATTATGAGTGAATATAACAATTGCTTCATCTGCCCATCCCATTATGCCGATTCAAGCCGAGTTCATAGTCCAGTCGATCCATCGCGTATTCAAGCACCATTGGATTTTCCATCGCTATCCTAATCGCCTCCCTATGCAGTGATAATTCGGCAAGCGTACACGCTTCCATTATGTCGTAAAAGTCCGGATAAGGCATAAGCGTTTCATCAAGAAGTGCGGCATGCCGGATGTCGTCTGGTTCTCTCAATATGAACAGGGCGTTCGAAGAAAATAGCGCCACGCCTTCGTCTCCGAAGCTGACCAAGACATTATCATTTTCTAAGTCAGCTGATATAATAATGCCTATTTGGTTCTTTTTATTCGCCGGATCAGTTAATAAGTTAGGATGTACCAATACAACTGTGCCGGGCAATTCGCCTGACTTGTTCATAGAGGGTTTAATTAAAAACGGGAAATAACATTCAATATTCAGGATAGCGCTTCCTGTTGCCTTTGGGGGGACATTGCCTGAGCGCGTATTTCAGGATAAAACCCAGCTCATCGCCGGACGTTTTGGTTTTGTTCCATAGCTATCTTGTGTTCAAGCGTTTCCAGGCACCATGGCTGAATGGCCGGGTTACTTTGGGCCAGGCGCATTGCTACCATGTGCTGTTCAACTGAGCCATAGTGCAGGAGCAGTTCGATTTGGGTGAGGACCTTAAGGTTCGTTGCAGCAAGGTGAGGCCCAACTTCCGTTAAAAACCCCTGGATTTGACCAACAGGTTTAAGAACCAATAAAGCATCAGTTGCATATAGACCCTGTCCGCCGTCCGGGAACTGGATGAAAATATCATCGTTGGCCAAGTCTGTATAACTTACCAGACCAACTTCATTTTGCCGCTGTGCGGGATCGTTCCCTAATTCCGGGTGAACAAGCACCGGTATCCCGCGAAGTTCGTCATTCATCGTCAATTGCTCTTTTGCTTATTTTTACTGGCAGGTGCTTTCATGCTGCCTTTGGGCAACACCTGCACCTGGGCAGGGACCTTACGGAAAGTGGCAACCACTTCTTCTACTTCTTTATTGATCCGCATGAAGTTTTCGCGCAGGATTTCATCCTTCTTTCCCCCGAAGTCATAGTAGACCGGAAGGTCGCGGTAGCCCGCTTCTTCGGCCATAAGCTCATTCTTCGGCAGGCTCACTTTGCAATTAATTGCCGAAGTCTCAAACTGCCCGGTATATTTCTCCTGTACATCGGCAGCGATCAAGCCTACTAGTTCCCCGGTATTTAGGGAGGCCATTTTACCCGCAGGGATCAAAGGCTCCAGCTTTTCCTGTAAAGAGGTAGAGGTTTTATTGCGGTCGATAGAAAGGCTTTCACCGATTTGTTTGTTCTTACCGAACAGCCGCTCCAACCAGTCCAAAGTTTCTTTGTTCCTTACCGAGCCTGCCAATACATTGCCCACAACCGAAGTGATTGTGGCAGCAGTATCTTTGCCATAATGCAAATTGAACTGCGGCAATTCTTGCAGCCCCATCAAAATAGCAACCTTATTCGAGCGAGCCACAGCAAGCAAATTCTCAATCTTATAAGTATATAAAGTAGGAATCTCGTCGATAATCAAGGCTGACGGCAGATTGCCCTTACTGTTGATCAGCTTGGTAAGCCTATTCATCACTACTGAATAACAGGCGGAATTAATATTCTGTGTGTTGGGGTCGTTCGCCAGCACCACCATGCCGGGTGAATTCACATCAGAGATTTTCAAGTTAAAATCATCCCCGGAGAAGACCCAAAAGGTTTCGACGGTAGCCAGCCTGGATATGAATATCTTGAGTGTACCAATCTGCCCCTCCAATTGCGGGAAGGCCTTGGTCACGTAAGCGCTTTTAAAAGGCGATAACAGGGATACCAGTTCCGGCTCGGAAAACAACGTATTAAAAACATCCTCATAGGAATGGTTCAAAAAAGACAAGACATGCGGAAAGCTGGAATATTTACCCTTCTTGTACTTAGAAAAAAAGTAAATACAGGCAGCCAAAAAGTTAATAGCTGATTGCGTAAAGAATTGGTCGCTACCATTTGACTTATCCCCTTTTTTCATAGCCTCAACCAAACCTTCGGCACCCTCCGAAGCATCCGCCAGCGTACGCAAATAATCGCTCCGCCAGGGGTTGGTCCGCCGGCTTCGTTCTACATCATTTAGATTAATGACATGAAACCCAAAATTCCTGCACTTGCCATCCTGCTTCGCCAGCAAATAATGATAATAGGCGATCTTGCCTAAATCCGGATACTTATAATCATACACGCAACAGCAAAACTCCTTGGCGATCAATTGCCGGATAAAAGGATTGACGATACCAAAAGACTTACCTGAACCCGGCGTACCGATCAATATGGTTCCCCTGAAAGGATTAACAATATTGATCCAACCATCTCTTACCTTCCCCTTGTAATAAAACTGCATGGGAATGTTGACGGAGTAAGGTGTATTAACCCGCACTACTTGCTGCATGAAGCTTTCACCTTCGACATTCCAGATGTCTTTACCCAATCCAGAGCGGATCAACTTGGAAATATTGTCCATGCCGACGCTGACCATCAGTGCGCCGACCAGTGAACAGACCATATACAGTAGGTTGAACCAACTGGTATAAGCAAAGGCCAATGAAGAATCCCGGCCCCGGTAAACGATGCTGCCAAAAAACAACAGCAGGCCGATGGCCAGCGGGTAAACAATTTGTTTCTTCGGATCAAGGTCCTGCTTCTTTTTTGCTAAGGTGCCGATGCTGACCAGGCAGATCAGCAGGAAAGTCGATAGCTTGCTATAGATCAGCTGCTCATAAATGGCGATGTGGCTGATCTTGTCGATGGGTTTATTAAAAAAGCCCCAGAACGGGGCGTCTTTGTATACAAAAATGACGGCTTCGAGCGCAATAGATAAGTAAATAGCGCATTGCAAAAAGCCGTGCAACTTGTGCTGCTCGTGCGTTTCTTCCATGGTATGAAAACTAAAAAACCTCCGAAGGGAGGTTTGTATTTGAAAATTCCGTAAAAATTGCTGGAGCGAAAGCTTACGCGTCCATTAAGCCGTCAAGCATGGCCGCCCATAAGGCGGTCGGCCTTTTTTGAAGTATCGTGATCATCCTGGCCTTTAACGCGGGCGCCCCAGCTAATATTTCTTTGATTTTACGTCCTACAACGCGCGCGCAGACCAGGGGAATATATGCGCGTTCTTTGGTATCGTAAAGCGACATCGTATCAAAATGTTCGTTGTAAATCACATCGCTAAAAAGATCGAAATAAACCTTCAACATATGTTCGATGTCTTCAATATCGTGGGTACGTTGTGGCCGGTCGTCATTCGCGATCAGTTTTAGCAAAATAATCCCTTCCAGCGTACATATTTTCAGATCAAGTTCGTCGCTGAGGCCGATGTTTAGGGCATAAGGATATAGCTCGGCAAAGCCTGGCATGTTAATGACAAAGAGCGATGGTTCTGTAAACGTGATCACGCGGTCTTCACCCTCGATGCCTCCAAAAGGCAACAGGTCAATTTCGATGGCCTGCTCATAAATAACGGTAATGGCCTCCATGGGGTGCGGGGTAAACCTACCTGTATCAAAAAGCGCCTGCCTGACCTGTGCATATTGCCCGGTATCATTGATCATCAGCGCGATATCCACATCGTCCGTCTTGCGTTTGGAGACCGAATTCTCATCAGCGGAAAGCCAGAAGTCCCTAGCGATTGCCCCGACAAGGTAAAAGTCAATATCAAAATCCGAAAGCACCTGTTCCAGGTCTTTCAGCAAAGCGATGGTGCCGGGGTGAAGTGTTGGATTAGTCAAGGAATTCTGCTTTAATTCGTTTTGCGGCCTCCTGGTTACGGCTGTCCAAGGTCGTGATCAGATCGGCATAAATGAGTAAGGGTGGCGCAGTCCCCACCGGATGATCGGCGTGGCCCGGAAGGTCGTCCCGCCAAAATTGCTGAAGGATCTCTACCGGCCCCTGATCATCAGGCAGCAGGCGTAATCGCTGCATGACTTCCGTGCGATGTTGATTCGTATAGATCGTGAATTTTTCCGGGCTTAGAAAGCCGGTTAACAGGGCCGCCCCGCTTTCACCGCCCCAGTAAAAGCCCTCCGCAGGCTGATCCTTCCAGGCAGCGGCGCGTTCTTTTTGCGCGAAACGGTAAGTATAAAGCTGCAATTTGGGGCGCAATGTGCCCCGGTAAGCCTCGGCCCAGCGCCGTAGCAACTGGTCTTTTTTATCGATAAAAAGAAACTTTGCCTTTTCCCTGACGCCCTCCTTCAAATAGCCCTCTTTTTGTAATTCAGCCACCAGCGGGCCGATATTACCCAATGCAATAGTTGAGGCGCCTGCAATAGCCCGGTAATTCTGATTCAGCAATTCCGGGTCGCGGAGTACCGAAAACAGGAACTTGATCCCTGCCGTTTTCCAAAGCTTGCCGTCTGCTGGTAAACGGACCTCGGTGACCGGCTGGTCATTGATATAAATATAGATGTTATCCGTTTTGATAAAGCAGTTACCGGCAGCTTCAAGGTAATTGATCTGATACGCTTTGAGCTGCTCTTTAAGTGGTTTGGCAATATAGCGGCTGACGAGCAGGGTGCCGTTATTGTTGCCTTTATAACCAGGATGCAAGAGCGATGACGGGAGAGCATCCCGTACCTGGTTTTTCAATACTACATCAAAGCGGTCGGTGTGCTTACCCATTTTAATTTCTATGGTTCCGTCGCGATAGTCCGGATTATACCCATTGGCAGCTAAAAGACTCAGGTCCCGGCCATCTGCGCCGGTTAGTGCCTTTAGTTTTTCCAAACTGAAATAAAGTAGCTCCCTTTCGTTTGTATTCATACTTTGAGATGTTCATGCGACATGAACAAACAAAAATAATGAACATCATCGACTTATGCAATAGTTTTGTTCAAAAAATAAATCTGTTCATGCAGCATGAACGCGTACATATTACACGCCATGTTATCGGCCAAGCGCCTCACCCGGGTAATCATTGGGCATGATGGACGGTAACCGGATCAGCCTTAAATTCTCAGAATGGTCGAGGGTATCTTCAGTTTTTTGTTCTGCGTCATGCTGAACTTCCTCGTCGGCAGGTACGGCCTTCATCTGCGTTTCCCTGATCTTGGCAGCGATCTCGCTTTCGAGCCGCCGCAGTTCAACCCGCAGCCCGGTCAGTTCACCTTCTTTTTCAAAGGTTTTCTGGCTCAGTTCCCGCAGGGTCGGGATTTCGGTTTCCAGTTCCGAACGTTTCTTTTCGTAGGTATCCCGGAGGCCATTTACCTTATCGATGGCATTCAGGAAATACCTGGCTGCGAGCTTGGGATTGTCTACGTTCGGATGGCCACCGCCGGACAGATACTTGATCTCCCCGGGACCTTCGGCAAACAAGTGGTTTTGCAGGCGGTATTTGAACAGGCCCTGTTCTTCGAAACCCTCGCGCTGCTGCCGGATGTATAAACCAAAGCCATACAAGTGACCGATATGACGTTCTTCCGGTTCACCTTTTTGTGGTTTCCAGCCCCGGTAGAATTCGATGACCTTTTTGCCCAGGGCCTCTGAATCAGGCAGCTCATAACCGGTTAAGGTAACCGGATTTAGCTTAGTACCATCTTTGGTAAATTTCAATTCTTTTTGGTACAAGGCCTGGTCTTTAACCAAACCCTCCAGCGTTTTCTTCACGCTCAGCAAATCCTTTTCAGCGCCTTCAAGACTGTAGCGGTTACGCGCGACTTCCTTGAAATGCGCCGACTTCCAACCTTCCAGCTGCGTTACTTTCTTTTCGACTTTCGCTTTATCTAAAAGGGTCGTATCGCCGGATAGAATGGCAACGTACTCGGAAAAGTTCATGCCGCTTTTTTCATCTAAAGCACCCTCATCCAGTGTCCGGACATTCAGCTCACAGTTCTTCATTTGTGAAATAAAGGTCTGCTTGTTCTTGAGGAGGTTGAACTTATAGGCGTCAAGCGACTTTTCTACACCGTAGATAAAGTTTAGCACTTTGTTTCCATAATGCTGCTTAGCCAGCCAGTTACCTTGCCGCGCACCCCGGCCGTCGCGTTGCTCCAGGTCGCTTGGGCGCCAGGGCGTATCAAAATGATGCATGGCCAACACCCTTGCCTGGACATTCAAACCTGTACCCGCTTTTTCGGTGCTGCCCAATAACAACCGGATCTCGCCGGCATTCATCTTGCGGAACAATTCGGGTTTTTGGCGGTCGCTCCAGTCATGGATAAAAGTGATTTCGTGTTCGGGTATATCAAAATCCCTGACCAGCTTATCTTTAAGCGCATCATAAATATTAAAGATACCAGGCTTGGGTGTACCAATATCGCTAAATACGATCTGTGTACCTTTATGCTCATGGCTTATGCGGTAGATTTCAGAGATTTTTCGTGCGGCAACGTTGACTTTATTGTTGGGATGGTCTTCGTAATCCGGGTCGATCAGCCGCATATCCGCCGACATTTTCTTGGCGTAATTGGTGGCGATGAGCATCCGTGCATTATCTTCCTCTCCTGTTAACGGCGCACGGCCGATCAGTGTCGCATCGCCGGTCTCCGCGAACTTCATCAGTTTTTGGATGAACTCCTGCTGATCCGGCGTCGGGTGGATGTTCACCAATGTTTCTTCCAGTTCAGGTTTGTCAAGCGCAATATGCTTCGCTGTCTTATAATCGGTAATTTCGTTATAAAAGAGCGCCAGTTCCGGCACCTTGATAAAATGGCGGAAACGCTCTTTTGCCGTGATCTGGTTGGTCACCGAAAACTCAAAGTCTGTGGTTTT
>Ga0206864_1046_pt1 | contig 43760 bp, 43 predicted proteins | sample Alteio_BWOrgCont_42_FD_152632 | JGI IMG/M metagenome (GOLD analysis project Ga0206864, IMG submission 152632) | Enriched cells from forest soil in Barre Woods Harvard Forest LTER site, Petersham, Massachusetts, United States -... | ecosystem: Environmental > Terrestrial > Soil > Temperate forest >...
TATGATAACGGCTGAGATAAAACTTCCCGAAAAAGATGCTGAATTGATTTTGAACGTAATATCAAAATTAGGAGGGAAAGTAAAATTAATTGATCCCGATGTTCATAAACTCTCACCGGCCGCCAAAAAAATGAAAAAGGATTTGGAAAAGGCTTTTAAAGAGGTTAAACTTCACCAGGAAGGAAAAATTCAATTAAAAACAGCCAGGGAATTGCTTGATGAGCTTTAAGATTATCTCTCTTAACAGTTTTGATAAGGAACTAAAAAAGCTTGCAAAAAAATACCCTTCTTTAAAGCAAGATTATGCAGACCTATTGGATGACATTGACCTTAATCCCAAATTGGGCACTCCGATTGGTAGAAACTGTTACAAAATCCGCCTGTCGATTACCAGCAAAGGCAAAGGAAAGAGCGGCGGCGCAAGGGTTATTACGCATTTAATTGTTAGCGTTGAAAATGAGATACTTTATTTGCTGAAGATATACGACAAAGGCGATCTTGATAACATAAGCGAGGCTGAACTCAAACATTTGCTGGAAATCGTTAAGGTCTTATAAATTGATAAGTTAAGTCACTACCATATCGGAGTTTCATACCAAGGGTCGTGGGTTCGAGCCCCATCATTTACCCCACCTTGATCAGACTTACGAAGTTTTCAAAACTTCGATTTCTATGATCTATGCAAGTCTTTTTCATTTATGGGCGTTTTCCGATTTCTAGATAGATGTAACCGCAATTTATTTAGTAGTGACCGTACTCATTTTGGCAAATTCCACATCATTGGGCTCCCACAATTCGATCTTATTGCCCTCGGGGTCCATCAGGTGTACAAAACTCCCATAGCTCACCTTTTGCACGCTGTCAACCGGCAGAATACCCAAAGCTTTCAATTGGGCTAAAAGCTGATCCAGGCCTTCCACGCGGTAATTGATCATGAATTGCTTTTCAGAGGGCTGGAAGTATTTGGTGGTTTCTTTAAAGGGCGCCCATATGGTAAAACCCTTTTTTGTGCTGTCCATGCCCTGGCGCCATTCAAAATCTGAACCGAATCCGCCGATGCGGATGCCCAGGTTCTTGCTGTACCAGGCTTTCAGCGCAGCGGGGTCTTTGGCCTTAAAAAAGATACCGCCGATACCCGTCACACGTGGGCCGCTATTCGCCGGCGTGGTTAAACGGCTGAAACCGTAGCCCAACAGGAAGCCCGCGCAAAGCAGGCCGATTAAGGTGATCTTTTTCATTGTTTTTTATCTAAATTTAAATCCGTCCAAAATTGCAGTATCGGCGTGTGTTTCGGGTCATACTTTCAGGTGATTTTTTAAAAAAAAGCAAATAAATGTACTTCTTTTATGTTACCTAAAGACATTACCAAAAGCAATTATTTGAGCAGGTTGTGCATGTTTTTGATATGCCACTGTTCATATCCGAACGAATTAGGAGTTTGCCATTTAGACACAAGTGATTGGTGTTAAACTATTTAATCCAATGGCATAGTTTTGGCGCCCATATTTGACCAAGCATCAAAGAATGAATATAAGACTTACCGCTGCATTATTTTTCGCCCTAACCCTCGCCGGCCTGCACGGAAAAGCACAGGATATCCCAAGCGCAAAACAGGCCGTCGAAAGGCTGCAGAAGGACGTTCCTGACCTAATGCAAAAGGCAGATATCCCCGGAATGTCCATAGCGCTTATCCATAACGGGAAAATCACCTGGGTGGGCTCTTTTGGCGTGATGAATGCCGACACCAAAAAACCTGTGACAGATTCAACCGTTTTCGAGGCCGCCTCGCTCAGCAAGTGTGTTTTTGCTTATGGCGTGCTCAAGCTGGTCGACGAAGGCAAACTGAACCTTGACACGCCTCTGAACAAATACCTGGGCAACAATTACGGTGTCACCGACCCACGGATAAACCTCATCACAGCACGGCATGTGCTTACCCACAGTTCCGGTTTTCCTAACTGGCGGGAATTAGATCATAGCAAAACATTGCAGATTCACTTTAACCCTGGCGAAAAATGGAGTTATTCGGGCGAAGGGTTTGTTTACCTGTCTAAAATAGTCGAAAAAATTACCGGAATGCAGTTGGAAGACTATATGCAGCAGACCGTACTAAAGCCGCTGGGTATGGTTTCGAGCAGCTATGTTTGGCTTGCACACTACGACAGCATCAAGTCTTATCGCCATGACGATTTAGGAAACGTGACCGGGAGGACCGATAAATCAAGCGCCGGGCCAACGGCCGTGAATGGACAACAAGCTATTGCCGCTGCAAGCCTGACCACCAATGCCACCGATTACTCAAAATTCATCATAGCCGTGCTGAACGGAACAGGCTTGAAGAAAAAGACCTGGGAACAAATGCTGTCCCCGCAAATACGCGTGACTGAAAAATACCCTCAACTGGCATGGGGGCTGGGCATAGGGCTGGAGACCATGCCCGATGGGACCTGGTTTTGGCATTGGGGAGACAACGGCGACGGGAAAGCTTTTTACATGGCTTCCATATCAAGAAAAGATGCGGTCGTGTATTTTGCCAATTCGTCAAGCGGCCTCAGCATCGCTACGGAAATATTGAACGATGCGGTTGGCGGCGAACATCCCTCGCTAAAAAACCTCGGCTATCAAAGGTATGATGCCCCTTCGCGCCGCCTGCTCAAATCCATCATTGCCGATGGCGCCTTTGCGGCACTGAATAGCTACAGGGACGAACGTCGAAAGGACGCCACTGGCAAGATCAGCGAATCCGATATGAACAGCATCGGATATGCCTTGATCAGGATGAAAAAGCTGGACGATGCGCTGCAGGTATTTAAACAAAACACCGACGATTTTCCCCAATCATGGAACGCCTGGGACAGTTACGCCGAAGCATATATGGATAAAGGGGATAAGGAAAATGCCATCAAATATTACCGGAAATCATTGGAGCTGAACCCCCAAAGCGAAAACGGGAAAAATATGCTGGATCAACTCGGCGCCGGTAAAAATTAAAGAATAGCCGATTAGGGGATTAGTTGCTTGTGCGAGTCAACTCTTGGTTCTCCCTTCTTGGTTCTTGGCTCTTCCACACTAATTAAATTCCCTTAAAGATCTCATTTAACACACCCGCCAACCGTATCCCCGCTTTTTCAATGCGCAGCCTCACAACCGGGATATGGGTGTCGTAATAATTCTTGCCGGGGTTGCTGCCTTTCATTGTGTCGGTCTCCGCGTAAAGTATCGAGCTTATCTGGTAGCTTTCCCATATCCAGGTGATCACCGGGTCGCTTTGCCATCTCCTAACCTGGATATCGGTAGGATGGTCATATTGTTCCGCAAGTTTTTTATAGTTGAGGCCGTCTTTTTCGAGCAGGTTCGTATCCCAAATTTCGTGCAGGCTTGTGTATTGGTTTTCGAAAGTAAGCTTAATGTTATTTCCACCCCGGTCTTCCGCGCGCGAAACATGCATGGGCTGGTGCGCGTCGCCAACAAAGTGAACCAGGTATTTCAGTGCATTAATCCGCTGCTTTTGCGTCGCGTTGGTGTTTTTTAGCAGGTTTTCCGCTGCCAGGATGCCGGTATAAACGTTACCGGTCTTCATGGATTTTACCTGTTGTTCAAATTCCGCATAATTGAGTCCAGCGGGGAGATTCATAAAATGAAGCGGCGCTGTTTCAGGATCAGCCTGCCTGATGTCATCGGCCCAGCTGCTTACATCGGCCAGGCTTTCATGGCCTAAAAGATTTTTAATGCCCGCCTTTGCCTCCGGCGTGAGGTGGCGCTCAGCGATCTCGCCGATAACATGATGACCAAGTGTTCCCCATGAGGCCAGTGAAAGCCAAACGCTTATGATCAAACAAAATGAAAGCAATTTCTTCATCGCCGCTAATGTAGGTAACTCTGCTTATTAGGACATCGCACTGGCGTAAAAATCTTATTGCTAAATAATAGAAGCCATTTGTGTGGAAAGACTTTGCGGTACGGTTATTGCCCAACCATTACCAAACCAATTATACCATGAAAACGCAGCAAAGCTCAAAAGACAACGAATCCGGCCAGGGCCGCTCAACATCCAACCGCGCCTTTACCGATCAGAACGAACGGCTAAAAGAGCGCGGCATCAGCAATTCCGGCGGCCAGCGCTCCGATCAAACGTCGAGTCGTGACAGTGCCCATCAGCCAGAAAGAAAGAGAAGTAAAAAGCCGCTTTATTGAAGCCGCTTTTTTTTAAGACAATGTTGGCGCATTTTTCGCTTTGTTAAGGATTGCCAAGTTCAGCGTTCAGCAAATCCAATCAATATAACCCCCACTTATCTACTTTAAACTTACTCACTACTCACCGTTCACTATTCACCACTCACTATCCAAACTTACTTGTCCTCTTTTATCACTTTCAGCCCTTTGGTCCACCGCACCAGTTGCGTCAGCATCGTTTTGGCCGATGTTGCGATAATTTCGTTTGGTGTAAATTCGTCATCTTCGTTGATCAACTGGTTCAGGCCGGGGATATTTACCGCCTCGGCAAGCGAAATCGTCCGCAGAGAGAGCAAGTCGTTTTTTAAACTCATCACCGCGCGTACGCCCGCAAAGGCTCCGGCGGAATAACTTACCAATCCGGCCGGTTTATAGGCCCATTCATGCACGAGGTACTCCAGCGCATTTTTCAGCGATGCCGGGTAGCTGTAATCATACTCGGCAGTTACAAATATAAAAGCATCGGCTTCCTCTATTTTTTGGCTCCATTGTTTGGTATGCGCATGTTCATATTGCTTCATCATGGGATGAACAGGCTCGTTCATCAGCGGCAAATTAATTTCCCCCAGGTCCAAAATTTCCACGTCAAAGTTTCCGTTTTTCTTTGCCGTTTCGGCAATCCAATTGGCAACGATGGGCCCCTTGCGGCCGGGCCTTACAGTACTTGATATTATTTTTAGCTTATACATATTCATTTTTAAATTTGAAAATTACATGTTTAAACATGTAATGCAAAAATGAATATTTATCTTCGGTAATGAAGCGGGTAACTCATAAGATGATACCCATGTTACAATTAACAACGGGCTGTCTTCTATCCAGCCAGGTTCCGGCAGCTCCGGCTGCTGCCATGGAAAAAAAGTTGTTCGGCCATGTTTTTATATTACATCATTCCGATGGGAATTATTATTATTGCTCTTTCTTCCGATCGAAAGGAAGGTAGGCCAAAAACTGGTGACATACCGTTAATATACCGTGACAAAAATGCAACCTTTACAAATTACAATTATCGGGGGTGGATTCTGTGGTGCGATTACCGCGGTTAACTTGCTGCGCGACAATACCCAGTCGCTGCACATTAACATCATCAACAAGGGCAATCCAATTGCGAGGGGAGTGGCTTATTCGCCAAACAGTTCTTCTTTGCTGTTAAATGTCCCCAGCGGTAAAATGAGCGCCTTTCCCGACGAGCCGGATCATTTTGTGAACTGGCTCAAAAAGCAGCCTGAGTTTAGGGGCATAGCGAACGAAGACCTCGCCGACGGTTTCGCTCCCCGGGAATTATATGGCAACTATTTAACGCATTTGTGGCAGGAGGCATTGAAAACAAGGGAGCAAAACAGCGTGCTGACTGTTTACGAGGATTATGCTTATAATGTGGTGGAGGCGGATGACAGGTATTACATTTACCTTAAAAATAACCCGGTTTTGGCAAGCGATGTGGTTGTGCTGGCCACAGGCAACGCCCTGCCCCGCTTGCCGTCCGGTGTGCCAGTCGCCTTCAGCATGGGGCCAAAATATTTCGGCGATCCCTGGACCATCGACAGTATCGGCAAACTTGATCCCGGAGGCGATGTGCTGATCATCGGCAACGGCCTGACCATGGCCGATACCGTTGTGGCGCTTGTAGAGGCTGGCTTTAAAAACACCATATACACGGTGTCGCCGCATGGCTATAACATTAACATTTTCAAAGAAAATAAAGCTCCTTACGAGGACCGGGATACCGGTTCCCTGCAGTTGAATAACTCCGGACTATCCGGACTCCTGGCAACATTAAATAAACATCGCAGGTCAGCGCAGGCCAGTGAGTCGTCGGCTTACCTGATCGTGGATTCCCTCAGGCCTTACACCCAGCAAATATGGCTGTCATTCAGCCTCGAAGAAAAACGGCTATTCCTGAAATATCTACGACATTTATGGGGAAGCGCAAGGCACCGGCTCCCCGCCAATACACATAATTTGATAGCAGGCTTGTACGCTACAGACCAACTCATCACCTATAAGGGCAAGGTTGTAAAGGTTATTGACGACGATGACCTGGTGTTGGTAACCCTCGATTGCGGCGGCGAACTGAAGCTCCTTACCGTGCAGCGGATCATCAATTGTACCGGGCCCGAGAGCAACCCAAAATTATCCTCGAATGCATTGTTGCGGACCCTGGCCGCGAGCGGCCTTATTTGTGCTGATGACCTGGGTATGGGCATAAAAGCCAATCCCTCCGATGGCTGCATTATCTCCCTTTCCGGAGAGCACAAACCCAATCTTTTTACAATCGGCTCCAACCTGAAGGGAATCTTATGGGAGAGCACAGCCGTGCCTGAATTGAGTGTTCAGGCGAAAAACCTCGCGGCCCTGCTCGCCGAAAAGGCCCGCCTACACCAATTAGATAGCCAGATGCTTAAGACGCAAGGTACGGAGAAGCAAAATATTGTGTCCCTGGGTTGACCAAGTGACTTCAAACATCCATCCCCAAACAATCCCGCAAACCCTGCTTCCCTTTCGCAGTAACCAAAATACTTCGTGATCCATCCATCGTTCGCAGCCAGCCATTGTAAATCATATGGCTCAATAACGCAGCGCCTAATGCCCCGGCCAGGTGATGCTTACGTTCGCTCCAGTCGAGGCAGGGTTTGGCGAAATGCCTTTTTTGTGTCTTTAACCTTTCCAGGTCAATCCCAAGTTCCGAAAACCATTTTTGTCCTTCTTCGCTCAAGTCATAACAGTCTTGCTCTTTTGTAAGGTAATTACGGTGAAGCATCGCTTCGGTCAGCATTACGCCAACCTTCCCTGCCAGGTGATCATAACAGCTGCGGCAATACCTTATGGGTTGTTCTTCGGTTATCTTAATTTTTTTTGCATCCGATTCCGGCGCCAGGTTGGCAATCGCTTCTATAGCGTAGGGGATTTCGGATCGTGAATAGTTGTAATACTTGTGCCGGCCCTGGCTTTGCACCGTTAACAAATCCGCCTTAACGAGCTTATGGAGGTGCATGCTTATGTTTTGAGGCGTGGTATTGGCATACAAAGCAAGTTCCGTGGCCGTATAAGCCCTTTTATCCATCAATGCCCACAATATTTTGGCCCGAACCGGGTCGCCAATCAGGGATGCCATCGCGCTGAATTGATCTTCCATAAAATTCCACACTTAAGTTTAAAATGAAGTATTACAGTTTAAAGATAGATAAATTTGGACTATTCAAAACGAAGAAATGAACAATAACATCTCAGACTGGAACAACGCCGATTACGTCGGGATTTATACCCGGCAGTTAAAAGAAAATCCTTTGTACTACAACCCGGACTCCAAAATGTGGATAGCCTGCAGCTACGAATGTTGCCGGGCATTGCTGCTTAGCGACGACGCCCATGTACCGGAACCGGTTATTCCCGAAAATAGCAGTTTGAGTGCTAAAGCAATACTGTTGATGACGAAATTGGTCCGTATCACTAATGGCGAGCAGCACGTTGCCTCGCGCGAGGCAGCAATGTTCATCTGCCAAAAGATATTTCAAACTGATGTAAGCCGGTTATTGGAATCATTGTTGAACGGAACTGACGCAGGAAAGCCATTTGATTTTGTTGAAACGGTTGCCAAAAAACTGCCGATCCTGCTGATTTTAACAGGCCTCGGTATTACCGGGGAGGATGAGGCTTTTATCAGCACAAACCTTTCATCATTAATACGGATCATGCTGCCGGTAAAAACTGCTGAAGACATCCGCTTGATCAATGCCGTGGTAGATAAGATCTACGATATAGCTGAAAAGTGTGTAATCGCCCATAATTGTTCTTCCGATCCAGAAACTGTCGCGTTGATCACCTGCAATCTTATCGGCTTGTTTATCCAGTGTTATGACGGAGGGAGAGGATTACTTTGCAATGCACTTTTAAACCTGGCTACCCTCCTAAACGGTTATCATTTGGACAGGACTGACGATTCACTCTATAAAAAGCTTGTGACTGAAACATTAAGGTTAAATCCCCCGGTACATAATACACGCCGGGTTGTTGTTGAGGACATCAGACTGGGGGGGCAACTCCTGAAGGCAGGCGAAACCGTATTGATCGTGCTGGCGGCTGCAAATCTTGACTACCGGATATTTGAACACCCTGAAAAATTTGATTTGATGCGCGCCAATAACGACCAGCACCTCACCTTCGGCCTGGGTGGGCATAGCTGCATCGCAAAATACCTAAGTATTGGGATAGCAGCAGACACCTGCAAGTTCTTGACAAACAACTATCAAAATATCCGCATACTCCAAAAGGAGTTCAGTTATGAGCCTCAATTGAATGTAAGGCTGGTTAGACAGTTAGTGGTAAGCTTTGCTAAAATATAGAAATGGCGCTGCCATATCAATGGCACGCGAGGGTTAAAACCTTATATTTGTATTACTGCTAAAATAATTAATAACATGATAGCCAGGCATTGGAAGGGCATAACCAAACCAGGATTAGCCAGCGTTTATAAACGGCATTTGCTGGAAGAAACTTTTCCCGCACTTTCAAAATTACAAGGTTTTACTAAAGCGTCTATTTTGGAACGGGCTGTGCCTGGCGGAGAAGAGTTTTTAATTATCACTGAATGGGATTCAGTTCAGGCAATTAAAGCATTTGCGGGCGAAGATGCGGAGGATGCGGTAGTTCCGGCAAAAGTGCAGGAAATGATGGTAGAATATGATAAAAGAGCCATTCACTATGAAATAGCTCATCAATAATAATATTAACCCTCAAAGTTATTTTAAGGCCTGCAAACCTTTGCGGCCGGTTTATTGATGAGCATCCATATGTATATAAGTTTAACAATAATTTAATTAATTTAACATATTTATATAATATCGTTAACAGTATCTCATTTTTGTTTCGATATTTTTAATTCCGGATATTGATGCGTATTTTTGTTTAAGTGGAAAATAACAGTTGACGTTATTTTTTCTATTATTAACAAAATATTTTATCTATGAAACACGGACTTTTAATTGACATGGACGGCGTGATCTACAGCGGCGAAACCCTTATCCAGGGCGCTGATAAGTTCATTGCCCACCTGCTCGAAAACGATATACCTTTTACCTTCATGACCAATAACAGCCAGCGCACGCCGCTGGAAGCGACGCGAAAGTTGAAGCGGCTGGGCGTGGAGGTAGGCGAGGAGCATGTTTATACAAGCGCTATGGCCACCGGTAAATTCCTGGGCGACCAAGGCCCCGGCGGTACCGCCTATGTTTTAGGCGAAGGCGGCCTGCTCACAAGCCTGCACGAAAATGGGATCACATTGGTTGACACAGACCCCGAATTTGTGGTTTTGGGCGAGGGTAGGAATTTTACCCTCGAGATGGTTCAGCGCGCCGTAGATATGATCCTCGGCGGCGCTAAGTTCATTACAACTAACCGCGACCCTTCGCCCAAAAAGCCAGGCTGGAATAACCTGGGGATTGCCGCAACAACGGCAATGATAGAGGAAGCATCAGGCCGAAAAGCCTTTGTGACCGGCAAGCCAAGCCCCGTGATGATGCGTTCGGCGAGGAAATTCCTTGGGTTGGAAACCGCGGAAACGACGGTGGTAGGGGATACAATGGAAACTGATATACAGGGCGGCGTGCAAATGGGCTATAAAACGATACTGGTTTTATCAGGTATAGCAAAACAGGACGACTTAAGCCATTACGCGTTTAAACCCGATATGGTGGTCAGTTCGGTGGAAGAGATACAATTCCCCTTAAAATGGTGGTGAAAATTCCGGCGAATGATCAGTTGGCGTATATTATCCACTGAAAACTGATTTTCGAATCAGGAATAAGCTATTTTACCTTGCAGCAAGTACTTCGGTTGTCTTGCCTGTGGTCGCCCATTCCTTATAATTATAGTAAGGATTTTTGATAACCTGGGTTTCGCTCAGCCAGTATGCGTTGTTGAGGGGACTGTATTGGAGATACAATTTTGGATAATTCATTTTAGTCCCCTTCAAAAGGCCATATAATCCAAGAGTAAGCTGGGAAAAATAGCGCCTTTGTTCATCCTCAAAAACAGTTTCGCCAATCCCTTTGGTGTTATGCAGCAGGGGCTCAAGGGCATCCGCCAGTACCCTGGCTTGTTTGTTGGTCATCCCCTTATCCGGATCGGTCGAAAGCAGGTAATAAAGTTCGTTGGCTTTTATTTTGGCAGTGGTGCCATCATCGTTGATGAGGGCATTTTTTATGTCCAGGTAATAATTTAAGATTTTGCCGACATTGGTTTTATCCCCCGCAGCCGCTTGCGCGAAGGATGAAGAGGCGAATGAAATAAAAACTATTATTAAAATAAATATTTTTCGGGTTATCATATGTTTACCGCACTTATGTTGTCAATTAACCAGGGGAATTCTAACTGACGTTATTGTTCAAAGCTTATGCCACAGGTGGGCTAAAAATAAATATAAATAATTTATTTTCAAATACTTAGTTATGAAGTGTTTACGATTTTTTACTTTCGCCAGCCCCCGATAATAAATGAACTAATAAGTTAATTTATTAAAAATTAGGACAATAAATTAATTACATTAGGACAGCGTGTAGGAAACGTTAAAGATTTGGGTAATATAAGTTAACTCCGTTTCGCCAGCTTTAAGCATAAAATTCCCCGGCTCACTTTATTGCAGCCAAAGTTGCGGCAGTTTTTCCACAAGTCGGCATTGTGTCGCTGTAATAAGGGTTTTTTATAGCGGCACTTTCGCTTAGCCAGTAGGCCTTCTTCATGGGGCAGTATTGCACATAAACAATGGCTGTATTTATCTTAAGTCCTTTTAGTACCTCGTAAAGATTTTTTGAAAGGCTGGCAAAGTGTTCCCGCTGATGCTCAATTGCATTCGTTTCGCTCATGTGCCTACTGTCAAACTTCAGTTTGTCAAGATAGGTATCCAATATTTTTTGCTGATCCGGATTTAAGCCTTGTTCCGGATGGTCAGACAAAGCCGCGAACAGTATTTTCGCGTTCGCCTGCGCATCGTTTCCATGCCCATTGGCCAGCGCATTTTTTACACCATAATAATCTTTGGTGATTACGTCTATATTATTTTGCGCCTTAACTGCCAGTACCGAAACACACAATGCGATCATTAACGCAGGCCCTTTTATTGTTTTCATAGCTTTAATCTAACGAAGTTTAAAAATTTCCTATAATTTAAGATTTCACTTTCGGTACCGATAGCTATCGGGATCCGTACTTCCGTCTTTCCTAATCTCACATCCCACATCTCACTCACGTCTCACGTCTCACATCTCGCTTTCAGCTTTCTGCCTTTCGCTTTCAGCTCAACCTACATTTTCATCGGCTTATTCAGCCTCGGGTAAAGTCTCAAAAACACCTCGCCGCCCATCGGGTTTTTACCATATAAACTGTTCAGCCGGCTGTCCGCGTCGTAAACTGTTAACTGCCCGCCCGCTGCGAGGTTCAAAGGGCCAAGCTTGATCAGGTCGTAATTGAGGCCCAAAGTTAGGGCATTTACCCCAAATATACTGTCATCCCCATAGATCAATTCATCTAAATTTAGTTCCTGCGTCGTTTTTTGCACAAATTCATACCTCGTGTAGAGGTCCCATTTTTTGATCCGTACGTTGCCCTCAAATAAAAGCGAATTGTCCGGATCATCATCCGGGACCTTGTTTTGCCCCCATACCAGCGACGCATCAAAATATTTATCGTCGCCAAACGGCAGGCTGTAAATAGCCGAAGCCGTTGTGCGATAAACATTTTCTGTTGGGTCGAGCGCTTCGGGACTTTTGATATAACCATGCGATACCTGCAGTGCCCAGTTATCGGAGGGGTTGTAATCCAGCCTTGCGCTCCATGAGTCGAAATCAGGCGTATTAAAACCATAGCGGTATTCGTCCGGCTCTCTACCGGTAAAGGAGGAGCCTTCGAGTTTAAAATCACCGTACCTGAAACCGACGGTGGCTACTCCGAAGGTGATATGCGTGGCATCCTGCCAGTGATGACTGATAGGCGCGTCGGGGTCGGCCATGGCCGATGGGCGGTGCATAAAGGCTACCGGCCCCAGGGCGGGCTCTCCCGGATAGCCCAGGTAAATGCTGAGGTCGCTTTTTTCCGACAGCGCATAAGCGTAGCTGGCGGATACCTCGTCAAACAGGTTATGCGGGTGCTGCCGGTCCACTAAGGGAATGCCTTTCCAGCTTTCCCCCGTCTGGAACAACAGGGGATACCCATAGCCGCCCTCGGTAACGGGATCTAACGACATCATCAAATTAAAGTGCAGCAAGCCTTTTTCTCCCACGTCGCGCTGTGCCATGCCCATCAGCCAGTTCGGGCCGTCCAGTTTACTGCCGCCGCGGCTGCCAACGTTAAAAAGATCCTGGTCGGTATACCGGAGTGTGAGGTTGCCGTGGAGCATATAGGTCCATTTGCCGCCCGCCAGCATAAGGCCATAGGTCGGCGACATGTCCGGCAGCCAACTGGTGCCGGAACCCTCGCGATTCATCGGCAGGTTTTTGGAAAGCGCGCTGCTCATCATGATCATGCCGCTCATGTCCATACCCGCCATCGATGTATCTATGGCGGCGGTATCTATTTTTTTGTTTTTATTGACAGACGTGTCTTTCATATTCATCTGCTGTGCGTGAGTGCTATATATCAATCCAATGGAAAGGAGGAATGCGATTATCAAAAATCTCATAAAAGTAGTTTTGTGGCCTTGGCCATCTCAATAAATAGAATGTTGTCGTTTGGGCAGAATTGTCCTGGGTGGATACCTCAAGGTGCGGGAATCAAATCAAAAGTGAGCAGAAGCGGATAGATATCGCTTTGCCGGATTCGCCGGGCGGGTCATTGCCGTTATTCAGTGAAGGGATTGGCGCAAATGCGGTAGGATGAAAAATAAAGTCAGCCGGCTGCACCGGTTCAAATGTCAAAAGCGGCAGGCTGAACCTGATCTGGTAGCCGGGTTTTACGTTTTCTTTTATAACAAAATTCCCATGCTTTTTGCAGCAGCCGTCGCCTTTGCTTTTATCGGCGCAGCATTTGCCTGGCGTGCCGGCCATTTGCATACACTGCTTGTTTACCAGCTTTTCGGTAGTGCAATGCACGGCGCACACAAACATACCTGATGTTAGCAGCAGGTAAAACGCTGTGAGGCAAAGTGTGGCCGCTTTTTTCATTTATACAAATGTAGTTACCCGGATGGAACCAAACAATTTTTGTTTCAAAATAGACCAAAAAAACACTCCTCCCGTAAATTTAGGGTCCAAAGGACTCCTAAGGAGGAGTCAAGAAGACAAAAGTCTCTGCGTTCTCAGTGCCTACCCAGCGTCCTTTATGGTTAAAACCGCCCCTGCGCGAAGGTCATTTCTCAAATCCCGCATTCTCCCCCGCTTTACTACCTTCCCTGTCAAGATTCCAGCTGCTTACCTGTATAAAAGACGCGCCATTACCGGCATACTTGTCTTCATAGCTGCACGCTATCGTGCGTGTTTCGCCAGGCGCCAGCAGCAGGTAGTTATCGCTGAAAATAACCGGTAGAATATCATCACCACCTTTCTCTTTCAAAGCACGCAGGTGTACAAAAAAGGCAACCGTTTTACCGGTGTTGGTAACCGTTATTTTATGCGTAGTGCTGCCATCCGTTTTTGCGCTGATGTGATGAACATCCAGGCTGGCTGGGGCCAGCGATTTAAGCCCGGTATAATCGGCAAAGGCGCTTTGCGGCGTATAAAACCAGGTCGACTTCTTCCAGTTTAACTCGTCTTTTTTCCCCGAAAGCCAGTACCAATTAATACTTCGCAGCTTTCCTTGGGCATCCAGCAATTCCAGCCGCAAAAAGTAAACGCCGGAGAGTCCGGCAATTTCCGGAAGTACAAAACATTCCTTCGTTCCGTCTTCGTCAACACCGGTGGTGACCTCCTTCGTGAATTTCTGTGAGCCGTCAAGGTTGTAAATACCGGCCTTTACCTTCAGCCCGCTAAACTTTTCCCTGTACGAATTGATGATGTCAACGGCATTCGACTGGTAGGAGTACATCACATGAAGCGGCTCCATCGATTTTTTCATGCCAAAGTAAGTGCCGCCCGGGTACAGGTAGTAATCATAGGTATGCCATATCATACCCGGCCAGGGATTGCTTAGCATCCATTGCACCACGCCCGTGGCATTGGCATATTTTTTCAAGCCATAGGCCTCCATCATTGCCCGGTGCCCTTCGTAGTTCTGCGCCTGGGCCGTGGCCAGGTATTCCATCATATTTGCCGGTTGGCCGTACCGGGCGTATAGCGCCGAGTCAAACCTTTTAGTGCTCCCAAATTCGCCCGTTCCGCAATGATATATCCAATCCGGACTGGTATTGCTGATGGAATCCTTCGGTATAAACTTGATAAGGCTTTCATAGGGCGGGATGGAAGGCCCCGGGGATATTTCCGTAGCAAAGCTCCAGGCTCCGCCATATTTGCCAGTATCGGCTTCCCAATAGGATGGGGGCACCCAATCATACGGCCCTGCCATTTTCACGCCGGTAGGCCCGGAAACTTTCGACACATTTTCTGCAGCGCTGCCTACTGTTGGGTTTGGCCATTTAAGGTCGGCCTCTATCGCCAGCCAGTCGGTTTCCACCGATTTGTCCCTCGGCACCATATCGCTGCCGTTCAGCCAGGTTAGCATAGATGGCCGGTCCCGCAGCCAGTACATCACGCTGCTGTCCGAGGCCATGGCAACGCTTCTTTTGGCGGCATCCCAGCGTTCCGGGTATTGCCAGGCCCCGCAGCACATCCAGCCGCTCATCACCAATAAACCATACTGATCGCACAGGTCGTAAAAATTTTCATCTTCCAGTTTGCCTTCCGAACGAACGATATTCATGTTCATGTCCCGAACCAACCCTAACTCCTGTTCTTCGCGGAGCTTTGAACGGCGTTCAAAAATATCCGGCGACCACGCCGCGCCCCGTAGCATGATCGGTTTGCCGTTCACGATAAACTCACGGGCCTTTTGGTTATCCAGCATTTTGGAAGTGATCTCCCGTATGCCGAAGCTTTCGCTCAGTTCGTTGCTCAGTTCGCCGCCTGTACTCACCGAAAGGGTTATACGGCTCATTTCCGGCTTACCATATTGCCAGGGCCACCAGATAGGCGGGTTTTTGACGTTGAGTTGCGGATAATCGGCTGGGGCGAAGGTGATCTGCTTCTTTTCGCCAGGCTTAAGGTGAACTTTTTGCTCAAAGGTGATATTCCCATTTATCTTTCCTTTTACCAGCGCATCCTGCTCTTTACCAGTATAGTTTATCGCCATGGCGTCGACCTGCAAATGGGCTACGGCAAGCGAGGGTAGGTCGAATTTGGTAGTCACCAGCGGGTATTCAATGCCAACCTTCCGGTAAGTTTTTAGTTCGACGTTGTTGACGATGCCGTTATTAAAATCGGGCGGGTAATGAATCCAGTCGGCATAGTCGATGGCGAGGTCACCACCCCGTTTTTGGGGATTGAAGGGGCGTTTTACCTGTATGGCCAGCACATTTTCACCACGGTATTTAACCTGTTTGGTGATATCGAGCTCAATGATCCTGAAGGGGCCGATGATCTGCGTGGAATCGGCGATTAAAATACCGTTTAGCCATACATTGGCTTTATAATTGATGCCATGAAGCTTCAACACGACGTTCTTCCCGTTTTCCGAGGCCGGCAATTCAAATACCCTCCTGAACCACCAGGGTTTGTCGAGACTTGGGTCGCCCAGCTTTTCGAAGTTCCGTCCATAAAAAGGGTCGAAATTATAAACGTGGTTGGCGATGAGCCCGGCGATGACCGTGGTGGGAACGCTAACCTTGTACCAGGCGGTGGTATTGAATCCCGGAATCGAGATTTTATCGCCCGTGGCTACATCGGTAACAGCGGACTGCATGGTCCAGTTTTCCTTTAAAAACGCGCGGTAATTTTCGCTCTCTTCGTTTTGGCAAAAGCCATAACCAGCTACAAAGCATAATAATGCCGATAGTAAAAATATTTTCATGATGAACGGTTTAAAATAGGTATGGCTTCCGGCACGAAACCATGAACCATACGCCAAACAATGTTAAGAAATTTCCGCCCAATCTTTCCAAATTACCGTACATTTCCGTTTTTTAAACTGTAACAATACACGTACAAAATGAGATCTGTTTGCGTTTTTTGCGGCGCTAATTTTAATGGCGATCTCCTATTGAGGCAAGCCGTGGAGCAATTGGCCGAACTGATGGCGGCGCGAGGCATTACGCTTGTGTTCGGTGGTGGTAAAGTAGGGGTGATGGGTATTTTGGCCGACGCGATGCTGTCCCGCGGTGGCAAAGCCATTGGTGTTATGCCGAGGTTTTTGATGGACAAGGAAGTGGCTCACGCAGGCTTAACCGAATTACATGTAGTGGAAAATATGCACCAAAGGAAACAACTGATGAATAACCTCTGCGAAGCGATCATTATGCTGCCCGGCGGCTTCGGCACCCTCGAAGAGTTTTTTGAAGTGCTTACCTGGTTGCAGCTTGGCCTGCACAACCACCCTGTGGGCATATTGAACGTGAATGGCTTTTACGATCTGCTAATGCAGCAGATGGACCTGATGGTGGAACAGCGTTTCTTAAAACCGGCCAACCGCAAACTGGTGCTGAGCTCTGCCGATCCAATTGAATTAATTGCGCTAATGGAAAACTGCGAGGTAAATCCGGATGAGGTTTGGTTCAGGGATAGGAATTTGACGTGAGCCTAAAGTCTTGAGTCGAAAGTCCTAAGTTGGAATCTGTTAAAAGTAAATTATGAGGTGGTCACTTATTGTTTTTTTGCTTTCATTAATTGTTTCCGGGGCCGGTGCGCAAAGCCTGAATTTAAATGATTTGATCAAATTGACTTCGTTGAACCACGAGCAGGCAAAAAATTATCTTACGAATGAAAGAAAATTCAGCGCACTGCCGATTATTGACACGGTAGGTGCTAAAATCTTTCAATTTACGAAAGCTGGTGCCCCTAGTGTTACTGAACTTATTATCAAAAGTGCATGGAGGGACGACCGTGGGTTGGAACATCCATTTGTACACTATGATGTTAGGCCAAAAGCTTATACCGACGTAATTTTACATCAGTTAAAGTCGGCAGATTTTCGCCTTGTTTCGCATGAAAGTGATAAATATAAGACGGTGTTTTTATATGAAAATGAAAGGTTCACGGTAAGCGTTTACACTTTTTCTGAGAAGAAACTACCGGCTTCTATTGAAGTACGTGTAAAATAGATTTCCTCGTTAATTTGGTCGGCGTTTTAACGTCCCTTAAATTTATTGGTGGGGGTTAAAACAAACATTATAACGACTTAATAAAATCGCTTATATTGGTAATAGGTTCTCCTAACCCAATTCCCTGTTCTGCATTTTTTATTTTTTTAGCTGTTAAAGCATTTGGCGTTTTAGCTTTTACTGTTGGAGTTGTTGGACTGGCTTTAATTGTTACGCCTAACTCTTTTAAAAGTTCCTTAACGAGGGCGCTCTTTTTGTCTGGAATATGGATTATAAGTGTTTCCATACGACAAATATAAATAAAACCAAGTTGAAAAAATTGAATCGGACTTTACTACTTGTTCAAAAAAGTCATCACGTCATCCAATTCCGCCGACCTGTAAGTCACAATAGCTTCTGCATGCCTCCCCTCGGGGTCAAACAAAAAAGTATCGATCCCCAATTCCGCTGCAGCTTTGATCTCTGATTCCGGGTCATCGCCGATCACCAGCACATCTTCTGGTTTATAATCATATTTCAATAGCAACGCCGCAAAAACATCCTTTTTGGTTCGGGTGGACAAATCGGGATCAACAATATCAATCTCATCAAAATCGCCTTCAATGCCCAACCGCTTAACTTTACTCCACTGCAGTTTGGGAAACCCTGTAGTAACCAGGAACTTTTTTAGCGGGATGGCTTTCAACTGGTGATAAGCATCAAACGGCTGCATGGGCTGCCGGTATTCCAGCTCTTTGAGCAGGTTTAAACCGGCTTCTGTTAGTTTGGCGCCGAAGTAATATTTATTCGCCACCAGGCTGTAATGGCGCCGCTGCAACTCATCCTTCGCAGCTGCTAAATTTTCCTCGTCCAGTATTTCCGGGTGCCGGTCAAGCAATTCGAATAGTTCCGTAAACAGGTAGGGCGCAATAGCACTTACCGGGTAAATGGTGTTGTCGAGGTCGAAAATTAAGGCTCTTTTCATTTTTTGCTTATGGCAGCACCGTTGCTATTGTATCGCGGTGATTGTTCTTGAATAATATAAAAAACCCGGCAGCCGAAAATAGGCTCATCGCCCCAAATAGCCACCAAAGCATGGTAAAACCGCCCCTCGCCACTACAATCCCGCCGATCAAAGGCGCAACGATCTGCGCGAAAGACCATGACATGCTGTAGAGCGCCGCATACTGCCCGCGGTTGTGCTCGTTTGACCGGGAAATCCAGAATGAGTTGAGAAAGGGCATGCTGAGCATTTCGCTGAAGGTAATTATAACAACGACAACAATTGCTGCTGTTGCCGTTGGCGGTACAAAATTGAGCAAAATAAAGCCCAATGCACCCAGCAAAATCCCCAGGCAGATATAGATAAGCTTGTGTTTTTTCCCCTCGAGGTTATGGATGAGCACCATCTCGACAAAGGCGATGAGCAGACCATTAAGGGCAAGCAAAAAACCGATGAACCGTTCACTAAAATGCCAGCTAAGTTTGTAAAATGCCGGCTCGATGATCATAAATTCATAAAAACAGATAAAGAAGAATAGACCGAGTAAAATAAACAGCAAATAGGGCACGTCCCGGTAGGGCGATAGTTTTACAACCGTTTTATCCCGTTTTTTCATCGTTTTTACGATAGCAGCCTTTGGCATCAGGATCAAAAGCAGGATGGCTGCGAGGATATTGGTTGCGCCGTCGACCCAAAACAGCAGGTGATAATTAATGGATGCCAAAAAACCACCCAGCGCGCCGCCCACAGCCCATCCGATATTGATGGCCAAACGGTTGAGTGACACGGACCGGGTCTTGTTCTCCGGACTGCTGTAATGTGCAATAGCGCTGGAATTAGCCGGCCGGACCGACTCATTAAACAGGCTCAAAACAACCGCGCCGACGCCTACCGTTAGAAAGGTATGCTGAAACCCGAGCACAATGAACAACAATCCGCCGGTTATTAATGCGCCTACCTGCAGGTCGTAAAATCCAATTCTATCCGTTAAAAGTCCGCCTAAAAATCCCCCGACGATGGATCCTACTCCAAACAACATCATAATCATCCCGGCTTGCTCCAATGTAAAATGGAGCTGATGCACACAATACACGCTCATAAATGCTACAACCATGGTGCCGCTGCGGTTGATCAGCATCACCGCGCTTAGGTACCAGCTATTACGGGAAAGACCTTTGTATGCTTCTTTGTATAATTGGATAAAGGAGGAGAACATTACTGCGTAAAGATAGGGGTAAATGCGTTCATGTGTGGATGTGCAGATGGGGAAATTTGATGATTTGAAGAACCAGGACTAAGACACTCTTTCGCCTTTGACCTTACCTTTCACCTAAAATTCACCTCCTTCGAAATCAATGGAATTGATCAGTTTCTCGGTTTCATGGAAATCGATGATGCGCTGATCTGAAATAACGTCGTCCGGGCGGATGGTGCGTTTTAGGGTAATGCCTTGTAAGGTGCGGCAGCGGCTTAGCGCAACGTACATCTGGCCGTTTACAAAGGCGCCGTTGCCTACATCAATGATCACCTTATCAAACGTGAGGCCCTGGCTTTTATGGATGGTAACAGCCCATGCCAGCTTAATTGGATATTGGGTAAACTTTCCTTTCAATTCGGATACTATTCGTCTTTTTGTGCGGTCATATTGAAAAACGCGGTTTTCCCAGGTGGCTTTTTCTAGTTTATGGATGCTGCCGTTTTGCAACCGTACCTCGATAAAATTATCCGAAATAAAATCGACCTTGGCTATCGTGCCATTTACCCACCTTCCCGCCTGATCATTTTTTATAAAGATCACCTGGGCATACCTTTTCAATTCAAGTGTTTTATTAGTAGGATAGTCTCGTTCCTTAAATTCATTTTCTATCTCCGCTTCAAACTTAAACGAGGTGTCCAGCAGTTCATTAAGCCTCCGCACGTTTTCATTAAAGGCGATGGCATTGTTAGTGGTAAGGGTAATTACAAACTCATCGTTTTTGGGGACGTAGTGACGGTTTACCCGTGCGTTTAAACTTTTAAGTACATTGTCGTCCAGATCACATACTCTTACCTTATCCAAAAGCTGGACAAATTCAAGGTCGGTTCCCTGCCGGTATGATATCTTGAATTCAAAATAAGCGGGGTTTAGCTTTTTATATGCCCGCGAATCAAAAAAGTATTTGCTTTTATATTCTTCGGTGAAAAGCATTTTTTCCAGCGTGTCGTTTGACCCGGCTACGGGCGGTAGTTGAAAAATATCGCCCACAAAAATGATCTGCTTACCGCCGAATATTTTATTGGGGTTACCACCGTTTATCCGGAGGGAATAATCAATGGCTTCCAAAATATCGGCCCGCAGCATCGATACCTCATCAATAATAATGGTTTCGATCTGCTGTATCAGCTTGTATTTTTTGGAGTATTGCTCAAACCTGGTGATCTCATCGTCCTCGGGCAACAAGGGCTTCAGCGGGAATCTGAAAAACGAATGTATGGTTTGGCCGCCCACGTTGATGGCCGCAATGCCGGTAAAGGCGCACAGCAATAATTTTTTCCGCGTGTTTTTTGCGACGTATTGGATAAAAGTTGATTTACCTGTACCAGCTTTGCCGGTGATATAAAAGCTCTCGTTGGTGGAGTTGATCTTCTCGAACAGTTGTTTTACGATAACGTTTTTTTCGTACCCATCGGGGAAGTTGGTAAACCTGCTGTAAAGGTCGGGCAGGTAAAGCGGCTCGTCAAATAAGTTCATTTGTATTTCACCGCATTCTATTCGCAGTAAATAATCAATTTCGCGGAAATTATCTTTAAAGGGATTTGATAGTTCGATCGTTTGGTTATGCGCGAGTGATTTTAAGATATAATAACACTTGTCGACGAATTTGGGAAATTGCGAAGGGGTATTCCTGATATGCTCCAGCACTTTTTTGTAGTCGATGCTGATGCCGACAAAATTAAGATAGACACAGCAGGCATTTAAAACACTTAAATTATCCCGGGAGTTATGATTCCGAAAAAAGCTGTTGAAGTCGTTGGGGAAGTCCGATGGGTACAAGCTTTCGACCGGCCGCTCGTAAAAAAGCACATGAGCATAGTCTTTCTTAAAAAGCCCTGTCGCCTCGTCGATCAATGGTGATTTGCTGAAGTTTTCGATCCATTTTTTTTCAACAATACTGATATTAGACATTCAGGCCGGCCCTTTTTATAGTAAGGTCAAAAGTAATGATTATGAGGTTAAAGGCGAAAGGCATTTTTTGTGGTGAATCCGCGCCGCTACCTCTTTCGCTGAAGCTACGGCGGTTGAAAAAAGCTATGACGGATGAAGATGGCGAAAGGTTTTTCTGGTGAAGTGTAGAGAGTGCCGGTTGTGCGCCTGCCGCTGCAAAATCTCATTCCAACAATCGAAGTAAAAGTGTTCGGAATCAATGAGGTTCCCGTCGAGGTCGAAGGGGATGGCATCGATAATGTCAGATTTGTCAACTTCTAAAACTTGACAAATCTATTTGGGTAAAATCGAATTCCTGTTCCTCAACCAATGGTCAGCCAAAACCAATGCAGCCATTGCCTCTACTATCGGAACAGCCCTTGGCACCACGCAGGGGTCGTGCCGGCCCTTGCCTGATATTTCGGCGGCATTGCCCTTGCTGTCAATGGTGGCCTGGGCGTGCATAATGGTGGCAACCGGTTTAAAAGCAACTTTAAATTCTATCGGCATGCCATTGCTGATCCCGCCCTGTATCCCGCCGGAAAAATTCGTAATGGTTTTTACACCCGACTCGTCGCTCTTCGGCAAAAATATATCGTTGTGCTCCGAACCTCTCATCTCGCTGCCCGCAAACCCCGACCCATATTCAAAACCGTGTACGGCATTGATGCTTAGCATAGCCTTCCCCAGGTCCGCATGCAGCTTATCAAATACCGGTTCGCCCAATCCTACAGGGCAATTGATGATGTGGCAGCTTACTTTGCCGCCTACGGTATCTCCCTGTTTGCGAATGCTATCGATATACGCTATCATTTCCTCCGCAGTGGCCGGATCGGCACACCGGACGATGTTCTTTTCGCGTTCCGCAATAAATTCGTCGGCCGTTGTGATCGTGATATTCGGTGAATTGATCCTCCCGACACTGCTTACATGGGCGACAATCTCTATTCCCTGCGTTTTTAGCAGGAGTTTTGCCAGGGCGCCCGCGGCAACCCGTGCAGCCGTTTCCCGTGCGGATGATCGGCCGCCTCCGCGGTGATCGCGGATACCATATTTGGTTTGATAGGTGTAATCGGCATGCGAAGGCCGGAAAACATCCACGTTATGTGTATAATCCTTTGAACGCTGGTCCTCATTCGGGATGAGCATCGCAATAGGCGTGCCGGTAGTTTTGCCCTCAAAAACGCCCGAAAGTATTTTAACGGTGTCGCTTTCCTTGCGTTGCGTGGTGATCTTCGATTGGCCGGGTTTGCGTTTATCTAACTCGCCTTGTATATAATCCAGGTCCACATCCAGCTGCGCCGGGCACCCGTCGATAATTACGCCGATCGCCTCGCCATGTGATTCACCAAAGGTGGTTATCCTGAATAATTGTCCGAATGAGTTGCCTGCCATTTTTTTTCTGGGATTTCACCGATTGTTTCTTGATTTCACCAATTTGTTTTTAGTTCGGGACGTTGCCGATGGCCGAGGAGAAGAGTCATAGCTCGTTTTTAAAGGGTGCATTTACAATTGATTCATCGAAATTACGGTTTTTCCCGCTTTCAGCTTTAGTCTTTCTGCTTTTCGCTAAGAATGCCTTTCACCTCGAATCCGACGCTTTCCAAATCCTTCCAAAACGCCGGGTAGGATTTCTCCACCACTTTGGCATCTTCAATTTCAACTTCCGGTATCAATAGCGCCAGTGGCGCGAACGCCATTGCCATGCGGTGATCGTCGTAGGTGTTGATGAAAATGCGTTCGGGGATAAATTTCCCGCTGCAATCCAGCTTATACACCTGGTTTTTTTCGATGAGCTTAACGCCGATTTTTTCCAGCTCATTTTGTAAAGCTTTTATGCGGTCGGTTTCTTTTATTTTCAGCGTCTCCAGTCCCGTAAAGGTCGCGTCATAACCTAAGGCAGCGCAAACCATAATGACAGTTTGGGCCAGGTCGGGGCAGCTTTTCAGGTCGAATATTTTCCGGATCACTGGTTTTTCTTCCTTAATTAGGTAAACGCCACCGTCCTTAAATTGCGAGGTTATGCCAAAGTTAGCCATGATCTCGGTGATCATACTGTCACCCTGCAGGCTGTATTTGGTCAGTCCTGGCAAAAATAGTTGAGCCTCGTTTGCCAAAGCCGCGATGGCATACCAGTAAGAAGCCGCGCTCCAGTCGGGTTCCACGTGCAGCGATGTTTCAGTAAATTCCTGGTTGGCTATGCTGATGACGTTATCGTTCCAGGTGTGTTCAATGCCTGCCGATTCGAGCATGGCAAGGGTCATTTCCACATAAGGCCGGGATGTAAGGTCACCTTCAATATGCAATTCCAAACCAAAAGGCAGCCGCGCGGCAATAAGCAGCAAGGCGGTAATGTATTGGCTGCTTATGTCGCCCTTTATACTGATCTTATTAGAAAGCTGTGTAAAATTGCCTTTCAGCTTGATGGGCGGGAAGCCCTCTTTTTCTACGTAATCGATGTTTGCACCAAGCTCCCGTAAAGCGTTAACCAAAATCCCGATGGGCCGCTGTTTCATCCGTTCGCTCCCGGTTAATATCGCTTTTTCGTCCCCAATGGCGAAATAAGCTGTTAAAAATCGCATGGCAGTTCCGGCAGGACCGATATTGATTTCGGATGGGTGAGGGCTTCGCCGTATCGGATGTTCGATTTCGGATTTGTGAATACTCCCACTAATCTCTAATCTCTTATCTCTAATCTCTGCCCGCAGAATACCTGCCAGCGTCACCGCATCCGCCGCGTCCGAAATATTTTCAACTTTTACTCTACCGTTGCTCAGCGCCTCGATGATCAGCGCACGGTTGCACTCGCTTTTTGAACCGGTGAGATGAACCGTTCCGTGTACCGACTTGATTGGTTTGGTAAGGATGATGTTTTGTTTCATGTGTGTTTTATAGAAACGCGCTACGTCAGAGACGCGAAGTATCGCGTCTCTACGCGTGTGTCAATTTCTCAACGACAGCCTCAGCCTTGTTCATAATTTCAGTTTGTTTGCGGATCGATTCTGCATGTATCAGCTCTAATAATTTCTCCGTAAAATCGGGACTCAATTTCAGCGCCTTTCCATAATCGATGCCCTTGCGCAAAATTTCATCCCAGCGGTTAACCTGCAAAATGGTAACGTTATTCTCTTTTTTGTAAATACCGATCTGTTCCACGATCTGCATACGTTCCGCCAGTTTCTGGATCACGAGGTCGTCGATCTTATCGATCCTGCCGCGTAATTCGGCCAGTTTATCTTTCACTTCGGCATTCCGGAATTCCGGTTTGCGCAGCGCCAGGTGGGCAATAATTTCTACGAGGGCGGCAGGTGTAACCTGTTGCGCTGCATCCGTCCAGGCTACGGTTGGGTCGATGTGTGATTCGATCATCAAACCCTGCATATCCAGGTCGAGCGCCTTTTGGGCGATATAACCAATCAGATCGCGGTTGCCGGTGATATGGCTTGGGTCGTTAATGATCGGCAATTCGGGTGCATGTGTTTTCAGGCTGATCGCCAAATCCCACATGGGTTCATTGCGGAAGGCACTTTTTTCATGGGACGAAAACCCGCGGTGAATGGCAGCCAGTTTGGTGATGCCGGCGTTGTTGATGCGTTCCAGAGCGCCTATCCATAAAGAAAGATCGGGATTAACCGGGTTCTTTACCATTACCGGTACGTCCACGCCTTTAAGCGCATCGGCAATTTCCTGCACGGTAAAGGGGTTAACGGTTGAGCGTGCGCCCACCCACAAAATGTCCACGCCTGCTTCCAGGGCTTCTTCAACGTGTTTGGCGGTGGCTACTTCCACGGCGGTTGGCAGGCCGGTTTCGTCCTTGGCGCGTTTGAGCCATTGCAGGCCGATGCTGCCGATGCCTTCAAATTCACCGGGACGGGTACGCGGCTTCCAAATACCGGCCCGCAAAGCCGACACTTTACCGGTTTTTGCCAGCAGGTGCGCCGTCGCTACCAGCTGGTCTTCTGTTTCGGCACTGCAAGGGCCCGCAATCAGCAGCGGCTCGTTTTTTGTTCCAATCCACGATTCAAGTGGCTGTATGTTTAAGTTTAGTTTCATGGCCTTGTTTGTTTTTGCTCAGGACTTCAAATCTCCCGACGATTTATTTGTTCTTTGTTAAGTTGTTGTTATTTGCTCTTTTTTCTTTCAATTTTAAACTCCCGAATTAAGGCTTCCTTCTTTCGGACTTTCGGACTTCCAGCTCAAGTCCTTCTCACGTCAACATACCTCTTCGGCGTCTTCTCTTTTACCTGCTTCGCTTCCCCATTTCCTTCGTCATCGTGCCGTTCGTACTCACCCAGGATGTTAAAATTCTGTGTGTGCTTTAATATCTTACGTATCGCAGTGTCGTATTGTTTCTGTTCATCCCATTCCACATCGACATAAAAATTATACTCGTTGCGTTTGCCCAGCACCGGCATCGACTGGATTTTACTCATGTTAATGGCTTCTTCCGAAAAAACGTTCAATACTTTGGCCAGCGCGCCCACCTTGTTGCTCACCTGGAAACAAAGCGACGCCTTGTTCGGTTGTTTTTTGGGCACGTTGTCGTGATTGGTGAGGATCAGGAAACGGGTAAAATTCTTTTTGTTCGACTCGATGCGGCGTTCCAATACATCCAGCCCGTAAAGCCGGGCTGCCAGCGTATTGGCAATGGCCACGGTGTCGGTCAGCTGCTCGTCGCGGATGCGTTTGGCGCAGGCGGCGGTGTCGCTGCTCTCTACGATATTGAGGTGCGGGTATTCGTCAAAAAAGTCGACGCACTGGCGTATCGCGATAGGGTGCGAGGTTACATATTTCACATCCTCAAACTTTACGCCCGGCAGCGCCATCAGATGCAGTTGTATCGGCAGGTATATCTCGCCGATAACCGGGAAGCCATAGCTCAGCAGCAGCGTGTAGTTGGGCAGTATGCTGCCGGCAATGCTGTTTTCTATCGCCATTACCACGTAATCGGCTTCGCCCTTGCTCAGCGCTTCGAAGGTTTTCTTAAAAGAGCTGCATTCAAGCGTTTCGATGTTCTCGCCAAAGTATTGGAATGCCGCCTCTTCGTGGAAGGAGGCCCGTATCCCCTGTATGGCTACTCTTGGTTTTTCTGGTTTCATAAATCCTTTAAAAGCGAAAAGTCCAGGCTTTTTGGCCGGGACTTTTCAGTTTCTTTTATGTTTTTTACGCATATCAGCCCCGGCTCTCACTGGTAAAGTAAAAGTAGTAGCCATAAAAATATGCGTTGTTAAATTTCATTTTTTTCTTTGCGATGTAAATGTACGGTAAAAAAGCAACCTGTCAATAGAAAATTTTATTTTTCTGAAAATTTATGGGATGAACAGAATTTTATTTGGTGGGACATATTAGATGTGACGTGGTCTGTACTTGCTAAAACGAGTTTAAATAAATTCCCCAAATTCTTTTTTCGTACTATTCATAACTTCCAAAAAGCCCATTTATCACTGTAAGTAAATAAATCGTCAGGGAATTTACGTTTAAAATTAATGTTAGAGATAAGCATGTTTGAAAATCTAAGCGATGTCCCATCATTGAATTGGATTTCGTAAACATAAAAGTATAATGGCTTCCTCGTTCCGGAACCCGTGGTGTAAACGACTATTTGGTTAATATTATTCTTGTCATATTTTGTTGTTGATAATCCGTCATTGTAATAGAAAGTGTCATTCCCCCTGGTAATTTGCAAGCTTTTATGCATATAGGAAAAATATCTTGTAAAAATATACACCAATATTGCTGTTAAAAATAAAGTAACCGAAATAAAAAGGATCCTTTCGCTATCTGGCGCGTCTGGAGACGATTTCACCCACATAAAAACGGGCAAAAACAGAAAAATTGGTATGCTAAAGCAGGAGGATACTGTTTCCCAAAGATTTGCCTTGTAAACAAAGTTTTGACTTATAAAATCTGCACGGTGGCCAACACTTAACAAGTGCTTGTGGTATTTGCTTAAATCTAGGGTCCCGATAAAAAAACTCTTCAACTCAAGGATGGCTGTTTCAAGTTTATCTACTCCGTAGTCATATAAATGGCCTCCGGCATCTAAATAATTAACACGCAACAGGCTGTCAGCGCCTAATCCTATCTTTAAATAATTACCGCCTTCGTCCTCAATAGTTACCGATGGCCCTGTTAAATCAGCACTTGCATAGGGACGTTCAACATCCCAGGGAAAGTTTTTTATCAACTCCAGTGTTTGGTCGAGACCCCGCGCTTTTTCATCAGTAAATTCGCCTTGCTCACTAATATAGTGTTGCAGTTTGGATATAAATTCAGGCATCAATAGTTATATTGGCAGCGCTAATCTAAACACTTTATTCCATTCGGCTAAAACAATCTTTTGACGGCGTACATCGGATTTTATAAAATTGAAAATCGGGCGCCCGGGCGGGCTTTTCGCTCATACGCATCATGCGTTGCTCTCGCGGCCGGTACCCGCTGCAATACCTGGCACGTTTGCCTGAACCAGGATTTTGGGATTAAAGGATGACCTGATTTTTTTGTGGCGGCCAATTAAATCTCACCTTTTCCCTGACTGCCAACTGTTGGATCAAATTAATAAAAGAGTGACTTTTCATATTTTTTATCCCGTTACTTAGATTGTATAATAAAGTAGTCCACGCCGCATCCCTCACATCGTCTCCTTCAGCCACTTAAAAAACTCTGCCTGCCATACCAGTGCGTTTTGCGGGTGCAGCACCCAGTGGTTTTCGTCCTGCATTACTACCAGGCGGCTTTTTATGCCCTGCAATTGCGCAGCCTGGAAGGCTTGGAGGCCCTGCTCCAGCGGTACGCGGAAATCTTTTTCGCCGTGAAAGATAAGGATGGGGGTATCCCAGTTGGCTACAAAATTGCTCGGCGAGAATTCCGCGTACGATTTTTGTGCAGCCATATTATTCTTATCCCAGTACGGACCGCCGTAATCCCAGTTGGGGAACCATATTTCTTCGGTACTGCCATACATGCTGCGGAAATCAAAAATGCCATCGTGGGCAATAAAGGTTTTAAAGCGTTTTTGGTGCATGCCGGCCAGCATATATACGCTATAGCCGCCATAGCTGGCGCCCACGCAGCCGATGCGCGTTTTATCAACAAAGGGCTCTTTGGCCATATCGTCGGTGGCGCTTAGGTAATCCTGCATGGCCAGGCCGCCATGGTCTTTGCTGATCTCCTCGTTCCAGGCCGTTCCATGCCCGGGCATGCCGCGACGGTTTGGCAGGATAACGATATAGCCTTTACTGGCCATAAGCTGTACATTCCAGCGGAAGGAATAAAATTGAGTGAGCGGACTTTGCGGGCCGCCCTCGCAAAATAGCAGCGCGGGGTATTTTTTGCTTTTGTCGAACCCGGGCGGGTAAACTTCCCATACCAGCATTTCCTTGCCGTCAATGGTTTTTATCCAGCGCCGTTCAGACGGGCACATGCCGATCTTGCTGTACAATTCGTCATTTACATGGGTAAGCTGTTTCATGCTGCCGTTGGTGATATCGACAGCATACAACTCATTGGCATGGTTAAAGTCGCCACGCGCCACGATCAATGTATTGCCTTTTTGGCCTATTATATCATTAATATCAAAATCGCCCTTAGTAACCTGTGTAATTAAAGCGCCCGGGTAAGTGGCATTAAACAGCATCGAAGTACCGTTGATGGGTGCCGTAAAAAACAGGCTTTTGCCGTCAGCAGCCCATTTGTAGCCGGTTACGTGGATGTCGTCGCGTTGAGCGGTAAGGTTTGTTTTGTTGGTGCCATCGGTAACTACCAGGTCCTGTTTGTCGCTTTCATAGCCGTCGCGTTTCATTTGCAGCCAGGCCATGTCATTCTGTTTATTAAAGCTTGGCTGCACATCATAGCCTGGGTTATCGGCCGTCAGGTTGGCGGTCAGGCCGGTTGCAACGTCATATGCGTAAATATCCGTATTGGTGCTAATGGCATAGGCCGTGCCGAATTTCTTTTTACAGCTGTATACTACTTTTTTGCCATCGGCGCTCCAAACATATCCTTCATCGCCGCCATCGGGTTTTAGCGGACAATCATAAGGCTCGCCCGGCATCAGGTCTTTTGCTTTGCCCGGTTTGCCGTTTACCATCCGCGCCAGCATCACATGCCCAAACTTGCCGTCCGACCAGGTATCCCAATGCCGGTAGTTGAGACTGTCGTAAATGAGCGCCCGGGTCTTTTTTAGGTCGGGATAAAAGTCGCTGCCGGCAACTTTCCTTACTTTTACATCCTTACTGAATATTTTGTATTTGCCATCCGGCGATATTTTGGTATCGACCAGGATCGCATCGGTATTTTTTACAAACACGGCCGGCCCGCCAGCGATGGGTACCCGGTAAGTTGTGTTGCTGATCTTATTCGCGGCTATATCCGGTACGCCAACCTCGTATATAACATATTTGCCATTTTTCGAGATGCCCTTGCCGCTTACGCGGCCGATTTTCCACAAAAGCTCAGGGGTTAATACATTTTGCGCCGATGCTTCCATGCCCGAAAATAGGAGAAATAATAAGATAAGCGATTTGGATTTCATTTGGGGAAGAATAAAATAAGCGGTCAGTTAAAATTAGATTTAAAGATAGGAATAAATCCGACTAAAATTGATACGCTATACTCAGGGTAAACAGAAAAGGATGACAGTTGCTATCGTCCTGCCATCCTTCTACTTATTTCAACGATAACCGTATTATGAAGCCGAATATACCCCGGCAAACTCCTTCGCAAAATCTTCCAGCTTAGTTGGCCCTAACTCAACCTGGTGCTTTTTATAATCGGAAAACATTTCGCCGCTGCGGATGGCGGTTCCCATTTCCACAAAGTTGCGGGCAAGCTCGGCGGGTACGCCCGCGCTGGTCATACCTTCATAATTCTGTTCGTCGGTAAATTCAACATACGGGAGTTCCGGTTTGCCGATGGCGGCGCCTAATACGGCTGTTATTTCGCGGCTGGTACGTTCGTCGCTGGCTATGTAACGGAGGCTTTTGCCGGTGAAGGCCAGGCCAAGTAATTCTTCGGCAGCTACGGCCGCAATGTCGTTCGGGTGTACCAAAACTATGGGGCTATCGGCGCCATAATTATTACCCAGTATCCCGGCGTGTTTGATGAGCCCTATCAGCGCAAACAGGTTGGTATAAAAATTCGCCGGGCGCAGGTGAAGTACGTCCACGCCTTCCAGCGCGTCCAGTTCCAGTTCGGCAAAATGGATGCCCGAAACCGGTCCGCAGCCTGCGGGCATGTGCGCGCCGATGCTGCTCAGCTGAACCACTTTTTTAACACCGGACGCCTTTACGGCATCCGCAAAGTTCTTGCCGATCTGGCGGATACGCGCCTTCCAATCCTCTGGCGGAGTTACCGGCGGCGGGATCAACGTAAACACCGCGTCGGCGCCTTTGAAAGTTTCTGTCAAAAAGGCCACATCTTCAACCGAACCGATAGCGGCTTTTGCGCCGAGGGATTCGATCTCAGGTTTCCTGGCTTCACTGCTGCTGATGATGGTCACATTGTGACCGGCGGCGATCAATTTTTGGGCGAGGGGTTTGTTGATGTTCCCCAGCGACCCTGCTAAAATGTATTTCATAATTTTTCTTTTTTTATTTCACAACAAACCTATATCTTTACTGTGATTTTAGCAAGTACTAACAAAAAAGTAAGTGTAAAATGGCTGTCAAAGAAAGTTCAACGAACCAGGAAAACAAGCGCGTTATTAATAACTATTGCCCGGTAACCTTCACCCTCGAAAAGATCGGCGGCCGCTGGAAACCGCTCATTCTATATAATCTGAATATCGGCACCCAGCGCTATACCCAGTTAAAACGCGCCATACCCGCCATCACCGAAAAAATGCTGATACAGCACCTGCGCGAGCTGGAAGCCGACAATTTAATAAAGCGCGATGTGAAACCCGTTGTGCCCCCGCATGTGGAATACAGCCTGACGGATAAGGGTAAAAGTTTGGGTGTTTTGTTGAATGAAATGGCGCAATGGGGATTGGCGCATCGGACATCTATCTGATAGTCGCCCGGGCGATTAATTTAGCCTTGCTTGCAACACTTATTTTATTTTATACATCTTCTTCATCCCGTCGCCCATCATATTCACCGCCATCTTAGTGGAGAAAATATGCTGCATCAAAAAGGAAACCAGCTTATTGCCTGCGCCGCTGATAAATGAGGGCTTTTTGCCGATTGTGCGCAGGCATTCTTCTACCACCTGTTCAGGTTGCTGTGGCGTGGGTTCAAGCGGGCTGGCTTTGCCGGGATTGGTGTTGATATAGTTCGGTGTTGCTGTTGCACCGGCACAACAGGCAATCACATCTACTCCTTTGGATTTCCACTCGTACCACAAGCCCTCTGCCAATACCCGGTTGAAGGCTTTGGTTGCTGCATATGTAGCTAAATAACCCGCGCCCTGGAACCCGGCAATGGACGACATGAGCACCACGCCGCCCTTTCCCCGTTCCACCATCTTTCCGCCAAAATAATGCACCATAGCCAGCTGCGTTACCATATTTACAGCTGCAATATCTGTGTGGGTAGCCAAATCAGTAGATAAATATGGCCCGATATAGGACAAAGCCGCGTTGTACACCAAAAAGTCTATTTGCTTGCCGCCGATAGCAGCGGCAATTTGTTCCGTGGCATTTGGCAAGGCCAGGTCGCAGCTAATGGTTTGCACAGCCACGCCGCTGGTTTTTCTTATAGCGTCGGCCGTTGCTTCCAACGGTTCCTTTCGGCGCGCCACCAGCACCAGGTCCAACCCACGCGCCGCCAGCGCATGCGCATACGCCGCGCCCATCCCTTCAGATGCTCCTGCAACCAGGGCAGTGTTACCGTACCTTTCTTTAAATGTCATGTTACTTACAGGCTATTTAGAAATGATCCTAAGAAAATGTAGAGACGCAATACTTTGCGTCTCGGAGATGATGATGTCGCTTAGATACAGTTTGTGAACAAATCGCTGCTCCGAGACGCCCCGATTTATCGGGGCGTCTCTACGGCCGCTGCGTGTTAAACGGCGTCACCGACCGCCACATCCTGTACAGCACTATTAACGGGAAGATCACCCATGCCGCATTCGATAAAAACACCCTTCCGAGGTGTGGCGACGCATGTTCGCCACAAACTTCTTCAAACAGGATGATGCTTACATTCGTCAGCATTACCGAAGCCCACATGATGCTGCCGAAACGGATCCAGTTTTTACCCTTCCAATAGGCAAAAATGGCAATCGCATAAAATGGCCCGAAAAAGATCGAATCTATCCAGATCGTCGCCCGCCACCACGCCGGCCTCGCCATCAAAACCGGGTCGAAATTATGGCCGTACCAATGTACAAGGTCGACCATTTTCGCAGGTGGCCATAGCGGGTATGTAAAATGATAGGCATCGGGAATAATTAATTGTTCTATATCCACAATATAGGTGATGAAAAACAGGTTGACGCAGAAAAATACGATCAACGCGATGTCAATTGGGCGTTTGGATAGTGGGAGTGAAGCCATAGTGATTTATTAGTGCGGCTCAAATTAACAAAAAAGAGAACCGAATAAGAATGTTCAATAGTTCAGTCAGCCAGATACCTGGTTTTGATCAGGTTGATATGTTGAAGCTCGTGACCTGCCAGGTGGTACAACAGGCCCCGTACGCTTGATCTGTTTTTGTTCGCGAAGCCTGATTTCATCAAATCAGCCTCGGTAAAGCCGTTAAATAAGGCGATCGTTGCCCGGCGCACGGCCTCATATTCTTCCATAATGTTGGCAATGTCACGCTCGTTTGCACCCGAATTGCGTGCATAATCTTCCTGTTCAAAACCAGGCAGTTCTTGCTGCTCGCCACGCGCAAAGCACAGGGCGCGGTAAGCGTAAATGCGCTCATCGTCCACCATGTGAACCAAAACTTCCTTTATCGTCCATTTGTCCGGCGCATAGCGGTGGAGCAGTTTTTCAGCGGAAAGCGATTGAACCAGCGCAATCGTTGCCTGCAGGTTTTCCTCCAGGTGCTGCATGATCAATCCGTCATTCGGCAGCAAACTGATATAGGCTTCCGCGTATGCCGGGTATTCGGCCGGCGATGGTTTTTCGATCAATTTCATATACTCGTTTTAACAAATTTAGAAAATAACCATCCCTTAACAATAGGGAACTTGTTTCCTTTTCTAACAAAGGTGGTCTCCCGAAAATAAACCCTTTAAGTAAGAGTCGCCGGTTGGCATTCAGATTGCCGGTTTACAACGTGGCGTAATAGGCCAAACTTTCGCACAGTTCTTCCTCCGTACAGATATTATCCAACTTACATTCACCTATCCTACTAAGCAGTGTGCAGTTGATCTTACCGTTCTGGTTCTTTTTGTCCTTTAGCATAATCGTGCAAAGTGTGCTAAAGTCTGTATCACCCAGGTTGTATTTTGGATAGAGGCCATTGATCACCGAAACAATTTCATCCAGCTCATCCTTTGCAAAGCCTGTTTTTTTGTAAGACAGGTAAGCCTCGCAGATCATCCCGATGGCGATGGCTTCGCCATGCGTCAGCGGAGATTCATCGGTTAGCAGGGAGTTGGTCTCCACCGCATGGCCTATGGTGTGCCCAAAGTTCAGTGCTTTCCGGATCCCTTGTTCTGTCGGGTCTACTATCACCACCTCGTTTTTTATCTCGACGGAGCGGTAGATAAGTTCTATCGTTGGCTTACTCAGATCACTGTTTTTTAGGGCCTCCCAATAGACCTTGTCCATGATCAGGCCGTGCTTCAGCATTTCAGCCGTGCCCGATAGGATTTGGCGGGCCGGCAATGTTTTTAGGAAATCATAAGCGATAAACACCGCTTTGGGCTGAGTAAAGGTGCCGATGATGTTTTTGATGCCGTCAAGATCGATGCCCGTTTTGCCGCCTACCGAGGCATCCACCTGCGAAAGGAGGGTAGTGGGTACATGGACAAAATCTATCCCTCGTTTATAGGTCGATGCAGCAAAGCCGCCCATGTCGCTGATCACGCCGCCGCCAAGGTTGATGAGCAGGCTTTTCCTGTCGGCGCCAAAATCGATCAGGTTTTTCCATATCCCGATGCAAAAATCAATGTCCTTGCTTTCCTCGCCCGCACTGATCCCGATGATGTCGTAGTTACCCATCCCGGCAAAATGATGCTCCAGTACCGGTAGACAGTGTTGACTGGTGTTTTCGTCGGTTAAAATAAAAAAACGGGAGTAATTACCCTGTCTTACAAAATTTACCAGTTCTTCAATACTGTTTTCAAAGTATATGGGGTAGCCGTCGCTTTGGATGGTAGTCATAGTGGTTGGAACCGGTTTTTAAATTGCCCTGATAATTTCACCCGCGAATTCAACAGTATCGCCCGGTTTAACTTTTAGCCGTTTGCGGTAGTCGATGCGGCCGTTGTATTTAACGCGCCCCTCCGTTACCACAATTTGCGCTTCGCCTCCCGTTTGCACCAGGCTAGCCGCTTTCAGCAACTGGATCATGTGGATAAATTCGCCCTCGACTTTAAATTCTATCATGCGGCGGCAAAATTAAACTATTCGTTCAATAATGATAAATCTTACCCCGCAATTTATATTTTTGTCGCGAAGCGGGAAAAAGGTTCATAGTTGATGGTTCATAGTTCATGGCAGCCACGGGTTCGTCGTTGCTTTGAGCACTAAAATCTTCTTTGGCGATGGACCGTCCGTATACGCGGGATGCACTATGAACCAAACTACTGACCATCTTTCTTTTGAAAACACGGAAATCGCTTTCCGGCATTCCTCCAATTCCGATCTTAAACGTGCTTACTGGTTATTCAGGGTTATTAACGTTAACTTTTTGGTTAAGATAGGGCCGCCTATAACAAATTTCGCTGTCAAGATAGGTCTGCCCATTAAAGGACTGATCAAGGCCACCATATTCAAACATTTTTGTGGGGGCGAAACCATCCGCGAATGCGAAAAAACCATCAAAAGTCTCGAGGCCGGCAACGTGGGAACCATATTAGATTACTCGATAGAAGGGGAGGACGATGAGCAGGTTTTTGACTCCACCTGCGAAGAGATCATTCGCACCATCCGGCGCGCAGCCAAGGAAACAGCCATCCCCATCACGGTATTCAAGGTTACGGGCGTGGGCCGCTTTTCCCTTTTGGAAAAATTGGATTCAAAGGCCGCATTGAACGAGGCAGAACAAGCCGAATGGAAAAAAGTGCAGGACAGGGTACTGGTCATTTGCCAAAAGGCTTTCGATACCGGCATACCTGTGATGATCGATGCCGAAGAAACATGGATCCAGGACACTATTGATCAGTTAGCTTTAAATATGATGCGCCGTTTTAATAAAGATAAGGCCATTGTTTACAATACGTACCAGTTGTACCGCCATGATAAGCTGCAGTCGCTTAAAAGCGATCACCAGGCAGCAGCAACCGAAGGGTTTATTTTAGGCGTTAAACTTGTGCGCGGCGCTTATATGGAAAAAGAACGCAAGCGTGCAGCCGAAATGGGCTACCCGTCGCCGATACAGCCCGATAAGGCCGCTACTGACAAAGATTATGACGCGGCGCTGCACCATTGCACCGACCATGTAAAACAGATCGCCTTTGTAGCCGGAACGCATAACGAAGACAGCTGCCGCCTGCTGGCCGATCTGCTCGACAAGAAAGGCATCAGCCACAAAAACCCGCATGTGTATTTTTCGCAATTGCTGGGAATGAGCGATAACCTGAGCTTTAACCTCGCCGACGCCAAATACAACGTGGCCAAATATGTACCCTACGGACCGATAAAAGCCGTTTTGCCCTATCTTTTCCGCCGTGCCCAGGAAAATACCGCCATTGCAGGGCAGATGAGCCGGGAGTTGAGTTTGATTGTGAAGGAAGTCGGGAGGAGGTCAAAGGCGAAAGGTGAAAGGTAAAAGGTTAACGAATCCCCATCTTTCCCTTAAAAATTATGTAATGACACAATCAACGAAGCACTAACCGTAAAACGACCATCCGCGTTTCGCCCTTCACCTTTTAACCGTTCGCCTCAAAAAACGACTGAATCGTCTCAGGCGCGGTTAGCAAATAAGTTTGTAGCCCCAGTTTTTTGGCGGCCGAGATGTTCGGCTGGCTATCGTCAATGAACAGGGTTTCGGAGGGTTTAAGGTTATTTTCGTCGAGCACCTGCTGAAAAATATCTGCGTTTGGCTTGCGCTTGCCCATTTCGTGTGAGTAATAAACTTTTTCAAATAGCGTCTCATTACCCGCTATGCCGTGTTCTTTTTTTAGGTAATCGGTAAAGTGGTTGTAATGAATGGAGTTGGTATTGCTTAGCAAGAATGTGCGGTACCTGGGTTTAAGGCTCAGCAGCAGCTCATGGTTGCCGGGCGCCACACCGATCAGCAGGGCGTTCCAGGCGGCGTCGATCTGTTCATCACTCAGTTGCGGGTTGTTGAGGATGCCACGAATGTAGTCCCTGAATTCTGCTTCGCTTACCAGGCCCTGCTCAAAATCCCTGAATATTTTATCCTGCGTTTGGTGACTGTAAAAAGCATCAGGATCAGCTATACCCAGGTCGGTCCAGGCTTGCCTGCTTTTGTTAAAATCAAGGCTAAAAATTACATTGCCGTAATCAAAAATGATATTTTTGGTGTTATCCATAAAGCAAATATTCTTGCAGCAAATATGTACATTTCATGGTGAATACGGAACGTCCAGGTCAGATCAAACGTGATTATAGCTTGATAGACCCTTCTGCGCGGTCCCTGGTGTTGTGATTTTTCCGATATTGCCATTATATTTAAAGTGACTATTATCTTCATCTATGAAACCTATCATCCTCCTTTCGGGCCCGGTCGGTGCAGGCAAAACCACTGTTGCACGCGAATTGATTGCATCTTCACCCGGCCCCGTTGCTTATATTGAAGGTGATAAGTTTTGGTTCTTCATTGCGAAAGGTGGCGAACATATCGAGTCTGGCCGGAACTTTAAAATGATAATGACATCGATGACAGCAGCGTCGTTGTCCTATGTGCGGGCGGGGTATGAAGTGATCCTTGATTTTTCTGTTCCCCCATGGTTCCTCGATACCATTGTCAAAATTGTAAGCGCCAGGAATATCGCTCTTGACTATGTGGTCTTGAGGCCCAGTGAAAAGGTATGCGCAGCCCGGGCCGCGGCGCGTGCAGAAGGAACGATTGCCGACTATACGCCCTATAAAGACCTTTATGCTTCTTTTGACAAAGCCGCACGTTATACCATATTCGACGATGAAAGCGATGCGGCCGTTGTTGCTGCTCATATCAGGGAAGGCATTTATGAAGGAATTTTTCGTGTTTCAGAATAAATTAAAATTTTGCACTGTGGTTTATCATCGGGACGCACCAAAACGCAGGCTACATGAGCATACCCTAGGTTAAAATTGCAAAAACTCATTTCGGTATAATGTTAAATTTTTTAAATTTGCAGCCTGAATAAAAGAAATGGAAACGCTTCCAGCTCCATATTCAGTAACCGCGCCTATAGCTCAGTCGGTTAGAGTAGAAGACTCATAATCTTTTGGTCCCTGGTTCGAGCCCAGGTGGGCGCACGGAATAAAGCCTCTTAGTTTTGCTAAGGGGCTTTTGTTTTTTGGAAAAAACCTGTTTTTGGATGAATGACTGATCAGGAAATTATTGAAGCAGCCGTAAACTTATTGATCTTTAGCGATTTAAACTTCCGACTGGACTGTCGAACCGGCGTTGGAATGTGTGTTTTATGATAGTTTAATGCATGGTTAATGCGTGGTTAATGCGACTTTCCTTGTTAGTTATTGCGAGTTTTGGGGGGCTAATGCGAGGTTAATGCTAATTTTTTTGCTGCCTGCCTCGTCCTGAAACAGGTTTACACCTGAGTTCGTTAATCCTGTTTTTTGTTTACTGACAGCCCTTGCTTCGCAGGCCGGCGGCAGCAATTTATCTTATTTTTTGTTTGCTGCCATCTCTGCTGTCTGGCAGTTGACTGCATTGAGGCGCAAAATATTGCGTCTCTACGACCGATTATGGTTCCATCCAGGATGAATATTAATACGTCAAAGAACTAATTATCAGCTATCTACAGCTAATTTTTAATATAAACCGGGTACTGAATGCCCCTTTTTAATGTACTTTTAATGTACTTTTAATGTACTTTCGATGTGCTTTTGATGTACTTTTGATGTGCTTTTGATGTGCTTTCTGTGTACTTTTGATGTGCTTTCCGTGTACTTTTGATGTACTTCCGTGTACCTTTCCGTGTACTCAATCCTAAAACAGTATCAAAAGCCAAATTTTGAAGAATCTACGCCTACGGGGCTGTTTTTAATTCGAAACAAAAAGAACGTGGTGCAATTTGGCATCAAGATTTGCTAACAAATTTAGCATTAAAAACCGCACTGTCAAGAGATAGTTTTCAACATTGCGGGGATTGAATGGCGGTGAGGCATACTGGTTTTGTTGGTGATAACACCAACAAAGGCGAAACTGCCGCTTTAATTCGCCGCCAAATTATTTGGCTAAGGCTAAAATAAAGATTTAACTCATTTTAAAACAGCTGCCAAGATTTATTTTCCCGGCCAGTAGGCCAACAAAACTGCAAAAAGGCAGGCAATTAATGTAAGGCTGTATTCTACGCCCCCCTGTCCCGGCCCGACCACAAACCATCCAGCCGCGGCATGAAAAAGCCCGATGCCAACGCCCAGAATAACGATGTGACCTACGCAGGCGGGCACAATGAGGCGGCGAAAAATCAGCGCGGCGCTACAGGTTATTTGAATGATCATAACTGCCCAGGCAAGGGCTACGCCAAAAGGGAAGCCGATGGAGTCTAAGTATCCTCCTAAACCGTTAACATTTTTGGGGATAAGGACACCGTGAATACCGTGAACGGCAAGCATGAGGGCAACTGTAATGCGAACAATATCCATTCCGCGGACGGGATTGTTCATGGGTGGGTTTAACCAATTTTTGTTCATAAATTATGTGTTTAGTGATTGAGTTTTTAAATGATAACAGTGTTAACTGAGTGAAAATGTTTTAATTATGCCGGCTCCCATCCAGAGAGGAGGTGCAGGTCCTTTGGGTAGTGGCTTCATGATTGTTGTGACTTTAACTTTTTGTGGTAAAATATATACGAGCCCGATAATAAACTATAGATTAGAAGTATTGGCGTCCAGATTAACACAGGTCTCCCGATGGCGATCAGTGAATAAAGCGCCCCTGACAGGTCAAACGAAAAGCCGGCATAGGCCCACTCTTTTACCGTTGGATAACCCGGAACAAGGATGGCAATAACCCCGGATAATTTTGCCACAGCCAAATAGCTGAACAGGTAAAGCGGATACCCCAAATCGTCGGGACAAGCTGCGAATTTTGGATCGGGCTTGAAGTCGTCAATTGCGGAAAGCAGCATTAAGGCAACGAATGGCAAGGTAAAAGCCCAGTAAAGGATATTGGTGGTTTTCATTTTTTTATGTTTGAAATCTCCTTCATTCAAATTATCCTCCTGCTGCACGCCTTTTTTCATCAACTGCACCACCTGTAGAATTTCGGGCAGGGGCGACCTTATTATTTCCAAAGCGGTAACTGAATGCGATTGTGGCATACCGGCTGTCTGTTACTTTATTGAACATATCGCTATAATTTAAAAGACTTGTTGAACCCACTTGATTGTATGTTCTAAGTATGTCGGTCACATTTAATTTTATGGTGGCCTTTTAAAATGGGATGTGCTAAACCCGCTGATAAATTCATCGAATGTTTGACATAGATATACCCGTATTCATTGCCGGAAATAAATAAACCATCAAATTCCGCCTGGAATGTTTTTGATATCGTAAAGCTGTTAGTGGTATTGGCATCAAAGGCAAATAATCCCTTATTTAAGGGGGTATTTGCGAGATCGCCCGAGTAAATATTATAATAGGTATTCAGGTTATTAGTGCTGTTCCACCAGGAGGTGATATCCCATGGTACAGTAATACTCAGACCGTAATTGTAATAATTGGAAAGATTTCTATCCTGTTGGATGACAACATCGCTGGCTGCCGGGTCAGGGAATAAAATGGTTATAATATTAGCGCTGGTATAGCTATATGAAAGACTGAAATTATATTTTTGGTTATATGTGTAGCTCAACGTTCCTGTCCAGGTTAACTGGGGATTGAGACCAGGGTTGCCTTCGACATAAAAGCTAGGGTCGAGGAAAAATTTAAACGGATTTAATTGATTGTAGGTTGGCCGGTCAATACGCCTGTCTATTGAAAAGCTTAAATCATCTTGTTCATCAATTTTATCATCTACGAACAAATTAGGAAATAACTCGATATACGATTTCCGGAAAGTATTATCAGTGGTTAACTGATCACCCTGAGCTACGGTTTGCTCTGCGCGCAGGCCGAGCTGTATTTTGTATTTTTCAAAACTCTGATCATAATTAGCGTAAAGAGCATTAATGTTTTCATTATAAATAAAATGGTTGCTCTTTGAGGTGTCAAAAACAGCTTCGTTATTAATGATATCGTTAAATATCAAGTTGTTATCCGCATGCACGTAGCTTGATTTTAAACCGGCTTCAAATTTCGCATGGTTTCTAAGCGGTAATACATAATCTGCTTTTAACGAATAAATATTTAATGAGCCGATCTGCTGTTCTCTTAAAATACTATCGGGTTGTGATGGGGTTCCATCAAGATTAAAATAACCCGTGGTATAATTTTGCAGAGAGTTGGTTGTATAATGAGCATAATCCACGTCCGCTGTGATTGCCTGCCCCAATGTATCTATACTATGCTTAAAATTAAAGTTGCCGGCATAATTATTCAGCTTGTTGGTTCCCTGGCTTTGCGTATTAAAGCTGGATGTTTTTTGCAATGCACTGTCCAGAACATCAGAAGATGTTGTGCCATTCCTACCATAATGGCTAAGTAAACCAGTAAACACGACGCCGATGGTCGTGGTTTTTGACGGTGAATAATCCATGCCTGATTTTAAGGTATTGCTCACTCGGGGTACCTTTAAATAAAGATTTTGTGTATAGCCTCCATCGAGGTCGCCGTTGGTGAAGAACCGGCGGTTAAAAATGATGTCTTCAAAATCCTCACTCGAGGAATAGTTATAGTTGCCAAAAATGTTAATATCATTGTTACGATAATTCAAACCAATGCCGCTATTAAGTTTGTTATAGCGGCCTTGTCCGTCGCTGAACGAAAAAGTGCCGTTTGTGCCATATCGCTGATCTTTCTTTAGCTTAATATTGATAATTCCGGCGCTGCCGGCAGCATCATATTTGGCGGAAGGATTTGTGATAAGTTCAATTTTGTCAATAGAATTTGCGGGCATACTTCTGAGCAGACTGGCCAGATCTGTAGCTGAAAGATAGGTTTGCTTGTCATCTATCATAACTATAACGCCTTGTTTACCTTTCATACTGATATTGTCATCCTGACTAACCAATACGCCGGGAGAACGTGCAAGCACCTCAAGCGCTGTACTACCAGCACTAACTATGCTGCTGTTCACATTGATGACTGTTCTATCTGCCTGTTGCTCAATAAAGGGCTTTGTCGCCTGCACTGTTACTTCGTTTAGCTGTGCGGTGCTATGTTGGAGTTGAATTGCAGGAACCGAAATTTGCTGATTGTCCTGGCTTACTGTTATTGGATTTGAGTAAGTAGTTTTATAGCCAACAGCTCGTATGGATAACAGGTATGTTCCCGTTTTCACCGGCTCAAATACAACCGAGCCATCCTTTGCTGTAATATTGATCTTGACAATTGTTGAGTCATGGGCATTCAACAAGGCTACTGTAGCACCTTCGACGGTGTTAGATTTTTCGTCGATGACTTTAGCGGTGACTCGTAATTCCGGCGCTGACTGAGCCGCTGCAAATTCAAAAAAGCCGATAAAAAGTAAAATAAAAAGTAAAAATTTCATGCCTGCAATTGCTTAACGTCAAACCTAAGCAATCGCTGAAAGGATGTCTATCGCCCCCTAAGGGGGATTTTTTGTTTGGCGACAATAAACTAATATTGCCGGTTGCATTTAAGGTGTTTATAAACCGCATAATGATGGTAAAATCTGTTAAGGCCAGACACCATTACCGGCGCTTGTTTAACCCCTGCATGCATCGCAATTGCGTTTGTAATTGCAGGAGTAATTAAAAATAGCCTGATGGTTAATAACGTGCCGCGAGCCCTAACCGGTAATTAAAGCTTCCTTTTTACAAACATCAGGGGGAATCGTCATAAATTAAATCAATCAGCTTTCTAAATTGGTCATTAGAATCGATCTCACCATTCATCAAAATAATTATGCCCTTTTTTGTAATGGCGCTATAAGCAATAAGGGTTTCCACACCGACACCTCTGCCGGCATGGTAATACAATAGTTTTCCTCGGTCAGTTGCAAAAAGAAACCAGGTGTAAAACCCCAGATCAAAATCCGTCGGCGTTAGTACGTGTATGGCGTTGCTTTCAAAGACTTGTTTATTACTGAACTTGCCGCCCTGTGTCCATGCGATTAAAAAATGAGCAAAGTCGGTTACAGTACTGTGCATTTCACCGGACGGGTAATCCGGGAACCCCCCGTGGCCAAGGTTAACGTATTTTTTTATTGAATCGGAATAGGCTGTCGGCATTGCAAGCTGGCTGGTATCCAGGTCTTTCAAATACCATGCGGTATGAGCCATTTCCAGCGGCTCAAACAGATGTTTTTTACAGTACTGGTCAAAAGGCACACCCGAAATTCTTTCAATCAAATAGCCTACCAGGGCAATTCCTATGTTGCAATAATGATATGCGCTATCCGGTTTTTCATCATAAAAATTCTTTTTAGCGTCATAGTTTTTACCGCCGGGCAATAAATAATCCTTTAAAAAACGCTCCAGCGGAATAGTTGGGTCGCCATGGTTCACTGTCCAAAACTGTCCCATATAGTCGTCATTATCCTTAATGGAAGAACGGTGCCTTAATAATTCGCCAAATGTTACCGGCAGCTTCGGGTAATTAGGATTTGCCAATTTAAAAGGCAGGAACTTATTGATGTCGTCATCCAATTTGAAACGGCCCTCGCTATAAAGCTGCATTAATGCTGCTGCCGTAACCGTCTTTGATGTTGATGCGCATTCGAATATTGTTTTTTTCGGTCACCGGCTTT